>Ga0123352_10000106_pt1 | contig 92197 bp, 76 predicted proteins | sample TergutLab28metaG_FD_89700 | JGI IMG/M metagenome (GOLD analysis project Ga0123352, IMG submission 89700) | Labiotermes labralis P1 segment gut microbial communities from Petit-Saut dam, French Guiana - Lab288 P1 | ecosystem: Host-associated > Arthropoda: Insects > Digestive system > Gut ...
CCTTCCTTGAATTCCTTCACATTTATTCTGCTTTTGATGAACATATCCGATCTTCTTTGGATTTTGTCCTTGCTCTAGTTTAGCACTTTGGTTGACTTGGTATCACTTTCCGAATTGAAGTTACTGTTGATATAAAAATAAAACTGTCATTAATATTTTCATGCGGCCATTATCATTTCTTCTTTAGTTCCAAGCATCCACGCTACACAATAATCCGTTCTAAAGTTTACGATATCATCATATCCACAAACCTCTCTGGAGAAATAACCGTAATCTTAGAACCTTTAAACCCATCAAAATCCCTAGTAACAATATAATCCAATTCCGCATTGATAGCACATTGAATTTGTGTACCATCTTCAATATCTCTAAAGTTTTCATCTGCAAGCGCATCAACCAGCATTTGACGGTCAATGCCAACTACATGAATACAGTGTTCAATGATTGCTTTGGAATTTTTATGAAAAGGTTCACGCTCTAGCAGCCAATCCATTACAATATTCGTATCAAGTAAGATTGCCGAACCGCTCATCTAATGCCTCCATCAACTCTTCTTTTACATCAATATCTCTTTTGAGGCTTCCCGCATATTTATGAAAAATGTGTAAAGCCTTATCTTTTGACATTTTGCTTTTTTCTTTATGCTGTTCGGCGTCGCCTTGTTTCAGCAGAGTCTTTTTTGTACCTGAATAAAATAAGTCAGGCTCTACCGCTACATCAAATGGTATACGCTTTTCTTTTGTCACCTTATTAGCAAAGATTGTAAATGCGGTAGTCATACTTAATCCCATGTCTTTGCAAGTCTGTTCCATATTTATTTTTAAATCTTTATCCATACGAAAATTGACCATAGCTTGCGGCATGAAAATCACTCCTTTTATAAACAGAATATCATATATGCAAAAAGTTGTCACCACACTGCAAAAAAGCAGATAGCAACAACCTTTTACATCTTCATCTTCCCCAAAATAGAGAGTACATACGCCACAATAAAGCCAAAAAACAACACCAGTGAAATATTATTCCACCGCACCATTTGCGAGATAACTGCCGCAAATGAATTAGTACTTATTTGCGAAAGCATACCTACACTATCATATGCAATAAGCATTCTGTCAAAAGCGTCAAGCCCCAGAAAAAGAATAACACCAGCTAAAACCGCAACCATCACCCATGAAAACAATAGCGTCCATGCTACAGCCGTACGGATTACTTCCTTATTATATATCTCCCGCCTAAGTAATTGTAACTCATGCCATTTGCGTACTGCAAACTTCACAAACCAACGCAACCCAAAAGCCACAGACCCCATTGCAAGCGATATCAACGCCAGCCACAATCTGTCTTGTATGACCTGTCTTATCGTTCCTAAATTTACAAAATCATAATGGGTATCTATTATCCCCAACTGCCGCCACACATTTACAATATGCTCTTCCGTGTTAAAGGCAAGATTTGCCGCAAGGGCTTCAATCTGTCCGCCTATGATGGTTGCGGGGACATACACCATTGCATTTTCATTTCCATCGGCAATTACTCCTGCTACGCTATAGATATCTCCGTTTATTTCTAGCCTATTTCCACTGGCTTGGGTCGTGCCAAAAAATTCAAACGCCGCTATTTCATTTAACACCGCCACTTGATGGCGGTAAACCAGCGCATCTCTGCTAAAAAATCGCCCATGTATCATCTGTTTGCCCATTACAAATGGATAGGTGTGGTTTGTGCCAACCAACTGCACTGTTCTGTTGACATTCAGCGCATTGATATTACCGCTTTGGCGTTTTTCATAAGTCAAAAGCACTTCCGATGTTACATCCATGAAGCTATTTTCATCAGCCGTAAGAAATCTGTGGTCATTCAGCGACTCTGCCATATGTGCGGAAATGGATGTGCCGCCTGTAATGGGTATGGCAAAAAACAACATTGCCGAACGATGCACTGCAAAAAATGAGAATGCAAGCCCAACGACAGTCACCAAAATCACAAGGTAGAGTGTCTTAATCACCAAAAAAATCACTCTCATTTCTGAGCTGAACAGTTTCGCCAGTAGAAAATGGTCTATCACTTAAATGCACTACAGGTTCAAAAAATGTGATACCGCGAATCACTGCTGTATGGTTGTTGTCAGAGTCACCAATGTGTATGCCTACTCTTTCAGTGAAAAACTCTTCCCCCAAAATGCCACGACGGCGGCGTACTTGATTTAAAAAATAGCCTTCGCTATCACGGTTTATCGCGCCGTTTGGCACAAGAATGAAAGAATTGCTGCTTGTTTCTTCAAATTGAATAGTGAATGTTTCGCCAGCGGCAACCAAAGTAGACTGTATCGCGATGGTCAAACGCTTTGCATTATCCAGCGGCACAACCTGTGTGACCATGCCTTCCAATGTATGGTTGGCATTGTATAACAGTGCCATGCTTCCCACCGTGATAAAATTATTACTCAATGGAATTTCTGCTTCCACTACAAATGGCCAGTCCGCTTCTTCAATATCCACCACACCAACCGAACCCAGCAATTGATTCGCGCTGATATGCTGCCCTTGGCTTATTGGCAACGTTGTTACAATACCATGCACAGGCGACGTGATTACCGCGTTGCCGCTAAAATCTTCAAGCCAGTCTTCATAGTCTGCAATGCGGTTTTCAAACTCGCGGTGAAGGCTTTCTTCTTGTAAACCAAACGCATCCATGTCCAAACTGCGTGCGCGGCGGTCGCGTTCTAGCGTTTCAATTTGGCTGTTCAAGTCGCGAAGCTGTCTTTCTCTACTAACTTCCCAGTCTGCAAGTTGATTGCCTAAACGTTCTTGATTTTCTTCGTATACGCTCAGTAAGTTATCATGGTTTTGCAGTACAGATTCAAGACTATTTGTTGCATTGGTCAGTTCTTGACGTGTGGCGACACCACCGTCGTACAAAACCTGTATCTGCTCTAAATATGCTGTTGCGGTGTCAATTTCCCTTTGACTGCGCTGTATCTCAAAATCGGAAACAGCATCTTGACGCAAGCTGTCGTTTGTTAAATCTGTAATTTGACTGCGAATATTATGAATGTTTGCCGTGATACGCTCAATGTCAAGCTGCGTTCTTGCACGATTTATTTGCAAAGTGTCAAGCTGTTCTTGAAATTCTATATTGGCGGCAATGATATTCTCCTGCATATCCGTATCATTTCCGCGGAAATCCATGGCGATGAGTGGTTGCCCCTGTGCGACAACATCCCCCTCACGCACCAGCACCGCACCAACCCAGCCAGGCAGATGGGCGTACATTTCCACCGTTTCGGCATAGCGCACAACACCGCTGGTTAATTCCATATAATTCAAATATCCCCATGCAGGACGCACCGCCGTAACAGACGGCGTATTAAAATTATAAATCGTGCCAGACAAGAAAATTAGCAAAAACAACGCACCCACTATGCCCCCTGCAACCATTTTCTTCGTTTTCATATTACTTCACTCCCGACAACTCTATCCCTTTTTCAAGATGTTCCTGACCAAACAAAAGCCACAAAAATGGTATAAGCATATACACAACCGACGCGGCAAAAATCAAACCGACTCTACCATCCGCCAACCGCGAAAGAAACACAGACAGCGGTTCCATTGTAAAATCTCGGATAAAAATAACGGCTTGCTCGACCACATTCCAGAAGTCGATAAACACCAGTATCGTCAGTGCCGCCATGCCTGACTTCATTTGGGGCATCACGATATGAAACAAAATGCCAATATCCCCTGCCCCATCAATGCTTGCAGCTTCAAAGCAAGCATCGGGTATCGCCTTCATGCTTTGCCGCAAAAGAAACGTGCCAAACGGTGCAAATATCCCCGCCCAAATAATCGCCCAATGGCTTTGGCTTATGCCCAGCCATGTAGCCACTATGAAATTGGGTACAAGCACCGCCTGCAATGGCATCAGCATGACTACAATGTAAATCGTAAAAATAATTTCCTTGTGCTTCCACTGCCACACAGTAAAACCATAGGCTGTCAAAAACGAAACCAGCAAATTGCCCAAAACGATTGGCATCGTGATTCTTATCGAGTTCACCATCAGCATTAAAAACATAGGCTGGTCAATCAGTACAGCGCGGTACTGGTTAAAGCTCACCTGCCGTGGTATCAGTGGAAAAGAGATAAACCGCCGCTCAATGCCTTCAGCGATATCAAAATCAGACAGCGATGTATTGTAGTGTAAATGAATTTCATTTTCCGTCATAAACGCATTGGTGAACGTGACCAACAGCGGAAACAAAAAACCAAACCCAACCACCGTAAGCACGGCAATAGAAATTTTGCAATGTTTAACCATGAGCTGCTCTCCGTTCTAGCCGAAACAGCACCCGTGTAAGTATCACCATCACTATCGCTAACAATGTTGTAGCCGTTGTAAGCCTTGGATAATTTAGCGAAAAGAAATTATTATTCATGAAATGTTGCAACATATAAACGCTTTCATGCGGATAAGCACCCATCAGTAAGTACACTTCACGGAACACTTTGAAAGAATTAATCACCGACATCAGCAAAACAATCACCGTTGTAGAAGCCAAGCAAGGCCATGTGATTCCCTTTAAAATAACCCATTTGTTTGCCCCATCCACTCTTGCAGCTTCATAGTATTCAACTGGAATGTTGCTTAACCCCGCCATAAACAGCACCAAGTTAAAGCCTAAGTTTTTCCAAACGAAGATAATCACCAGCACGGCCCTTGCATACCCAGAGTTAAGCCAATTGACTGACTCAAACCCCAAGCGCACAAGCAAACCGTTTAAAAAACCCTGGGGCGCAAACAGTGACTGCCAAAAGAACACAATAGACCCAGAGGGGATAACCAACGGTATCAAAAACACAAGCACAAACAGCGGCTTATACACTCCCGTGCGTTTAATTAACATGGCAATCAGCAACGCCAGAATCATATTTGCTGGTACAGATATCCCCATGAAAATGACCGTATTCATCAACCCTAATCGGTAGGCAGGGCTTTGCAGCAACTCAATATAGTTTCGAAGTCCTACAAAGTCCCCACCCACTGGGCGACTCATAAACGAGTACCAAACAGATACGATAAACGGCCAAAGATAGAAGAGCCCAAACCCTAAAAACCCTGGAAGAATAAACAATGCTCCTTTAAATTTTGCCATACCGCATCATCCGTTCCTAATATATATGCCTACAGTCGGGCAAAGCCCTTACTGCGGCAGGCGCAAATAATCTTATTCATTTAGCACTAAGCTAATCCGACTTTGTAAATTCTGGGCAACTTCGCTTGCTGTGGATGTTCCGTCAAAAAATTCTGTTAATGCATTGCTGATTACATCATCAATGAGTGTGTTTGTTGTATGGAAGGTGTTTAGCAAGCCTGTAAAATGTTCTACTGCCGCGACATATTCGTTGAATGACGCTATTTGTTCTGGGGTCATTTCTTGGTTTGCGTCACGTTCTGTTGCAGTTTCCACTGTGTCAGACTCTTCCACTTCAAATGCACCTGCAAGTGCCGAACCACCTACTATTTGGGTAATCATTCCACCCATCGCGCTACTACCAATCGACATCATGCCATCGGTAATCGCCTGTGTGGTTCTGGCTTCAAATGTTTCAATATGTGTTGGCAAACCACGCATTAAAAATGAATCTCTAGTGGCGTCTGTTGAAAGAAATTTTATAAATTCCCATGCCAGTGCCTGATTATTTGAATTTGAATTGATTCCAAAAGCATGACCCAGTGTAAACGGCACTTCCCCTGCATCGCTTGCAAGCAACCCAGCAATCATTTCTGAATCAGAGCCGAATAGTCCGCTAGCCGCCCCGCTGCCACCTGCCATTACAAAACCTTGAACGCTTTCGTCGGTATGAAACTCGTGCAGTAACTGCGTACTATTTCTAAAACTGTATACAGAACCTTGATTCATCACCCGCATCACACCTCGCTGCATATCTTGCATATCTTGGCGCGGCATCAAAAGTCCATCGTTTTCAATTTGCAATACAGATGTAAGCAGTGCTTCAAAATCCCCGTTTGTAAAATTGGCTTGACGGTTTGGAATATCTACAAAGTGGTTGTGATTCAACGCAAAAATACTACTTAAAAGTCCGCGTCCAAGTCCAGGGCTTACGTGCATAGGGAACATTGGAACAGGTGTATCAGATGTATTTTGTGCCATTTCAAACGCTAGCATCCCCAATTGAATCAATTCGTCATGCGTAAAAACATCTCTTACAGAAAGTTCTGCGATTGTCGTATCATCAAACAAATCGCTGTCAAAGGTGATGTACTCGAATGTGTAATCCAGTGGAAACATAAACAGCCCGTCTGGTGTGGTTAATGCGTCAAATATGTTTCTGCGGTAATCATTGATGTCAAACGCGGGGTCTGCCTCCATCAAGTCAAGTAAATCTACAAGCAGCCCGTTTCTTGCATATTGATAAAATGGAAGCACATCCAGTGCAAGAATATCTGGGCCACCACCCGACATCAACTCTGTATTTATCATATTAATGTAATCTCTGCGTTCTTGCGGATTCATGCCGCCGCCTACCATCGTTACCATGCCGCTGCCTTGCGCGCCTTCGGCCATGCGAATCTCTGGCGGCGATGAAAATGTTTCAATATTTATTTCTGTACCAGGGTGTTGTTCCATAAATAGTCGTGCTGCTTCGTTTAAGAAATTACCGGCCATCATGCTGTCAAAAGCCGAAACTGTTAAAGTACCTTGCAATGCGTGGTCATTTGTAAGTGGGGTTACGGCATTTCCGTTACCGGCAGTTTCAGTACCAACAATTCCTGCACCAACGGTTCCATTTCCACTTTCGCCACCTGTACAAGCGGTTAGCATAAATAGTGCTGACAAAACAATGATTATTAATTTTTTCATGGATATTATCCTCCTCGATTAATTTAGGGCGGTCTGCGTTCCGTCCACCGACATCATATAATTTAACTTGCGGAAAAATCCCCGAAAATTTGTGGCAAAAGTGTGGCAATATTGCAAAGCCGGTTGCAAAGCGAATTTGCAGCGTGTATAGTCGCTTAAAACGTCAACAAAGGAGACACGAAATAAATGAGTAAATTAATTTATGTGGCAGATGATGAAAAGAACATCCGCAACCTCATTCAGTCTTTCTTAAAAAAAGAAGGCTATCAAGTGGAAGCCTTTGATACGGGCGATAAACTGTATGCAGCGTTTGAAGAAAAAGCAAGCAACCTTGTCATTTTAGATGTGATGATGCCTGGCAATAGCGGGTTTATTATTTGCACAAAGCTGCGCGCCATTTCAAATGTACCCATTATTATACTCACGGCACGAGATACAGAAGAGGACTATATTTCTGGGCTATCTTTGGGCAGTGACGACTATTTTACAAAGCCTTTTAGCCCAGTGAAATTAACGATGCGCGTCAAGGCGTTGTTTCGCCGTGTAGATATGGATACGGCGTCAGAAAATAAAAATAGTAGTGGGGAAATAAGCTACGCCAATGTGACGATTCATCCAGGAAAACACACGGCTTATTGCAATGGCACAGAAATTGGACTGACAGGAACAGAGTTTAATTTGCTGGCCTATTTGTTTGAAAATCACGACAGGGCTGTTTCAAGGGAAGAATTGCTGTCCAGCATTTGGGGTTATGACAGCGATGTAGAAAGCCGTGCCACAGATGATACAGTCAAGCGTTTACGGCGGAAATTGACAAATAGTCAGGTTTCTATTGATACGGTGTGGGGTTTTGGATTTAGGGTAAGGGAGGCAACGGAATGAAACGTTTCACATGGACGCTTGTTGTTACGTTTACGGGTGTGGTGTTTGCTGGTTTTTTAACTGCGTATTTTTTATTTAACGCGCTGGTTGACAATCACATCAGGTCGGAAGCCGAGCGGGAGTTAGCCTCTGGCATCGTAAATGTAGTGGACAGAAGTGCGCAAATCACAGAGTTTGTTCCAACTAATATTAGAGTGATGAGTGGTATTATGGGTGGCACAGAAGGTGGTATCATCCATATGGGGGGGGAATTTACAAATAATCATATTGTATTCGGCTCAATCAATGTTGAAGGAGAATTTGCAGACAGCCCAGTTATATTTCACTTGCATCAGCTTGATATGCCGCAACCTGTCAGGCGGTCGATTGTCACCGCAGATGTAATTATGATTGACCAAGACAATGAAATTATTTTACCATGGATGGATATTTTACCCGAGGCGCAGTCGGCAGAAATCAACCTTTTGGCAAGCCACTATGTATCCAATCGCAGTCATTTTCAAAATGAAGAAATGGTCATGTTTACTACAGGGGACAGAACGTATTACCTGAAAGCCATGAGCCAATTAATCAATGAAGAAACAGTTTCAATCCTGATGTATACCGATGTCAGTTCGGTCATTGCCTTCCGTGAGTCTATGAACCAACGGCTATTAATCCTGCTTATTTTGTCTGGCATTTTAGGGCTTGTTATTTCAGTTGTTTTATCCAATCGGTTTAAGCTTGCCATTGAAAAACTAAGCCAATATGCGGAAGTCATTGGGCATGGTAAATTTAATGAAGATGCTGGGGTTTTTAAATATTCAGAGTTTGATACACTATCCAAAAGCATGGTGAATATGGCAGCCATGCTGCAATCTTATGAAAGCAACCAAAAGCAGTTTTTTCAAAATGCATCCCACGAACTAAGGACGCCGCTCATGTCCATTCAAGGGTATGCCGAAGGGCTGGTGGCAGATGTTTTTGAAAAAGAAGAGGCGGCGCAGATTATTTTGGCAGAAGGCGAAAAGATGGCTGATTTGGTCAGCAGCTTGCTATATATTTCTCGGATAGACAGCGGGCTCGAAACGCCTGGCAATATCGCTTCCATTGATGTAAGGAATTTGTTGTACGACTGTCACGAGAGAGTAAAAGTGATTGCAGAAAAAGCTGGAAAGCGTATTCATGTAGACGTTGAAGCGGCGACGATTGCAGCAGACGCAGAAAAACTGGAGCGGGCAATTATTAATATACTATCCAATGGGATTAGACATGCGGAAAGTGTGATTGAAATCCAATGTAAGGTGGATGGCGATGTCGTAAAAATAACCATCAGCGATGACGGGCAAGGTATTGACGACAGAGATTTACCCCATATTTTTGAACGATTTTACAAAGGGGAAAATGGCAATTCTGGGCTTGGGCTAGCTATTGCCAAGGATATTATCACCAGCCATGGCGGACAAATTACGGCGGAGAATTTAAACACACAGAAAAAAAAGAGCCAGTTCGTCATTGAACTGCCGCTATAGAAACACACCTGGATTCACTCAGGCATTTTAACGCATTCAACTTCTTGCAAAATGCAAGAAGTTGAATGCGTTTTTTCTTTTGCTCTTGTTTTTCTTTTGCCCTTGTTTTAGCCCGCTAGCGTAAAATATATAACATTTGTAGCAATTTATAATATCAGGTGGTAAACTAAACTGGCATATGATATTAAAATTTAACAAATGGTTTATCTACAGAAAGGGGCAAGAAATTTGCGGCCAATAAGTGACGAGCAATTACTAAATCTAACCAAACCAGGGCGATACACAGGCGGCGAGGTCAATGCAGTGATAAAAGAAATGACCCCCGACATGACACGCTTCGCCTTTTGTTTCCCCGATATTTATGAAATGGGCATGAGCAATTTGGGCTTGCAAATGCTTTATTTTTTTATGAACCGCAGGGCAGATACGTATTGCGAGCGCGTGTTTATGCCGTGGCTGGATATGATTGACTTGCTTCGTGCGGAGGACAAGCCGCTTTTCGCCACGGAAACGGGGGACGCATTGGAAAAGTTTGATTTTATAGGATTTACTTTGCAGTATGAAATGTCGTATACAAATATTTTAGCCATGCTGGATTTGGCTAAAATCCCTTTACGTGCCAAGGAACGTGGTGAGGAATATCCGATTGTTTGTGCTGGTGGGCCATGTGCCACAAACCCCGAACCAATGGTAGATTTTATTGATTTTTTCTATATTGGTGATGGTGAAGCCAGCCTTGATGACATTCTTGACAGATACCATTCACATAAAGCGCAGGGTGGAAGTAAAACCGCATTTTTGGAAAGTATCGTTGATATTCCTGGCGTGTATGTTCCCGCATTTTATCAGGTGGATTATAGCGATGACGGCACAATTTCCAGCTTTACCCCAACGACACAAAAAGCCCCCGTACAAGTAAAACGCGCATTCCTTCCAGAACTAGACTTTTTCCCAGATACATTCATCACACCTTTAACAGAAACGGTGCATGACCGCGCGGTTTTGGAAATTGCGCGTGGATGCATCCATGGCTGTCGCTTTTGTCAAGCAGGGTTTATTTACCGCCCCATACGCGAGCGCGGTGTACCAGAATTGCTTGCGCAAAGCGAAAAATTGATTGACTCCACAGGACAAGGCGAAATTTCTTTGCTGTCACTCAGTGCCTGTGACCATTCCCACTTTGAGGCACTGGTGGAAGGTTTGCTGAAAATAACTACAGAAAAGCGTGTCAGCATTTCTTTGCCATCTACCAGACTTGACGCATTGTATCTTTCTGCACTGGCAAAAACCCAAACCATGCGCAAATCATCACTGACCGTTGCCCCCGAAGCCGGCAGTCAACGGATGCGCGATATCATCAACAAAAATTTAACGGAAGCAGATATTTTAGAAGGCTGTTATCAGGCGTTTTTAACGGGATTTGATAAAATTAAATTATATTTTATGTCGGGGCTTCCTGGTGAAGCAATGGAAGACACAATGGAAATCATAGACTTATGCGAAAAAATTGTAGAAACTTACTATAAACTCAGCTATGAAGCACGCAAACGCCCCGTGAGTGTCAGTGTTAGCACATCTTGTTTTGTGCCTAAACCTTTCACGCCGTTTCAGTGGGCGGCGCAAGCCAGCCCAGACGAGTTTATCCACAATCAACAAACGGTGAAAGCAAACATCCGAAACAAACGCGTTACTTATCGTTATCATGATGCAAAAACCGCGCAAATTGAAGGGATGCTAGCCCGTGGAGACAGAAGACTTGGCAATGCCATTGAGGCAGCGTATAAAGCAGGCGCAATTTTTGATGGATGGAGCGAACATTTTCATCATGAAACATGGCGCGATGCATTTGAGAAAACAGGCATCGACCCAGACTTTTATACGACCCGCGAGCGTGGTGCAAATGAAATCCTCCCATGGGATTTTATAAATATGGGTGTTTCAAAAAAATTCCTTCGCCGCGAATGGGAAAAAGCAATGTGCGGCGAATCCACACCCAATTGCCGCGATGGCTGCGGCGGCTGTGGCTTGCCTTGCGGAAAGGGTGGTGGACAAAATGCATGAGAATATCATCAAAATACGGTTGCAGTTCTCAAAAACAGACACGCTGCGCTTCATCGGGCATTTGGACTTTTTGCGTGTTTTTCAGCAAACCATTCGCCGTGCGGCTTTGCCTGTCGCATATTCTCAGGGCTTTAACCCGCATATTTTGCTGTCTTTCGCGCTTCCCCTCCCCCTTGGCATGGAAAGCATCAACGACTATGCGGATTTAACATTGGAAAAAGAAATGCCGTTGGACGAAATTGCCGCAAAAATGAATATGAACGCCCCCGTTGGGCTAAAAATTTCAAAGGCATCACCTGTAGAAAATGGGCGAGCCGCCGCAATAACAGTCGCGGCAGACTATCTATTCCATGCCAATATCCCCACAGACATCATTGCGAAAGCCTTAGCATCTGAAACCATCGTTGTCCCTAAAAAAACCAAAAGCGGCATCAAAGACACCGATATCCGCCCAGATATTTTAGATATTTGGCAGCAAGACGGCAAAACCATACTTAGGCTATCCGCCGGAAGCGCACGTTTTCTGAATCCGCTAACTGTTGCAGAATTTTTAACAAGCGAAAAGCCTTCTGCGTCAAATCTTTCGCGGCTGGAACTATATCAATCTGACGAAAGCGGCGGATTCACCCCCTTATGAGCCAACGACTATTGATAGACCATTCCGAAAACGGCACACGCACGGCGTTAATGGATGGCGGCAAACTCAAAGAAATTTATATCGACCAAAACACAAACACATCATGGGTAGGGCGCGTCATTGTTGGGCGTATCAAAACCATATTGCCTGGGCAATTTGCTTTTGTAGACATCGGCAGCAGCAAAAATGCCTTTATGAACTTGCATACAGGACATGGACTCAAAGCGGGAATGCCCATTTTGGTACAAGTCCAAAAAGACGCCAATCGTCAAAAGGGTGCGTATGTAAGCCTTGAGATTGACCTCAAAGGGCGGCTTGTAGTGCTTTCTGAAAACAGCAGAAACGAAGTGGGCGTATCCAGAAAAATCACTGACGAACGGGAAAGCCGACGACTGAAAAAATTAGTACGCAAACACATCCCCACAGGCTATAGCGCAATCGTGCGTACCAATGCCGAAGGGCAAGATGAACCCACAATCACCGAAGAAATACACACATTGTATCAACTCCACCAAAAAATAAAAAAACGCGCCCAGTTCGCGCTTCCCGCTACAGTTTTGTACCCCGACGCATCGGAAAACACGCTGCTGAACGACCTACTTAGCGAAGCACTCACAGAAATTCAAATCAGCGGCACCGAAAGTATATTTCAAGAAACAAAAGCAACCATCATTCAAATCATTCCAAGCCTGGCCAATCGTATTCACCACCACACCGGCGAGCAAAACCTATTCAGCGTAAGCGGCATAAACAAGCAGATTAAATTGGCACTGGAAAAAACCGTTCACCTGCCCTGCGGCGGCACATGTACATTTGAAGAAACCGAAGCCTGTGTAGTCATTGACGTAAACACAGGCAGCAATGTCGGTCAAACAAACTATCGCGAAACTGTTTTGCAAACCAATTTAGAGGCTGCAAAATGCATTGCTCGACAGCTTACACTGCGCAACCTATCGGGCATTATCATTATCGACTTTATAGATATGCCGTCAAGCCAAGATGAAGCAGCCCTGACAGAATCCTTTGCCAATGCGCTAAGCCAAGAACGCACAAAGCCAGAAATCATTGGCATGATTGGGCTGGGCATGATGCAGCTCACACGTAGAAAAACACGCCCGTCGCTTAGTCAGGTCATGGAAATAAACTGTCCTCATTGTGGGGGCAAAGGGCGCGTTAAACGGGACTAAAATATTGGACGCATATGATTACTATCCGCTAGACATTTTAACGCATTCAACTTCTTGCATTTTGCAAGAAGTTGAATGCGTTTTTGTTTTATTCTTTCGCGATTATTTTTTTTATGATAAAATATATGAAATTTTTTTGAGTGGAGGTTTTGCAATGAATCTAAAAGCATATGCAAAAAAAATCACAAGTATCATCTTGGCTTTTGTGCTTAGTGTGGGGATTATTGCTCCTTTTTCTGCAAACGCAAATTCACCAAGCAGAAGATTTGTAGCTTTTGAGTCAGAGATGCCAGGAGTCTTTACTATCTCTTTCAACGCCGCACCAACGCGGGTTGCAGTCAATGAAGTGACAGTCAGCGCAGGTACAACGATGTTTTTTGAACTTGGTGACATTGTACGCGCCGACGAAGTCTCTGCTTTTTTTGGTGATATAGAGTGGATGGGCGTTTTCCCAGGAGATGCCTTTACAAACAGAGATGAAAGAATACCATGGACTCAGCTAAGTAGTAGGTTAGGCTCTGTGACACTGAATACCCCAGGGCGGTTTCAGGTCAACAAATATATGAACGGTGTTTTTTATGTAAATGTAGTTGGCAGTGTTATGCCCCCTGAATATTATGCACTTTACAGAATGCTTAATTCAAGCGACTTTGAAATGCTATTTGGCACATACACCGCATTTACAGATGTTTATATAGATGAAATTAATTTACTGGACGTATATCTGCTTGGCCTTACTTCAGATGTTCGACGTGCTTTTATTTTAGGAGGACTTCGCGGCAACGCCACTGACTTGATAATGAATAACCCCCAAAGCGTACGGGCAATCGTGCGTGATTTAGTAAACAACATGGCAGGCAATACCATTTACACGGCAAATAAAGACGCGGACGCTACATTGAATGTATTCTCTTCGCTTGTTAATGTGGCGAATGATGACCCTAATATATCCAATGTAGGCCCGTTAAATGTTTTGTTTGACACATTAAGATATTCCGATGCCCTCTTTGAAGTGTTAAACAGAACAGCCCAAGATTACAGTCAAAATATAGCCATATTAGAATCTATCCGCGAACTGCACTCATCACCTTTGTTTAGAAGAACCGTTGATGATGTCATTCGCAGATACCAACGAGATGTTATTGAATCTTTGGTGGCCTTTGGCTTGTACCTCTATGGAAATATGGTCATAGATGAAGTGGTCAGGCTTATTGCAGGTGCGCCAACGGTCGCGCTCACCAGCACATTAGATGCGATAATCACAGGCTCTCCAAGGGTAAGCGGTCTTGAGACAATCATTGTAACAGACAACTTTAACTTGCGCACAATAGAAGCTTTCAGAACCGCCGCAAGAGTCATTGCAAGCGGTGATTTTAACTCCGCTGATGTTGAAAGCTATAGAAATATTTTTTATATGGCACGTGGCTTACAAATCATGAGATATGAAGCCAAAAGAGGTGCATTTAACGTAGGCTCAAGGGAAATGAATTTCATTAATGCGCAACTTGGACGCCTCAATCGAATGACCCATGATCACTTTATATACTCGGATAGGTTTACCCGCACCGGTGTCGCAGGTGACATCGAGTTTCCCGGCAGGTTGAATGTGTCTGCACAAAATCAAAATACAACGCCAGCCCAAGCAAGCGCAAACGATTCGCTGGTTAGCTTGCCCCCCATTGGCAACACGCCTCCTGTAGTCAACTTGCCCACCGTACAAAGTTTCAACGACTTTCCCCTCATACCAATCACGCGTGCAGATTTTGCCGCCTTAGCCGTGGCCTTTTATGAAATGGCGATATTCGGAGAAATTGCAGAGCGAATGACCTTTAACGATACAACAGATATAAACATCCAAAAAATGGGCGGCCTAGGTATTATGTCAGGTGTAGGCAACGGCAATTTTGCCCCCAATGACCCTGTAACCCGCGAACAAGCCGCAGTCATGTTTGCCCGCCTTGCAGACAGTCTTGGTCAACCATTGCCACAAGGGACTGCAACATTTTCTGACAGGGCGCAAATATCACCGTGGGCACTAGCCAGCGTTGGACAAGTGCAAGCTGCGGGTATTATGGGTGACGTAGGCAATAATAGATTTGCACCAAGCGAGGCAATTTCCATGGAAGAAAGTATCATTGTACTCATACAATTAGATTTTTGGCTACTATTTAGTTAATTGCACAATGAATCTCCGTACCATACACTTCCATTTGCGTCAATGCCGGAAAAGGTGAATCGTCATCCGCTTTAATTAATTTTTCAAAAACAACATATTCGGTAGTAACGGGCACAAAACTAAATGTTTGGATATCGCCCGTTTTTTTTGTTTCAAAAATTTGACTGCTTCCATCGCTAAACCGTAAAGACACTTGTTTCCAATAACTATCGTGCGGAAAGTCGGCACGCAGTATAAGCCCAACAGAATCCACACATACTTTACGCCCAAAATGTATCGTAAGCTCTGCCTGTGGGTTACGATTAATCCCCCAGCTTTGATAAGGATACGAGCCATGCGAATGGCTTGCATACACGCCGTCAATGGCATTTTTAGCAAAAAATGTAGAATCATTGCGTGTTTCCACATTGGCACTGGCATGAGGAAACGCACCGCTGCATTCTTTTTGGTCGTGGGGATTAAAGGCGAGGTTGCGGTATTGTTTTACCTCATAATCTTTGGCATAGCGTACACTTAAATAATGTGTTTTCCCTTTGAACCGCGCATCAGGGGAGGAAGCCCCCTCCTCCAGCGGAATGATATATTCCCATATGTTATTTTTCAAATAAATCAACGTGCTGTCAAGCGTTTCGTCTAATTTGACCACTAGATAGCAGTCTGGTTTTTCCACCGACACACGGATATAATCACCTATTTCATATTGCAAATGCTGCGTTGCAATACATGCGTACGCCTCCCCTTGGGAAAGCATTTGTCTTGCATCTTCTTCGTAATTGTTTTTGCCGTTTTTGATAAACCCGTCTTTGTTTAGTATTTCCATTTTAATCATTCAATGACCTCCTTAATGACTTAGTACATGCGCCATATTATGCCATAGCCGTCACGGCGAAGTCAAAAATGGAGGTCATTGATTTTATCTTTATTTTATCCGCAAAATGGATTTAACCACACTGCCAATAAGTTTAGGCAGTTTAATCACCTTAAATTTCATATGATTATTCATACTGTACGACCTCCTTACCGTGCAAAAACATACCAAAAGCCCATGATTATCAGTGCCGATGCCAGCAAAAATCCCCAGCCAGGCATCATAAATTGTACAATCATGCCAATGCCTACAAAGAAAAGAATCAACCCCATCAGCCTCTTTTTTCTAAACATACTATAAACCTCCCCAGCATCGTCATTTGCTACATTATATGTACATACTTTAAAAAAAGTGAAAAACATTGACAAAGCCTTTGACAAATTGCTATGATTATGTCCTATGGGGGTTTTTTTATGCGTATAAATGGCGAAAATTTCAAACTGCAAGCACCTTGCATATTGCTTCATTTTTTGGAACAAAAAGGTTGCGCACTTGACAGAGTGGCAGTGGAGCTAAACGGAAAAATTATTCCGAAAAATTTATATGAATCAACCCACGTGAATGACAGCGATAGTATAGAAATCGTGTCGTTTATTGGCGGCGGGTAAGTGTAAAAAATCTGCTTTTGGTTTTTTGCACCTACCGATTTCTGCCGCCGCCGAAGGTAGCGTGGATTAAATTATTGACAAGGAGCAGTTATTTGATTAGCGTACAAAATTTACAGAAAAGCTACGGCGAGCAAACAGTACTTAACGATGTCACTTTTCATGTCGCATCACAGGAAATATTTGCACTACTTGGGCCATCTGGCGCAGGCAAAACGACGATTATCAATATACTGACACAGCAAACGACCCAAGACGGCGGCCATGTATCTGTGGATGTAGAACCTGATCAAATTGGTTTAATGCTTGATGCCGGTGGGTTATACAATCATTTGAATTGCTTGGAAAACCTTAATTTATATGCACGTATTTACAAGCTGCCTAAAGCAAAGCCCATGGAAGTACTGCATACCGTTGGCTTAGGCGATTCCGCAAAAAAAGCCGCTTCCGAATTGTCACGAGGGATGTTGCAACGGCTTGCGCTGGCGCGAGCCATTTTGTATTCACCTAAGTTGCTTATTTTAGACGAACCCACCAGCGCACTTGACCCTGGAACGGCACGGGGCATATGTAAACTGATTCAAACACTGCGCGAAGATGGTGCGACTGTTTTTTTAACCACGCACAATATGGACGAAGCATTAAAACTGTGCGACCGCGTGGCATTGCTTCACCAAGGGAAAATTATTGCCCAAGATTCGCCGCTGAGTTTATGCGAACAAAACAATGCGCTGCGTACCGTACCCGACCTTGAAGCCGTATTTTTACAAATGACGGGGGTCGAGCTATGAATAATATTATTGCGGTTTATATTAAGCAAATTCAAAGCCTTGTAAAAAACCCTGTGATGTTGGTTCAAGCGGTTTTATTTCTGGGATTAGTTTTCGTAATCACACTGCTTATTGGCGTAGACGAAGAAATAGATTGTGATGCCTGTATTCCCGCCTATGTTTGCGCGGTTTGCACGGAAGAAAACACATTAGATACCCCTGACCCATCTATGGCGGCGTTATTTACCGTAATGTTTGTTGGTTTAACACTGATGGGTACGGCGTCCAGCCTAGTAACAGAAGATAAAACCACCAATAATTTGCGATTTATGACGATGGCTAAGGTCAAGCCCTTCCAATATTTGCTTGGCACAGGGGCGGCGTTGTTTTCTTTTGTCTTTATCATCATCATTTTATTTGCCACCGTTGGTGGATATTTTGAATACATGCTTTGGTTTATAGCTGTTACATCATTTGGGGCTTTGGTTTCTATATTGTTGGGTACTGCCATTGGCTTGTCAAAAATGCCTATTTTAGCTATGCCTGTGAGTTTAGTCCTTGGTATGGGGCCAATGCTTTCTGCATTTAATGAGACGTTGGCAAATGCGTTGCGGTTTACTTACACACAACAGATTAATTTGGCACTGAGTAACGTTGAATATGACATGAGTTCTAATTTTATAGTCATTGGAATCAATGGACTGGTTGTTTTGGCATTCTTTATTTGGATGCATAGGAAGGGCGAAATGCGTTGGTAGATAAATCAGAACCATTTGTGCTTGGCGGTAAAACCTTTTCTTCGCGGTTTATTTTGGGCTCGGGTAAATTTTCATTGGAATTGGTTCGGGCAGCCATTGAGGCAGGCGGGGCAGAAATTGTAACGCTGGCATTGCGCCGCGCCAATTTAAAGGGCAACGAAAGCATTTTAGACTATATCCCCAAAAATGTGTCGCTGTTACCCAATACATCTGGGGCGCGAACGGCAGATGAAGCGTTGCGTATCGCACAGTTATCCCGTGAACTTGGTTGCGGCGATTTAATCAAAATTGAAGTGATTCGCGATGCGCGGTATTTATTGCCCGACAATATAGAAACGATTCGCGCAACAGAACTGTTGACAAAAGACGGTTTTGTCGCGCTTCCGTACATGTATCCCGATTTGGAGGCGGCACGGCGTATGAAAGATGCTGGCGCGGCAGCCATTATGCCGCTTGGTGCGCCCATTGGCAGCAACAAGGGTTTATTAACACGTGAATTTATCAAAATTCTAATAGAAGAAATTGATTTGCCCATCATTGTAGACGCGGGTATTGGCCGTCCGTCACAAGCTTGCGAGGCAATGGAGCTTGGTTGTAGCGCAGTGATGGCAAACACCGCCATTGCCACCGCTGGCGACGTAACAAAGATGGCACATGCATTCAAACTGGCAGTAGAATCCGGCCGTGCGGCATTTCTTGCAAAGCCGGGCCGTGTTTTAGAAGACATGGCAGAGGCATCTAGCCCTTTGACTGGTTTTTTAGGGGAATAATTTATGCTTAAACAAGTGCTTTCTTTAGGTGATGCATTTTCTATAGAAACGTTTACGAAAAACCAAGTACTTGCCGCAATAAAAGCCGACAGACGTGATATGCACGACTTTGCGGCACTTCTTTCTGTTGCGGCAGATGATTTTTTAGAAGAGATGGCAGTGGCGGCTAAATATGAAACAGCTCGACATTTTGGCAACGGGATTCAACTTTTTACACCGCTTTACTTGGCTAATTATTGCACGAATCATTGTACATATTGTGCGTTTGCACATGACAATACAATCAAACGCGGCAAGCTGACTTTTGATGAAATAGAACAAGAACTTTTGGCTATAGCAGCAACTGGACTGGACGAGATTTTACTATTGACGGGTGAGTCCCGTACGATGTCTAATTTTGATTATATTTGTAAATCGGTAAAAATAGCGTCAAAGCATTTTTCTACTGTTGGGCTGGAAGTCTATCCGATGGAAACAGAAGAGTATGCCAAGCTTCGTGCAGCAGGTGCAGATTTTGTTAATGTGTATCAAGAAACTTATATGACTGATGTTTATGCTAACGCTCACCCCAAGGGAAAGAAACGGGATTTTAATTACAGGTTTAATACACAAGAACGAGCAATGCAAGGCGGTATGCGCGGTGTGAGTTTTGGGGTGCTTTTTGGGCTTGGGGATTTTCGCAGAGACGCATTTTCGGCTGGGATTCATGGCTTTTTGCTACAGCAAAAATATCCTCATGCCGAGGTTTCTTTTTCTGTGCCACGAATAAGGGCATTTGAGGGTGTTTCGGCTACCCGTTTGAACCATATAACCGACCGCCAGCTTTTACAAATCATGCTGGCATATCGGCTTTTTTTGCCATTTGCGGGTATTACCATTTCCACGCGGGAAAGCGAAAAATTCCGCGACAATGTTGTGGGGCTTTGCGCGACAAAAATGTCTGCCGGGGTTGTTACAGGCGTTGGCGGGCATGACCTTGAACAAAAAGGCGACAAGCAATTTGAAATTGCCGACATGCGAAGCGTAGACGATATTCACAAAATGCTTCTTGGACGTGGATTGCAGCCTGTTTATACAAACTATATTGCGGTGTAGAAAGGAATTTGCATGATGAATAAACTGGACACAACACTGTATCTGGTCACAAACAGCGACGATATGAAAGAAGAAATCTTTTTAAGCAAAATTGCGCTTGCATGTGAGGGTGGCGTCACATTGGTTCAGCTTAGAGAAAAAGAACTGAACGGATGCGATTTTTATAATCTAGCCGTCAAAGTGAAGCGTGTCACCGACAGATTTGGCGTACCACTCATCATTGATGACAGGGCAGACATTGCATTGGCCGTTGATGCCGCTGGTGTTCATGTGGGGCAAGCAGATTTACCCGTTGCCGCCGCACGAGCCATCATGGGCAACGGTAAAATTGTAGGCGCGACAGCAAAAACCGTTGAACAAGCGCAAGAAGCGGAAGATGCTGGTGCAGATTATCTTGGAGTTGGAGCGATGTATCCGACAAAAACAAAGGTAGTGACCGTACTTACACCAGTCAGGACATTGCTTGATATCATAGGCCATGTCAAAATTCCAGTGGTTGCCATTGGCGGGCTTAATGCGTCAAATCTGCCATTACTCTATGGAAGCGGCGCAAGCGGCATTGCTGTGGTTCGCGCGATAATGGAAAGCAAGTCTCCAAGAGAAGTGGCTGAGGAGTTGCTGACTGTCACACAAACGCATATTATTCGGAGGACGGAATGAAAAAAGTACTAATCATCGCAGGTTCGGACTCCAGCGGCGGCGCGGGAATTCAAGCAGATATAAAAACAATAACCGTGCATAAACAATTCGCAATGACTGCCATCACTGCGCTAACCGCCCAAAATACCACAGGTGTATCGGGGATATTTGAAGTATCTGCCGAATTTGTTGCGGCACAAATGGATGCTGTTTTTTCTGATATCGTCCCCGACGCGGTAAAAATCGGTATGGTTTCAAGCGAGCATATCATTTACACCATTTCAGAACGTTTGAGGCATTACAACGCGCGTGGCATCGTTGTAGACCCTGTCATGGTTTCTACAAGCGGCAGTGCGTTGATATCAGAAACCGCAAAAAACGCGCTGGCGAAATCACTTTTTCCATTGTCGCAACTGGTCACACCCAATATTCCCGAAGCGGAAGTATTATGCGGTTTTCAGGTGAACAACCAATCAGATATGGTTGATGCCGCCCAAGCCATAAGCAAGCAATTTTCCTGCAATGTGCTATTAAAAGGTGGCCACTTAGACGGCGACGCGTCGGACTTATTGCTGGAAAACGAAGCAATCCATTGGTTTCACGGCGAACGGATTAACAACCCAAACAACCATGGCACAGGATGCACACTATCATCGGCCATTGCCTGTGGGCTGGCAGACGGCAAAAGCCTCCGCGAAAGCGTTGCCGACGCGAAGGCTTATATTCATGGTGCATTAAAAGCGATGCTTGATTTAGGTGCAGGGTCTGGGCCTGTGAATCATCTGTGGAACGCCTAAATCATTTTTAGAAAGCCGCATGAAAGCGTGACAACGCTTCTTCAAGCACACTACGCGGACAGGCCAAATTCAGTCGGAAAAACCCCTCCCCTGTCGCACCAAAAGTGATGCCACTAGAAAGCCATAGTTTTGCATCGTTGGTAATCACATCGTCCATTTCCTTATGCGACAAACCAAAACCATTAAAATCTAACCACATTAAATAAGAACCTTCCAGTGCGACAACATGCACTGGAGGGATTTTTTTTGCAATAAAATCTTTCACGAATACGGCATTGCCTGTTAAATACCGCATCAATGATTGATGCCATTCTCCACCATGTTCATAGGCAGCCTGCCCTGCAACCAACCCCATCGTGTTAAGCTGGCTATATCCTGTCGCATGGATTTCCTTTTTAAATAACTTTCTCAACTGCGTGTCCGCTATAAATATATTCGAGCATTGTAGTCCAGCCAAATTAAAGGTCTTGCTTGGCGCGGTACATATGACAGACCCAACGTCTGGACACACATCTGAAAAAACCAAATGTCTATGCCCATCAAAAATAATGTCGCAGTGAATCTCGTCAGACACCACAATGACGCCGTGTTTACGGCAAATACGCCCCATTTCTGATAATTCGTCACGTGCCCATACCCTGCCTACTGGGTTATGTGGATTGCATAGTATAAACATACGGCATTTGTTTTCTATTATTTTTTGTTCAAAATCTGTGATGCTCATACTATAACTGCCATTGTCGTAAACCAGTGTGTTGTCCACAGCAATACGCCCATTGGCTACAATCGTTTTTTCAATAGGGTAATACAATGGCTTTTGAATTAAAACCGTGTCTCCAGGCTGGGTAAACGCCCTGACTGCCATGCCAAGGGCATACACAATCCCAGGGGTTTTAACCAGCCAGTCTTCTTGAATGCGAAAATCATGCACACGGTCAAACCAGTGATACACGGCATCAAAATAGGCAGTGCCAATGGTTTCGGTATAACCATAAATGCCATGCTCCACTGATTTTTGTAATATAGCTGTCACTTCCGGCGGGATTCTAAAGTCCATATCCGCCACCCACAGTGGAATCAACCCCTCGGGTTTGCCAAACTTAGCCGCAAAGTCGTATTTTAAAGAGTTAGTGCCATGCCTATCAACTATTTCATCAAAATTATACCGCATAATATACGCCTCTCATTCCATGGAGTATCCCCACCAAAAAAACCGCAAAGCGGTTTTTTAGTTGTCACACTCAAGACATCCTTTAGACTTTGAAAAATGCCACCAACTGCCGCAGCAAATCCGCTTGCGAATTTAATTCCTGAGCCGTTGCAGCAGTCTCTTCCGACACAGCCGCATTGTCTTGTACGACCTTAGATATTTGTTCGATTCCAATATTTAAATGGTTTATCGCCTCCGACTGCTCGCTTGATGACTGTGAAATACTTTGAATAATTTGCATGACTTCGCTGGCATTGTTCACAATGACTTCCAATGCCTCTGCTGTAGAATTAGCAATACCAGACCCAGCCTCTACGCGATTGACCGAATCCTCGATAAGCCCAGTCGTTTCTGCGGCTGCTTTTTGACTACGCGCCGCTAAGTTACGTACTTCTTCTGCAACAACAGCAAAACCTTTACCATGCTCCCCTGCTCTGGCCGCTTCAACGGCCGCATTCAGCGCAAGCAAATTGGTTTGGAACGCAATGTCTTGAATCACCTTGATAATACGCGAAATATCATGGCTGGACTCTTTAATTTGCATCATGGCATCAAGCATTAACGCCATATCATCGTTTCCAGAACGTGCATTTTCAGTGGATTTATTTGAAAGTAAACTGGCCTCGTTCGCATCTTCGGCGTTACGCGCGGTTTTTTGAACAATCATTTCAATGGTGGCATTCACTTCCTGTACCGAACTGGCCTGCATGGTGGCACCAGTAGCCAAACTCATTGCACTGTCAGAAATTTGTGACGCACCCGCAAGCACTTGGGCGGAAGCGGCATTGATTTCTGTCATTGTCTTGTTCAATGTGCTTACAATGCTGTTGATTGACTGGCGTAGCCTATCAAAGCCGCCCTCAAACGGCACGGTGATTGAATGTGTTAAATTACCAGAAGCAACATCAGTTAAACAAGTATCAACCTCACCAATATACAACGACAAATCTTTCACAAGCTGATTAACATCGTCTTGAATAGAAAGAAAATCACCTGTATATTTTCCGTCCACTGTTTTATTAAACTCACCACGACTTAAAGCCGCAATAACATCCCTTATTTCAACAATAGGTTTATCCACCGATTCGGCAATGCTGTTTAGCCCAACCATAATTTCCTTCCATGCGCCACTATACTTGCTTGCATCAATTTGAAAATGCAAATCACCTTTAACCGAAGCCGCTTCAATCATTCCGCTTACTTCTTTGTCAACTGCTTTTAAATTGGTAACAAGCGAACGGAACGCCGCTGTCTGCGCACTAAAATCTCCATATAATTCGTCATGTATTTTTATATCAAAATTACCATTGCTAATTTGTTCAAGTTGGCTAATTGTACTTTTGACATTTGTCACTTCATCAACAATAAGATTATTAACGCTGTCAATCATATCTTTAAAAGAGTTTTGATACTTGCTCGCATCTACTCTAAAGTTCATGTTGCCCTTTTCATTATATTCAACTGGAACGCATGACAAATCATCCACAATAGATTTTATCGTTTTTACCAATTGACTGGTACTATGTGTGAGTATACCTATTTCATTGGTACCCACATCTTTAGCATCAATATTGATATTCACCTTGCCCTCGGCCAGTGCTTCCATAGCGTTTACCACTTTGCCCAGCGGCTTGGTTATTGAGTTTACAATGTAAAAGCCAATGATAGCCACGATTACAATAATGACTGCAAGGATACCAATGCCAGTAAAAACACTGGTTTGAAGATTGCCCTGCGCACGTTCTACACTATCTTGCCCCGTAGCGGCATTTAACAAGGCTAAAGCATAAATATCATCTTTAATTAACGAATCAAGGGGTGCCAAATCATCATGTAAAATACGAAATGCCAACGGCACTGTGCGTTCGCCACCAACGCCCATTGCGGGAAGCAAATGGTTGATTGCAATATATGTGTAATCAGCCATCGCGTTATAAATTCTTTGTACCGCCGCGTATTCTTGCGGGTTTCTATTGGGATCAGCAGCAAGAATGTTGTAATACTCTCTTAAATAACTTGTAGCTATGTCCATATTGTCCATTGAAGACCTTACATATCTATCAACATCGCCCTCTAAAACAACCGCGTGTCCTAAATCACGAACATTTGACCTGGCATTTCCAAAAGCAATTGAAAACCGCACCATTAAGTCCAATGGTCTTGTAATATTTTCTTGGTTACTCACTGCTTCGCTGGTTAAAAACCGCATTGAGTTTAGTGCCATCGCCGTTGGAATAATTGCAAGTACAATGACAATAGCAAAACATGCTGTCATTTTTGTTGAGATTTTTAAATTTTTCATAAGACTTAAATCCCCTCTTAGATTTATGCATTTCTTCATCGTTTTGGCAATTCCGCTTGAATTTATCACAAAATAGGGTACAATAGTTGTGTTGTGTTTACAAGTAGGCGTTTTTGCAATATGAAGATGTCCGAAAGTTTAACATAATATTTATAAAAAAGAAATAATAAAGCACGCATTTAGAAGGGAATGAGTCAAAACATGGCGCAAACGAACAACATTGACCCTGGTTTGTTTACAAAGCTTGATGAATATATCGACGCTTTGCCAACCAAACAGGGCGCATTAATTTCTGTGCTGCATCACGCACAAGGTCTTATTGGCTATCTGCCAGTAGAAGTGCAGGATCATATCGCACAAAAGTTGGACATCCCTGCAAGTAAGGTCTACGGAGTGGTTACATTTTACTCTTTCTTCACCATGACCAAAAAAGGTCGCTATCGTGTAAATGTTTGCATGGGAACGGCTTGCTTTGTGCGCGGTGCAGGCAAAGTGCTAGAAAAATTTGAAAAAGACCTGAACGTAAAAGCAGGAACCACTACCGAAGATGGAGAGTATTCTGTGGACGCATTGCGCTGCATTGGCGCGTGTGGACTAGCCCCTGTTTTGACCGTCAATGGCAAAGTATACGGACGCATCGAAGATACAGATGTAGAGGGTGTCATTGCAGACTTTTTGAGTGGAGGTGTAGCACCACTATGAAAATAAAAACACGTGAAGATTTAGCCGCATTAAGAGATAAATATCGTGGCAGTGTTGTGATGCGATTCGTTTCCGATGACCCGTTGACACGCACAGAAGTGAATGTGGGCATAGGCGAATGTGGTCTTAAAAATGGCGCAAGGGATACACTCAAAGTATTTTTTGACGAAGTAAACAATGCGAAGCTTACCGAAAAAGTATCCGTCATTGCAGTAGATTGTATGTCAAGCAACGAAAAAGAATGCGAAACACTAGAGCCAATGGTTGAAATAAAAATACCCGGCAAACCCGTTGTACGCTACAAAAATGTGGACGCCGCCGCCGCAAAAACAATCGTAAAAGAACATTTGGTTGGCGGAAACATCGTTACAAAATTGGAGGTGCAATAATGAATCCAACACGACTTCAAATTCTGATATGCGGCGGCACAGGATGTATCTCCAGCGGATGCTTAGATGTGGAAACCGCCTTAATCGAAAGCCTTGAAAAACACGGCATTCGTGACGAAGCCACGATTTTAAAAGTAGGCTGTTTTGGCTTTTGCGAACAAGGCCCCATTGTAAAAGTGTACCCCGACAATACATTCTATGTGCGAGTAGAAGCAAAAGATGCGGAAGAAATCGTTGCCGAGCATTTATTAAAAGGCAAACCCGTTGAACGCCTGCTGTTCAAAGACCCTGAAACTGCCCAACGATATCTGCATCACAAGGACATGCCTTTCTATGAAAGCCAAGTGCGCGTGGCACTCATGCACTGCGGCGTGGTTGACCCAGAAGTGATTGGCGATTACATTGGCGCGGACGGTTATAAGGCACTTGCCATTGCGCTGACCGAGCAAAAGCCAATGGATATCATTAACATCATCAAGGATTCTGGGTTGCGCGGGCGCGGTGGGGCTGGCTTCCCATCTGGCATCAAATGGGAAACGGCACACAACATCCAAAGCGACAAAAAATATGTAGTATGCAATGCCGACGAAGGCGATCCAGGCGCGTTTATGGACAGGTCTATTTTAGAAGGCGACCCACACGCGGTGATTGAAGCAATGGCACTGTGTGGTTACGCCGTTGGCGCAGACGAAGGCGTTGTATATGTACGGGCAGAATATCCGCTGGCGGTAAACCGTTTAAGAATCGCACTGGAACAAGCCCGCGAATATGGTCTGCTTGGCAAAAATATTTTTGGTACAGACTTCTCGTTTGATATTAGCATCAACCTGGGTGCAGGCGCGTTTGTTTGCGGCGAAGAAACCGCACTGCTCAACTCTGTTGAGGGTCAGCGCGGCGAACCACGCGTGAAGCCGCCATTCCCAGCACAGGTTGGACTATGGCAACAGCCTACGATTATTAACAATGTAGAAACATTGGTCAATGTTCCGCAAATCATGTTGCGCGGTGCGGACTGGTTCAAAAGCTATGGCGCACCCGGCAACTCAGGCACAAAAGTCTTCGCGCTGGCTGGTAAAATCAACAATGTTGGGCTGGTTGAAGTGCCTATGGGCATCACGGTGCGTGACATTGTTTACAAAATCGGCGGCGGCATCCGCAATGGTAAGAAATTTAAGGCATTGCAAACAGGCGGCCCTTCTGGTGGATGTATCTGCTTAGATGACCTAGACACCGAGGTCACATTCGAAAACCTGCAAGCGGCGGGCTCTATGATGGGTTCGGGCGGCATGATTGTTATGGATGAAGATGACTGCATGGTGGATATCGCAAAATTCTATTTGGATTTCACCGTAGAAGAATCCTGCGGAAAATGTACGCCATGCCGCATTGGTAATACACGCATGTATGAAATCCTTGACCGCATAAGCAAAGGGCTAGGCAAGGAATCTGACATTGATGACTTGAGAAAACTTGGCGAAACCATTAAGGCAACATCCCTATGCGGCCTTGGCAGCACCGCGCCAAACCCGGTACTGTCTACCCTTGACCGTTTTATGGACGAATACAAAGCCCATGTCATTGACAAAAAATGTCCTGCCGGTGCGTGTAAAGACTTAGTTAAATATGTCATTTTGCCCGAAAAATGTATCGCTTGCGGCATTTGCGCCAAAGTTTGCCCCGTCAACTGTATCCATCCGTCTGGTGCAGAACTGAAAAACGGCAAAAAGATTCATGAAATAGACCAAGCCGAATGTATCAAATGCGGTGCTTGTTTGCCCAAATGTCCACCAAAAGTAAAAGCCATTATTACAGAGTAGGAGGAGGTCACCGACATGAATATCACATTAAATAATGTAAGCGTTCCTGTAGAAGCAGGGATGACCATATTGGAAGTCGCCCGTGCAAACGGTGTAAATATTCCTACCCTTTGCCATTTAGACATGGCCGATATCAAAATGGTCAACCAGGTAGGCACATGCCGCATATGTATGGTTGAAGTAGAAGGCCGCGGCAACTTGATGCCCGCATGTACCACCAAGGTATGGGATGGCATGAATGTCACCACCAATTCACCAAAAGCCGTAAAAGCACGTCGTACCGTGTTGGCATTATTCCTTTCCAACCACCCCAAAGATTGCTTAGTGTGCAGACGCAACGGCAGCTGCGAATTGCAAGACCTTGCCGCCGATTTGAATGTACGCGAAAATAGATATGAAGGTAAAATGACCAAATACCCCAAAGATATGTCCAGCCGTTCTTTGGTGCGTGATGCTGAAAAATGCGTACTATGCCGCCGCTGCGAAACCATGTGTAACGAAGTGCAAACCGTTGGTGTATATTCTGCCGTGCATCGTTCGCTGGAAGCTACGATTGGTACAGCATTTGACCATCCAATGCTTGACACAGCTTGCACATTCTGTGGGCAATGTGTTTCTGTATGCCCTACAGGCGCGCTAACGCAAATGACCAATATCGGTGAAGTGTGGAATGAAATCAATGACCCCGATAAAATAGTGATTGTTCAAACCGCACCAGCCATCCGTGTTGCCTTGGGCGAAGAATTTGGAATGCCCGTGGGTTCTCGCGTGACAGGAAAAATGGTAGCGGCACTGCGCCGTATTGGTTTCGACCATGTTTATGATACAAACTTTGGCGCAGATGTTACCGTGATGGAAGAAGCACACGAACTACTTGACCGCGTAAAAAATGGCGGCAGACTGCCTATTCTTACAAGCTGCTGCCCAGCCTGGGTGAAGTTTATAGAGCATCAATTCCCAGAATTGCTTGACATTCCATCCACATGTAAATCACCGCATCAAATGTTTGGCGTTTTGGCAAAGACATACCTTGCCAAAAAAATGAATATTGATCCATCAAAAATGGTCATCGTCTCTATCATGCCATGTCTGGCAAAGAAATATGAAGCCGCCAGAGAAGAACTTGCCAACGACGGCCATGCGGATGTGGACTATGTATTAACTACACAAGAATTAGCCAGTATGCTTCGTGAATCCGGCATCAACTTTAGCGCGTTGCCAGACGAAGATTTTGACAAATTTATGGGCGAATCTTCTGGCGCGGGTACCATTTTTGGTACAACAGGCGGTGTTATTGAAGCCACTGTACGCACTGCCGCCTATTGGCTAAACGGCGACAAACTGGATAAGATAGATTTTGAAGAACTGCGCGGTGCAGACGGTATCCGCGAAGCCACAGTCAATGCAGGCGGTATGGAGCTAAAAATTGGTATCGCTCATGGTTTGGGCAATGCACGTACGTTGCTGGAAAATATCCGCGACGGCAAAAGCCAGTACCACGCCATTGAAATCATGGCCTGCCCAGGCGGCTGCGTAGGCGGTGGCGGTCAGCCATTCTATGGCAATGACCATTCTGTGGTAGATACACGCGGCAAGGCATTACATGCCGAGGGTGCAGATAAGGCGATTAGAGTCGCGCATGAAAATGCGGAAATCAAAGCCCTGTATGATGAATTTTTGGAAAAGCCAGGTAGCCACAAGGCGCATGAGCTTTTGCATACGAGTTATACCAAACGGGAAAAGTTGTAAAAGTGTAAGTAAAAGAGGTGTTGCAAAACTGCTTGATGGCAGGCTTTGTAACACCTCTTTTTTCTGCATTTGCTTCTTACTCTCGCGTTGGTTATTCTCGCGTGGTTGTTGTATAAAATTAAGCATTTTCCACAAGTTGTTTCTTTATGGCATAACGGATAACCTCCGAAGGCGATTGCAACATGGCTTTTGCTCTCATATTGACAATTCGGGCACAATCCGGCGAAAGCAGCTCGTTTACAAGTTTTGTTTCACGCATGTGAGACAAGAACCCGGGTTTACCGGAAAGCAATGGGGGATTTTGTTCATATTCAAGGCTTAACCTTTCATATTCATTGTCGGATAATCTACCATGCTTTGTTGCTGATGGAAGTATTTCAATGTTCACTCCAGATTCACCGATTATTACTTTTTCAATCAATTGTCACATGCCTCCTCACATGATTATCTGAGTTTTACACCAAAGGTGCGCACTTATACACCAGCAGAGCCAGTGCAGTGCGCAATAGGCGATATATTGATGTTTTGCTTTCGTAATCTGATATTGTAAAGCTGCACATCATCTTTTAAAAGTTCACCGCAGTTTGGACATGAAATCATTTATATCCACCCTTTGCCTTTTTTACGTTTAATTAAATGCTTTCTGTGATGACAATTATAACATGAGTGCAACCACACTCAAAATAATTACTTTCGCAAACCCCTTGCGATGTGTAAAACACTACCGTCTTCCGTTAGCTTATCAGTGCTGCATACCGTTTTTCCGTCTATTGCTATGTTTTTTCCACATGCTCCCCCACTTAATGCGCAGCGCATCCACCGTGCAAATGCCAACTTGAATTTCTCGGCATCCACCAGATGCAGTATGTTGTAAAACTGCGCTCGCGACAGTATTTTTATTATCCCAAATTCTCTCGCTAAAAATTTTCTGCTCGGTTCAGATTTTGCCCAATCGTGTATATCGTCTATGCTTCGCAATCCGCATAACATACCGCTTACCATCATTATCAACACATCGCTTACGTTATACCAATATCCTTCGTGTCCCGCTTCTTCTTCAATTTCTTTGATTTCATCCCGCAAATCTTCAAATATACCCATCTTTCTCACCTCGGGGATATTTTACTTCTTTTTATTGCTGTTTTCTCCTATTCGCTTAAATTAGACTGACGTGTGCTCTAAACCTTATCCGTACATTCAGGGACAACCATTATCACAAAAGAGTTCCCCTTACCAGCGTTTTCAAAGAAAATCTTTTTGATTTGAATATGCTTTCTCGTTTTCTTAACTATTTTCGCTCTGTTTCTAAATTAGACTGACGTGTGGAGCCCATAGTTGATTTAGTACGCTTGGTGCGAATTTGCTCAAACAACATAAATCAGATAACGCACCGTGCAAATGAAACAGGTAGCCCTTACGAAAATGATGTGCTTGAACTTCTTGCTGAGGTCAACAAATTAAAACCCCTGATAAATCATGCATACAGCAAAATGATACGGCTAAGCAAACAATAAGAATTTGCAATGTGCGATTTAAGCAGCGGAACGCTTAACAAAAAGCGTGAAGCTGCTTTTTGATGTGAGGAAATTTGAAGCGTTGCGCAAATTTCCTCACAAGGGGTCGAGGGGAAATTCCCCTCGCAAGCGTGTGTGCGGAAGCACAGACATTGCTTGCGAGTTTACTTACTTTCGCTTCCTACTATATCATTCACACATTTTATTATTCACTTATAAGCAATTATGCGAACACTTCTTCGGAGACAGAATTGACAGAATTGACAAAATTTATCAAAGTTTGATTCAGATTGCATAGTAACTCTTCAACTCCCTCTGCACAGATTCGATTTTTGTTATGTGCTAAATTTAACTGCGAATTTTCCACCTGCATAATTAAATTGCTAAAAGTAGAGCCTTCAATGATATGGGCATCTAGTTCATGTTGAATAAGTTTCAATTCTTGACACAATTCAGTAAGGACATTGGCAAAAAATGCTTCTGAATTATTTTGCCAGTTATCATATACATCATTAGATAAAATATTTTCACAAATTTGTGACACTTCAATATTTATCTGTTGAATGTGACGAACAAAAAGATTCATCTGCTCTAAGGTTGCAAAGCATTTTAACAGTATACCCTTGGCATCATTTTCAAACGTGGTATTTGAATTTTCAAGCGGAAGTCTAAATTGTAAAAATTTGTCTGACTCGTCATATAGTTTGAAACTATCGACAGAAATACTAAATCCGCCGGGGAGTAAGGTTTCCATGAAATACAATTTAATTTGAATTTCAGAAAAGTACTCATTCCAGATACAACTCTCAAGAGTAACTGCGGACATATTGTTGAATTTTGATTTAACATCTTCAAACATTTTCAAGCAGACACTATCTAAATTTTCGGCATTGACAATCAGCTCAAGAACCTTTCCATTCTTGTGAAAACTTGAAACACCTTCATACTGTGCAACATCACGCTCAAAAAAGTTTGCTACTTTAACTCTATATTTTTTTACATACTCATTTTGTGAACATGAAATTGAATTTGTAACTCGTAATGTATTTGTATATAAATGAGTCCACACGGAAGCCAGTTGCAAAATTTGTTGATATTCTTTCAAGTCATCAAAGCAAACATTCTTGATTTCAAACTTCTGATTGAACAATTCCTGCATTTGGTGGAGCTTCTCCAATGCCATAATAAGGTTTGTTGCTGACAAACGACTTTCACCCGTCAGCTCGCCATCACCAAGTCTATCATTAATAAGAGCATAACTTTGTGAAAGAAATAATCTGAATCTCCAACGAAAATCTTTGAATATCGAGTCAAAAGTTTTATTTTTGGGCGGCTCGTTTTTCGATGATGTAAAATTAGATGGCGCATTAACAACGAAATTATTTTGACGGATTCCGTATTTATCAACTTCTGATTGCGGACTAAAGGCATATTGGCTGTCAAGCAACACAATCAAAGTATCCACGGAACACCCAAACTCTTTTGAAGCAAATAATTTCACATCGCACTTCTTGTAAAGCTGGTTTAATCCATCGGCATATTTTTGTGCAATTGAAAGGATTTTACTGCGCGTCTCGATAATGTTTTGCAAGCATATATCCCAACTTGATGGCATATATGGATATTCGCTAAGTTTGCACATACATCCATTCAGTTGTGTAATCCAATCCCAATGAAGATTTGTTGATGGTATGTTTTTCTGCGTATCTGGAAGAATGATTCCCTCCATTACATCTTGACCTACAACCTTTACACAATACCGCTCTCTTACAACAGATAACCGACGTGTTGCCATGACAATAGACATCGTCAACTCGTGATTTATCTGCTGGCTTGCACCCTCGTCAAAAATATCCGCAATTGATATTGCAGAAATATTGTTGCCTGAATCGTCAAAAGAAACGAGATTGTATTTTGTAATAATTTGTTGCTTTAGTTTGTCGTAAACGGTATTGTAGAATGAAGTCCACCCTTGCATCTGCACCCCTACGATAAAATTCAAATGCTCGTCCAATAATTCAGCTTTTTCAAGAGAAGTGATAGCAGGGTTGCATTGGGTTTCTGAAATGCAATAACCGAGCTTTGCAAGCCAAAAAAGACTATACCCTGCCGAAGTCAATTCGTTATCATTCAAAGTCTTGCATAGCGGAAGCGAATTGATCGTACCGTCTATATAGCTCTTAACAAAGCTATAGGTTAGGATTCTTGATGATAATTTGGCTATCATCTCATCAATCTTTGCCTTTCCACCTGGATGTTCTTTTTCAAAAACCTCCCAAAACCCATCCATGTTTACATCAATAAAGCCCGTTATATCAGTCACGCAAATAAGTGCAAATGAACTATTTATTAATTTATCGCCTTCGAGAAATATTGCCTTATTTTTGCTGTAATATGAAAATACTTCCGCCCAGAGCAATCCATTGAGTACACCAGCATATAAATTCCATGAATCATAAGATACAGAAACCAACCTGCTAACTAAATCATTGTCTATGCCGTTATCGTAAATATATGCAACTAACATTATTAAGGCATTTTCATCTATCGAACTTAATGATGTAATAAGTACATCTAATTCAGTATCAAGTAATTTTTCGCTCAGAATATCATATAGCAAGAGAGCCCGTAAATTATGCAAACTTTCTACATACCTTCCACTGTCTACGATTCGGAAAAAATATTCGTTTTCAAAAACAGTTCGCATTTTCAGTTGCTGTTCACAAGATACAACTGAAAACAATTTTGTAAGATTCACTTTCAGGTTATGCTTTCCTGCATAGCTAATAACAGATAGTGCCTTCAACCACCCGTCGGCACAATCACCGTCTTTTCGGATAATGTTATCTATCTGACTTGTCAATCTACTTCTTAATGTTTCAGATTGATTGAGCATATATGCAAACTCCATCAATGGACCCGCTTGACCAAATGAAGTCCATGCACTTTCAAACGACAAAAAGTTGTGGTCGCTGTATTTTTGAAACAACTCTGCAGCTTCGGATTCTTCAAAAATGAGCGAAATTTCTTCAAAAGAGTGCTTTGTAAAATCGACAGGAGAACGCCTATAATCTTCTTCTCTTATAGTAATCAGTATTTTGAGGTCAGCACCATGCGATTGCAGTTTTTCACATAACCACACCCAGCTAGTGTCATAAGGTTCGACATCTATATAAGCGATTATTGGTAGCACCTTGTTTTTTGCAATACCTGATAATGCGACACGGACGTTTAGTGCCTGTTCCGCACTCGTCAACTTCTCAATACACAAGATACTGCTTTCTGGAAAATTATCCAAAAGGTATCGGTATGCCATTGATGACTTGCCCTGTCCAGATGCCCCTTTTATGAGAACTGTATTTTGAACATCAAAAGCAGAGGCTATTCTATCAAGCCAAAAAGAGCGTGGAATATCAAGCCCTACTCTGATATGCTGCGGCCTGGCATTAACACCAGCTAAATACTCATTATGAAGGGCATCGTCCGATAAATGCAGACGATATTCAAATATTGGCAATATGGTTTTGCCATACTCATTTGCAACCCCCGAAAGTGATGCCAAGTTGACAGCTATTTCTTGAGTTCGCCTATCCCATTTTTCTTTAGATGTACCTCCATTGTAGCGAGATAGGTCTCGCACATAACTTGTTAAAATATCAAAGATTTCATTTGGTGCAACCATTGTTTCAATATTAGAACGCAAAATATTATGTGCGCCATCTATCAATGTAGATTCGTCAACTTTTTCTATGATTAATTTATCAAAAATTACGTTAATATCTCCAGTATCATATCCATACCCTGTTAATTTGTTACGCACGGTAGCTCTGCTTGCTTCTTTGCCATCAATAACACCCTGTAATTCTTGCCCAATTTCTCCAAACGAAACAATTTTAAGCAAAATATCTTGACTGCATTCATAGAACGCCAAAAATCTGCGGAAAAATGAATCCTCGTTTTTGGGCTTAATATCCGACAAAGATAAGTCGCTTGAGAGATTTTTGATTTGCACTAACTCTGATACGACACCACTTCTTTTTATCATCAAATCCTCAACAGCTTCTGGGTAAAATTCGCTGTCATCTTTAAGGTTCAGTAGACGATTGGCAATGTACATGGTCTGCGAAGTGAAGCCCTTCCATGCTGCCTTAGAGCCTTGCTCTGACTTGTAAAATTTATTATTATTCACCATTTATCAGCCTCAGCTCCTCACAAAAATTTTGTACTTCTTTACTACTCATATCACCCGTGCAAACTTCTTAGACCATCTTGAATTTTTCTTGTTTCCGCAAGTGAGCCTACTACATCTGCGATATGGTCGAAGTCATCAATGGTCATTGTTCTGCCTTTGTGGGATTTGAACCATTTATCTAGGACTTGGTAGCCACCTATTCGGTATGTCCATACATCTTCGGGGATGCCGAGGATTTTTTTGTTGGAGTTTAGGTGTAGGGTGCCGTCTTTGTATTTTATTGCGCCTATTTCTAAGTCATCTGCGGTATTTGGCTCTATAGCTAGGGTTGCGGGTGTTTTTGTTTGCATTAGGTGAAGTTTGCGGAGCTTTTCGCCCGCTTTGATGTATTTAGCAAACATTTCTTCGGTGACGATGAAGTCATCATCATTTTCTTTGGGTGAATTGATTATGGGCACACGAGGAAAATCACGCTTTAGAAATTCGTTAAAACGCTTACGATAAATGGGGTCGTGGAGTATGCCGTAGATGTAGTCGAATATTTCTATTGGCGCAGGTTTGGTTGTCATATTGGCAGTTAGTTGTGATAAGGCATCATTGTTAAAGTTTGCTGTCCACGAATCATCTATTTCGTTGTGAAGATACAGCGGAAACACGGCACATTGAGTTGTGCGTTCCCCGCATTTTGCCTCAACAATATATTCCGACACAAAGAAATGGTCGCAAGTATCAGATTTATTGCTCCTTGCAGTAATCAAGGTGATATTCTTGCTGATAGGGCTTGTGGGAGGTTTCATCAAATGTTGCATCACATTACTACGTGGCATACAATGGAAACCCTTTGAACGCCCAGTATAATACGTGAAACGGTCATCAAATGGTCTGTATGAAATTTTGGTTATTTTTCCATCAAGGGTTTCAATGTCTTGCTTTGCACCTTGTACAGACCAGTCACGAACATCTGTACCTAAATTATATTGTTGGCGAAGCTGCTCAGCATCTTTCATTTGAAATTCTCGGAGAATGACTTCAATATCTTTGCTCGAATTTTGAATACATAATCCATCCCTTGCTGTAACAATACCAACTCCACTTGTCGGGAATAGTTCATCTACGCTAATTCCTCGCAGATAAGCATTTTTAACATCATTATCAATCGGAATGAAATACGCCATACCTTCTTGCGGTGTTAGTTCAACGAAATTAACATCACCGCTTTCCAATAGCCCAAACTTTCGCTCTCTAACTCCCCAAATATCGGCATGATATACCTTAGCCCATTTTTCGTTCTTGGTAGTTTTAACGCCAATAAACAGGGAAATACCCGCCATTATATCAAAAATATTTTCGTCCTTGCCTCTGTCGGGTGGAGTTTCTTTTTTCTTGGAGTTTCCGTGTAAATCAACAATATAAATCTTATCGAATGTTCGCAGTAGGCTTGCCCTCATGCCACGGAAAGTTGGATTATCAATAAAGCCGTTATTTGAAACAAAAGCAAGAATCCCCTCATTATTTTTGTCAATTATCCGCTCTGCAAAGCGAAAAAACTTAACGTAGTCATCATTAAGCCACTTCGGATTTTTCTCATTCAATTTAGTGATGCCGTCTGTTTCAGTTTTATAAGCCTCAATATCAAACGGATTTGTACTAGCTGCCAAATACGGTGGATTACCAATAACAACCTTAATAGGTCGCCGTGCCTTCCAAGTATCAGCATTATAAGCCTCATCGCTTATCGCCGCAGAAAAGTCGAATAGGCTCATCTGGTCTACTCTTTCAAGCTCGGAGTTTGGCTTTGCAAGCGTATTCGTAAGGAAAATATTTGTCGGCAACTGCTCATCAGGGATTTTACCAAGGGTTTCTTCGATAGTTCTGCGTACATTAAGATGTGCCACGGCATAGCTTGTCATCATAATCTCAAAACCAATCAATCGAGAAAGCAAGCCGTCCTCTTTCTTTATGTAATCACGATAAAACGCCTCACGCATACCCGAAAAATATGTAGCTTTGATAAATTTAATAATCTCTGCAAGAAAAGTTCCCGTTCCCGTTGCGGGGTCAAGGATAGCAACACGGGGAACTGATATTTTCTTATTGTTCATGGTTTTTTTTTTTCGTAATAATCTTGCGAGGCAACTTCGATTTCAAAATGGTCGTTGTTGGATAGACCGCCTTGTATGCCGAAATCTTCAATCAAATGCTTGTCCACCATAGAAATTAAATATCTAACCACTTGATGAGGCGTATAGAAAACACCAAGGGATTTACGGAGTGCGGGGTCGTAGAATGTCAAAAAATCCTCGTAAAAATGCACGATAGTATCACCACGTTTATCATCATCAAGAAGAGCGGAAATGTTACAAGTTTGGTATAAGGCACATAGTTTGTCTATCACGGCATCAAGGGTTGGGTGCTTCGCTCCTGTGTTGGTGATATGTTCAAAAAAGCGGTTTAGCAAGGCAGATTCTTCTTGCAATTTGCGAATAGCCTCATATCTATTGAATGTTGCAGAGGCGGCATCATTGTATCTTGCTATAAATAATCCATACACAATTGTTTGGGCGTACATATCCGCAAATGTACGAGTATTTAGCAATGGGCGTAAATCTGTCTTTACTCTGCTAAATAGTCCGTAGAGTTCGGGAAACAATGGTATTTTTCTTGTTTTGTCCTCGGCAGGCATACCGTCAGCATCTTCTTTTAAAATGCTTATGATAAATTGCCGGATATGTTTTGCATGAATAGCCATATACTCGGCAAGTTTGTTTGAGGATTTTATTTGAGTCGGGTCTTGAAGTAGGAAGTCTTGCATCAGTGCTATGAACAACTCAACATATTCTTCTTTAAGCGTAGGCTTGCCGTCAACAATCTCCATAAGAGGCACACCGCTGTACATTTTTTCTTCGCCGGAACGCCAAAACTCCCAACGGAGGTTATCCGTTAGGATTGCGTAACCATACAGGGTAGCTTGCTTTTTAACTTGACTTCTTGCACGGGCATCAATACCATTTACTTTTTTAACTTCAACGCCTGCAAAGGCTTGAGTTTCCGTAACTTCGTCACCGCTACGCCAAAGTTTAATGTCTGTGTTCTGCCCTTCTTTTTCGCTTCTTTCTCCTGATAGGTCGAGAGCGGAGCAGCCAAAGGCGGTCATCATGGTTATTATCGGCACATTGTATGATGATTCGATATTGCCGATGCGGTATTTCTCGCATATGGCTTTGAAATATTCTTGCACATGATTATTCATGGTTACCTCCGAGCGTGTGCGATTAGCTCCGCTTGATTTTTGTTTTGGCTATGATTGCTCGTCCTCTATGTCGGCATCTTCTTCTTTTAATTCATAAAAGTAATCAATATCACGCTGCACATTCGTTGATATAAGTTTACGGCGTTCTAATCGTTCGCTTACCTCGGTATAAATTTGCATTATTTTTTGCTCAAATTCCTGTTTCGGAGGTAAGTGCGTCCAGTATTGAGCGACAGCGATACCTTCTTTGTCAAGTTCCATTAGCTCAATTTTCTCACGGCTACCGCCAGTGCACAGGATAATGCCTATAGGCGGATTTTCACCTTCGAGCATTTCATGCTTGGTCAGCCATTTCAGATAAAAACGCATCTGCCCTGAGTATTCAGGCTTAAATTTGCCAATTTTCAAATCAATGGCTACAAGTCGTTTCAGCACACGATTATAGAATAACAAATCCAGTTTGTGGGTATCGCCGCCCATGTTCATGTGGACTTGTTTTCCTGCATAAGTAAAACCTCTGCCATTTTCAAGAATAAATTTTTCCAATTCGGACAAAATTGCTTTCTCCAAATCAGCTTCTAAATAATTATCCTTTAGTCCGTAAACATCAAGTAAATATGGGTCTTTGAAAGCATTAAAAGGCACTCCAGATGATTCTGAAAGTTGATAGTTGGCAATTTCTTGCCGCTCATATGCTTTTCGTGAAATCAACTTGCGTAAATCACGTTTTCCTAGTTGTCTTGCAATGGCATCGTTAGCGTAAAACATAAAAGCCTCATCAGATTTTAGAGGCAAAAGTGCAATGAAATGTGACCAACTTAATTGTTGTGCCAGTGGCACAACAATCTCAAAATTAGGAAAACGTGTTGCGAATTTAATCATACGGGTTACATTCGTATAATCGAAGCTGCTTCCATATTTTACCTGAAGTTGTTGTGCCAATGGCACAACAATTCGCTTGCCATATTCTGCACGTTCGCCACCAAGCAAAACAGAGCCGATATGCTTACCGACTTCCCAAAACATCAATATACCTTCGTAATTTATCTTTACCTGTGCATTTAATTTTCGTCGTTCAATTATTTCAGAAATATCTTTGAACAACGCTATTTCATCTATTATCGGCACAACTTGTGCTACCAGTTCATTTTTCTTTTTAGGCATTATCATTCTCCTGCTTTTGATTTGTGGGTTTGCGGCCATTTTTGCTACGGCCATCAGGCGGTTTTTTTGTATTTTTTGGAATCAGCCAAGCCTGTCCTAAACGCATGACACCGCTAATTTGTCCATTGGCACAAAGATACTGCACCCTTCTATCAGATATACCCCATTTTTCTGCGGCTTCTTTTGGTGTAACCCAATGAAAATCCATGCCATGCTCCTTTCGCAAAAATTTATAAATCAACAATACAACTATACTACGATTGGACGAATGATTCAAGCAAAAAATATTTGATTGAAATTGTCGTCTATCTTGTCAAAAAAAATTTATTTTATATCTGCTATTCCCAAATGGCGTTTGAGTGTGATTACTATATAGGGGGAACTTTTTTGTCGGTGCGTTTCAGAGGAAAGAGAACTCACAAAATTTTGCAACCGACATCACAAAATAGCTTCCGAGTGTCCTTGCTTTATAGGGAGAACTTTTACCCTGTCTTGCTCCTTGAAAAATACTGCTTTAATGCAGTCATAACTTAGCCAAAAACAGCTAATTAGGCAGCAAAGGCTTTTCTGATTTTAACGACTCACACATTATTGTTGCCGTACCAACGCTCGACGAAAGTATGCGCGACATCAAAGCATTTGACGAAGCATTGTTTTTTGCCCAACAAGACGACGCACAACTATTTTGCGAACTTTTAGAATTTGAAGTCACAGACAGCCTAGTCAATCACATTTCCTCCCCCGAAGGTCTGTTCAAGCTAGCCAACAAAAAAGCTTTGTAGACCATTTGATTCTGCTGCACGAATTTGAAACCGCAGAAGAAGATAACATCATTGGCGTCTTTTTCCAGCGGATAGCACAATTTTGCGGGGCTAACCGCTGGGCTTTGCAATAGCGGTTGGACGGCTTTGCGGATGCACTCGGCTGTTATTTTGCCTTTTTTGATGTATGACACAAAATCAATTGCTAAATAAGCGAATTTATCACGATCCAAAGTGGACTGCCCTAGTGCTATCGTCAGCAGTGTGGAGGATAATGGTGAGGATACGTTTTTATATCTCTCTTGAACAGACAGCATATTGGTTTTTGTATCAAAATATAACCGTTTAACTTTTTCATAGGCAAAGATATCTGTTTCTACCGATGAAACCGTATCGGGGTTGACTTGAAAAGCCCCGCATGACCCTTCCGCAAGGCTGACGGTGTAAGTACCGGCTTGATAAACGTAAGTTGCTATATGGGGTATACTTATTGTATACAACATGTTTCCTGACTTTTTATCTGGCTTACTAATGACTATTTCCGCACCGTCATCAACGACCACTGCTTCTTTTTTGCTAAAAATTTTTTTAAGCAAACCAGGTTTATTGACTGGCCAAACTTCCTCAAAAGATAATGCCATCTCAGGTTTTGCTACGCTTTCCGTTTTTGGCATCTCGTTTACCGCGGCAGGCAGTTTTGCGGCAATACTTTTTGCGATACTGACGGCTTTTGATGTGCCGCCACGTTCAGATAAGATGCGTATGCTGGGCAAATCTAAACGATGCGGCTCTGCCAATCCTTTTGAAATCGCAAACTGTACTTCTGGTAAATATTTTTCTATCCATTCTAAAAGTTCTGCCGTGCCAGAAAATAGTCTCACGGCCTCTACAGAACTATCCAAAATAGCTTCTGCCACAGGCCAAACCACCGACAGGATACCTTCTTTGGCGATTTCATCCAATGCGATTGCCAAAGATGCCAGATTGGATGGCTGGCCTGTCTTCCAGTCCAAATATTTGATATCCGCAACGTCAGGGCGCAAAAGCCCGCGTTCCCACGCATCAATGACCGCCGTAAACCCCGTTTCCGAAAATGCATTGCCTACCGGACGCTGCGCTGCGATTAAATTGACGGCGGCACCAGGAGGAAGCGGCGTTGCACGACAAGCAACCTGACGTAACGCAACGCCTGTTTCACGTCCATGGTATGAAGCCCTAAGTAGCACCGCGTCTCCAAAATGCGGAAATAAATTAAATGTATCTGCCATATCAAGAATCCTTGAAGGAAATTGCTGTACGGATTTTGGTTTGACAAATCCGTTATTATCCCAACCCATGTATTGATTTATTTTTAATGCGGGCTCTACTACAGGGTCTTCGATATAGCGCAGTATGACTTCCCCTACGCTTTTCGGCAGTTGCTTTTTTGACGACAACAATACTGGACGGGTCAATGTTTGAAGAGCGGCAACAGATTCGGGGGTTTTTGAATGGACATCCAAACGAGCCAGTGCTACATACAAATCAGATTCTTGGATATTTGATGCCGTTTCTTCAAAAAGTGCTAGACGGGCGGCTAAATCAGAAACGGTTATTGAAAGGTCTGCCCTGCTTGGGGTGGACAGCAAACAAGGCTGTTTACCCAAATTGCAAATCATACAAACATCCCTGGCCGAAAACACTGACATTTTGCCGTAAGAAGCTTTTTCATTAAAACTCAAATTCCCTTCGTGAACCCAACGCTCCATGTAATACATGAATTGTTCCCAGTTGTTCCTCAGTCCACGCAGGCTGGTGCGCACGATTTCAGGGTCTTCATATGCAATCGCATTAGCCATTGCCAAAAACCGTTCGGTAGTCATGTCATGCAAGGCTTCTTGACGGTCTGACATTTCTGCGGCAAGTTCTGTCAGTGCTTCGGGGGTGGTTTCGCCGATTTCAAATGCAGGGACTTGCCATAAATCTGGCGTCTTCCTCCACAATTCTTGTATTTCAGCTGCCTCTTCTGCAAAGGATTCCGCATCCAATGCCCATCGTTTAATCAATTCGGTTGATGCTTTGGCTATTGCCGCATCTTTATCGCCAGCCAGCATAGATAACCAAGGGGAAATTTCTTCTGCATTGTGCGGGCAAGGGCGTTTTTTTGCGGCTTTAAGCACCAGCAATTTTCCTTTTTTTGTGGAAACAGTCACAGAAGCCAGCAAAATTTCTGTCAAAAGTGCTTCTGTATTGCCTTCGATTAACGCGGGGGCAAAGCGGTTGACAATGGCCGCATCACCCGACGACAACATCGGGATAAGCATTTGGGTGCGGTTGCATATTTCCTGGCTGGTCACTTCCAAGTTGTCTAAAGCATCTATCCATGCCCGTCGGTCGGCGGGGCGTATGGATGAGTCCAAACCAGAAAAGATTAAATCCATGGCCTGTTCATGGGTCAACAAACCTTGCTTTGTACCGTGGTATACCACCGTACTAAACCCTCCGCCGGCGGGAACAGTCAGTGCCACCCCGGCTTGCACATGCTCGGCAAAGCGTTTATTTACCGACTCTAGGCTGGGTGAAAACGTTGAAGGCGCATTCCAGGGAACGACCACACTTTGTACCCAATCCTGTATATAATCTATATGTTGCGGAATAGCAATATCCAGCATATTGACCATCTCAATGGGCAGATTTCCAAAGCCGGACCATGTATTAAAAATGAATTTTCCGTCCCGTGAGCGATATACCGCATCAAGGAAATTTGACGCAAATGTCTCCCCGCGCTTTTCAACGGCTTTTATGATTAATCCTTTTAAATGGCTGTCATTTTGTTTCATCCCACCGCCGCCATATATATTAGCAAAAATGGACACCGCTCTTTTGGCACTAACGCCAACATATATTGCAAACACCGCCAAGCGCAACACATTGGAGTCGCAATAATATTCCCATTGGGTGCGGCCTTTGCGTGTGACCCATTCCCCCCAAGCACCGCTTTTTAGGCCTGCCAGCGCAGTACGCTTTTGATCGGGTGTGCCTGTGGATAGACTGTCTATGTTTTCTGGTGTGGCTTGATGCCAATGGAGTGCTTGAAAAATTTCATGGGATTCTTTTAATTTTGCGTTCATTGTACGCGCTCCGTTCCAGACTCCTTTAGCTGTACCGCCAAAATATGCTTGCAAGGGCCCCGTTTATTCTGATGATTTAAATACCATGTACAGGTGCATTTTGCTTCGCCTGCGCCTTGTGCGGGGTTGTAGATGACCTGATAGTCAACGTTTTTTGATGTCACCAGCCAGCGATTTTCACCATTTGGTTTTATCTGGTCCGTCAGTTTTTTTGCGGCAACCAGGCGGGGGTTATCTTTTAGCACCCGATTAGGGTCATCGGGAAGTTCTCGGTGGAAATAAGCGTTGTCATGTGCGTCAAAACCAACTTTTCCGGATACCGCCAGCAGTGCCATCGCCGCCTTTATTCTGTCTGTGGTCATATTCCAGCGGCGCATCAGTTCGACTTCGTCAATGATGGCATTAAATGTAAGCAGTGAGCTGATAGACTCCACATCTTCCAGCACATCGGGCTGGGCAAGTGATGTAAGCAACGCCCCTTCCCCCGAATAGCCCTGCCACGCCTCTGCCGTCAGGCTAAGTGTGATGCGTGTACCGGGCAGGTTGGCTTCTATCATAAACGCGCCAGGTTCATCGTCCATATATACCGATACGCTTTGCACATGGGTCATCACACGCTTTAAAGCGTTCAGGCGATGCAGTCCTGACACAAACGCGGCATTCGACGCACGGCGCGGCGACAGTTTTGCCCCTGTGCGTGAAGGCACAAGCCATCCCGCTTGGTTTTTGCTTGTAGCCGCCGGCAACGACCCAATAAATGATTGGGCGGCAACGCCTTCCAATGTGAATATGTATTGCATTGTTTTATGAATTTCTGCCGCATTGCCCAGTGCGCGTACCCAGCGGTCTGGCATTTCTACCGGGCGTTCATGCACTTTGTTTGGCAAATTGATAATATTGTCCACTGCTTTGCTTGTATGGGAGGTGGTTAAGCCGTCGCCGCCGATGGCCAAATGCAACTTATCCTGCTGTTTTACTTGTGTAAGCGCAGTACGCAATGCAATACCAATGTCCACATTGGTGGTGCCAAAGCCTATTTCACCATCAAAACCAGGCCGCAATAAATCTAAACAGGCATACACCCCATTGCAAGCAGAAAAACACTCGGCGCGAAGGCGGTCGCCTTGCGCCGACAGAATGGGGTCGCGCAGTGTGACAGGGGTATATTTGAAATAACGTGTTGCAGTAATATCCGCCAGCACCAAAAGCCCCCTGGCTAAAACTTGGGGCTGGGTTGCATAGCCTTTGAAAAAGTTTGGGTTTTCCACGATGCCCACAGGGGTGAGGGCCGGAGCTAGGGCAAGTGCTAAACTGCCTGTGGTGAGTGATGATTGATATGCGAATGCTCTCATTTGATAGTCCCCATAAGCCCCTCAGCAAAATACCGCTGCAGAAAAAAGAAAAGAATAATCGTCGGCAACATAGAAATCAACACCGCCAACATAACCACCCCATGGTCTGTGACATAACCCGCAGTCAAATTTGAAATAAGCACAGGCATCGTAATACTCTCCGGTGACATCATGATAATTCTGGGCCAAAGAAACACATTCCATGAAGCCATAAAGGTAATCGTAACGGCGGCAGCACAAGTCGATTTCATCGTGGGCAAATACATACGGAAAAAGATACTCAATTCTCCCAAGCCGTCTATCCGCGCAGATTCAATCATTTCAAGCGGAAAAGAGCGTGTACTCTGGCGAAATAACATGATTAAAAATGCTGTTGACAATGTGGGCAACATGAAACCAAGCGTCGTATTTAACAAACCAATATTTGCTACAAGCCTAAACAGCGGAATCATTATTGCAGCAAACGGCACCATCATCGAAAGCAATAAAACACCCATGAGTCGGTCTTTTGCCTTACTATGAAAAATTTCAAAACCATACCCCGCCATCGCGCAAATCAAAACAGACAACATCGTCAGCAATACAGCATTTCTGGCTGAGTTCCAAAATGCCCGCCCCAAGTCCGAAATTTCAAGCAGTCTGTTAAAATTTTGAATCAGATGTGTACCAGGCAGCAAAGTCCCACGTACAATGTCAATACTTGCATTGGTGGCGGCAATCGCCGTCCAGATTAGCGGAAAAATAGATAAAAAGGCGGCAACAGAAAGAAATATATACATGAAAACGCGCGCAGGTTTTATCTTCATCGCCTATCACCTACTTTCAACTGAATAAACGCAATAATGGCCACAAAAATGAAAATAGTAAAAGACATAGCAGACGCATAACCAATATTAGGGTGTCCCCTAAATGCCGTTTCAAAAATATGATGCGACATGGTTCTGGTGACGATGCCCGGCCCGCCCTGTGTCAGATTCCATGATTCATCGAAAAGCTGCAATGTACCATTGGTTGACATAATGGCCGTCAGCAAGATGATGGGCTTTAACTGAGGAATGGTAATGCGCCAAAACTGCTGGACGCTATTAGCGCCATCTATGCGTGATGCTTCATAGATAGAGGGGTCAATATTTTGCAACCCCGCTAAATAAAACACCATGTTAAAACCTGTCCACCGCCACAAAAGCCCCAATATGATAACAAGCCTGGCAGACCACGCGGTGCCCAGCCAGTTATGTCCCGTTTCTAAGATTCCAATATGGATAAGTATTGAGTTAATCAAACCATCAAAGGCAAACATTTGGCGAAAAATAAGCGCGTATGCCACAAGACCCACCGCACATGGGAGGAAAATAGCGGTACGGAAAAATCCCCTCCCCTTCAATGAACGGTCATTCAACATGGAAGCAAGCACCAGCGCAAGCAAAAGCATAATGGGTACTTGCACGACAAGATACATAAATGTAGTGGCAATCGTTTGATGAAAATGCGCATCTACAAGCATACGCTGGAAGTTTAAAAGCCCAGCAAATTGCATGTTTTGACCCACGCCTGTTTGCAACGCAAAAATAAAACCTCTCACCATCGGGTAAAAATTCATCCATATGATTAAACCTGCCCCAAGTGCCAAAAATGCCCATCCGACCAGGCCTTGCTTTTGTGATATGTTTAGTCTCATTTATTGCCCCATTTGGAACAACACTTGGTCTTGTGCCGCTTGCAGTTCTTGCGTCATATCCGCACCCCCAAGTATATTAACGACAGCAAACCCAATGGCATCACGTGCTTCATAGAAAAATACACCGGTGGTCACGCTAGGCACATTGCCGGAAAATCTAATGATATCTGAAAAAACGGTTTGACCGCCGAAGAAAGGCTGGGGCTCTTGGTAAACCACACTGGCTGCAGCAGGTGCCCAAGTAGACAATGCGCCGGCCGCCGGCAGAATAATATCATAGAGTTCTACACTGCCTGCAAAGGTATAATTTAGGAAATCAATCGCAAGGTCGGGGTTTGCGGCATTGGATGTAACAGCCCAGCTAGAGCCGCCCCAATTTGAGTAATTTGTGCCGCTGGGTATATTCAGTCGTGGTACATTGGTTACTGCCCAGTTGCCCGCTTGGTCTGTTGCCGTTTGTATCGACCCAAGAATCCAGCAGCCTGCAATCGTTCCTGCCACTGTTCCATTTACGAAAGAACCAATGTATTCATCCCAGTTGTTCACTTCAAGCAACACGCCGGCCGCCACAAGTTCTTGGAAAATATTAACCGCTTCAATAATTGCGGGATTACCTGCAATATTAGGGGTGCCATCAGGGTTAAATACACTAGCACCAGCGGACTGAATCATAAAATTGATGTAATCACCGCCACCCGCAACAGTACTAATCATAGGCATACCCGTTTCCGCAAGCACAATTCTGCCGAGGTCAATAAATTCATTCCATGTGACATCTGTAAAATCATCAATGGTTAAGCCTGCTTGTGCAAGAATGTCGGTACGGAACGCGCCAATTGTCGTTCCGTTGTCAAATGGCACACCAAAATTTCTGCCGTTTACCATAGACATACCAGCCTTTGCCGTAGCAAATTCATTAAAATTGATGCCGCTGTCCGTCAGGTCAATAAATACTTCTGGGAAGGACATCACATGCATTTGAAATGCGTTATCTTGAATCAGCATAATATCTGGAAGCGTGTTGAGTTGGTTAGCGGTTGCCGCTGTGATAATGGCAGTTTGAATATCATACCAGTCCACTTCAATGATGTTAATCTCAACATCTGGGTTAGCGCGTTGGAATATGGCAGCGGCTTCCTGCATGGCAAATACATTGAAAGCAGGATCCCAGCACCATATGGTTAGCGTATTGTCGGCGGCATCATCACCGTTGTTGCCGCAAGCCGCAAATACTGCCAGCATAAGTACAAGTAGTGTCATGACTAAAACTTTTTTCATCCTAAAACCTCCTGAAATCGTTTTGCGACCCTTTGTTACACAAGGTCAAATTTATTCCGATGATTATATCATCATAAAAAATGCGAGGCAAGGGAATGAAAAGCAAAAAAAGTGCATTCAACTTCTTGCATTTTGCAAGAAGTTGAATGCACCAAAAATTGATTAAAATTTAAAACCCTAATCTACATAATCCGTATAAGCACCCAACATAGGCGACGCCGCATGGGCAGAAAACCTACGCAGAACACCCCGTTTAAACTTAGGTTCTGGTGGTGTCCAGCGGGCGCGGCGTGTTTCCAATATTTTTTCAATCTCTTCTTCCTGCAACGGCTTGCCTTCAATACCAACAATACGCAGTACCCGATTAGGGATGTCAAGCTCTATCAGGTCATTCTCTTCCACCAATGCGATAGACCCGCCGTTTGCGGCTTCTGGCGAAACATGCCCTATCGCAGGGCCTCTGGTTGCGCCAGAAAAACGCCCATCGGTGATAAGCGCAATGGATTTCCCTAGTTCGGGGTCTGTTGCTATGGCTTCTGTGGTATAAAACATTTCAGGCATACCACTCCCCTTTGGCCCCTCATAGCGGATAATCACAGCATCTCCCGGGCATATTTCTTTTTTAAGCACAGCATCCAGTGCCGCTTCTTCACTATCAAACGGCCGCGCACGTAGCGTTGCTTTAAACATTTCTTTGGGTACCGCAGAATGTTTGACCACTGCGCCCAGCGGGGCTAAGTTACCTTTTAAAATAGATACTGTCCCGTTTTTTCCAATCGCATTGTCGTAGCTTCGGATAATTTCTTCACGAGCCACGTTGTGCTGCTTTAGATACGCATAGCAATTTTCATAATAGCCATTTTGTTTGAGCACATCCAAATTTTCACCAATGGTTTTTCCTGTAACGGTTAACGCATCCAGATGCAGAATATGCCGCAACTCCTCCATCACAGCAGGTAAGCCCCCCGCATAATAAAAATATGATGCCGGCCATTTTCCCGAGGGACGAATATCCAACAAATAATGTGCATCCCGATTCATTTCATCAAAACGCTCCGCGCTTAACGCATAGCCAAATTCACGGGCAATGGCAGGCATGTGAATCAGGCTGTTGGTAGAACCCGCGATGGCCGCATGTATCATCACCGCATTTTCAAAACTCTTTTCTGTAACAATATCCCGCGCTTTTATGCCTTGCTGCGCCAGTGCTACAATTTGCTGACCGGCCAATGAAGCCACCTGCCGCAATTCCTTGCATGTGGCGGGCATCAATGCACTGCCGGGCAACATAAGCCCTAAGGCTTCTGCCATGATTTGCATCGTAGATGCCGTGCCCATGAAGCTACAAGCCCCACAAGTTGGGCAGGCATTGTGTTTATAGTATGTGAATTGCTCTTCTGTGATTTCTCCGCGCTGAAACATTGCATTATACATGCCTATTTGTTCAAGCGTAAGCAGCCCTGGCCCTGCCTCCATCACACCACCCGCCACTACAATGCTTGGAATATTCAAGCGGCCAATGGCCATCAAATGCGCAGGGACGCCTTTATCGCAGCTACACAAAAAAACCCCACCATCAAACACAGAGGCATTGACCTGCACCTCTATCATATTTGCAATGGTTTCACGGCTAACCAGCGAATAGTTCATGCCATCATGCCCTTGGGCAATGCCGTCGCACATATCCGTGCAAAAAAAGCGCGCCGCTTTTGCGCCGCCACTGTTTACCGCTTCTTTCACAATCTCGCCAATTTCAAACAAATGCGCACTGCCGGGATGACTGTCGCCAAATGTACTTTCGATGATAATCTGAGGCTTTTCTAAATCATGTACCGTCCAGCCCATACCCATCAGTAGTGAGTCCTTTTCAGGTGCAACCGCTCTTATTTCTTGACTTTTTAGTGATATCATGATTTCACAACTCCTGACACAAGTCCTTTTTAAGCTTTTGCAAACAAAACAGCCAAATTTCGTTGCCGCTTCATCGGCTGAACAATCCACCAAGCAATTTCAAAATCTACCATACTATGCACCACAGAGCCCACGCCCACCAGTAAAACCACCGAAACAAAAAATCCCTGATTAAACCCAGCACCGCCAAAATAAAACAAACTGACAGCAGCCACTTCACTGACCGCATGAACCACACCCACTGCAAAAGAAAAAATACGCATTTTGACAAACGACAATGGCTCTTTTGCAATATGATGCAAATAATACGCGCCACCATAAGCAAAAATCACATGTGACGCTGCCCTAAACACAATAACCAAAGGTAACCCCGTCATCGCAAAACCAAGCGTGGTACCCAGCGCAACAGCAATAGCCATCATTGGTGAAATAAACATCGCCATGAAAATGACCGCATGAACGCCCAAAGTATACGAAGCAGGTTCAAGTAAAATTCTTGGCGCAAACATAGGGACTAATATCCCAACGGCAATAAGCATACCCGCTATGGCCATTTTTTTCACGCGCTCGTTACGATTTTGATTTAGCATAAAAAACCTCCTATATAATCACATGTGTCTTGACACCTGTAATCATATGAGAAGTTTAAACGTTTGTCAACTATTTTATTAAGCTTGTATCGTCGAAGGCGGCACACCCTTATACTTTTTAAACAATCGGCTAAAATAAAATACATCGCTAAAACCACAGCTTTGCGCGACTTCTGTTACATTCAACTTCCTGGCACGCAACATATCTTCTGCTTGATTTAACCGTATAGTGTTCAAATAATCACGAAAAGTCACACGTGTTTCCCTTTTAAACAACATCCCAAAATAAACAGGATTAAGAGAAACAAATTCAGAGACTGTAGCGATTGTCAGCGGCTCGGCATAATTGTCGGTAATATAACGTATTGCCTTTTTCACACGCGAATCAAACTTGTAAGTGTCAACGTCATATACCAAAATGGCCATAAATTTTTGCAAAACCAACATAAATTGCGCACGGGCGCGCATTACATAGCCGTTGGTGCGGCTTAACCAATGCTCGTTCAACCTGCGGTAATCAGAAATAATATCACCATATATACCTACTTTTGAAACCAGTGGCAATGGCATGTCAATTTCTTCGCCATTCATAGTATGTAGCTGAAAGTTGGCGGCAAAACACTCAAATCGTGAAGACTCCGCACTGCGTGCAGAACGTGTCGAACCTTTCGGCACACAAATTAAATCCCCATCCGCTACAATAATTTTTTCGCCGTTTATAATATAAGTTGCTTGCCCTTTAGTCACATATGTCATATCAATAAAATCAATGCGCGTTGCAGCAATTTGCCAATTTGGAGTACCGTTTCTGTCGTTAAAATATCCAAGCGTCGGTATTGCTTCGTCAAATTTATCAAGATGCATCCATACGCCCCCTCTCCCAAAACAAAGTGCGTTTATGTACTTTGTTTTCATATTAAACAAATCCATATTTTCCTTATTTTATCCATGTTTGACGCATCTTGTCAATACTATAATTTAATAAATTGTTCTGGGAAAAGTACAAAAGAACAAAGCGCGCAATACGCGCTTTCGTTACCAATAAAACGCCTAGGAACTGCGAAGCAGTTTTCTATGGCATAGAAAAGTGGTGTATATTGTGGATAAAAACACAAATTTTGGGTATCGCGCATGGTTTCAGCCCTTTTCGCAAATGCCTGAAAATATGACAGTTACCCATGTTTTTACAGATGATAAATCTTGCAATTTTGCAAAAGAAGAATGTCAAAAATTTCTAAGTACATTTCCTTTAGAATATGATATTCACCTTCATATCAATAGTCATTTATCTCCCGAAGCATACGCTATAAAATTTCATGATAATGACAGCAAAAAAGGCATCAACATCAGTGGTGGCTGCACAAGCGGCTTACTTTATGGCGTATATGCATTTTTCTCTAAAATACGCCTGGGCGAAGACCCATTAAACATGGATTTTGACAATAAACCTGCTGTTTCTATGCGTGTATTAAACCACTGGGACAACGGTGACGGCAGTGTCGAACGCGGCTACTCAGGCAAATCGCTTTTCTGGAAAGACGGCAAACTAGGTTATGACTTAGAACGATTAACCGATTACGCCAGACTGCTAGCCAGCGTTGGCATCAATCAAATTAGCGTAAACAATGTGAATGTAAAGCCACTCACTGCAAAACTCTTAACAGATGAAGGGCTACCCGACCTGATTAAAGTGGCAGAAGTCTTTCGTCCGTTTGGAATAAAGCTGCTAATCAGCGTACATTTCGACAGCCCCTGCTGGATTGGCGGCTTAGAAACATCTGACCCCGCCGACGAAAAAGTAGCCGCATTTTGGCGTGACGCTGTGACACGTGTTTACAACGCAGTCCCTGATTTGGCTGGCTTTCTTGTCAAAGCCGATTCAGAATTTAACCTTGGACCGTTGGCATTTGGGCATACGCAAGATGTTGGCGCCAATGTGATTGCAAAGGCATTGCAGCCATTTAACGGCATATTGTATTGGCGGTGCTTCATATACAATTGCTTGCAAGACTGGCGCGATACTCAAACAGACCGCCCTAAAGCAGCTTATGACACATTTTTTCCCATCGACGGCAAATTTGAAGCCAATGTCATTTTACAAGTCAAACACGGGCCTTCCGATTTTCAAGTACGCGAGCCCAATTCGCCGCTGCTTGGTGCAATGAAAAGCACCCGCCAAGCCATTGAATTTCAAATTGCCCAAGAATACACAGGTCAGCAGAAAGATGTATACAACTGGGCAGTACAATGGGAAGAAGTTTTTGAGCAACCTTTCAACGAAACGCGCAAAACACGCGACTTAGTAGGCAAAGACCGTGAAGTCGAAGCCGTCATTGCCGTAAGCAACACAGGTAATGATGACAATTGGTGTGGGCATTTGCTTGCGCAATTGAATTTATATGCTTTTGGACGGTTGGCATGGAATCCGGCACTCACCGCTGAAGAAATCACCAATGAGTGGGTTACGCTCACCTTCGGCAAAGACATCAACATTTTCGCCCCCATAGTGAAAATACTAATGGACTCACGCCTCACCTATGAAAAATACAACGCACCCCTGGGCATCGGCTGGATGGTATGCATTCACCATCACTATGGCCCAAGCGTTGATGGCTACGAATACATGAAATGGGGAACATACCACCGCGCCGACACAAAAGCCATTGGCGTTGACCGCACAAGCAAAGGCACAGGCTACACAACGCAATACCAGCCATATGTAAGAGATTTATACGAAAACCAAGAAACTTGCCCAGAAGAAATGCTGCTATACTTCCACAGGCTGCCATACGATTACAAACTCAAAAACGGTAAAACCCTACTACAACATATTTATGACACTCACTTCGAAGGTGTAGAAGAGGTAGAAGCATTCATCCACACCTGGAATACCCTAAAAGGAAAAATCCCCGCCGAAGTCCACCAACACGTAAGCGAACGCTTTAAGCTGCAACTAGAAAACGCCAAAGAGTGGCGCGACGTGATAAACTCCTATTTCTATCGCAAAACAGGAATAGCAGATGAGCATGGACGTAAAATTTACAATTAAAACCAATAGGGCTTTGCCCCGCCTACCCCATAAACTTCGACCTGGGTAATAGGTCGAAAGTTTGACAAAAACTTTAACATTTGATTTGGCTGCACAAAGTGCAAAGTTAGAGCCGCGCATATGCGCGGCTCTAACTTTGCACTTGTGATAGTGATTTCAATTGCCCTTACATCACATTATAATTAGGTGACTCCCTCGTGATGTGAATATCGTGGGGATGACCTTCTCTTAAACCTGCTGTAGTTACTTTCACAAAAGTTGCGTTTTTATGCATTTCGGGTATAGTTTGGCATCCTGCGTGGCTCATGCCTACGGCCAAGCCTCCAAGCAAATGGTGTAGTACATCTGATAAATTGCCCTTGAAGGTGACACGGCCTTCTACCCCACGTGATATGGTTCCTTTAGGGCGATGCGTTGGGGTTTCGCTGTCCTCCGGCTCAAGTTTATCATATGTGTTTACTTCCGCACCGCGATATACTTTGTATTTTCTGCCTTGGAAAAGCTCTGTTGTACCTGGGCTTTCTTCGCATCCCGCAAACAAATTTCCCATCATACAAGCGGTTGCGCCAGCGGCTAACGCCTTGGTTATATCGCCGCTATAACGGATGCCGCCATCGGCTATAATAGGTATGCCCTTAGTCTTTGCCGCATCAAAACATGCTTCAATGGCACTGACCTGCGGCACACCAACACCTGAAATGACACGCTTTGTCGACACAGAAGAAGGCCCAATGCCCACTTTTATAACATCTGCACCCGCCTCAATTAATGCCAATGTCGCTTCTGGCGTAGCCACATTTCCAGCAATTAATGCAATATTTGGGAATTCGTTTTTAATTGCACGAATGGCTGAAACAATTTCTGCCCTGTGTCCGTGACGTACCTCAAGCGCGATAACGTCCACTTTACGTTTGCATAATGCCTGGATTCTTTCCATATAGTCATCATTTATTCCAACAGCCGCACCGGCTAAAAGCCGCCCTTGGCTATCTTTTGCAGACAGCGGATACTTCACAGATTTGTTGATATCTTTGATAGTAATTAACCCTTTCAAGTCACCATTTTCATCCACTAACGGCAATTTTTCTACCTTGTGCTTGGTCAAAATGGTTTTTGCTTCTTCCAAAGTTGTGCCTTCGGGGGCGGTTATCAAATTATTTTTGGTCATGACTTCATACACTTTTTTGCTGTAATCGGTTTCAAAACGCATGTCGCGGTTGGTGATGATGCCCACCAATTTATCATGCTCTACAATGGGTACACCAGATATGCGGTATTTTTCCATTAATCGGTCTGCTTCGTATACATAGTGATTGGGCGAAAGGTAGAAAGGGTCAGAAATAACGCCGTGTTCGCTGCGCTTTACACGGTCAACCTCGCTGACCTGCGCTTCAATAGACATATGTCTATGAATAATCCCCAGCCCGCCCGAACGCGCGAGGGCAATTGCCATTTTGGACTCTGTAACCGTATCCATTCCTGCGGAAAGAAAGGGAATGTTTAGCCGAATATCTTTGGTAAGCTGTATAGATGTATCTATCTGCGATGGCTGAATGTCTGAAAATACGGGGACAACTAGCACATCGTCAAAAGCTAAGCCTTCGTAAATTGGTTTTGGCAAGCCGCCACCTCCTGTCTACTGCTGAACATGCAATTTCCGCCGCGTTAAAACACCGCTCATGGCTTTAAGCATTTTTTCATTGGGCTCCATGATAATTTTTGTGCGCTTAGTTTTATAGTTAATCATAAACGCATAGGTATCCGGTGTTGTTGTGCCGCTGGAATAGTCGCGTAAATCTTGATAACTTTGCATATCACCTGCGCGCACCTTATCATCTACATGCGCCATGATTTCTATATCATTGACATTTGCGGAAAACACTCTTTTTCTGCGTGAGCGGTTGTAGATTGCGTCAATGTCTAGTTCACCATTGGTAAATACATATTCGTATTCGACACTAAGAAAGCTCATGAGATAAGCCGCGCCAAAACCTGCCGCCGCTAAAATAATGATGGAAAACTGCGGCCCAATCAGCGCGGTAGCCACAAGAAAAATAAGTACAACCAAAACGATAAGGCACACGCGAATAGCCATGTCCTTAGCGGTTGGCTTACGTTTTACAATTTGTTCTTTGAATACATCGCCCAAAATATCACCTCATTTTAATGAGGGCTTCGCCCCCAAATGCTATTTTACATATGTTACTTTGCTCATATCAAACTCATGCGGTTCTTTGCCGCTTTTTGCCTTGCCAACACAAATGCTTATGGCAAAGCTGTGATTTTCGGGGAACTGCAAACGCTTTTTAAATTCCGCACCCTTTGCGCCGTCAAGCGGAATACGCGCCATACCACAAATCACATTGCCAAGCCCCATGGAATGTGCCGCAAGAGCTACATTTTGAATAACAATGCCGCTGTCTAGTGTGCCCCAGTCAGATTCATCTTTTAATACAAACATCATGAATGGCGCGTCATAGAATATTTTGCCGCCACGGTCTTTCATTCTATTGTAGAAATCTTTGTTTTCGTAACCAGCGATTTCATCCATTGCGGCAGCGTCCATTTCTTCAATGAGTGCCTTATCTGTGACTACAATAATATGCCAAGGCATACGGTTTACGGCACTGGGTGCAGCAAGTGCCGCATCAACTAGGTTTTTGACTTGTTCTTCTGTCAATGCTTCGGGATAAAAATCTCTGCATGAGTTGCGTTCTTTAATCGCTTTTAATACATCATTCATATCGGACATCTCCTTATGATTTAGTCATTCAATTGTAAACGGGCTTGCGTTTTTTCGCAAGCCCGTTTTGTAGAAAAACCCATTATATCTCGTTTTGCATCTCATCAATGAGTATTCTAAGCTCTTGCACTTTAATCATGACGTCAATCATTCGCTGTTCCCGCGGGGGAAGCATCGGACGTAGTGTCAATAGCATGTCAAAAGGCGGCGGCAGGTGCGCCCCCTCGCCATGGGTGGCTGGAGTAAAATTAGGGTCATTCATGTTTTGCATCAATTGCATAAGTAAGTTTGCATTCATGTTTCGCGCCTCTTTCTGTTGGGCTTTGGGTATAGTATATGCGCGAAAATAAAATGTGTGATTACTCGGTTGATATTTCCCAGCCCTGCGGCGGGTTTTCAAACAGCATGGGCAATGCCAGCAGCAATGAACCATTTCCGGGTAAATACAGCGGCAAATCGGTTCTTGTACGCTGGTAGTTGTTGCCGCTTTGTACATATTGATTTTTTGGATTGTCGGATAGCAATAGTTCTATTGCCAATGCGCTGTCGCCTGTGTTTATTGCGCACATCGCCATCATTGCATAATCCCAGCCCCACATGGTTTCTTGCTCCCAGCAGTCTAATACTTTTTGTAAAGTGGCTTTCATTGTGGCTGCGTCTATTTTGGGGCTTTTGAATAGCCCAAACGCGCCTGTCATCATGGGGTGGTCACGGTTGTATTTTTCAAAGGTATCAGGGCAGTTGGCATTGGCTAAGTACAAGCCGTTTTCTATAACAGGGTCTGCGATGTTTTCTGCAATATGCGCCCAATTTTGGGTATCTTCGTTTAAACGGCAGCCCCACGCACAGGCTAGATTTAAGCCATGACGGAAGTATTCCATTTCAAACAGGGGGCTTTTTACTTGACGCGGATCGAATACTTCTTGGGCAGGTATCAGCGGCGGCAGCATTTCATATTGACCGGTGGTTTCGTTTTGGTGTAGAAAACTGGCTAGAAATTCGGCCAAGGATTTTACTAAATGCCAGTATTCTTGCAGAAATGTATCTGTTTTGTAGGTATTTTGATAAAGCAGTTCCAGCATATAAATGATATGCGGCTGCTGCCATACCAACAACGGCGCAATAATAGAAGGCGCGTCACGGCCTGTGTCGGCAGTCTGCTTTGGTAAGCGTATGCCTTTGTAGCCGTTGCTTGCGGCCAGGGCCTTTGCTTGCGGAAGTATACCCTGATACCATTTTATGCCGGGCATTAACTTGTCGCCTAAATTCCATAACGGAAGAAATGCAGAATTCCATAGAAACATTTCTGAATGGAATCGCCCATACCATGAGTTTACAGTGAGTCCTGTTTCGGCAGGCGGTAGGCTGCTCATGGCTTGAATTTTAAATAAGTACAGTGACAAAACCATTCGGCGTTCTATTTCTTTTGCCCTTGGGTCTGTAATTTTGCTGAAATCGGCTAGTTTTGTTTGTGACCAGAAATTTTTCCATGCAGCGGTGTTGTTTTTTTGTATGGTTGGAAAGTGTTGTTCCTCTTCTAAATCTAATGAGAAAGATTCGTCTTCATGCCCCGTCCTGACAAAGTGGAATGTATACCAAACCTCAGGCATTTCAAATGCTGACAGAGGGAATATGGTGCATCCATGCCCCGCATCGTCATATATAAATTTGCCGTCATCTTCGCTTAAATTGATATTGACGATGTAGTTTACGTCATCCATCTTTCTCATTGCGGATGGCCCATAAAATTCTGTTTCGTGTTTGCCCGGGCTTTTCCAGTCCGAGCCACTGGTTTCGTGGCTGCCGTACGGGAAGTCTATTTTTACGCCCAATCCTTCTAAATTGGTTTTTATTTTGAATGCGATGGTGTCTGTTTCAGCATCGCAGATGGTTGTGACTTCTACTGTTTCGTCATCTAATGTGAATCGGCTGTGCAGTGTTCCTTCATATATATATAATTCCTGATGTGCTTCTTTTATATCATCGGGGATTATTTTTTTGCCGTTTTCGCGGCAAAGTGAAATACGCCCTAAGTTAAACTTGTGCGGATTGTGACGCAGCCAGTGGTAAACATCTTCATTGCCCGGTTTGGCTTCTGTTGGGTAATGCACTTTGCGCCCGGCATGTTCGTATTCTGTCAGTTGCAGGTCGCTCCATTTGTATATTTTACCGTCGTCTGTTGGCGCGGTATGCCAACCCCAGTTGCTCATTGTGCATAGCGGAAAGTGGTTTGCATCATATGTGTCGTACAGGGTTTGCATTCCTGTGATGTCCGCTGTAAAACAAAATTCCCCGTTGCCTACCGACAACGGGGAATCCGCTGACAGGGCTGTTAGAACGGGGTTGTGTCTGCTGACTATTGCTTTTTTGTTGTTCATGGGTTTCCTCCAAATTGCTGATTTGATTGTTTCAATACGTTAGAAAAAGGACTTTAAATGCCGCCATCAAGCAATACCTTAATCCTTTCCTTTACGTCTTCTATCGTATATGTTTTTGCACCTGATAGCCTGTTAGCCTCTGCCGTCAATAGGCTTTCCCGCAAATCAAGCATTTCTTCGCGGCGTTTATATGCTTCTATACCCATCAGCACCAAGTCACCCTCGCCATTTTTTGTTAAAAAGATGGGTTCATGTTTTTCTTTGCACAATGCCGAAATTGAATTGTAGTCATGGCGAAGTGCCGTAGAAGGTTTTATTGTCACTGTAATCACTCCTGAAATTATAATGATATTATAGTATCATCGTAATTTTATAACCACAAGCATTTTTATCAAGTAAACGAAGCAGACGTTTTCAATCGTGTAATCTCCTTCCTATAATTAAGTGGTGTTGTTTTCTCATGAGATTTAAAAGCCCGTATAAAATTGCTGGCACTATTAAACCCGGATTCACCGGCGATTTGCACAATGCTTTTGTTTGTATAATGCAAAAGATTTTTTGCATGTGATATCCGGTTAAGCAGTACATATTGCTTTGTAGAGTACCCTGTTACCCTTTTAAATACATGCGCCAAATGATATTTATTGATGTTAAACACGCGCGAAAGGCTATCCAGCGACAAATCGCTTAAATAGTTGCTGTCTATATAGTTTTGTATTTTTGCGATGTTTTCAGATGCATAGTCATTTATTGTCAGCGGAAAACACATACTATAATGGCGGTATAAGTGAATAAACATGTTAAGCAAAGCTGCCATGATGCGGCTGTCCCAGTAGGGTTCTTTGTTCGTAAATTCTTCAATGCACAGGTCTAAAATTTCTGTGACTACCTGCGCACTTTGCTTAGACAAAGTAAGACCATTTGAAAACACCCCAGACCTATTTTTAAAGATAGAACAAAGCACAGGGTCTTGCATAAATTTGTCAAAATAGCTTGAATCTATAATCAAAACGTATCGTGAATAGGGTTTAGTACGCGGAAACAGCATATGCCGCTCAAATTTATTGATAAATACCAACGTATTTTCAGCATATTCTGTATCCATGTCATTGATCGTAAATACGGCACTGCCCGCATCTATAAAAATCATTTCGTATTCATTATGAAAATGCATCAGCAAAGCGTCTGTGCCGGCGGTCTTGTATATAGTCATTTTCGCGCGGTCATAATCATTTTTCAATGGTGATTCACCCCAACATTTATCAATTAATGCACAAGAAATATGCACTTTTTGCTTAGTTATTTGATTATAATACATGCATGGTACAGCAACAAGTATGCATAATCAAATAGAATCTTGGCAAAAAGTGAGGTTAAATTATGTTTAATTACAAATCGGCCGGGGATTTACAAAAAGACATCGCGCATTTGGGTATCAACCTAAGTCTGTCTGATGAACTGGACCACTTTAGCAAAACTGTAACCGTTGGCAGCGTAGTCATACCCAACAGTGTTTCCGCATTGCCCATGGAGGGCGGGGACGCCGCCGCCGATGGCAGCCCCGGGGAACTTACCTTTAGAAAGTATGAAAGGGTGGCAAGGGGGGGTTCAGGTTTAATATGGATAGAGGCTGTCAGTGTTTGCAATGAGGGCAAGTCTAACCCGGGCCAGCTTTATATCAACAAGGACACCGTAAAAAATTTCATAAAATTAAGAGAAAGCATACAGAAAGCCGCAAAACAAGCGAATGGGGAAGATTTTAAACCCGTCATTATCATCCAGCTCAACCATAGCGGCAGGTATTCTAAACCGGGCGAAACCAGAGTACCGATTATCTCAAGCCATAAAAAAGAACTGGACGAAAGACTGCAAATCACAACAGCATACCCACTCACCACAGATGCTTACTTAGAAGAGATGGAAGACGCCTTTGTCAATGCCGCTGTTTTATCAAAAGAAGCCGGGTTCGACGGTGTGGATATCAAAGCCTGTCATGGTTATTTAATAAACGAACTGCTGTCCGGTTTTGAGCGTGAAGGCAAGTACGGCGGCAGCTTTGAAAACCGCACCCGTTTTATGCTCAATGTGATAGACAAAGTAAAAGCCAGCATCGCAGACGAAAACTTCTTAATCGCTTCAAGGCTTAATTTGTACGACGCCCTCCCCCATTCGCTAGGTTTTGGGCAAAATTCAAAAAATGAGTTAGATTTAACCGAGCCGATAAAGCTTACCAATATACTGTCCGAAAAAGGCGTTAAAATCATCGGTGTCACCATGGGAAATCCATACTTTATACCCAGTGTAAACCGCCCTTCTGCAACGGCAGAGCCATTAGAATCCCTTCAAGGGGCTTACCGCCTGATAGACGGCGCATCACAACTGCAAAAAGCAGTGCCGGAGTCCGTAGTGGTTGGGGTGGGCTACAGTTGGTTTCGCCATTTTGCCCCCAACGTGGGTGCTGCAATACTAAAAGAAGGACGCGCAAAATTAATAGGCTTTGGGCGGGAGATATTAGCATATCCGGATTTTTGCAACGACATGCTTAAAGGCGGATTTGAAAGACCCAAGCAGTGTGTGGCGTGCAGCAAATGCGGAGAGATGAAAAGAGAATTGGGCATATGCGGCTGTCCTGTAAGAGATACAGAATTTTATTTGCAAATGTACAAAGACATAAAAAAATAAACAACCGGTAAAGGGGTGATTTTATGGCAACCGCTATAGTAACAGGAGGGTCTCGCGGCATAGGTTTGGGGATATCAAAATCTTTGGCGAAGGATGGATACAACGTTGTCATTGCCGGCGTAAAGCCAACCATGGATAAGATAGAAGCGTTTAAAGAATATGGTTCTAAGGTCATGTATGTACCGGCGGATATATCAAAAAAAGCCGCACGTGAAAACTTGCTCCAGTCGGCATTGCAGGCGTTTGGCAGTGTAGATATATTGGTAAATAATGCAGGAGTAGCACCCAAAGAGCGCAAAGATATACTTGAAATTACAGAAGAAAATATAGACTATCTAATGGACATTAATTTCAAAGGCAATTTTTTGTTATCGCAAATGGTAGCAAAGCAAATGATAGCGCAGGATAGCCATACGCCGCAAAGAATCATTAATATTTCATCCATTTCGGCATACACATCGTCAATCAACCGAGGGGAATATTGCGTATCTAAAGCCGCGGTGTCGATGACTACAAAATTATTTGCAGACAGGCTTGCCTCAGAAGGTATCAGGGTGTTTGAACTAAGGCCGGGCATCATAGAAACAGATATGACCTCGGGTGTGAAAGATAAATATGACAAGCTAATCGGGGAAGGTTTAATACCCATAGGCAGGTGGGGCAAGCCCAGCGATATCGCCGGCATTGTTGTAATGCTTTGCAAAAAGGAATTTGACTACTGCACAGGCGACATCATTAATATAGACGGCGGCTTTCACATCAGGAGGTTATAGCATTGAAAATACACAGTTTTAATACGGTTATCGTCGGTTCCGGTGCGGCGGCATTTAGTGCAGCTTTGGCTTTGTACGACCTGGGGCAAAAAGATATCGCCATCGTTACCGAAGGGGTAAACAGGGGAACATCCAGAAACACAGGGTCGGACAAACAAACGTATTACAAAATGTCAACCAGCGGAAAAGACGGCGACAGCCCCTATGCAATGGCTCAAACCTTATTTGACGGGGGGGCTATGCATGGAGATATCGCCCTCATTGAAGCGGCACTTTCCCTCATGTGCTTTTATAGACTCAAAAATATTGGCGTCCCCTTCCCCACCGATACATTTGGCCAGCACGTCGGATACAAAACCGACCACGACCCCTTTACCAGAGCAAGCTCTGTGGGGCCGCTCACGTCAAAAATCATGACAGAAAAATTAGAAAATCAGGTAGGGTTAAGAAACATTAAAATCTATGACAGGCATCAAGTCACCAAAATATTAACAGATGAAAGCAAAAAAAAATCAGTAGGGCTTGTTTGCATAGATTTAAGCAACATGGAAGGAGAAAGCCATGGTATTTCTTTGTTTAACTGCACAAATATAATCTATTGTACGGGCGGGCCTTCCTGTATGTACTACAATTCCGTATTTCCCAAAAGCCAGTTTGGTGCAACAGGTGTGGCATTAGAAGCGGGTGTGACCGCACAAAATTTAGGGGAATGGCAGTATGGTTTAGCATCCACTCAATTTAGGTGGAATGTGTCCGGCACATACCAACAGGTGATACCAAGATATGTGTCTACAGACAAAGATGGGGGCGACGAACAAGAATTTTTAACGGACTATTTCGACAGCAACAAAAAAATGTTTGAAGCTATTTTCCTCAAAGGCTACCAATGGCCTTTTGACCCAAGAAAGCTGGAAGATTTTGCGTCGTCCAACATAGACATGTTGGTTTATGTAGAAACACAGATGAAAGGCAGAAGAGTATTTTTAGATTTCACCAAAAATCCCGAAAATTTCGAGTTTAACGCACTCTCCGATGAATCATACCGCTATCTAAACAACAGCAATGCCCTCATTGGCACACCGATAGACAGGCTCAAAGTCATGAACCCGCTGGCGATAGCACTGTACAAAAACAACGGTATAGATATAGAAAACGAATATTTAGAAATAGACATGTGCGCCCAACACAATAACGGCGGTTTAAAGGGTGACATTTGGTGGCAAAGCAATTTAACACATTTCTTTCATGCGGGCGAAGTCAGCGGCACGCTGGGTGTTTACCGCCCCGGCGGCAGTGCATTAAACGCAACCCAAGTCGGCAGTATGCGGGCGGCTGAATATATCAGTGCGAAATACACAGACAGTCCCCCAAGCGAAGCAGCGTTTTTAAAAATGATAACAGCGCAGTTGGATGCAGAAATGCATTTTATAAAAAGCATACAAACAGGAAGTTCTAATGTCATGGATTTAAGGCTGCGCTGCCAAAAACTGATGACAAAATCGGCTTCCTTCATAAGAGACATTGAAGCAATGCGCCAGGCATTGGACGTTTTTAAAGCAGAACTGAAATGCCTTGCTGAAAACGCTATGATTGGCAATCAATCTGAACTGGCTGAGGTTTTAAAAAACAGAGATATGCTGATATGTCAGATTTCATACCTGAGTGCCATGATAGCGCATATAAATCATGGAGGAAAGAGCCGAGGTTCTTATCTGGTGACAGAACAAAATGGTGCGTCTACATTTGCATATAAAAACCACCGCAACAATTCAGGCGATGGTTTAAATGTGGAATACAGTTACAGCATTGACAAAAATCTTTACAATTTTATTTGCGAAACCACCTTCACTAGTGAAGAAGTTATACAAAAATGGGTACAGGTCAGACCAATTCCAGAAAAAGAGACATGGTTTGAAACCGTGTGGCGTGCATATAGAGACGGCGAAATCTACAATTGAAATCTCTATGATTTTTTGTAAAACCAAGGCTCTACAGTAATATTTTCAATATGGACATTCGGCTCTAGTTGCAAAAGAAATAATGCGATATCAGAAATATTTTTTGCCTGTAGCATCCCATCCTTACGTTGCTGCGTGATGGTTTCTGTTTTATGACTCCATATATTGGTCAGTACCGGCCCTGGGCTTATTGCAGAAACGCGAATATGACTGCCCTTGCACCTAGCCACCATGGCTTCGTGCAGGGCTCGTGCGGCATACTTCGATGCAGCGTACATTCCGCCACCCGCACCCGTTGCAAATGCAGCAGTTGATAAAATATTGATGATATACGCGCCGCTGCTTTGTTTAAGATAGGGCATTGATTCACGGCAGCAAAACAGTATCGAGTCCACATTTGAACGCATCATGCGATGAAATTCTTCTGTTTCCATTTCTTCTATTGTATAATTTTTGCGTTGACTGACCCCTGCACAGTTAATCAAATAGTCAAGACCATTGAGTGCTAATGCGGCTTCGTTTATGACGCGGCGCGCATCATCTTCTAAAGAAAGATTGGCGGGGCAGCAAATGGTTTTAGAGCCGCCATCCGACGACATATTTGCCGTTTCTTGCAGGCGTTCTAAATCCCGCCCCACCAGGGCAACGTCAACCCCATGGGATGCCAGTGCGACGGCGATTGACCTGCCTATACCGCTGCTTGCCCCTGTAACTAATGCTTTTTTCCCTGATATGTCCATTGAGAATGCCTCCATTTTCTGCTGCCACCGATAGGCGGCATGGATTAAATGATATGTCTAGTGATTTTTAAGATGATATCCGCAAGACTCTCGAATAATCAGCTCTGGTTCTAGCTGAATAATTTCGGGTGAGGCATCAGCCGAAGATTCATTCATACGGCGCAGTAATAAATCTATGGCAATTTCTACTTCACGCTTAATATTATACGCAACGGTGGTTAAGCGCACAGGCGCAAATTTTGCCTCTTCAATATTATCATATCCTACAAAGGCGATGTCATTGGGCACAGAAATACTATTATCCAAACAATAGCGCAAGGCACCGATTGCACTTGCATCTGTTGATGTAAAAACAGCAGTGATATGATTGTTTTTATTATTTAAAAGTTCGCTAATCGCCTCATATCCAGCACTGTGAGAGAGCTGCTTTGTACGTACAACATTCCGTTCATTAAAAGGTATTCCATTTTCCGCTAGTGCCAATTTATAACCTGCTGTTTTGCAAGCATCATCGGAGAAATACCCAATATGCCGATGCCCTAAAGAAATCAGATGGGAAGTTGCCCGATATGCACCGATTGTACGCTCAATAAACACGACATCAAGATTGTCTATCTTTCCGTCCGAACTCATCAGCACCAAAGGAAACCCTGCTTCACGCAACTGGCTAAAATGCGCTAAGTCTGCCTCTGAAAAATTTGGATAAATCAAAATACCCATGACTTGCTGTATGCGCAAAGCTTCTATTTCTTTAATGGCACTGCCCTCGGCAGACATGAGTATCATAAAATACCCACGTTTTTTTAACTCTCGCTCAATTTCCCTTGCAATATTAATCAATACCGGATTATACAGATTACGCAAAATGACTCCAATATAGTTGCTTTCTTGTTTTACAAGTGAACGTGCAAACCCATTTGGTACATATCCGTATTTTTTTGCTGTTTGATTAACAATCTTGCGTGTCTTGGCACTAATGCGCTTGCTGCCGCTTAACGCCAAGGATACAGTGTTTGTAGAGATGCCCAGTTCATTTGCGATATCAACAAGCCGTATCCGTTTTTTCATATGTCATACCACCTCGCAATATTAACGATGGTATCATAGTATATAGTCATGCAAAAATTGTCAATATTTTGGTTATGTTCTGATAAAAAGGATTCAACTTCTTGCAAAATGCAAGAAGTTGAATCCTTTTATCTAACACTAAAAAACTTATAGCCTACCGACTACAAACATACCCAGCGTGCTTGTGTCAAATACAACAAGCCCTGATGCTTCGTCAAATTCTGCCTCGACGGGTATCAATCTGCCGCCCACACCCACGCGCCACACAAGCACTGGTGGAAGCCCTTCAAATGGCAGTGATATGGTTACGGCGGCATCACCAAAATCTCTGATGACTCTTGAACCTGATGAAATGGATACCTGATGCGCCACCGCACCTTCCGGCAAACGTGCCGCCAAGGATGCCGGTAAACGTGTATCTGTCATTTCTGTGATACGGAATGTGATATTGGCTGTGTGCGCCTGTTGGGCAAGTGCTTCCAGTGCATCTGCGCTAAGCGTGATAGTGCCTTGTGGCATTGCCATTTCAATACCCATGTCCGCGCCCACGAATTGGCGTATTGCCGACCGTGGGATAACAGCAGAAGTGATGTCAAGCGATGTTAAGTCAAACGTTGCCACATCTTCGTCAGTCGCAATAATTTCCTCGGTCAGTGCTGTGGTCAGTTGAACCACCGCCCTTTCACCCGTGATGCGCACATTGGCAGCTGCGCCGCCTGTAACAGTGATTGTTTCTGTAACAGAAGGTGCTGATGGCGCACTTTGTGGGATTGAAGGTGTGGTGTCAGTGCTTACATAACTATCGTTGCTTGGGGGTAGCTGCGGAGGAATGTCTGTTGGGATATCTGTTGGAACGTCGGTTGGAATATCCGTTGGAATATCTGTTGGAATATCCGTTGGAATATCCGTTGGAACATCTGTTGGGATGTCCGTTGGGATGTCTGTTGGAGCGTCCGTTGGGATATCTGTCGGAACATCCGTTGGGACATCCGGCTCGCGTTGGGTACCGTCAATCGGTGGCGGCACAGTATTGTTTAATACATTTGGCAATGCGGCACGTCCATGACGTTCTTCAAACTGTGCCAAAAACAAACTTTCAGGGGATACGCTAACACCTAAACTAAACTCATATGCGGGGTTATTTCTTGCCCATTCGCGGGGATGATAGTCAAAGGGATGCCTTATGCCTATTTGACCAAAAATAAAGTTTGGTGAAATATTGGGTTGGCTGATAATAAAACCCGTGGGCATTTGGGCTGTTCCATTATTCCATAAGGTGTAGTTTACACCTGCCCAACCATGAGATGTTCCGGCATCCCATCGGTTTTGAACATATATCCTGCCGCCGCGAATCAATTCATATAAACCGCCGGAAGAAAATCTAAAATGCGGTTCGCTGGCGTTTAAATCATGTTCGCTCCAGGAATCACGAAACACGTTTGGCCCTGATAATCGCGCACCAATATAAAACGCATGTCTTGCATACCGTGCATAGGCTCTTTGCACCAAAATATTGTGTGCGTCACCTGCAATCGTGTAAGCGTACCGTCTTCCGCTAGAGCCAATACCGCTGATTGGATTAAGCGCGTGTACATCTTGAATGGTCACATTTCTTGCGCCGTCCATGGCAGCAGCAGTGACATCTAAATGATACGTCACAAAATTTCTGGCCCAGGCATTTTTAACATTTCTAAACTGTACAAATGCTTGTGCGTGCTGCTCATGGTTGTAAGAATAATACTGTACGCCAAAGAAAGTAGAAGTACCTGCAAGCCTTACGTTTGTAAAACCGCTGGAAATCACTTGAATATTTTCTACACCCACATTATAGATGCGTCCCGCATGTTCAAAAAGATACACACTTGAAATGCCCCATCTAAAGTCGGTGGCTTCCGAAAATGGTTCAAGAATAGTGACTGTGCCGCTGGCGTGGTCAACAGAAACAACGGTGCGTTCCATTCTAAAGTCAAAATTGTCTACAGGCCATCTATAACCCGCTTGAAGTTCAGAGGCATAGATACCAAACATACCCAAGGCATCCACCCAGTCTTCGTTTATGCTTCTGACAATCACAATATCATCACCGGGGTTGATGCCTGCTGTGTTGTCTAAACGAAAAGTGGTTGCGCCCGCCGGCACATATTGATTCATTACACGCCTTGAAGGGCCTACCAAAGTGCCTCTGCCCGTACCCTGCATCTCTAAAATGGCTCGGGTATTGTTGTATCCCGGGTTAAGAAATGTGGAAATCAGTTTGGTGACACCGGGTTCAAAACCTTCGTATGCAAAATATTCACCATTCGGCATCGGGTTTTGCGGCCCCAAGGGGATGCGATGCAGGTCAAAATCAATCAAATCCGCACCATCGCCGGCACCTTTCAGCACAACGCCGCTTGTTCTAATACTTAAAGGTGCAGAAATCCGAAACACACCTTCGTTGAGCATCACCGCGCCACGGAAACCATTTACCAGCGGCATGGCTGAAACGGCATGGATTGCATCTTGAATCATACGATGTGCGTCTTGGCTATCATCCGCCAGCGGGTCTAGGAATATGCGGACAGGCACATTTGGTATAGGCTCTGCACCGCCCATAAACCCTACGGTAGAAAAGTCCATCACCCTGTTGCCTTTAAAATCGGGGGTGTATACCAGTCTGTCGTTTTCCATTCTAACCGCAGGGAAGGCATTGGTTAGTCTGCCTTCACCGTCTCTTGCGGCATATTGGGCAATATTGGCGGCGGCTGTTAAAAAAATGCGGTCGAAAAACGTATCCGTGCCGTCGTTGATTCTAAAGTCTATCACATAAGTGCCTAGGCCAGATGCAGTAAAATCTAAGTCTACAGTTTGCGGCGGCGCATGTTTAGTCAATGACATGGAATCAACAGGCGTGACTGTGCCGTTGGGTGATGTGATAGTCATATCCACCGTGATATCTCTGGCTATGCCGCTGACGGTCAGGTCGGGTAAAGGTTGTCCCACCTCAACCAATGCAGGAAAACCCGGTGTGAGGTCAACACCCTGGGGTTCAATCCATAGCAACGTATCGCCAAGCGGGGCAATATCTGCGGGCAGCGTTCTCACTTCAAATAAAACCTCGCTGGCAGCCCTTCTGCCGTCGGCATAAGTCGCCACCACCCTCAAATTATGCCGTCCTTCGTTTATACCCGATAGCTGAAACACGGCTTCGGCAAGCATTCCGGGCTGATTATTGTAGATAGTTGCCATGCCCAGCGACGGGTCACCGGGGCGTATGCCCGAAAACAGTTCTACTTGCAAGCCATCCCCTTGGGTGGCTGTTGCCCTTAGTTCAAAAGGCAGAGATGTTATAACTTCATGCCGCTGGGGTGCAGAAATATTGATTGAAGGCGGGCGCATTCCATAGCCCATATAACGTATTTTTTGAATATCTGTTTGCACAAATGCGCCGGCAAATTCCCCAATAAAAAGCATGTAGCGTGCATCAATAGGGGTGTTAAGCTGAATGACCGTGTTCCAACCATTGCCCACCGTACCTGTGGGGGTGATGTTTTGCGCACCCGGCACAGGAATCCACAAGCCCTCGGCAGTATGATTATTGTGTAAAATATCCGGCGGTAACATTGGATTTCTTGTGCCAAAGTTATTGGATTGTGTACCGCCATTCACAAGCCCTTCAAATGCTTGCGGGTTGTTCGAGTAGAAGAAAGACACACGACCCATACTCTCTTGCCCGGAACTGCTAACAAATTGAAGTTCTATTTGCTGAATCGGTCTGGTTTCGGTTGAGTCTGCGCCTGTGGGCAGCAAATCATTGGCTAGCCAAGCAACCGCAGTGCCTCTGACTGCATCGGCATTTGCCGCACCAATCCGCCAAAAAATGCTGGATTCATTAGATGCATTGGTGAAAGCGTGGTGCGCAGGCCCGGCGGCTCTGTCGTTTACTGCCCTAATCCTGTCGTTGCGGTTGGAGTAATGCGCTTCAACCGTCCAGTCCAACAGCTCCGGACCATCATCCTGCCTTGCGACCAAAACCGTCACCTGCGCCATGGCAAAAGTGTCGTTTGCATAATCGGCTTCAAACCGAATAATGTTTGGCCCGGAAGGAAGAGGGTCAGTCACGGTAAACTCTGCCCGTGCAATGCCGCTGCCCACATCTCCCGGTACTACTGTTGCCATGCCCAATGATTGCGGGCCAACAAATACTTCAACCAAAGCACCCGCCACAGGATTTACGGCATCATCCGTGAGTTCGGCAATCATATCAAACGGGAAACTGTTGATGGGCGCGTTATTTACCGGCGACACAATATGCATTTCAGGCTCTGGAACATAAATACCATGTGCGCCGCGATAATGAATGTTTTGCACCTGTGGATTGCCGCCGCCTGTTCCAAGTTCGCCAACAAACAGCATGTATCCGGCATAAATGGGTACGGTAAGATTTATGGCTGTCCTTGGGTTGCTTGGCACGATATCGACCGCACCGGGTACGGGATTCCAAAATCTTGCGATTAACGGGTCATCCATCGGTCTGGCTGTACCCGTATTGCCCGAATTGTCGCCGCTTTCAAGTGCCGTAAAAGCACGTCTGTCGATAGAGTAATAAACAGAAAAGTGCTGATAGCTGTTCGCCATGGCTTGGCTTGGGAATACAACCTCTATATGGCTTACTTGTTTGCGGTTGTGTGCATCGTCTATTTCTAACAATTCATTGGCTATCCACATTTGGGCATTGCGTACATTGGTTCTGACTGCGCCGGGTGCTTGCCAAAATGTGTCCACTCTGCCGTCAAACACCTGCGGAAACGGATTTGCCGCCTGGCCGGATATCGCCCGCAGACGCGGGTCGGCATTTTGAAACATACCTGCGCCATAATTGGCTAACATGCTCCAGTCGTATAATCCGTCCAACGCGGGTGCTACAACCGATACCGTTGTTATTGCCGACAAACCGCCTGCATAGCCGCTAGCCACAACGCGCAAGTTTTGAGGGCCTGCCGGCAGGCTGTCAATTTCAACCGTTGCGACTAAGTCACTTCCTGTACCTGCTACGGCAACTGCGCTGTTTAAAAGCGTAAAAACATTTCCGCCGTCATCGCGGTAAACCGATACGGTGATGGGATTGCTGCCGCCGTCGGTCACTTCGGCAACCACATTAAAAGGCGGGTTGACATCTGCATTGTCGGCGGGGGATGTTATGGTTATTATTGGCTCAACTATGGTGTGGCCTGCCTCGCCAAAATAATTGATATTTTGAATTTGCGGGTTGGGTTTGCCAGTAGTTGGCAGCAGATAATCCGCAACAAACAACATGTATCTGGCAAGTACAGGCGTACCCAAGTCAATATACCATTCAAAATTATTCACTGCTGACATGGGTATATTGACAGCACCTGGCACTGGATTCCATAATGCCGCCGTGTCAGGATCGCCTAATGGTCGTCTTGCGTTACCTGTTGGCGCGGCAGTAGTGCCATGTGTTAGACCAGAAAAAGCACGTTCATCGGTTGCATAATAAATAGAGAATCTTGCAAAGTTAGTTAAGTTATTGAGTGCGCTACCCGCGTTTGTATTGCTAAGCATACTGTCATCATCTGGAAATACAACCTGTATAACGCGAACTTCTTTACGGTTGTGCACATCACCAACTGCAAGCAAATCGTTAGCAATCCAGTGCTGATTTTCTACTTCTCTAACAGCACCAGGGGCTCGCCAAAATGTGCTAGATGAACCATCAAACACCCCGCGAGGTATGCCAGCTGACTGCCAACCAACAGCTCTTACGCGTGTGTTGACACCAGCATTCTCTGTGTAATTGGCTTCCACATTCCAATTTTGCAAACCAAACAACATCGGTACTACACTCACTGGTGTTGTCGTTGTCACCGCCAATTCCATCATTGCCATTTTGCCGCTGTCATCGTCATAGCCTAACCCTATCCCCAAGTCATCACTATAACCTGCTTCGTCCAGAGGGTCGTCATAGGCTAAAACTTCAACGCCGGAAAGCATAGAAAACACCATGGCAAAAGCCAAGAACAAAGCAAGTACACGCTTGGTTACACTTAAATGCTTCATATTATTCCCTCTTTTCTAAAACAATTGTCAATATGTCCCCGAAGTATCCAGCACAACGCCCGAGCCTTCCTTTTTTACAGACGTTGCCCGACGCTTGTTCAGCTCTGCGAGGAAAAGTGTTTCATCAAACGGCATCTGCACCGTTTTGTCCAGCCAGCTGGAAAGGTGCATCGCGTTTGAAAGCATCAGGCCGTTAATCCCCTCAGCACCTTCGGCAACCATTGGTGTGCCGCGCAAAATTTTGGCAGCAAACGCATTGATAATAGCCGGATGTTTTTCATGTAAACCATCCGTTTCCACTTCTGATACCACTACGGTAGGCTTGTCGAAGCCGCCCTTTGCGGTCTTACAGAAAGTACGCTCGTTTTCGGCAAGCCTATGCAGTATAAGCTTGTTGTCTTCGCAAATAAGCTTGCCCATCTCCAAGGTCACTTCAAGGCGGTTGGTGCCGGGTGCATCAGCGGTGCTGGTGATAAATACACCGGTCGCACCATTCGGGTACTCAAGGTACGCCGTTACATCGTCTTCCACTTCGATATCATGCCATTTCCCATTGTGGCAAAACGCACGTACAGAAGACGGCATCCCGCATATCCACTGGATAAGGTCGAGGTTGTGGGGGCATTGGTTGAGCAGCACACCGCCGCCTTCACCGTCCCAAGTAGCGCGCCAGCCGCCGGAGTCATAATAAGCCTGTGTGCGGTACCAGTCTGTGATAATCCAGTTTACACGCTTGATAGCACCCAGCTCGCCGCCTTGCACCATCTCCCGCATTTTGCGGTATAAGCAGTTTGTGCGCTGGTTAAACATCATACCAAACACAAGACCGCTTTTTTCCGCCGCCGCGTTCATCTCACGCACTTGCGTTGTGTATACACCCGCCGGTTTTTCACACAACACATGCAGCCCTTTTCCAAAGGCTTTGATGGAAAGTGCGGGGTGGTCATAATGCGGCGTTGCAATCAATACCGCATCACACAAGCCCGAATCAAGCAGCTCGTCGGCTGTAGCGTAAATGCTCACGCTTTGGGGGAGATTCTCTTTTGCCCACACCCTGCGCACAGAGTCAACATCTGCCACAGCGGTCAGTAGAACCTCCGGGGATGTGCCCGCAAGAATATTTTTACAGTGCGTAGTTCCCATATTGCCTATTCCAATCATGCCTAGCTTAACCAAAATTATCCCTCCTGCATTCGTCTGATTAATCCTTTAACCTTCAAAGGGGAACTTCATCCCCCAAATACCACGGATACGATCCATCATGTCCATCACCGCAATGGTTTGCTGGGGCGTCATGATATCGCTGCATATTTTGCCCTGTGCAATACAGTGTTGCGCCTCGCGTATTTGATATTCAAACCCCGTAAATTCGGGCTGCATTTCGCATACAGATGACTCGCCCGCGTTGGAAATCACTTCAAAATGCAAGGGGCGGTTAAAATTGGGGACATGTATACGCCCTTTGGTGCCGTAAATCCAACCATCCAGCGGCATGACTGTGCCAATTGCAGAAGATACATAGGCCATTGTGCCGCTGTCATACTGCATAATGGTGGTGCTGAAAGTATCTGTGCCTTTGTCACCAAGTGCGGCAAAACTTTCAATCGCCTTTGGCGCGTAACCAAGCAGCATACTGACAAACCCAATGGTGTATACACCCACATCCAAAAGCGCGCCGCCCGCCAGTGCGGGATCCATCTTTCTTGCAAGCCTTTGTTCTGCCGGCGGTATAAAACCATATTGCACCGTCACGACACTGACATCGCCAATCGTTTTGTCTGCCAACACGCTTTCAATTTTGCGGAAAATAGGGAAGAATTTTGTCCAAAACGCTTCCATGACAAATAGATTTTTTTCTTTGGCAAGGGCAAAAATATCTTTTGCCTGTTGTGCCGTTACCGTAAAAGGCTTTTCGCACAGCACATGTTTGCCGTTGTTTAAGCACAGTACCATGTTCTCGTAGTGGAAGGTATGCGGTGTGGCAATGTAAATAATATCTACATCAGCACTTTCTGCCATTTCTTCATAGCTTCCAAACGCTTTGGGGATATTATATTTTTCTGCAAACGCTACGGCGGTTTCTATACTGCGTGAAGCCACCGCAGAAAGTGCGACCTCATCACCCATTTCAATTAGAATTTTAGAAAAGTTGTTGGTGATTTGGCCTGTACCAAATATGCCCCATCTCAATTTTGACATCTACATCCTCCTTCTTAATGGGGGCTCCGCCCCCAAACCCCCTCGTTACGTGCGGCAAGCCACACTCCACTCCGCCGCGTCCATGCGGCGTACCGCGCCGTTAGCGCGGCAGGTCTAAAAACAATCCGCAAAGCCCATGTTGCGGATATTTTCTACACTTATTTTTATGCTGTCATAAGAGCTTAAATCATAGGAAGTATCTTGCTCTATAGGCATGTATTTCACCCCTGTTTCAATACAGGCAGTAATGATTTCACGCATATTTAACGAGCCTTCACCAACTTCGGCAAACTGCACATCTTTTTGACGCAGTGCTTTAGGGCTTGTGACCTCTCCTGTGACACCCTCCGGCGGCATAATAATCCTGTAATCTTTCAGATGCACCAAATCAGCACGGCCTTCCATGCGCCTTATCCATTCCTGTGGATTTAGCCCGGCATACTGTAACCAATGTGTGTCCATCTCAAAGCCAACATATTTAGGGTCTGTATTTTCCATTAAAATTTCAAACCCGTATTTTTCACCATAACGTTGAAATTCAAATTCGTGATGATGGTGATAAAATTTAACGCCATAAGCTGCCAATTGCCGCCCTATTTTTTCAAGCTTTTCGGCATAGCGGTAATGTGCGTCTGCTTTACCGTAAACCCAACTGGGAAGACTGCCGATGCGGATATATCCGCAACTGAGACGATTGGCATATTCGGCAAGTTCATCAAGGTTGTCTGTGACATTCAGTGTCCCATCAGAGCTGGGGTCAAATCCTGCATTCATGGCACAAACGTGCATATCCAGTGCTTTGCAAAGCCTTTCTATTTCCGGCACGGTATCTTTATTTACAGGCACTTTAGAAAGCTCAATTTCATTGACCCCCAATGCTTTGATAAATTCCAATACTTTTTCGTAGCCGTTTTGAACAACTTCGTCGGCAAAAACTATCATTTGAATGGCAACCAGTGGTTTTGATTGATTCATGCGTCCATCTCCTTTTTCTTTATATAGAAAAGAGCCGTCCCCTACCCCCGAGACAACTCCTTCAACCCCTCAACAAAAAACGTTATTGAGGCGTATATTCGTCCATGCTGGGACGGTCAAGAAACTCTATAATTTCCCCGTCTGGGCCTGTTGCATTGGTAATAAAGAATCCACCCAGCCCAGATTCTTTTGGTTCGGTTGCAGAAATGCCGTTTTCTGTTAAGTAACGATATATTTCTTTTGAATCAGACACACGCAGTGCAATATGGATAATAGGGTTGGCGGGGCGCGGCTTATCTGCACCATACAACAACTCGATTGTATCTGGGCCAAATTTGTAGTAAGCCATATGTGCGCCGGTTCTTTCATAAATACGCCGTACAGGCATTTTAAACACATTTTGCACAAGATCTTCTGTATCCGCACGGCTTTCATCATCCACACGGATTGAAATATGGTCAAACTCAAGAATGCGTTCATTTTTCAAATGGGGTATGCGTATGTCTTCTTCACGCTGAATAAATTCATACACTGTCCCGCCATTGTCCTTAAAAAAGCAAAGATATCCATCTTTTGATGATGACTCTTTCGGCTCTACCGTAAAAGTATAACCTCTTTCACGCACGGCATCTGCGGCTTGGTTAATATCTTTATCGTGCGCCGTTAAAAAGGCAATGTGCTGCAAGCCCAAATTGTTTGCGCCTGGTTTACCTTGAATCAATTCAATGACACCTTCTGCAATTTGCACATAAACAAAATGACCTGTACCGTCCGGCGTTTTGGCATCACGAATGACTTTTCCGCCCAGCAAATCACGGTAAAGACGCAACGATGCATCCATATCTGCCACACGAATGGCCACATGGTTAAGTTCTCTTAATACTGACAAATGAATCATCTCCCATTTTAGTATAAAGGGACTGTATCAGATACAGCCCCTATTTGTCACTTCACCCTATCTGCGCGCTAGGGCATTATTATAAATTTCAAGCACTTCTCCAATGCCCATTCTTTCAACGGTGGCGACATACGCATCAAACTCTGAAAGCGGTCTGCGGCCCATGATGAAATTGTTTACCTGTTCATCTACATAAGTGTCTACGTCTGCCATAATACGGCGAATGATAGCATGTTCTTCGTCAGTAAGCATAAGGTTAGGCATCATCCATTGTACAGACTCGTTGTAAAATGGCTCGATACGCAACAGCGAATCAACAGCCTGTGGATGCCACATCCGCATAACACCTGTTGTTGGAACATAACCGGAATGCTGTCCCATTGTCATATAGCGGCCACGCACTTGCCCAGGGGTAAGGCCGTCGGGGTTATTCATGACATAATCTGTAAAGAACGGTTCGCCGTCACGGAACTCAAGTGTTATATTTTCTTCGCCAAACATCATCTGGAATGCACCGCCGGTTGGTGCGGTAATATCGTAAAACCAGTCCATAAACATGACAGCTTCTCTGGGATGTTGGCTGGTTGCAGAAACGATACCACCCACCACATCAAAGCGCGCCAACTCTTGTACACCAGGATGCAATTGTAAACCGTTGGCACTTCTAATAGGCTCTGTACCAATTAAAGAGAAGCCAGGAATTTCAGAAGGCAGATTATTCATCGGTGTGCTAAGCTGTCCACCCAATTTTCCGCGATACGAACCTATACGGTTTTGCGCAACCTTGGTTTGGTGTCCGTCGGTGTTCATGGATGCAAACTCGCGGTCTAAGATATCCTCATTCCATAACATATTGGCCCACTCAAGAAACTCTAAATAACGCGGGTCTATATTAGAAAAGATAATTTGGCCGCCGTTCTGCTGGTCAACAAAGAATCTGTCATTCATTTCAAAAGCAGAAACCCATGTGCGGAAATAGTTTACGCGGGCACCTGAGTTTACCACAGAAAGTGGGATTTCATCACCATTTCCGTTTAAATCATTATCACGTACACCAACCCAATACTCAAACCAGTCATCTAGGGTAACAGGCATGGGTAAACCCAAAGCGTCAAGCCAGTCTTGACGTATGATAAGCGGGTCGTTTGACGCATTGGCATCAATAAATGGAAGCTGGAATATTGAGCCGTCTGCCTCAGTGATTGAAGCGGCAACCCCTGGATTCTCTGCCATGCGGGCAAGTAGATTGGGGGTTGTTTCCGGTGTGATAAACTCAGAAATGTCCCTGGCAACACCGCCGGCTCTCAGATTCAAATAGTTTTGATTTCTGATGTTCCAAAACATATCTGGAAATTCGCCGGATGCAATAAGGATGTTTAAACGTTCGTCTTGTTCTTGGAACGTAGGCTGCTCCCACACCACATTGATATTGGTGCGCGCAGAGTGTGCAATGATAGTGTCGAGTTGCTCGTAAGGTAATACGTTTGCATCCCTGGGCGCGAAGATACGCAATGTAATTGGCTCAGCAGATATTTGCCCCGGCGCAAGCCCTGGTGTGCTTTCCGGCGCAGCGGCAGAACCGCCCTGAGCCGCCGCTGGCTGTGTTGCTGTTGGGGTAGCAGGTGTGCTGTCGTCTCCGCCGCAAGCGACCAAAAACGCTGTGGCTACCAATCCCAGTAACATGATTGCTAAAAACTTCGATTTCATAAAAATACCTCCTTGTAAATATATAGTTTTATAAAAAGCGACCTATTCGCCTTTTTACACTATCCTTTAACAGAGCCAAGCATTACACCCTTGGTAAAATGCTTTTGGATAAACGGATAAAGGCACATGATTGGCACAGTGGCAACAATCATTGTGGCAAACCTCACGCCTTGACTCATAATATCGCCATCGCCATGGGCCATCTGCACACCTTGTAATATAATTTCACGCAAAATGAGGGTGAGCGGGAACAAAGAACGCGAGGATATATATAGAAAAGCATTAAACCACGCATTCCAATGCACGACGCCGTAAAACAACACCATTACAGACATAATGGCCTTTGAAAGCGGCAACACGATAGACCAAAAAAACTGTACATCATTAGACCCATCTAAAAATGCAGACTCTTCCAGTTCATCAGGGATGGTTTGCTGGAAAAATGTGCGCATCACCATGACGTTAAAAACAGACACACTGCCAGGTATAATGATAGCCCATATCGTATTAAGCAAGCCTAAATCACGCACAAGCAAGAATGTGGGTATCATCCCCCCGGAAAAAAGCATTGTAATCAACAGCACAGAGGTAAAAAATTTACTTGCAAAAAAGTGTTTACGTGAAAGCGGGTAGGCGTACAACGCACTTAATGAAACGCTGATTAAAACACCCAAAGCAGTATAGAATATTGTGTTGCGGTATGCAGTCCATATCTCGGGGTGATTAAATACGATACGGTAAGCGGTTAAGTTAAAACCGATAGGAAGCAAGGTCACTTCTCCCCTAAGCTGTGCATGTGGGTCGGAAACAGAACTTGAAAAAACCCAAACCAGAGGCCATGCTGTAATCAAAGCAACAATCATTAATAATGCAGCATTAACAAGACCAAAAATCCTGTCACCTAGGGACAGATGTTTATCCATAGAAAAACTCCTCCTTCTGAATGGGGGCTGCGCCCCCAAACCCCCTCGCTACAACAGGCAAAGCCTGTCTCCGCTCCGCCGCGTCCATGCGGCGTGCCACCCGCTTGCGGGTGACAGGTGGGGCTGCGCGCCAAGCTCGTTTTACCACAAGCTGGTGCCATTGCTTACGCGGCGCATGATTCTGTTAAAGGTAAGCAGTAATATCAGGTTCAGTGTCGAGTTAAAAAGGTCAACCGCTGTGGCAAAGCTGAATTCTTGCCCGACAATACCGCGCCTGTAAACAAAGGTTTGAATAATGTCGGCTGTTTCATAAATAGTTGGGTTGTACAACAACAAAATCCGCTGGAATCCTAAGGCAAATATACCGCCCACTGCCAATATAAACAAAATGATTATCGTAGGCACAATGGCAGGAATCGTGATGTGCAGCATCTGTTTAAAGCGGGAAGCACCGTCGATGGATGCCGCTTCATATAGCCCGGGGTCAATGGCAGAAAGAGCCGCCAAGTAAATAATCGTTCTAAAACCCGTGTTTTGCCACAGTTCTATAAATGCCAGTATCCACGGGAAATATACAGGCTCATTGAAAAAGAATATGTCCGTTCCGCCAAAGGCTCTTACAATCATATTGACGATACCCGAACCTGGCGCCAATACACCCATGACGATACCAACAACGACAACAACTGAAATGAAGTGCGGTAAATACACAATGGTTTGCACTGTCTTTTTCAGAAACTTAACACGCAGCTCGTTAATCATTAGGGATAGCACAATGGCAGCAGGAAAAGTAATCGCAAGCTGCAACAGGCTAATCACAACCGTATTTCTAAATACACGTACAAAAAATACCGAGGAAAAAAACTGCCTAAAGTTGTCAAAACCCACCCAAGGGCTGCCCAGCACCCCGTCAATGGGGCGAAAATTCCTAAAGGCTATTTGCGCACCGTACATAGGTATATAGTGAAAAATAACAAGGAACGTAAACGGCAGCATAATCATCAAAAGCAAGTATCGGCTACGCCAGGCACTGCGCGCCTGTAAGGCAAGATACAACTTCAGTGGTGGTTTGCCGCTACCAACGTGCTTTTCACCATGTGTTTTTGTTGACAAAACCGTCACCTCCACGATTGATTTCCATTTTGCAAAACGAAAACCTGTATTAACGTTCAAATGTATTATCGTTAATACAACTATATACATAAACTTGCCCACTGTCAATACTTATTTTTGTGAAATTGAACAATGAAGTTGGGCAACAGTCAGTAAAGCAGAGCAACTTATACATTTAAGTGGCATATTTACAATAGATATTGTATATGTAAGGCGCGAATTAAAAATATCAATTAAAAATGTCTAAGAAAAACAAAAGCGCATAGATCGCGATGACTGCTTGCTGGCTGCAAACAACACATCATCGACCTATGCGCTTTTATTTTAAAATCAAGCGGCGATATTTCTATAATCAATAACCGCAATTTCATCCAACGATTGCTTTACAGAGTCTATAACGACTTCAAGCTGTTTCACAACATCTCCAGTATAAAGTATTTCGTTACATTCTGTACACTTGTGGCAAGGGGTGTTGCGTACTATAACAAGACATTCCTTCAATTCTGTCACATCTGCTGTTGTACCAGGCATGGTTTTTGCACCACATGCAATACACTTCATATATTATTTCCCCTTTCTGGACTTAAAGCTACTTTCCCACTCGTTCTCATCTGGGTAATATGCAGTAATTAAATACAGATACTTGCCATCTATGCTTACAACGGCATGAATATATTTTCCGCTTTGCGAAGTTCCTAATAGTAGGCAACTTGGAAATGGTTTGTCATCTCTATATTGGCAAATGATTTCACCTGTTTGTATAGCGTGTTTAATATCATCTATACTAATACCTCGCTCTTTAAGCCGCGTATTTGCATGTTTTGTCACCGCAATGGTTTTATCGCAGCAAAGATTTTGCAAAACGTTGATATTTAACATTTACCGTGCCTCCAACTACCCCAACAACCCTTCCAAACGAACATGCTGCGGCATACCACTGGCAATCGCCTTATTCGCACAAATACCAGTCATAATAGACATCACACCGTCTTCAACCCCAGCGGCGCGTTCAAATTTATCCTTTGGCGGGTTGCCGAAAATATCTTCCAGCATCACCGCATCGCCGCCACCGTGGCTTCCTGCTGCGTTTGTAACCTCTACGGCGTATGGCGCGTCAAACATCGGATACACCATAATTTCTTTTTGCTTGAGTGCGCCTTCATCTTCGCGGTCGCCGCCAGCATTGATATATGATTTTTCAACCACTTTGTATTCGATACGCCCCTTTGAGCCATTGAAATTCACGCAAAAACCTTCCCAGGGCATGTAGCTGTTTAGTGAATAGGTCAAAATCGCATTCGTATTGTATTTGACAATCACACCCATTGTATCCTCGATACTGATATCATCCGCAAAAACACTTCTGTCACGGATATACCCGCTGTCAGCTTCCGCGTCCAAGTATAACGCTTTCAACGCATCATTTCCCGCTAAATCAATAGCGAATGGGTCATCTTTGATAGGGCTGCCATGGGAGCGGGTGACAAACTCTGTCATACCACGCTTTTCGGCATTATGCCGCCCATAAAAATTAAGTTCACCAAAGGCAAAAACATTTTCAGGCTTGGCTTTCAGCCAGAAGTTGACCAAATCAAAATGGTGGGTAGACTTATGCACAAGCAACCCGCCGCTATTATGCTTATTGCGATGCCAACGGCGGTAATAATCCGCCCCATGGGAAGTGTCCAACAACCATTCAAAATGCACGCTGAACACATCACCAATGACACCATCCATGATGAGTTCGCGGATTTTTGTATTATTTGGTGCATAACGGTAGTTGAACGTCACACGCAAATCACGTCCTGTTCGTTTGATGCCGTCCACAATATGCCGCGCCTTTTTCTCGTCGATGGTCAGCGGCTTTTCGGTGATGACATCGCAGCCCTTTTCCATTGCCCGCACAATAAAATCGTGATGGGTACGGTCGGTAGACGTGACAATCACCACATCAGGCCTGGTTTCATCAATCATCTGCTCGAACGCTAAGTACCCATACATAGGCACTTCCTTATGCCCAAGCTCTGTCAGCATCTTGTTTGTATACCGCATACGGGTTTCGCTTAAATCGCATAAACCCACCACACTACAGGTTTCTTTATAATCTTTCGCTATGGCTTCATAAAACATTGCCGAACGTGAACCTGTGCCTACAATTGCGTATTTTTTCACAATAAGTCTCCTTTTTATTTTAAATTATTTTTGATGTGCGAATCAACTTCTTGCATTTTGCAAGAAGTTGATTGATTCAAATTTACCCCTTTATCCCCGATGTATTAATCCCTTCAACCAAATGTTTATTAAAGAACAAAAACATCACAAACACAGGCACAAGGCTTAACGTTGACATAGCAAACATCGCACCAAAATCGGTGACACTTGCCGTGTCGGCAAACAACCGCAGCGCGAGGGAAACCGTAAACAACCGTGGATTATTCAAATAAATCAACGGTCCCATAAAGTTATCCCATGCCCAGTAAAAATTAATAATCGCCGTGGTAATCAGCGCAGGTTTAAGCAACGGGAAAATAATCCTAAAAAACACCGTATACTTATTACAGCCATCGCAAATCGCCGCCTCGTCCAGCTCTTTAGGAATACTCACCATAAACTGCATAATAAGGAAGATAAAGAACGCACCGCCAAAAAATGCAGGCAAAATGAGCGGCACAAACGTATTCACCAGCCCAAGGCGGTGAAAAATCAAAAACTGCGGAATCATAATGACCTGCCCGGGAATCATCATCGTGGACAGCATAATCGTAAACAAAATCACACGCCCACGATAACGCATACGCGAAAACGAATACGCAATCAGCGCAGAGCTAATGGTGATTGCAATCGTCGAAGAAATGGCAATAATCGCCGAATTTCTAAAAAACGAAGTGAACGTAACCCCGGCAAAACCAGCCCAGCCATTGCTAAAATTCTCCCACGCCCAATAGCGCGGAATCAGCGTCAATGCACCCGACATAATTTCCACATTGGTTTTAAGCGAGCCGGAAATCATCCACAGTACGGGGTACACCATCACAAAACCGAAGGTGACAACCAGTACATGATACAAAGCAACCGTAAACGTCTTACTATTCAAACTTTTTGTCATGGCTGAATCCCTCCTATTCGTTGGTGTAGAACGTCCAGCGGTTAGACGTCTTCAATATAATACCCGTTACTGTGGCAACAATAATCAACAGCACCCAGCTCATCGCCGATGCATAACCCATGTTGCGCCACGAAAATGCGTGATTATAAATATACAGTGCAATAAAATTCGTACCCTCGGCAGGGCCGCCGCCTGTGATAATAAACGCCTGGGTAAATGTCATAAATGCGGCAATGGTCTGCATCACCAAGTTATATAAAATAATCGGCGTCAGACAGGGCAAAATAATTTTAAAGAAAATCTGCACCTTGGTAGCACCATCAATGGATGCCGCCTCAATATAAGTTTCAGGAATATCCTTAATGCCCGCAGCAAAAATAATCATCGCCGCACCAAACTGCCACACATTCATTAAAATAAGCGGAATAATTGCCAAAGTCGGATGCCCAAACCAATGCACACCAGGCAAACCAACCATTTCAAACAAATTGTAAACCACACCGCCCGGTTGAAACATTTGCCCCCAAACCAGCGCGACAGCAATAGAGCCGCCAATCAGCGTAGGCAAATAATAAGTCGCACGGTACCCATGCACACCTTTGTACTTACGCGTCAACGCATAAGCCACCAGCAGCCCAAAAACCATGCGCACAGGCACACTAAACGCAACAAACCGCAGCGTAACGCCCATAGAATTCCAAAAACGCGGGTCTGTAATCATCCGTTGATAATTGCCAAGCCCTACCCAAGTATGCCCCATTCTGCCCAAAGTCAAATTGGTAAACGAATAGTAAAGGGACATCCCCATGGGAATAAGCATGAAGCCCAAGAAGCCGATAATAAACGGCAACGCAAAGATGTAACCTGCGACGGTGTCGGTGTTCATTAACCGCCCCAACCGTTCTTTTTTGTCAGAAGCCATTGTTCACCCCAATCCACAAATATTAAAAAAGACCAGCGTTGCAACGCCCCGCCGGCCATCTCTTCTTAGTTAAATGACACAACTTGCAACGCAAATTCAAACACTTCCTGTGCCGCTTCTTCTGGTGTAATCATGCCCAGTACCAAACGGTCTACTACGCTGCCGTTCAAAAAGTCTTCTACTTCGGCTTGGCGTGGATTGCCCAGTACGTTGGCTGTGCCGCCGCCCAGGTCACCCAGCATGTCAATGAATGTGTAGGTTTCTGCAATAATGTCTGTGGCTTGGCCGCGCAGGGTTTCACGTACATGTTCCATGATTGGAATACCGCGTTCGCCTTGCAAAATTTCGTTTGCTTCAACACTGTTTACCCAAAAGTTTAAGAATGTTGCCGCCGCTTCGGGGTGTTGGCTGTTTTGTGAGATAGCAAACATTTGTGATGAAACAATGTCTGATGCAATTTGCCCGCCCGGGTGGGTTGGTAAAACGGTCATGGCTAATTGGCGGTTGGGGTCAAGCGCTGTTGCGGCGTTTGCCAAGGCAATAAACTGGTTGCTGGCAAGATATGCCATTGCAGAATTGCCGAATACCAGCGGATCGCCTTCAATGTCGGTGATGCCCATTGCTTCGCCTGGGTCTGGCATTGCACCTCCTTGCACCATGTTGCGGCGCATTTCAAAGTAAGGCACCATGACTGATGGGTCGCTAAAGCCTAGCTGGCGTGGGTCTTCATGCCAGAAGTCAATATCCATTTGTGCCATAAATTGAGTCATTGTAATCGCGTCGTTGGTGAAAATACCCATGCCCCAGTGGCCCAGTTGGTTGGCAATGGTAATGGCGGCATGTTCAAATTCTGCCCATGTCCAGCCTGGCGTGGGGTGCGGCAGACCGACCGCATCAAACATAGCGGGGTCGTATGCAAGTCCCCACGCATTTACGCCGTTGGAAATGCCCACGATGTCACCGTTGTGTGTGGTGGTGATGTCAATAAAGTCCTGTGTTGTGCGTGAAATGTCGATGAGTCCACTGCTGATAAAATCATTCAGCGGAACAATATGGTCAATATACACAGGATAGTTTGAACCTAATTGGAAGATATCCCAAACGTCATTTGCGGCGGTGCGTGTGTCAAGAGAATTCCAATAGCCCGAGCCATCTGCAAATTCATAAACCACGTTAATGTCCGGGTGCTGCTCCATGAACAGTGCAATCACTTCCGACGTAATGTCATGACGATGCTGAGAGCCCCACCAGGCAATACTGATTTCTACTGTGCCGTCATCGGCCGCACCAGAATCGCCGCAAGCGGTTAATCCGAGTGCCATTGTGCCGGCAAGCACCATTCCCATTAACAATTTGAACATGTTTTTCATAATCATCCTCCTATGGATTTTCTAAAGATTTTCGTTCATCGCATAGTATAGCAAAAAATGAATTGGCAAAAAAGCCTTTTTTGAAAAAAAGGGTATCGGTTTCCTTTGTGCATATGTAATAATCCGACACTGAAAAGTAATCACAGGGCATTTATGATATAACCCTAGGATGATAACATTTACCTGTAAACTACTTTAAATTGAACACTAATTTGGTGCATTTGCACAAGTGCTTTGATTTAAACATTCAAGGGAGGTAATATCTATGAAACGTATGTTTTTAGTTTTAGGCACAATGATGATTTTGGCACTGGCTTTTACAGCTTGCGGAGGTGCAGACCAAACCCCTGCCCCAGCTACCACGCAGCCAGCGGCCCCAGCCGCCACACAACCAGCAGCAACCGAAGCGGCGGCACCAGCAGACCCGGCAGGTCCCGAGCCTGTAACGCTTACCGTTGCACTATGGCACTACACCACACAACCAGAATTTTCAAACACACTCGACGCATTTACAGCACGTTATCCACACATTACATTTGATGTCATTGACACAGTAAACGCCCAGTTTGAAGAAGTACTTGTCACCCAGCTTGCGGGCGGCCGCAATATTGACCTTATTTTTATTTTAAGCCCAGGTTTGCACAGTAACTTAGTGCAAACAGGCCAATTGATGGACTTGACAGACTTTGTGAACAACCTAAACCGCGACGGTGCGTTGGGTACAGCACCCGACATCATTGTAACCCAAGACAACAGATACTTTGCCGTGCCATGGCGTCAAGATTTCTGGTCACTTTTCTACAACAAAGATATTTTTGACGCAGCCGGCGAATCTTACCCTGAAAACCTGACATGGGCAGAGTACGAAGCCCTTGCCGCACGTTTGACCGAAGGCTCTGGGCTTGACAAGCAATATGGCTCACACTTGCATACATGGAACATTATTGTTCAGGGTATTGCAGGTGCGCAAGCTGGCCAAAGCTTAATTAACATCGACTATAGCTTCCTTTATGATATGTACACAATGCGCTTAAACATGATGCGCGATGGCACAATCATGGACTTTGGCGTAATCAGCGCAGCAAACGTAGGTTATCGTCCACGTTTTGAAGATGGTAACGCCGCCATGATTCCAATGGGTTCGTGGTATATTGGCGAACTGGCAGAACGCGCAGAATTTAACTGGGGTATTGCACCCATGCCGCAACGCCCAGGCGCAACAGGCATCACCACCTTGGGCAATGTCACCCCTATCGGCATTAGCGTAAACGCCGCCCATCCAGAAGAAGCGATGATGTTCCTTGAATTTGCCACAGGCGAAGAGGGCGCACTCATTCTTGCTGACGTGGGTATTCCATCCGCGTTCTCTAGCCCAGCAGTCACAGACGCATTCTTCGGACAGCCAGGAATGCCTTTGGATGACCTATCTATGCGCGCATTCAACCCAGATGTAGTTATACGCGAATGGCCCATTCATCCTGATAGCGGCATTGCCGCCAGTATATTGGATCAAGAGCATCAGCTTATTCTCATTGGCGACAACACGGTTGCCGAAGGTTTAGCCAGAATGGCAGAGCGTGTAGCTGCTGAAACAGGAAGATAATATTAAATAATCACGCAAATTTTATAAAAAGTAGTAGGACGGGACACTGTCCTGCTACTTTTTTCTTGCTATAGGAGACTGCTTCGTAGTTCCTAGGCGTTTAATCGGTAACGAAAGGATGTTAAAAATGAATGCCTCAACAAAAAGAACCACGCTGATTGCGCTCACATTTATTTTGCCAAATTTTATTGGGTTTGCTATTTTCACGCTTTTCCCCGTGGCGGCATCGTTTGTGTTGGCGTTTATGGACTGGAATGCATTTGCTTCACCAGAATTTATTGGGCTCGAAAACTTTAGGCGAATGGCCACCGACGAAAGCCTTCATATTGCGGTGCAAAACACATTTTGGTTTACCATAGGCACGGTGCCGCTGACGCTTGTGGCGGCATTGGGGCTTGCTATTTTGCTGAATAAGGCGGTCATGGGCATGGGTCTTTTCAGAACGGCCATTTTCTTTCCGTTTATCACGTCGGCAGTGGCAGTCGCATTTGTGTGGACAATGATTCTTCACCCGATGCTTGGACCCGTCAATATGTTTTTACGTTATGCAGGTGTGGATAATCCGCCTATGTGGCTTGCGTCTACCACTTGGGCATTGCGTGCCATCGCACTGGCGCAGGTTTGGCGTTCGGTTGGTTATTATATGGTGATATATTTGGCTGGGTTGCAGGCGATTCCCGGTACATTATATGAAGCGGCAGAAATTGACGGTGCCAATGGAATGAAACGCTTTTGGTATGTCACGCTGCCCATGCTTAAACCCACCACGTTCTTTGTCACCATCATGCTTACCATTAATACATTGCGCGTGTTTGATTTAATTCAGATTATGACCAATGGCGGCCCAGGCCGTGCCACCACTGTTTTGGTGCATCAGCTATACCAAGCAGGGTTTGTGCGATTTGATTTTGGTTATGCGTCGTCCATCGCGCTGTTGTTGTTTGTCATTACCATCACCATCACCATTATTCAATTTGTACTGGGCAAAAAATATTCAGTAGACTAGAAAAGGAGGGTAATTGCAATGAAAATGAAGAGTATATCCAAAATGATCATTTTCCTGGGGCTGCTTGCGTTGTCCATATTAATGTTGATGCCCTTCGCATGGATGATCAGTTCATCATTAAAAACCCACATGGAAGTATTTATATTTCCCGTGCAATGGATTCCGTCAACCCCGCAATGGCAAAATTATAGAAACATTTTTGAAATTATTCCAATGGCAACGTTTTTTAGAAATACAACCATTTTGACTATTTCCATTACATTTTTGCAGGTGATTACATCCAGCTTTGCGGCATATGGCTTTTCGCGGCTAAAATGGCCCGGCAGAGATATCATTTTCTTGGCATATGTAGGGACGATTGCCGTGCCTTGGCAATCATTTATGATTCCTCAATTTATTATGATGCGCACTTTTGGCTTGGTTGATACACTGTGGGCGTTAATCGTGCTTCAATCGTTCAGCGCGTTTGGGGTATTTCTGATGCGTCAATTTTTCATGAGTATACCCGAAGAGCTAAGCGAAGCCGCAAGAATAGACGGGTTGAACGAATACGGCATCTATGCCCGCATTATTCTGCCGCTGACAAAACCAGCAGTGGCAACTTTGGTGATACTCACATCCACATTTGTATGGAACGACTTTATGGGGCCGTTGATTTATTTAAGCACCCAGCGCAACATGACCGTTCAAATTGGTTTGAGGATGTTTGTTGGGCTGCATGATTCGTTGTATGCATATATTATGGCTGGGTCGGTGTTGTCTGTCCTGCCTTTGGCGCTTGTGTTTTTTGCCGCGCAGAAATACTTTGTTGAGGGTATTGCGGCTACTGGGGTGAAGGGGTAAGATTTAGTACGCATACCATCAACATTTGATAAACATGCGGGAATAGTAACCGCCGACATCTACAATACACAGATGTCGGCGGTTTCTTCTTGAAAATGCAAATCCAGTGGATTATAATTAATCAGCAAGGAATTCTATCAGCAAATTTCACAGAATGGGGCGTGTACAGTTTGGCAGCAATACGCAAGGCAAAAGACACCAGCCTAAAACTTATCCTAGACGAGCCTGAACTGTTTGTAGAATTTCTGCGGGATTTCGTCCCCATAGAAATCTTAAAAGACATCTCACCATCGGATGTAGAGGACATGACAGAACGCCTTTTGCCACTGTTATCAGAACAAAAGGACTTGGACACAATAAAGAAGATTAACTTTAAAAACAACAAACCACTATTCGTCATTACCATCATAGACCACGAATCCACCGTCAACTTTCGGGCATCATTCAAAATGCTGTTATACATCGCATTTGTGCTGGACGATTACGAGAAGGAAGTCAACAAACAAGAAGCCGAAAAGCGCAAAGCCGAAGATAAGAAACATAAAGGCAAAATCACCCAAACAAAGGACTTCAAATACCCTCCGATTCTTCCCATCGTTTTTTACGACGGCGAGGACGAATGGACAGCCGCCCTAAACTTCGCAGACCGCACAGAAATGAACGATATTTTTTACAAATACATTCCCAAATTTGAATACGAGTTAGTAAGCCTAAAGAAATACAGCTTTCAAGACTTGGCTAATTTTAACGATGTACTCTCCATGTTTATGATTATCGACAAGATAAAATCCGCCGAGGCATTTAGCGAGTTAGGCAAATTGCCAAAAGACTATATTGAACGGCTGGACAGCATGAACATACCACCGCATTTGAAAGAATTATTGGTGAATATAATCACCATGCTGTTAAGGAAAATTAACGTACCACAGGATGAAATTAATGACCTTGTGGAGCAGATAGACGAAAGGAGCATCAGTCAAATGTTGTCGATAGAAAATTATGATGTGCAGGAAACCAGACGAGAAGCTAGGGCAGAAGCCGACCATCGGGCAGATAAAGCTGACCACCGAGCAGATAAAGCTAACCATCGAGCAGATAAAGCTGAAAACCGTCTGAGAGCAGCAATCAATTCCCTCTTGCAAAAAGGTAATACTGTTACAGAGGTAGCCGATATGATGGGAATGACCGAGCAGGAAATCATAACGTTGCTTCCAAGACTTGCATAGCCAAAACAACTTCAAAAAACTTATTTTCACAAAACAGGCTGCATGATTCGCTGTATGCATATATTATGACGGGGTCAGTGTTGTCTGTCCTGCCTTTGGCACTTGTGTTTTTTGCGGCGCAGAAGTACTTTGTTGAGGGTATTGCGGCTACTGGGGTGAAGGGGTAAGATTTAGCCATACAGGATTCAATTTTATAACAAAAAACGAGAGTGCGTGATTTTTTTCACACATCCCTCGTTTTTTTATTGGGGCTTAATAAGATAGCCCTGATGGCTACGTATTGTCCCCGTTTTGCATCGTCAGCATTTAGTGCTAACACCCATATACTTGGTATATATTGTTGCTATATGCTTGTCTCACTGGTTTTTGTTAAGTAGTAGAGGTATTTGTAAGTACAGTCTTATTTTTGTAGAAATAAGTATGGTGGGGTGTTTCATGGTTTTGTTATTCTTGGATGTCTACTTCAATGCAAATAGGTGCGCTGCTTGATGTAACCCCAGTAAGGTCAGCGAACGCTACTACATTAAAACTAATCGCTAAGGCCAGAGTCAAGAGAATGCCCAGCAGTCTTTTCTTCATTGAAAATCATATCTTCACCAAACAACATTTCTGCGGTTATTTTAAGGATTATTTCTTTAAGCACTACAAGTCTTTTTTTATAACCTTTGTTAATCCGTTTTGTAAATTTATCCTCAAGCACGTAACAATAATCCAAAACCCTAGAGTATTCATATTTTTCCACCAGATATGGAATTGTTTTCATTTCTATAAAATCTAAGGATACCTCATCATTTATAGTGAGTAGATGGGATAATGAGTCAAGAATTAGCAAGCCATGCTCATTTCCTTCTATATAAGATTTTGCTTTGGATATCAGCATTCTGGCTTCGTAGTTCTTTTTTAAGTGAATCAGACAACGCACTTTCCAGTATGCATTTTCTATATACAGTTGATTACCTTCTTCAAAGTATTCGTCAGCGCGGTCAAAGTAGCTTATCGCCTCTTCATAGTCTTTTGATTTCCAACAAGCACATCCATAATTGTGATAAGCAACACCAAGATGGAATTTGTTATCTATACCTAATTCTTCAGACAGACACTTATCAAGTAGCCTTTTAGCTCTGGGTACTTTATTGATTCTAACATAGTTGATAGCAAGCGAACTATCAATATATGTTCGAGCGGCACTACTTCTGTTGTGGTCTAGGAGGGGGTAAGCTTCTTCATACATACTTATTGCAAGGGCATATTTTCCAAGCATTGAATAGCATTGAGCTATATTCACATATAAGGAAATATCTTTTTCAAACACATATGGTTCAAGGCCTTGGGCTTTAAGATAATATTCTAATGATATTTTAAAATCTGCTTTATAGATATATAACGAACCCATGTTGTAATAATAATGATGCTGATTTTCTTTGGTTGCATCCTCAATTAGAGATGCTTCGGCCAGTAACTTTTCTTCTGCCAATGCAACATTTGTTTTCACTGCAAATGCTTCCATTAATATCAGCTTAATTTCAAACATCCTATACAACATACTTAAATCTGGCTCAAAGGGCAGTTTATTGATGGCAGCTAAATCATTCTGCCTTTCTCTGGCTTCAACCAGACGCCTATTTTTAATCAAATCTCTCCATTTATACAGCAGTTGCTTAAAGTTCATAAGCTCTTTCTCTGTAAACGGAGCTTTATCGACACCAAAAAACTGCTTCGCAGCGATGATATCATCGTCATTATACTCGCCATCGCCATTTTCCACCCTGCTTATTTTAGACTTTGTGCAACCTAAAGCCTTTGCCAAATCCTCTTGGATGCAATTTGAAGCGTCCCTAAGTACTTTAATCTTTTGACTTGGAGTGAGTTGTTCATAATTCATCATATAACCACCTTTTTTTATTGAGAGTAACAGCAACATAACAACTAGCATACTCTATAAATGTCAAATTTGCAAACATTTTCACGTATTTTAGGCCACTATTTGATTTTTTTTGTAAACTAATACACAAAGCATATGTATAAATACGCAACACGCCTGACATAACCCTCTCAACCACCACGCAAGATTTTAACTAGTGCCTTGCATTGAGTACAAAAGCACGGGTGGGTATCGGTAGCTTCTGCGCGTTGTGGAAGCGTTTATGCAGATTCAAGCGGCGGTGGAACGCCATTTTTCCGTGTGACAACACAAGGAAAAATGGCTTTCCACCCCGCTTGAAGCTGCATAAACATAGCTGGAAC
>Ga0123352_10000107_pt1 | contig 91824 bp, 96 predicted proteins | sample TergutLab28metaG_FD_89700 | JGI IMG/M metagenome (GOLD analysis project Ga0123352, IMG submission 89700) | Labiotermes labralis P1 segment gut microbial communities from Petit-Saut dam, French Guiana - Lab288 P1 | ecosystem: Host-associated > Arthropoda: Insects > Digestive system > Gut ...
TACGCACTCCGGCGGCGTTGCCGATGCTCGAAAGACGTCCAGTCTGCCAGCGCATCGGCGCCTTGCCGGCGCACGCACATCGCGACGCTCGCGACGGCCCCGGCTTTACCAACGCGGCCTAGGACGCCCGTCGCCGCCCGGTGTAGGTTGGAAGCATCCACCTCAGACGCAGGGTGAGACTTGGCCCGGGCGCTCCGGGCACCTGCGTCGGAACCCCCAGGAGAGCTGATGCCGTTCTGCACCAACTGTGGCCGGCAGAATCCCGACGACGCGCGATTCTGCTCCCAGTGCGGCACGCGGCTGGTCGCCCCCGACGGGGCCGCCGCCCTGCCGACCGACGTCACCGCGACCATCCAGTTCGGTGGTGACAAGGCCGACAAGGTCGAGACCTCCGACCGGCAGCTGAGCCCGGTCGACGCGGCCGCGGTCGACGCCCTGCCGGTCGGCCACGCTCTCCTGGTGGTCCAGAAGGGGCCGGGCGCGGGCAGCCGGTTCCTGCTCGACCAGGCGTCGGTCACGGCCGGCCGCCACCCGCAGAGCGCGATCTTCCTCGACGACGTGACCGTCTCGCGCTCGCACGCGGTCTTCAGCCGCACCCGGAGCGGGTTCACCGTCGAGGACAAGGGCAGCCTCAACGGCACCTACGTCAACCGCGACCGCATCGAGAAGGTCGACCTCAACGACGGCGACGAGGTCCAGATCGGCAAGTACCGTCTGGTCTACTTCGCGGGCCACGAGGACGCCTGAGCAGATGGCAGCACCTCAGCCGCGGCGGGGGCCGGAGCCGCTGCTCAACATCGGGCAGGTGCTCGACCGACTCCGTGAGGACTTCCCGTCGGTCTCCATCCCGAAGATCCGCTTCCTCGAGGACAAGGGCCTGATCAAGCCCGAGCGGACGCCCGCGGGCTACCGGAAGTTCTCCGAGGCCGACGTCGAGCGGCTGGTCTACGTGCTGCGCATGCAGCGCGACCACTACCTGCCGCTGAAGGTCATCGGCGAGCACCTCGACGCGATCGACCGCGGGCTGGAGCCGCCGCCGATCGACTCGGTCGTCCCGACGGTCCCCAAGAACACGCTCGGCGTCGACGGGCTGCCGCCGGCGGAGTCGTTCCGTCGTACCGACGGGTTGCGGCTGTCCCGCAAGGAGCTGCTCAAGATCGCCGAGATCTCCGAGGGGACGCTGGCCGAGCTGGAGACCTTCGGCCTCCTCACGGCCATGCCGACCGGCCACTTCGACTCCGACGCGCTGGTCATCGCGACGACCGCCCGCGAGCTCGGCGAGTTCGGCCTCGAGCCGCGTCACCTCCGGGCCTTCCGCGCCGCCGCCGACCGCGAGGTCGGCCTGGTCCAGCAGGTCACCGCCCCCGTACGACGCTCCCGCGACGCCGCCGCCGCCGCCCGGGCCGACGACACGGCCAGTGAGCTCGCAGCCCTCTCCGTCCGGCTGCACGCGACCCTCGTGAAGGCCGGCCTCCGCCGCTCCTGATCACTGCCGTTTGGTACCAAACGGCAGTTTCCGGGGCCGTTCGAGTGCCGTTTGGTACCAAACAGCAGCCCTCCGCGCTCCCGGGTGTCCCGGTCCGCGGCCGCGAGTAGGCTGGTGATGTGCGCGAGGTCGATGTCATGGGAGTCCGGGTGGAGATGCCCTCCAACCAGCCGATCGTCCTGCTCCGCGAGGTGGTGGGCGACCGCTACCTGCCGATCTGGATCGGGGCCGTCGAGGCCACCGCGATCGCCTTCGCCCAGCAGGGCGTCGTACCTCCGCGGCCGTTGACGCACGACCTGATGAAGGACGTCCTGTCGGCGACCGGCAACGAGCTCAGCGAGGTCCGGATCACCGACGTCCGCGACGGCGTCTTCTACGCGACCCTGGTGTTCGCCTCGGGCGTCGAGGTCAGCGCGCGGCCGTCGGACTCCATCGCCCTGGCCCTGCGCACCGGTACCACCATCGTGTGCGCCGACGACGTCCTCGACGAGGCCGGCCTGGCCGTGCCGGCGGAGGAGGACGAGGAGGTCGAGAAGTTCCGCGAGTTCCTCGACCACGTCTCGCCGGAGGACTTCGATGCGAGTGAATGAGGTCGGGCGTCGGGTACGAGCGATCGAGCGGCCGCGGAGCGGCCTGCGAGTCGGTGAGGGGTACGGCGTACGGATCGACCCTCAAACTCAACTTGAGGGTGAGAGTTTCGCGACACGCCCGCCAACGTCTTTGACCGGGTTCCGGCCGCGGCCGTACCGTCATGTGTCGCCCCGACTCAGCCCATGGAGGACCGAGTGAACGAGCAGCAGCCGGACAAAGCCCTGGAGTCCGCAGCCACCGCCGTGGCCGAGGAGCAGGGTCTCCTCTTCACCGATGACGTCTCGCCGCTGCCCAGCGACCTCGGATATCGCGGTCCGACGGCCTGCAACGCCGCCGGCATCACCTACCGCCAGCTCGACTACTGGGCCCGCACCGGCCTGATCGAGCCGAGCGTGCGCGGGGCCAAGGGCTCGGGCTCGCAGCGCCTCTACAGCTTCCGCGACATCCTGATCCTCAAGGTCATCAAGCGGCTCCTCGACGCCGGCGTCTCGCTGCAGCAGGTCCGCACCGCCGTCAGTCACCTGCACGAGCGCGGCACCGACGACCTGACGCAGGTCACGCTGATGAGCGACGGTGCCTCGGTCTACGAGTGCACCAGCAACGACGAGGTCATCGACCTCCTCCAGGGTGGACAGGGCGTCTTCGGCATCGCGATCGGCGGCGTCTGGCGCGAGATCGAGGGCACCCTCGCCGAGCTGCCGAGCGAGCGGGCCAGCGACACCGTTGCCGCCGCTCCGTCCGAGGGCGACGAGCTCGCAGCCCGCCGCGCCGCCCGCAACGCGGGCTGAGGGGTCTCGACCAGGCTGCGGGCTCAGCCGAGCCGGGGACACGACATCGTCAGCGCCGACCGCACGAGCGGGCGGCGCTGATAGTCTTTCGGCGCTGTTGATCCCGCACGGGAGAGTCAGGGCGGCGACCCTGCGCCGAAGGGGCAATTCCTCCCCGGAACCTCTCAGGCACCCGGACCGTGCGGACCAGGCGACTCTGGAGGCACGGCCGACAGAGGGGGAGGCTCACACGTCCCGAACCCTGGAGCCTTCCGCCTCATGAGCGTGCCCTTCCTCAACCGTCATCTCGGCCCCGACGACCAGCAGGTCGCCACCATGCTCGACCGGATCGGCTACGAGTCGCTCGACGCCCTCATGGAGGCGGCCGTCCCCAAGGGGATCCTCGACGAGTCGCCGCTGGACCTCCCGGAGGCCGTCAGCGAGGAGCAGGCCGCGGCCGAGCTGCGCACGCTCGCCGCGACCAACCGGCCGGGTGAGGCGATGATCGGCCTGGGCTACCACTCGACGGTGACGCCGGCCGTCATCCGGCGCAACGTCCTCGAGGACCCGAGCTGGTACACCGCGTACACGCCGTACCAGCCCGAGATCTCGCAGGGCCGCCTCGAGGCGCTGATCAACTTCCAGACCATGGTCGCCGACCTGACCGGGATGGCGCTCGCCGGCTCCTCACTGCTCGACGAGGGCACCGCCGCCGCCGAGGCGCTCGGCCTGGTGCACCGCGTGCTGCGCAAGGCCGAGGGTCCGTTCGTCATCGACGCCGACGCGCTGCCGCAGACGATCGACGTCGTGCGCACCCGCGCGGCGGGCCTCGGCATCGAGGTCGCCGTCGCCGACCTCACCGACGGGCTGCCGGAGGGACCGGTGTCCGGCGTGCTGGTGCAGTACCCCGGCGCGTCCGGCCGGATCCTCGACCCCCGTCCGCTCATCGAGGCGGCGCACGAGCGGGGCGGTCTGGCCGTCGTCGCCGCCGACCCGCTGGCGCTGACGCTGCTCGAGTCGCCCGGCGAGCTCGGTGCCGACGTGGTCGTCGGCTCGACCCAGCGGTTCGGCGTGCCGCTGTTCTACGGCGGTCCGCACGCCGGGTTCATGGCCGTCCGCGAGGGCCTCGAACGACAGCTGCCCGGCCGACTGGTCGGCGTCTCGCTGGACGCGGAGGGGCGTCCGGCGTACCGGCTGGCGCTGCAGACCCGCGAGCAGCACATCCGTCGTGACAAGGCGACGTCCAACATCTGCACCGCCCAAGTGCTGCTCGCCGTCACGGCCGGGATGTACGCCGTCTACCACGGCCCGGACGGGCTGCGGGCGATCGCCGGCGACATCCACAAGCTCGCGGCGCGCGCGGCGACATCGTTCGAGAACGCGGGCTACGAGCTCGTCTCGGACATGTTCTTCGACACCATCGGGATCCGGGTGCCCGGTCGCGCCGCCGAGGTCGTCGCCGCGGCACGCGCCGAGGGCCTCCAGCTGCGGCTGGTGGACGCGGACATGGTGGGCGTCTCCTTCGGGGAGACCTCCGACGTGGCGACCCTGGGTGCGCTGCACGCGGCCTTCGGCATCACGCCGCAGCGGGTCGACCCCATGGGCGCGCTGCCGGCCGAGCTGGCCCGCCAGACCGACTTCATGACCCACGACGTCTTCCACAGCCACCGCAGCGAGACCGCCATGCTGCGCTACCTGCACCGGCTGTCCTCGCGCGACTACGCCCTGGACCGCGGCATGATCCCGCTCGGCTCGTGCACGATGAAGCTCAACGCGACGACCGAGATGGAGCCGATCTCGCTGCCCGGCTTCGCCGGCCTGCACCCGTTCGTGCCGGCGGCCGACGCCGCCGGCTACGAGCAGCTCATCGACCAGCTCGAGCAGTGGCTGGCCGAGGCGACCGGCTACGACCGCGTCTCGATCCAGCCCAATGCCGGCGCGCAGGGCGAGCTCGCCGGGATGCTCGCCATCCGCGGCTACCACGTCGCCCGCGGCCAGGCGGAGCGCGACGTCTGCCTGATCCCGAGCTCCGCGCACGGCACCAACCCCGCCTCGGCCGTCATGGCCGGCATGAAGGTCGTCGTGGTCAAGGCCGACGACGACGGGACGGTCGACCTCGCCGACCTGCGCGCGAAGTGCGAGCAGCACGCCGACACCCTGGCTGCGATCATGGTGACGTACCCGTCGACGCACGGCGTCTACGAGGAGACGATCACCGAGCTCTGCGAGATCGTGCACGAGCACGGCGGACAGGTCTACATCGACGGCGCGAACTTCAACGCCCTGCTCGGCTACGCCAAGCCGGGTCGGTTCGGCGGCGACGTCTCCCACCTGAACCTGCACAAGACGTTCTGCATCCCGCACGGCGGCGGTGGCCCCGGGGTGGGGCCGGTGGCGGTGCGCGAGCACCTGGCGCCGTACCTCCCGACGCACGTGCTGCACCCCGACCCCGAGCGCCGTGAGGGCACGGGCGCGATCAGCGCTGCGCCGTACGGCTCGGCGGGGATCCTGCCGATCTCGTGGGCCTACATCCGGATGATGGGGGCCGAGGGCCTGACCAGGGCGACCGCGGTCGCCGTCCTGTCGGCCAACTACGTCGCCGCGCGGCTCGGCGAGCACTTCCCGGTGCTCTATCGCGGCGAGTCGGATCTCGTCGCGCACGAGTGCATCCTCGACGTCCGCGAGATCACCAAGCGGACCGGCGTGACCGTGGACGACGTCGCCAAGCGGCTCATCGACTACGGCTTCCACGCGCCGACGATGTCGTTCCCCGTCGCCGGCACCCTCATGGTCGAGCCCACCGAGTCCGAGGACCTGCGCGAGCTCGACCGCTTCTGCGACGCGATGATCGCGATCAAGGGCGAGATCGACAAGGTGGCGTCGGCGGAGTGGGCGGCGGAGGCGTCCCCGCTGCGCAACGCGCCGCATACCGCCCGCGCGCTCGTCGGCGACTGGGACCGCGCCTACTCCCGCGAGGTCGGCGTCTTCCCGGCCGGGATGGCCGAGGCCGCCGACAAGTACTGGCCGCCGGTCGCCCGCATCGACCAGGCGTACGGCGACCGCAACCTCGTCTGCGCCTGCCCGCCGCTGGACGCGTACGCCGAATGACCCGGCTGCTCGACACCACGGCGGCCGCCGCCCTGCGCGCCGTCGCCACCGCACAGGCCGAGGGCCGGCTTCCGTCGGTCTCCGCGGGTGTGGTCCGCGCCGGGGAGCTGGCATGGTCGGGAGGCCGCGGTCGCCACGTGCGCCGCGGCAGCGACGCCCGCCCGGACGCCGACACGCAGTACAAGATCGGCTCGGTCACCAAGACGATGACGGCCGCGCTGGTCATGCTCGCCCGCGAGCGCGGGCAGCTCCGTCTCGGTGACCCGGTCGGACGGTTCTGCCCCTCCGCGCCGTACGCCGACGCCACCCTCCGCTCGCTCCTCAGCCACTCCGCCGGCATCACCGCGGAGCCGTACGGCTCCTGGTGGGAGCGCAGCGAGGGCAGCGACCTGGCCGCACTCGCGACGGCCCATGCCGAGGCGGCGACCGTGCTGGAGCCGGGCACCCGCTTGCACTACTCCAACCTCGGCTACGGCCTGCTCGGTGCCGTGGTCGAGTCGGTCTGGGGCACGACCTGGTCCGACGCCCTCGAGAGCGAGATCCTGCGTCCGCTCGGCATGGGCCGCACGACCTACCAGTGGGCCGAGCCGTACGCCGCGGGCTTCGCCGTCGACGCGCTCACGGGTGAGGCGATGCCGGAGCCGCTGCCCGACACCGGCGCGATGGCCCCGGCCGGGCAGCTGTGGAGCACGGTCGGCGACCTCGCCACGTGGCTGACGGCGCTCGCCGACCCGGACCGCTCGGTGCTGTCCAGGTCCTCGCTGGACGCGATGACGACACCGCAGTCGGGGGAGCCGTCGGGCGACCAGGTCTGGGGCCTGGGGCTGGCGATCGACTGGAGCGAGGGACGCAAGCTCGTCGGCCACGGCGGCTCGATGCCCGGGTTCACCTGCGGCGTGCTGGTCGAGCCCGACTCGGGTGTGGGTGCGGTGGTGCTGAGCAACGCCGGCTACGGTCTCGGCGGCCTCGCGGGCGACCTGCTCGACCTGGTGCTGGAGGCGGAGCCGCCGGTCCCCGACGAGTGGGTCCCGACTCCGGGTCCGGTCGCGCCGGAGGTCCTGGACATCCTCGGCACCTGGCACTGGGGCCACGCGCCCACGGTGCTGCGCTGGGACGGCTCGCGTCTCCAGGCCGCGCCGCCCGCGGGCCCCGGCAGGCGGATGAGCTTCGCCCCGCAGCCCGACGGGACCTGGCTCGGCGAGAGCGGCTACCTCACCGGCGAGACGCTGACCGTGCACCGCCGTGACGACGGCAGCGTCGGGCACATCGAGTGCGCAACGTTCATCTGGACGCGTGCGCCGTACGACCCGACGGCGCCGATCCCCGGCGGGGTGTCGCAGCAGCCCTGAGCCGGCACCCGGCATGATGGCGACGTGCACGAGAACACGTTCCAGTTCGCCTGGTTCCAGAGGTCGGATGACGGGTTCGACCCGCTGCCACTGGCCCAGGGGCGCTGGCGCAAGGACCAGATGCACGGCGTCGCGGTCAGCGGTCTCCTCGCGCGCGCGCTCGAGGAGGCGGCCGCCCACCGGGCGGACATGGTGCCGGCGCGCTACCACGTCGACCTGTTCCGCCCCGCGCGGATGACGACCACGACCACCGGCGTGACCGTCGTACGGGAGGGGCCGCGGCTGCTCCTGCTGGACGCGGCCGTCGAGCAGGACGGCGAGACCGTAGCGCGCGCGAGCGCGACCTTCCTGGCACCCTCCGCGGACGCACCGAGCGCGGTCTGGGGCTCCGCCGACCATGCGACGCCGCCACCCGATGACGTCGCGCCGACGACCGGTGAGCCGCACGTGCCCTTCTTCAGCAGCGACGCTCCGTGGTCGAACGACTTCGGCGACCACCAGAACACCGGGCGTCACCAGACCTGGCAGACGGCCGTGCCGATCGTCCTCGGCGAGCCGTGTACGCCGTTCCAGGCCGTCGCCTCGATCGCCGACGCGACCAGCATGGTGACCAACTGGGGGAGCGGGGGAGTGGAGCACATCAACACCGACATCGACCTGGCGCTCTCGCGGCTGCCCGACGGCACCTCGCTGGGCCTGCGCGCCCTCGACCACGTCGCGGCGGACGGCGTCGCGGTCGGGACCGCCGAGGTCTTCGACCGCACCGGCACCATCGGTACGGCGACCATCACCGCGCTCGCGAACACCCGCCGCACCGTCGACCTGTCGGCCGGCCCCGGCACCCGCGGAGCTGTCTGAGCGCGCTGAGCAGGTTGAGCGGGCTCAGCCCGCGTCGCGGTCCTCGTCGACGACCTCGACATCGATGTAGCCGGCGTCGAAGTCGAACGAGAGCTCGTCGCGGTCTGCATCGGCGATGGCCTCGAAGTCGCCGGCGGTCAGCGCGCGAGGCGTGTCCTCGAGCTCCTGCGGGGCGGGGATCGACGCGATCGGGTCGGCCGCGTTGAGCTTGCGTGCCGCGGGCAGGACCGACCGCTCGAGCGAGCCGGTGAACGCGTTGAAGTCCTTCACGCTGCGCTGGATCGAGCGACCCAGCTTGTCGACGTGCTCGGAGAGCCTGAGGATGCGGCGGTAGAGGACCTGACCGAGCTCGAAGAGCTGCTGCGCGTCCTCGGTGAGCGCCTCCTGCTTCCACGTGAACGCGACGGTCTTGAGCAGGCCCCACAGGTTGGTGGGTGTCGCGAGCACGATGCCCTGGCGGAAGGCGTGCTCCATCAGCGACGGGTCGACGTCGAGAGCCGAGTTGAGCAGCTGCTCGTTGGGGATGAAGGCGACGGTGAACTCCGGGCTCACCTCGAGACCGGTCCAGTAGCCCTTGCGGGCCAGCACGTCGACGTGGCCGCGCACCTTGCGGGCGTGGTCCTCGAGCAGGCGCTGGCGCGTCTCCGGCTCGATGCCCGTGCGCTGGGCGTCCATGAACGCGTTGTAGGGCACCTTCGCGTCGATCGCCATCTGCTTGCTGCCGGGCAGGTTGATGACCATGTCCGGCCGGCGGTCGCCGGAGTCGGCGACGACCGAGCTCTGCAGGTCGAAGTCGACCCGGTTGAGCAGGCCGGCGGTCTCGACGAGGGTGCGGAGCTGGGTCTCGCCCCAGGCGCCGCGGACGGCGTTGTTCTTGAGCACCGACGACAGGGTGTCGGCGGCCTTGCGCGACTCCTCGACGGAGAGCTGGGTGTGCCGGATCTGCTCGGCGAGCTCGACGTGCTGCTTGACGCGGGCCTTCTCCAGATCGTCGACCTTGCCCTGCATCGAGCGCAGGTGCTCGACGATCGGGGTGAGCGTCTTGAGCACCTGGCTCTGGCCCGACTCGGCCTTCTCGCGGTCGCTCTGGGCACGACGGTTGTCCTCGACGTACTGACGGTGCTGGTCGCGGGCCTCGGCGAGGCCGCGCTGGAGCTGCTCGAGGGTGGCGTGGGCGCTCGCGAGCTCGGCCTGTACGGCGCTGCGCGCGTCGGCCTCCTGCTCGCGGACCCGCGCGACCGCGGCGTCCTGCTGGACGCGGCTCAGCTCCTGGGCGGCGCTCGCGGACTGGCGCAGCGACACCGCGTCGGCCTGCGCCTCGACCAGCTCGGTGCGGGTGCGGGCGAGCTCGTCGCGCAGCGGCGCGGCCGCGGACTCGCCCCGCTGCCGCATCGCCAGCGCACCGAGCACAGCGCCGACGACGAGACCGAGGACGAGCACCACAGCGACCATGGATCCATCCAAACAGGAAGCCCCGACACATTGCCCGACCCACGCCGACGTACGGCGGTCCGGCCGGCTGTGGGAGCCTGTGCGCCATGCGTCCCTGGACCGCGGTCCCGCCCCAGTCCGGGCGGCGCTTCGTGATCACCGGCGCCAACTCCGGCGTGGGCCTGGCGACGGCGCGGATCCTCGGCTCCCGCGGGGCCGAGGTCGTCCTGGCCTGCCGCGATCCGGACAAGGCGGCGGCCGCCGCGCGGACCGTCCCCGGCCACGACAAGGGCCGGGTCGAGGTCCGGCAGGTCGATCTCGCCGACCTCGACTCCGTGCGTCGGTTCGCCGACGGCCTGGTGGCCGAGACCGGCCCGTTCGACGTCCTGGTCGACAACGCCGGTGTCCTCGGGGCGCCGTACCGGCTGACGAGCGCGGGCGTGGAGCGGCACTTCGCGGTCAACCACCTGGGCCACTTCCTGCTGACCTCGCTGCTGCTGCCGAGCATCCGCGACCGGGTCGTCGTGACCGGCTCGCGCGAGCACCGCCGCGGCGACCTCGACCTCGACGACCTCGCGTGGGAGCGCCGCCCCTACAAGGTCTTCGGTGCGTACGCCGCCAGCAAGCTCGCCTGCCTGCTGTTCCTGACCGAGCTCGACCGCCGCCTGCGCACGGAGGGATCGCCGGTGCGGGTCGTCGGGGCCCATCCCGGCGCGACGGTCAGCGGGATCACCGGCGGCACGGGCAATCCGTTCGTGACGGCCGTCGGCGCGTTCGGGCAGCGCCTGGTGAGCATGCCGACGTGGCGCGGAGCGCTGAACACCGTGTACGCCGCGACCATGGACGTGCCCGGTGGCGGCTACATCGGGCCGCACGGCCGCACCGAGCTGTACGGCTGGCCGGCGCCGTCCCAGCGGTCGGCGCACTCGCAGGACCCCGTGCTGGCGCGAGCGCTCTGGGAGCGCTCCGAGGAGCTCGTGGCTACGAAAGCCGCGCCGACCGGATCGTGATCCGAGTCCTCGGGGTGCCGTCGGTGTCGGCTGTACCGACCTGGGGGATGACACCCGCCTTCGCGGCCCGTGCGATCTCCCGGACGGTGCCGGCGTCGGCCTTGCCGAAGACGGTGTACTGCGCCTTGAGGTGGGTGCGGCCGTACACGATGAAGAACTGGGAGCCGCCGGTGTTCGCGCGGCTCTCGTTGGCCATCGCGAGGGTGCCGACGGCGTACTTCTCGTGGCCGGTGATCTCGTCCGGGATCGTGTAGCCCGGCCCGCCGCGGCCGCTGCCGGTCGGGTCACCGCACTGCAGCAGCCGGAACGGCGGACGGCTCGACGTCGTCAGCCGTGGGCAGGGTGTGTCGTCGAAGTAGCCCTGTCGGGCCAGCGACACGAACGAGTTCACCGTGCAGGGCGCGTGCGCGGCATCGAGGGTGAAGCGCATTGTCCCGATCGTCGTACGGACCGTGGCGTGGACGGTCCCGGACACGGCCGGCGTGCTCGGCGGCGGCGTCGCCGCTGGTCTGCTGTCGGCCGACGGGTAGGCGCAGGCGACCGGCTTCGCCGAGCCTGCCGACGAGGAGCCGCCTCCGCAGGCCCCGAGCAGCGGCAGCAGCACGAGCAGCGAGGCTCCGATGAGCGCGCGCTTGGTCATGGCCGGGTCCGTACGAGCGGCGGGCTCAGCCCACGCTGACCGATGTGATCTTCACGTGGTCCTTGGGGTGGCCGTCGCCGAGCGGGGTCTCGCCGGCCTTCGCGACCTTCGCGAGGACGGTCATGCCGGGCTTCGAGATGGTGCCGAAGACGGTGAAGTTGGGCTGATTGTCGAGGCCGCTGCAGTCGGCGTAGCAGAGGAAGAACTGGGAGCCGCCCGAGTTGGGCGCCTGGGTCCGCGCCATCGCCAGCGTGCCGGCCGGGTAGGTGTCGTGCCCCGTGGCCTCGTCGGGAATCGTGTAGCCGGGTCCGCCCATGCCGGTTCCGGTCGGGTCGCCGCACTGGAGAACGTTCAGGCCGGCTTCCTTCGTCAGACGGTGGCAGGGCGTGTTGTCGAAGAACTTCTGACCGGCGAGGGACACGAACGAGTTGACCGTGCAGGGCGCGTGCGTGGCGTTGAGCGTGATCGGCACGTCCCCCTCGGTCGTGTGGATGACCGCGGGGACCATGCCCTTCTTGGTCGGCTTCGACGGCGGCAGCGAGGCATGCCCGCCGTCCCCGTCGGGCATGTACTTGCAGGGCCCGCCGGCGGTCGAGGTCGTCGTGGTCGGCGCGGCGCTGGTGGCCGGCGCCGAGGTCGATGGCGTGGCGCCGCTGCCACCGGACGCGTTGCTGCTGCCGCCGCACGCGGACAGCGCGAACGGCAGGACGACGAGGATCGGTACGACGGAGAGAGCACGCTTCAGCACGTCTTGGATCGTACGGTGCGCCCTGTCGGCGGCCGGCCGTAGGTTGTGCACATGGACCTCGGAATCCACTATGCGAACTTCACCCATCCCGAGTGGGAGACCCGCCTGGCCGAGAGGCTGACGCAGACGGCGACCGTTGCCGACGAGGGTGGGCTGGCCCTCTTCACGGTCATGGACCACTACTTCCAGATGATCCCGTTCGGCGGGCCGTTCGAGCCGATGCTCGAGGGCTACACGACGCTCGGCTACCTCGCGGCCGCGACCAAGCAGATGAACCTCGGCCTGCTCGTCACCGGCGTGACCTATCGCCATCCGGGCCTGCTGACCAAGGTCGTCACGACCCTCGACGTCCTGTCCGGCGGCCGGGCCTGGCTCGGCATCGGCGCCGCCTGGTACGACCGCGAGCACGAGGGCCTCGGCGTCCCGTTCCCGCCCACGGCCGAGCGGTTCGAGCGGCTCGAGGAGACGCTCCAGATCGCCCGCCAGATGTGGAGCGACGACGACGGGCCGTACGACGGCAAGCACTTCCACCTCGCCGAGACGATCAGCCTCCCGCAGCCCGTCCGCGGTCGCGTGCCGATCCTGATCGGCGGCGCGGGGGAGCGCAAGACGCTGCGCCTGGTCGCCCAGTACGCCGACGCCTGCAACCTCTTCGACGGCGACGGGGCCGACGGCGTACGCCACAAGCTCGAGGTCCTGCGCCGCCACTGCGACGACGTCGGCCGCGACTACGACGAGATCAAGAAGACCGTCCTCATCCATGGCGACCCGACGGCCGACGTCGACGCGTTCGTCGCCTCCATGGAGCAGTACGCCGCCCTCGGGATCTCGCTCGTCACGATGATGCCGCCGACCGACGATCCCGCCGCCTGGGCGACCGGGATGGCCGAGCAGGTCCGTCCACGACTGGAGCAGATCTCATGACGACGATTCCGGGTCGCGCCGCGACCGCACTCGTCGTGATCGACGTCCAGCGCGACGTGATGGCAGCGTCCGTCGGCTCCGAGGCCGTCATCGCGAACGTCGTGACCCTCGTCGACCGTGCCCACGCCGCCGGCACCCCGGTCCTGTGGGTGCAGCACTCCGACGACGGCCTGCCCCGCGACAGCGACGGCTGGCAGTACGTCGACGAGCTGGTCCCCGGCCCCGACGAGCCACTGGTCCACAAGACCTACGGTGACGCCTTCGAGGGCACCGACCTCGAGGCCCTGCTCGCGGAGCGCGGCATCGGCCACCTCGTCGTCGCCGGTGCCCAGACCGACATGTGCATCCGCTCCACGATCCACGGCGCCTTCACCCGCGGGTACGACGTCACCCTGGTCGGCGACGCGCACACCACCGAGGACATGCGCGAGTGGGGCGACTTCCCGCCGCCGGAGCAGGTCATCGCTCACCTCAACGCCATGTGGGACAACCAGCGTGCCCCGGGGCGCACGGCCGCCGTCGTACCCACCGCCGACGTGGAGCTCTGACCCGGGCCCGGGCCCGGCCCGAGCCCTGACGCCACGAAGGCCCGGCGGGGTCTCCGCCGGGCCTTCGTGATGTTCGTGCAGCAGCGACCTACTGGTTCGCCTGGAGGTCCAGGGAGAACTGCAGGTTGCCGGCCGAGTCGACCCCAGCGTCGAGGACCTTGTCGGTGAGCTGCTGGGAAGCGCTCTCGTCGAGGTAGACGGTCGCACCGTCCTGCTCGACCACCTGGTCCTCAGTGCGGGGCTCGTCCACAGTCGCCACGGCAAGGCCCTCGCTGGCCCCGTCGCTGCTGATCCGCAGTCCGTTGGTGCCCGGCTGGGCGGTCAGGGACTTGACGATCGTCGTTGCGTTGTCGGTCAGGGTGAGCATGATTCGCCTTCCGGGAGGTGGCTGGTCACCTCCACCAGACCACGATCGGCGGCCAGGTTCAAGGACGGCCGTGTCCTGGACGCCGTCAGCCCGCGAGCGAGGACAGCTGCTTCGACGGCACGCCGAGACCGGTGCAGGCGTCCCAGCCCGGCCCCGCGTCGTACGCGCCGTTGCTGCCGGTGGTGATGTCGCGGAGGGCCGGTGAGGGCTGGCCCGCGGTCACGCCGGCGTAGAGCCGGGTCTGGACCAGGCCGAGCGGCTTGCCGGCGAGCTGCGCGAGGCGGGCGGCGATGCCGGCCCACAGGGGCGCGACGGCGCTCGTGCCGCCGATGACCATGGCGCTGCCGTCGACGTACACCTGATAGCCGGTCTGCGGGTCGGCGACGGCGGCGACGTCCGGCACGCCACGGCCCGTGCCGGGGACGCCGGCGCTCGCCTGCCAGGAGGGTCGGGCGAAGACGTCGCTCACGCCACCACCGGTCGCACCGCCCTGGCCGCCGTCGTTCCACACTGTCTCGGTCACGGACGAGCCGGACACCTCGAGGTGGGTGCCGCCGCAGCCGAGCGCGTGCGGGCTCGAGGCGGGGAAGTCGGCGTGCTTGCCCGAGCCGCCCGAGGAGTCGGCCGAGCCGTTGTCGCCCGCCGCCACGGTCACGGTCACGCCGAGGGCGACGGCGTCAGCGATCGCGTTGTCCATGGCCGTGCGCGACTGGCCGGTCCACTGGTCCTCGCTCTGGCCCCAGCTGATGCTGATCGCCGTGGGTGCGGGGGAGGCGTGGGCCGCGGTCGAGATCGCGTCGACGAAGCCGGCGTCGGTGTTGGGGGCGAAGTAGACGACGATGTCGGACTTCGGGGCGATGGCACCCGCCACCTCGATGTCGAGCAGGACCTCGCCGTCGGCGCCGTTGGGGTCCTGGCCCGGCACGTTCTTGCCGCCGTCGACCCCCTGGGCGGTGACCTTGGGGCTGGTCAGCCCGAGACCGGAGAAGTAGTGGTCGAGGTCGGTCTGCGCGAACCCACCGCCCAGCTCGACGATGGCGATCGTCTCGCCGGTGCCGTCGGCGGCCGGGATGCCGTAGATGTCGGCCAGCTGCAGCGGGGTGAAGCTGCTGCTCGACGAGCTCGGCGAGGCGACGACGTGGCGGTGGGCTGCGACGTCGCGGTCGTCCAACCCGAGCACGGCGTCGACGCCGTCGAGCTCCTGGGGCAGGGAGAGGGATCCGCTGCGCATGCGGGTGTGGCCCGCGCCGCCCGGCCCGCCCTCGACGGCGTCGAGGCTGGTGCCGAACAGGCCCGTCATGGTGCGGGCGGGACCCTCGACGCGCAGCCGGCGCGAGGCGGCGTGCTCGTCGAGGATGCGGACGCCGGCGTCGGTCAGCGCGGTGCGGATGCGGTCGAGGTCGGCCGGGTCGGCGCCGTACTGCTCGCCGAGCTCGGCCGACGTGAGCGGCGAGTCGACGCTGTCGAGGGCGCGGCGCCGACGGAGCACGAGGGTCGCCTGGACGAGGGTGTCGTCGGGGACGGGATGGAGCGCGGTGCCGATCGCGTCGCGCTCGCTGCCTGGGATGATCTGCCGAGAATCAGTCATGCCTCCAGTTGTACATCGGTGCGGCGACGTACGGGTTATGTGAATACATTCACAAGCACGGGATTCCGGGCCGAGGGCGGCGTAACTTCGACAGCGTGATCGGCCTGGTTGCCCAAGCAGGACCCGCGGGCCTGCTGCCCGCCCGGGAGCAGATGGCGCTGTCGCTGGGATGGCACATCATCCTGGCGGCGTTCGGCGTCGCCTTCCCGGCGATGATCTTCGCGATGCACCTGAGGGGAGTGCGCCGCGACGACGCAGTCGCCCTCGGCCTGGCCAAGCGGTGGGGCAAGGTGGCCGCGGTGCTGTTCGCGATCGGTGCGGTCTCCGGCACGGTTCTCAGCTTCGAGATGGGCGTCCTGTGGCCCGGCATGATGGGCAAGTACGGCGACGTCCTCGGCCTGCCCTTCGCGTTCGAGGGGCTGGCCTTCTTCCTGGAGGCGATCTTCCTCGGCATCTACCTCTACGGGTGGGGGAGGATGCCACCCCGGCGGCACGTCTGGATGGTCCTGCCGATGGCCCTGATGGGCATCGTCGGCGCCTACTGCGTGCTCGCCGTCAACGCCTGGATGAACGTCCCGAGCGGCTTCCGGCTCGACCACGGCAAGGTGGTCGACGTCAACCCGTGGCGGGTGCTGTTCAACACCCACGCCTTCCTGCAGTTCGCGCACATGTGGCTGGGTGCCTACATGATCACGGGCTTCACGATCGCCGGCGTGTACGCCGTCGGCATGCTCCGCGGCCGGCGCGACGAGCACCACCGGCTGGGGTTCGCCGTACCGTTCGTCTTCGCCTCGATCGCGGCGGTGATCCAGCCCTTCATGGGCCACGTCCTGGGCATGGGGATGGCGGGGCGGCAGCCGTCGAAGCTGGCCGCCCTGGAGATGGAGACGACGCACGAGAGCCCCTCGCCGCTGCACATCGGCGGCTTCCTGGTCAACGGGCACATCCGCGACTCGATCAGCATCCCCGACATCGGCTCGCTGCTGGCGATGAACTCGACGAAGGCCGTGCCCGACCTCGCGCACATCCCCGTCAAGGACCAGCCGCCGATCACCATGACCCACTGGGCGTTCCAGTCGATGGTCGGGATCGGCTCCCTGCTGATGCTCGCGGTGCTCTGGTACTGGCTCCAGCGGCGGCGCGGCAAGGACCTCACCGACCGCCGCTGGTTCCTGTGGTTCGTCGCAGCGGCGGGGCCGCTGTCGGTGATCGCGCTCGAGTGCGGATGGATCGCCACCGAGGTCGGCCGCCAGCCGTGGATCGTGTACGGCGTCCTCCGCACGGCCGACGCGGTCGGCGACTACACCGGCCGCCTCTGGATCCTGTACGGCGCCAGCCTCGTCCTCTACACGAGCATGACCGTCGGCGCGGTGGTAGTGCTCCGCTCGATGGCGCGACGGTGGCGGGCGGGGGAGAGCGAGCTGCCGAGCCCGTACGGCCCGGAGGAGCTCGACTCGTCGGCTGCGACGGCGGCGGGGGAGGGCCGATGAGCCTCGAGGTCGTCGTCGCGGCGGCGCTGTTCGTCGGCGTGCTCGCCTATGCGGTGCTGGCAGGAGCGGACTTCGGATCGGGCTTCTACGACCTGATCGCCGGCGGGACGCGCAAGGGCGCGGAGATGCGGACGCTCGTCGACCACAGCATCGGTCCGGTCTGGGAGGCCAACCACGTCTGGCTGATCTACGTGCTGGTCGTGTGGTGGACCGGGTTCCCGTCGTCGTTCGCCCCTGCGATGAGCACCCTGGTGCTGCCGCTGCTGCTCGCCCTGCTCGGGATCGTGCTGCGCGGCGCGGCGTTCGCCTTCCGGAAGTACTCCGGCTCGTTGGCGCAGGCGCGCCTGTTCGGCATCGTCTTCGCGAGCTCCTCGGTGCTGACGCCGTTCTTCCTCGGGGCGGTCGCGGGCGGCATCGCGTCGGGTCGCGTGCCGGCGACCGGGCACGGCGACCTGTGGACCTCCTGGATCAACCCGACCTCGATCTTCGGCGGCGTCATCGCCGTCGGCACGTGCGCGTTCCTGGCGGGAACGTTCCTCGCGGCCGACGCCGTGCGCTCCGGGCACGCTCACCTCGCCGACCAGCTGCGGATCCGCACGCTGTCGGTCGGCATCGTCACGGGCCTCGTCGTCTTCGCCGCGCTGGTGCCGCTGCAGGACGACGCGCCGACGCTCAGCCACGGTCTCGAGCACCGGGCGGCGCCGCTGGTGGTGGCATCCGCGATCGCCGGAGCGGCGACGCTGGTGCTGATCTGGCTGCGTCGCTTCGCCTGGGCGAGGCTGACGGCGGTCGTCGCGGTCGCGGCGGTCGTCTCGGGCTGGGGGATGGGGCAGTACCCCTGGATGCTCGTCGACCAGGTGACGATCACCGAGGCCGCGGGCGCACGCGCCACGCTGCAGGGTCTGCTCGTCGCGGTGGCGCTGGCCGCCGTGCTGGTGGGGCCGGCGCTGTTCTACCTCTTCCGGCTGACGCAGTCGGAGGAGTGGTCGCACGACGACTGACCGGCTGTCGGTGGCGGGCGGCACAATCGCGTCGTGACCGACCGGCCGGATGTGCCCGACACATGGGTGGTGCGCCTGCGCGACCTGCTGGAGGCGCTGCCCGAGTGCCGGACGGAGGATGCCTGGACGGGTGTCCGCTGGCGCGTCGGGTCTGCGACCGTCGCGCACGTCTTCGGGGGAGAGGACCAGCTGTTCCGGATCGTGTTCCGCGCCGAGCCCGGTGAGGTCCTGGCGTTCGAGCACCTCGGGTCGCCGTACTTCAAGGTCGAGTGGGGCACCAACGTCGTCGGGCTGCTTCTCGACGACGCCACCGACTGGGACGAGCTGGCCGAGCTGCTCACCGACTCGTACTGCCTGCAGGCGCCGGAACGGTTGACGGTCCGGGTCGACCGTCCCGATGTTCGGTGACGGTCAGTGGACGGTGCGCCGCGGCGGGGGAGCGGCCCCGCTCCCGGCGGACCAGGCGCCGTCGAGGTTCATGCTCCAGGAGATGCGCGGCGTGATGCGGAGGATCTCGTCGCCGTCGCGCTCGACGAGCGCGGCGTCGCCGTACACGCGCAGCGAGCGGGGCGTCCACGGATCGGTGCTGACCATGTCGTCGATGACGAACGCGATCCTGTCGTTGCCCGCCCTGACGTTGCGCGCGCGTCGGGTGTTCGTGGGGTTGTAGCCGCCGACGTAGAACTGCTCGCCGTCCAGCTCGAACCCGACGGGTACGACGTCGGGCTGCCCGTCGTCCGAGACCGTCGCCACGCGCATGAGGCGCTGTGAGCGGATGTAGGCGATCTCCTCGTCGGTGAATGACATCGGTCCTCCTCGCAGAGGTGGTCGGTCGCTGTTCCCCAGGCTAGCCCGATCACTGGACGTCCGCCTCGAGCAGTGCGATCGTCGGTGACAGGGGACACAGCGAGGAGCCCGACATGGCGAGCGTCAGCGTGCGCTACATCGTCCACGACGTGGATGCGGGATCGACTTCTACCGCACGCACCTCGGGTTCGAGGAGGTCATGCATCCGGCGCCGGCGTTCGCGATGCTGGACCGGGCGGGCCTCCGGCTGCTGCTCAGCGCGCCCGGTGGCGGCCCGGGTGGCGGGCAGGCAATGCCGGACGGCTCGCTGCCGGAGCCGGGTGGTTGGAACCGGTTCGCGGTCGAGGTGGACGACGTCGATGCCATGACCGCAAGGCTGCGCGCCGCAGGCGTGACGTTCCGCAGCGACGTGGTCACCGGGGTGGGTGGCAAGCAGGTGGTGCTGGACGATCCGTCGGGCAATCCGGTCGAGCTGTTCGAGCCGACGCGCCCCGAGGCGCGCCTGGACGCCGACGCGTAGTCCTCAGTCCTCAGTCCTCAGTCCGGGGTGCCGTGCCTGAGCCAGGTGATGTCTGAGAGCGACCGTCGCTCACGGCTCGTGCCGGCGCTGACGTGCGTCTCGACCGGCCCGACGGGTACGCCGACGGCCGCCATGCTCGTGACCTCCCAGTGGTCCGGCACGGCGAGCTCCTGCGCCAGGCCCGCGCGGTCGAATGCCCGGAACTGGTGCACGGCGAGGCCGAGCGCGTGCGCCTGGAAGGTCAGGTGGGCGACCGCCTGGCCGAGGTCGTAGTGCGCGAACTCGGAGTACTCCAGATCGGTTCCCTCGACGCAGCGCTGGGAGAGGTTGGCGAGGAGGACGCTCGCCGACGGAGCCCATCTGCGCGTGCTCGGCGCGAGGTGGCGCACCAACCGCTCGTGCACGTCGTCGCCCCGCCGGCCGACGACGAACGCCCAGGGCTGGGAGTTGCCCGCGGACGGCGCCCGGCGTGCGGCGTCCAGCAGTGCGTCGACGTACTCGTCGGTGATCTGGTGCGTGTCGTCGTACCGGATCGGGCTGAAGCGCTCCACGGCGAACGGGGTCAGCGGTGTCGTGTCCTCCACGCCCACAGACAACCGACCTGGCCCCGGTTCTATTGCGGCCCGTCTCCGCAGATTCCGCGCCGCCGGCCGGACGTGCGCGGTTACAGTGCCTCGTGGCGACGGACAGGTACGGCGGCGGATCGCGCCAGGGCGGCTCCTTCGAGATGGTCATCGAGGTCGCCTGCTTCGTCACGATCGCGCTGTACGGCGTGCTGGTGCTCGTGATCGCGTTGGCGTCCTTGAACCCGTACACCGCACCCGTCGGCATCGGCCTGGTGCTCGTCGCGGGGACGATCTGGAGGGTCCCGGAGACCCGGCCCCTCGGCATCGTCATCGGGCTCGCGCTCTGCGCGTTCGCCGCGCTCGGCGGTCCGCCCGTCACCTGGCTCTGGCCCCTGGTGCTGCTGGCCGTGTTCGTGCTGAGCGGCCTGGCCCGCATCAAGAGCCGGTAGCCGGTCGGATGCGTGCTGACGACTGCGCCTCGGGGAGGGGTCACAGCCCCTCTCAGGAGGGCCTCCTGTGTTCTAGATGACATAATGTCACTTATCGGCGATTCGAGCTCGACGACGTCGCCGCCGAGCTCGGCCGCGGCCGCCAGGTCCTCATCGGTGGCCTCGGCGTCGAGACCGACCGCGGCCCGCAAGCCGCGGGACCACACCAGCTGTCGTTTCCCTTTCGACGCTTGTTCCCATTCACGCCAGAACGCGAGTGCAGTGCGGTGTGCTTTCACGCGTGCAGCGTCAACCAATTCACCGGTCGATTTGACGACCCACTCGTTAGGCGCAATCTCGGCCAGGTCGCCGGATTCAGCAACCACTTGCGCCAATATCTGGAATGGTGTCTTTCCCTTACCGGCCGTTTTGCGGTGCGAACTCGTGACCTCGAAAGCGGCCGCACGTGCCGAAGTCGCTTTCACACCGCCAGGGCGATATGCATTCTTTGCGAAATACTCGCTGACAATCTCGGCGTCGGTGACCAGGCGTACGTCCACACCCACCGAAGATCCACGGACCCGACGTGCAGCCCGAAGGCCGACCTTGCCGAGTTGATCGGACCAGGCGCCGAACAGCTCGCCCTCCAGCTGGTCGCGCCGCTCACGCGGCCAGTCGTCGGCCGCACCGCCGACGAAAAGCAGCACGTGATAGTGCGGGTGCCAGCCGTTGGCGCCGTGCGTGACCTCCAGGAGCCGGACGTAGTGCCGGATGCCGTACGTCGCGCGGAGCCCGTCTGCGCGTTTGCCGCCGCGCCAGGCGACGGACTGGACCAAGCGCCGCCAGGCGCCACCGATCTGATCGAGCAGGCCCGCCAGCTGTGTGCCGTGCCGGTGCTGCGCCGTGAGCGTCGCCAGGAGCACGGTGCCACCTTGGCCGCGCCAGTGCTCGATCGCTGTCTCGATCTCGGCCTGGCGGCCGTGGTTGATCTTCTCCGAGCACACCGGGCAGGCCCACACCGAACCGCAGGTCTGGACACCGGCGATGCCGGCGCGGGCGCCGGGCTGGCCGGGTGTGCCGCGGAGACGGAACTCCAGGCCCTGGCCGTTGCTGAACCGCATACAGGCCCGGACCCTGTCGAGCCCGGAGGCCGACCAGAGGGTGCGCAATGCGTTGTCGCGGCCACGGACGCCGTCCCAGTAGCGTGCGTCCACCCGTGCAGCCTCAGCGGCCACATGGGCGTCTGTGACGGTTCCTGGCTGCTGTATGGTGGTCATCGACGCAGTCGCCCTAACGGTTGTGTCCAAGCCCCCGGAGCCGCACAGCTCGCGGGGGCCATCTTTTGTTGACGGCGACTCTGTTGCTTCCCGAGCCGCTCCGGTCGCCGCGTCTGTGACGCGGCCCACGGAGTGAGCCTAGCCGTCGAGCAGGTTCAGGGCCGGTAGTGGCACCGTCACCGGCAGTTCGGTCGTGTCGTAGCCGGGTGCGTCGACGCCGAGAGCCGGGGACCGCCGGGGCCGCGGTATCCCCGCTGCGCGGGGCCCCTCCGCTGCCCCGGCGGATGCCCGGCCGTCGCCGCACGAGCAGGCCGGGGCGCGACGCCGTCCGCCGCACCGGTAGCAGGTTCCGCCCTCGGTCACTGTCCCGATCGACAACACGGCGTCGTAGGTGTCGTAGGCGTCGAACACGCCGAGGTTGGGCAGCCACAGCAACTGCTTGCACAACGCGTTGAGCTGCTCGCGCTTCCCGGCGGTGAAGTCTTCGAACAGCTGCGCGTCAAAGGTGCGGACGTTGCTCATACGTCGGCGATGCCAGAGCCGCTCAGGCTCGCCCTCAGCGGCCTGGACCTTCACCGGGAAATGGCCCGTGCAGTACGTCACCGCCTGGGAGCACTCCCGGATGATCACGTCGGAGCGCTTCCAGGCCGGGGCCGACCAGCGGACCACCACGTCCCGGCGTCTCATCTGCACGAGAGCGTTGGCGACCGGTGCGGGCATCGAGTGCGACTCACGCGACGAGGCGACACCCGTCACCTCATCCATCAGCACGTCGCAATGCTCGGCCTCGAGCAGCTGGCCCCAGTCCGTAAACGGGACCCACAGCGGATGCGCGGCCCGATGCTGCACCGGGACAGGCCGGCCGTCAGGCTCGAACTCGCCGGCCACGTCGGCGTGCTCCGGATGCGTGCACGCCGCATCGTCACAGGGCCGGGGATTGTCATAGTCGAGGATGCGGACCGTGGACAGCACCGGCCGGCCGACAGCGAGGCTGGGCAGGGTGTCCCACACCATCGTGGCGGACTTCCCGGACCCGTTGGGGCCCACGTAGCCATGGATCGGCCAGGCCCGGCGGGCGGCTCGTTTCTTGGGGTCGGCGAACACGATCAGCCGGCCCGGTGAGCAGAGCGCTCGGCTGCACGGGCAGCGAGACGCTGGCCGAACTCGCCGCGCACCAAGCGGATGATCCACCTGGCCGTGACGACCGCTCCGCAGCCGAAGCACCACAGCGACACCAGGCCGAACAGCATCGAGAACAGCATCTACAACACCTCCGTCTTTCGTTTCCCGACCGACCGTTCCGGCCGGGCGACCATGTACGTCGGCTTGTCCGAGTTCCGGCCCGCCAGCGTCGAATGCCGACGCCACCGGAAGACCGCCATACCGACCAAGACGACGACCACAACCCCGATCACCATGACGCCACCTGACGCAGGGCGTCCTCACGGCCGATCCGGTAGCCACGCAGATATCCCGCGATCGAGCCGACCACGGTGCCGACGCAGTAGCTAGCCGCCATCAGCAGCGGAAGATCCCACCAGCCCATCGCTCCACTCCCCTTCCCGCTCAAGCAGACCCGCCGTCGTGGCGGCCGCAAAGTCCTCAACGCACGCCTCCGCAACGGAGTCGAGCCATGCCCTGATCCGGCCCAGGCCGACCCAGGCGCAGCGGATGCCGACAGCGACACCGAACAGCCATGCCGCGAGCAGCAGCTCCAGGCCGACCACCGGTTCGGGTTGCATCATGCGTTCCTGTTTGTGATCGCCGAGTAGGCCTGGCGGGCGAACGAGATCATCGCCGCCGTTGCCCAGATCGCGCACACGTCCTGTGCCACCCCGACCGCTTCCGTGATCGGAATCCACGTCTCCAGGCCCGCCGCCTTGCCGAATGTCGACTGGACCAGCGGGGCCGCGCCCGTCACCCAGCCCGGCACCGACGGCACCATGTCGAACAGCCAGCCCAGCAGCGTCGAGAACGCTCCCGTGATCGCGTGCAGCAGTCCCCCGGTCAACATCAGCGCTTACCGTCGCCGTCATCGGAGCCGCCGCCCAGGCTCGGCAGGCTGATCCCGAACGACCACAGCACCAGCCGCGCCGAAATCCACACACCCGACACGTACACGCCCACGAGCAGCACCTGATGCGCGTCCCCGGCAGCGGTCGCGGTGGGTCCCGAGCAGGCGTCGAACGGGTACGCACTCGTGAACGTCGGCACGTGCAGCGACGACAGATCCAACTTCGGACCCTTGCAGTCTCCCGCCGACGCATTGACCTTCATGCTCGAAGTGGCCGTCGTGATCCAGTCGTGCAGCGCCGACGCCGAAAACAGCGCGACGATGGCGCGCCAGTTGTAATCGATCGAATCCGGATTCGAAGGGTCAGACGGCGGGACCACCACGCTCGACGCCTGATTCTGCAACTCGTCGGCAATCTCGCTCAACAACGTGGTGGTCTTCTCGCCGAGCTGCACCAACTGGCACAACGCGCCCGTTGTCCACGTCGAGGGGTCATCCGCCACGAACTTGCACTTGCCTGTGGCGCTATCAGCGCCGGGCACTCCCCCGGAGTTGTCCGACCCGTCCGTCGCCGGCGTCTGCTGGCAGATCGCTCCTGCGGCAACGTTGTCGCACTGGCCGTTCTCGTTAACGACGATGGTCGGCTCGGTAGTCGAGCAGGTCGCGGGATCGCACACCTGCCCGCTAGGCGGCGTCGCCGCTGACTGATAGGGCAGCGGCGGGTGGGAAGTGTCGTAGCTCGCGACAGCTGCACCGCCCCACGCGAACAAGCACTTGCTGGGCAAATTCACGCCCACCATCCGAAGAGTCGACCCCGAGCCCAACTGCGCGTCTGTCGGCAACGTCGCCGGGTAGCCAGACGTCGACGGCGTCAACCCCACCGAGTCGTTTGCATACCAATACTCGCCAACCGCCCGGTACTGCCAGTCCAAAGGCACAGACCCAAGCGCCCCCGTGTGAACCGGCCCGTCGACCTTCAACGACCGCACGTCCTGATAAGCCTGCGGCGCAACCTGATCACGAAACGTCGTGGTCTCTGCCGCCGCCGGATGACCAGAGCCCCACAGCCACGCGTACTGATCCCCCGAAGGCTCGTACGTCGTCACTGCGCCCATCGTCAGCACGTAACCGTACGGATTAACCGTGTAACCGCCCATCTGCGCAGTCGGAGGCTTAGACGCCCACTGAATGCCTAACGTCACCTGCGACTGCCACACCCAACCACCCGTAACCGCGACCGGGGTCGGCGTCGTCACCCACGGCTCAAGTGCCGTGAAAGCCGCACAGCCCGCCTGGCCGCTGGCTTGATAGGCCACCGCGGCGCCGTCGACCGCCGGCGGGGCACCGAGCGGAAAAGTGTTGCAACCCCTGTAATGCAGCGCACCTACGGGAATCAGCTTGAAGCTGAAGCACATGTCTGTGACGGGTCCACAGGACTGATCATAATCCGTGAAATCGATGGTGCCGCTGGACGAGTGCGGCACCTGGTGCTCTTCGGACTGCCCGATATCGTCGGCGTTTACGACGCCGTTCGAGCACGAGGCGCCCGACAACGCCACGTTGTCGTCGGAGTTGAAGGGGCCGATATCGACGGCGAGGCCGTTCCCGCAGGACATCGTGACCACCGCGACCGGCGAACCGCCCGCGAGCGGAACCCGCCAATAGCCGGAGTAGTCGCAGCGCATCCACTCCTGAAGCGCGCTTGCGCCGTCGTTAACCGCGCCGCCCATCGTCCGTGTGTCAATGAAGCCTTGAGCAACGTTGCTGTAGGCATACTGCGGCGACTGTGCTGCGGCGGCCGGCGCCGCGCCGATGGCTTCGATCGTGAGCAAAGAGCAGACAACCAGCAGGGCGACGACGGACAATCGCCGCATGACACCCCTACTTGAGCAACCTGGCGGCTGGGAACTCGACCTGATCGCGCTGCTCATCGTCACTATCCCTGCCTTCCTGATTCTCCGACCGTGGTTGCGGGCTCGTGCCCGTTCTGACGAGCGCACTTCGGGCGCGTCCTCAGACCCCCGATCCAAGGACGCGCCCGAGCGCTAACCGCTGCTGAGTGCCCTCGGCACTCAGATGAACTTCTTGACCAGCGACCAGCCCTTGCGCACAGCGAGGAGCACGGCGCCGATGCCGAGGCCGACGCCAGCCACGCCGAGGAGGTCGCTCTGCAGCGAGCTGGTCGCCGCGGTGACCGCCGCCGTTGCGGTATCCGTCATCCCATTCACCCCCTTCCCCTCGTCAGAGCCGCTAGCAGCCCGAGGGCCACACCGGCAACCAGCCCGCAGAGCACGAACTCCACGGAAGTCATCAGGCACGCCCGATCAGATGCGCCACAAGCTGCCAGCAGCGCACGAACGCGAGCGCCGAGCAGAACAGCTCCACCACGGGGATCACCGGACGATCCCGACGAACAGCACCGCCGACAGGAACAGGCACACCAGCAGCGCCGCCATCCGCAGCACCTCGTCGGTCGTCACCGCAGCACCCCAACGATCACGAACACGGCACCGACCCCCCACATAGCCAGGACCACTCCGGCAACGATCGCCACCGCCTTGTCAGTCGTCATTGGTGCCACCCCACGTCGACACGAGCAGCGCCGCCAGGCACATCACGCTGATCCCGGCCGCGCACAGCATCCATGCCTCCGTCTCCACCGGCAGCGACACATGCACCGGGTCCGCTTCTGTACCCGCGGGACCCGACGGCGCTTCCGTGACCGTTTCCGTTGCTGTGGCGATTTCCGTGACCGTCTCCGTCGCCGTTTCCGTTGGCGTTTCCGTGACCGTCTCCGTTGCCGTGGCGGTTTCCGTTGCCGTGGCCGGCGGCTGCTGCGGGCCGCTCGTGTCCGACGGGGTCGCCGTAGGCGCGTCCGAAGACGCCGAGCGCAACAGCGACGCCCCATGCCATGGTGACAATCGCACCGAGTGCCCAGGCGTGACGCCAGCGGACCAGCCTTCCGAGGGCACTAGCAGCACGACCAGCACCGAGAAGACGACGCAGCACAGTAGCGAGATCCACCGTCTCACACTCCGCACGGGTGGGAGTCCGATGCGACCTGGACGCGGGCGAAGTGCAGCGGCATGTCCGAGACGTAGCCGTAGCGGGACACCAGCTCGTCGCGGACCGCGTCGGCGTTCTCGACCAGGCATCGGTGCAGGACCGGGGTCACGGCGTGCCCGCGCAGCACCATCATGTGCTCCACGATCGCCACCGCGCGGCGTTCCTCGGCCGCCTGCCGGACTGTGGCGCTGTGTTCGATCGGCATCATCATCGGGCTGCCCTGCTACTTGCCGGCGGTCGCGGCAAGGGCCCGCTCCAGGCTGTCGTTGCGCTTGAGGCCGATGTACTTGCCGTACCTGACCTCGACGTCGATCGCGACCTGCTCGCCGCGCTCGGGCAGCGGGCCCGCGAAATTCTCCACCCGAACCGGCAGCGTCGCGAGGCCGTCGAGGACCACGATCTCCTTCACGTGCCACGGGTTGCCGTTGTCAAGGGTGCCCTCACGCTCCTGTACGCCGAGCATGGTGCCGGTGATGATGAAACCCATTGTCTACCCCTTAGGTAGTGTTCGCCGCCGCTGTCCGGTCGGCTCGTAGGCACACCATGCGGACCCGAGACCGACCCTGGCTAGGCGAATGTGACGCAACGTCACATAGATGACCCATCGGGACTAGACACACCGGGACCCGAACGGACTACCCGGGACCCCGACCTGTCGCCGTGCACCGCGAGATAACAGGCCAACGCCAGGTCGAAAACCGGCCGTTCCTGTGGTCGCGCACAACAGTATTCGCAACCTGACCAAGAGCCGCCCTCCGGGCGGCTGCGGGGTTGCGCCGCGGCCGGGCATCTGGCGCCACCGCCGCAGCCGGCCGGCGGGTGCGCGGCCGGCAGCCTGCCAGTCCGGTGCTCGTGGGGCCGGTTGCGGGGTGGGGTACGGCCGTCTGTCCGCCCGCGTCAAGGGCACGCGCCCACGCCAGCGTGTAGCCACCAGCCCCGGGAGTCGCCTCCCGCGGGGTCGGGTGCGGCTATTTCGGGCCCTGCTGATGCGCTCTACGGCCCTTGACCCGGACGGCCAGCCGACGCGTGGGGCAACTCCTGACGGAGTACCGGCGCGGCCCTCGGGGGCCACACCAGCACCCCGAGCAGGACCAATCCCCGAAGGAGCAACCGTCATGAGCCACTACGACAACCAGCTGCCGTTCTCCCCGCTGACCGACACCGCACTCCTGGACTACACGCTGCGCAAATGGGCGGTCAGCGGCGCCACCGGCTTCCCCGACGGCGACCACCGCTACCTGCACGCGGAGCAGGCCCTCCGCCAGCGCCTGACCGGCAGCAAGCTCACGCCGAACACGAGCGGCGTCCACAACATGAACATCGGCCACGCGTCGTGACGGCCTTCGCGGCCGAGCGACCGGGCAGCCAGTACAGCTACGTGTACGACACGCGGTACCCGGACAAGCTCGTGTGCTGCACCGCGCGGTGCGACATCGACGGGTGCGGATGGTCCTCGACCCATACGACCCGCGGGCGTGCGCTCCGGGCCGCAAAGACGCACCGGACCGCGCACCGGCAGTCGATCCTCGGCGGGCCCCAGCTGACGATCTTCGACGCGCTACGCGAGGAACGGTCGTGACGGGCCGGCGGCCGCGGCCCGACCCGCAGGACTACCGCTTCGCACGGCACGCCCTCGGACGTGCGGCCGCACTCGCCGCAGCGTGCACCACCGGGCCCCGGAACCCGCTGCGGGACCTCGACACCATCGCACAAGTGCGTTGGTGGCTGGAGGACGCCGAGAACAAGCTCATCGACCAGGCCCGGTCCCGCGGCGAGACGTGGGACGCGATCGCGTCCCGAACGAAGCGGTCCCGGGAGACCGAGTACCGGCGTTGGCGTCGCCGGGTCGCCTACGAGCAGCTCGATCCGTTCGATCGTTGGGTAGACCGGCACACCGGCAGGTTGCCGGCGCCAGCGCGTGAGCAGCTGCGCGCGATGATGTCCGGGCCGTGGTCAGCCGGCGGGCCCGGTGCGTGACGCTGCGTCACGTTTGACCCCGGCGACGATGAGCCGCGTCATCAGGGCACGGAGTGCCTCGGGGCCCTCCGTGACCAGCACGTACAGGCAGTCGACGCGGCCACGCAGGACATAACTTGCTGCTTTGTCACTTATCGGCGATTGGCTGAGATCGGAAACGGTTTCCCGTTCATACCGGGAGGCGATGCGGCGTACGGGCCCGTTTCCCGAATGTCCGGTCACGCATCGTCTGGGTGAGGAATCCTGCTCTGCGTGAGCGATGAGTGTGATCACGATGCGATCTTCGCGGGGCTTCGCAGGCGGTCGGAGGCGAGTCGAGAGCAGGCGATCGACGACGCCGTGCGCGACGAGCATGCTGACGCGATCCTGTCCCGGATGCTCGACGAGACCGCCGACCGACGCTGGGAGAAGGTCGTGATCGCCGCGTCCCTCGGTACCGTTGACGGTGATGCGGGCGATGCTGCGCTACGCCGCGCCCTCGAGGCCTCAGGACCGGGCACGAGCGATCTGCGGTGCGCATCGGTGTACGCACTCGCGAGGCGGTGTGGCGCCGACGCTCACGAGGACTTCGTGAAGGCCCTGTCCTCGAACGACGCGGGAACTCGTCACTACGCTCTCAGCGCCCTGGCTGCCTGCGGCCGCGACGGCGTCTGGGACGAGGTGGCTGCTCGGCTCCTGGGCACGATGAAACGCCGCCAGCGCCGAGACAGCATCCCGCCCCACGCGATGGTGATGCTCAGCTACCTCCTTCGCCACGCCGGATCCGAGCCCGGCAGGCTCCCCGCATTGGTCAGCCTCCTGCGCAAGCATTGGGACGGACTCGATCCGCAGGGAAGCATCGGCTCCCCGACCGCGAGTTGGATGGCCGCGAACTGGTCGGCGGCCGCTCCGGGTGGGCCGCCCGCCGACGAGGTCGGCGCCCCGGAGCCCGCCGCCGTCGAGGCGTGGCTGAGAAGCTCTCCGTTCCTGTCGGAGCTCGTGCGATAGACCCGGCAGGGCTGCTCGCCGTCTGAGACACGCGGCCGAGGGCCGCTGCGTGCGCCGCCCGAGCGTTCAGAATCGTGCGGGTGAAGCTCAAGCTCGATCTGCACGACATCTACAACCGTGGCGACCAGATCGAGCGCGCGCTGCAGGACATCATCGACGAGGCGGTCGCCAAGAAGGCGCCCCTGGTCGAGATCATCCCCGGCAAGGGCTCGGGCCAGCTGAAGAAGCGCGTCCTGCGGTTCCTGGACCGCAAGGACGTCAAGGCGCTCTACCACCGGGTCGAGAAGGACTCGAACAACTTCGGGCGCGTCTTCGTGCACTTCCGGTGGCGCTGACGAACACGCACTGGTTGACATAATGAGCGGCCTCCTCCCGTGTCGGTGCCAATCCCTAGCCTGTCCGCATGGCAACAGCGCGAGGCACGTTCGACGTGCGTATCGAGCCGGTCACCCACGACCAGGCGGGCATCGGCCGGATGAGCATCGCCAAGACGTGGCACGGCGACCTCGACGGCGAGGGCGTCGGGACGATGCTGTCGGCGGGCGATCCCACGTCGGGTGCGGCCGGCTACGTCGCGGTCGAGACCGTGGAGGGCGGCCTCGGCGGGCGACACGGATCCTTCGCCTTCCAGCAGCTCGGCGTCATGTACGACGGCACCCAGGAGCTGCGCTACCAGGTCGTGCCGGGCTCCGGCGCAGGCGAGCTCACCGGCATCACCGGCACCCTCGAGCTTGAGATCGTCGGGGGCGAGCATCGCTACGTGCTCACCTACTCGCTCGACTGCTGACACGACCTCTTCCGCGCGCCGGGTGCCAGATGTGAGCTCCGCCCCTGGCTCCCCCAGCCCGCTCGAGTCGCTACGTTGGGCGTCGTGACTGAATCCGGACGGGTCGTCCTGCGGACCGACGACCTCACCACCGCGTCGTACCCGCTGCTCACCTCGCTGGTCGTGCCGCGGCCGATCGCGTGGGTGAGCTCGGTGAGTGCCGACGGCATCGGCAACCTCGCCCCGCACTCGTTCTTCACCGTCGTCTCGACGCGTCCGCCGATGGTGGCGTTCACGTCGGTGGGCTCGAAGGACACGCTGGCGAACGTCGAGGCGACCGGGGAGTTCGTCGTCAACCTGGCCAGCGCTCCCCTGCTCGACCAGGTCAACCTCTCCAGCGCGCCGTACGACGAGGACACCGACGAGGCGGTCGCCCTCGACATCGCCATGGCGCCCAGCGCGCTCGTGCTGCCGCCGAGGGTCGCCGCCTCCCCCGCCGCCATCGAGTGCCGGCTGCACCAGACGCTCCCGCTCGGCGACTCCGTGGTGGTGATCGGCGAGGTCGTGGCCTTCAGCGTCGACGAGACCGCGATGGTCGACGGTCACCCCGACATGAGCCACCTCCAGCCGCTCTCCCGCCTCGGCGGCGACGAGTGGGGGCATCCCCCGGCCGTGTTCCACCTGACCCGGCCCACGTCGGTGTGACGCGTCTCCCTTTGGGCGCCGCCCGCCGCCTCGTCAGACTGGTCCGATGCTCCACCGCCACCCGTTCCTGAGCCTGGTCACCGGCGCGTACCTCGCGTTCGTCGCCTGGCTGACGCTGACGCCCCAGTCGGTGTCGGTCGGCCACGTGCAGGTCTTCCTGCGGCTCCTGGACGCGCTCCACCGTCACGGGTACGCCGAGTCGATCAGCGACACGAGGCTGGAGTTCCTCGCCAACATCGGGCTGTTCGTGCCCATCGGCATGTTCCTGCTGCTCCTGTTCGGAGCGGGCGGGTGGTGGCTGGCCGCGCTCGCGTCCTTCGCGATGACGTGCGGCATCGAGTACGCCCAGCACTACATCCCCGGTCGGGTCCCGGACGGCCGCGACCTGGTCGCCAACGGCCTCGGCGCGCTGATCGGGGTCGCGATAGCGCTGGTCCTCACGCTGCCCGCAACGTTGCGCCGGCGCCGTCAACGCCGGCTGCGCATGACGCCGGCCTGAGAATCGGGACACAGGCCCGGGTCGGAACGCCCTGCGGGTGCGCCGGCTGGCCTATCCTGACGTGCCATGACGGCAGGCAACCACGCGCAGGGCGTCAGCCGGCTGCTCGAGGCGATCCAGGAGCTCTCCCTCGCCGAGGAGCTGGCCGAGGTCCAGCGCGTCGCGCGTACGGCGGCGCGCGACCTGGCCGGCTGTGACGGCGCCACGGTGGTCCTGCGCGACGGCGACCTCTGCTACTACGTCGACGAGGACGCCATCGGCCCGCTGTGGAAGGGCCGCCGCTTCCCGATGTCGTCCTGCATCAGCGGCTGGGCGATGCTCAACCGGCAGCACGTCGTGATTCCGGACATCTACCTCGACGACCGGATCCCGCACGACGCCTACCGGCCCACGTTCGTCAAGAGCCTGCTGACGGCACCGATCCGGACGATGGCCCCGATCGGTGCGATCGGTGCCTACTGGGCGGACCACCACGAGGCCTCCGAGGACGAGGTCAACCTGATCAAGGCGCTCGCCGACGCCACGTCGATGGCGCTGGCCAAGGTCTCGGTGCACGAGGAGCTCGCTCGCGAGGTCCGGCTGGCCGAGCAGGCCCAGCGGCTCTCCACCACCGACGACCTGACCGGCCTGCTCAACCGGCGCGGCTTCCATGCCGCCGTGGCCGAGACGCTGGCTGCGCGGCCCGGCGTCCCTTCCGCCGTCGCGTTCCTGGACATCAACGGTCTCAAGGCCGTCAACGACGCCGACGGGCACAGCGCCGGTGACGACCTCATCCGATCCGTCGCGGAGACGCTCAGCCGCTCGCTGCGCCAGGCGGACGTCGTGGCCCGCATGGGGGGCGACGAGTTCGCGGTCGTCGCGCTCGACATGACGCCCGCTGCGCTCGCCGACCGGGTCACCGCCATCCTCGGCGACCTCGGGAGTGTCGGCGCGGCCCGGCTCGACGGGCCCTCCCAGCTCCCCGACGCGCTGCTCGAGGCCGACGCGCGCATGTACGTCGCCAAGCGGGCTCGGCTCGCGGCGCGAGCCGCCGTCGTGGAGCCGCCCGCCTGACCGGTCGAGTGTCCGGTGTCGACGCACGAGGACCGGCCCCCGCGGTGCGGGAACCGGTCCTCGGAAGGGCGTCCTCCTAGGAGGCCGACGGAGCCGTCGGCACGGACGGCACGGTCGGGGCCGACGGCGCGCCGGCGCCCTGCTCGGCGCTCTGGAACGCGGCGTGGAGCTCCTGCCAGTCGTTGGCCGCCTTGACGGCCGTGATGAGACCGCTCAGCTGCTGCTCCTTGGCGACGACGTGCGGCAGCACCTGTGCCTGCCAGCCGCTCGGGTCGGCCGCGGCCGCGCTCTGCAGCTTGGCGATGACGGCCTGGAGGTGGGAGTCCTCGTTGGTGAGCGCCTGGACGATCTCGGCCTTGCGCTGCGCGAAGGTCGCGCTCTGGTCGCCGTGGTCGGCCGGGCCGTTGAAGTGGTGGTCCGGGACCGCCGACGTGCCGGGCTCGACCGAGCCGCTCTGCGCGGCGTGGCCACCGGCAGCGAAGTGGCCGTCCCGGCCGAGGTGGTCGTCGGCGAAGCCGTGCACGAGGCCGTGGTGCTGCGCGTCTGGCGCACCGAACGGCCCGGGGGCCGCACCCTGCGCGAGCGCCGCACCGCCGGTGAGGGAGACGACGGCGGCGGACGCGACGGCGACGCCGAGGAACTTCATCTTCTTGGTCTTGGTCATGAACTGGCTCCTGACTTTCTCGGGGACAGATGCCGTCCATCGACGCTACGCAGCAGCCCGTGCCGTTCAAGCCGCTCACGCTCGGCGCGTGACGGGGTTCACGCCGACGCTACGGTGGACGCGTGCGCGACATCCACGTCCTGACCACCGGCGGAACCATCGACAAGGTGTACGGCGTCTCCGGCCTGCTCGAGATCGGTCCGCCGGCCTTCCAGGCCCTGATGGCGCCGGTGCTGACCGACCTCCGCTTCGTGGTGACGCCGGTGCTGGCCGTGGACAGCCTCGACATGACCGAGCCCGACCGCGAGCAGCTCTGCCGGGCCGTCGAGGCGGTCGACGGCGACCTCGTGCTCATCACGCACGGCACCGACACGATGGCTGCCACCGCGCGCCACCTCGCCGAGCACCTCTCCCCCGCCGCCCGCAGCAAGGTCGTGGTCCTCACGGGCGCGATGCAGCCGGCGGCGATGCGCGTCAGCGACGCGTCGTACAACCTCGGCACGGCGACCGCGGCGCTCCAGCTGCTGCCGCCGGGCGTCCACATCGCCATGAGCGGACGCGTGTTCCGCGCGGACGAGGTGGTCAAGGACACGACCCGCGGCGTCTTCGTCGAGGCCCCCTCCCCCGACCTCGAGCGGATCCTGCGCTGGGAGCGTCAGGGCGGCGAGTGGCAGGTCCTCACGACCGGCGCCGACGCGGTGACCGTCGCGTTGATGCGCTGCGACGCCGGCGAGGAGATCGACCGGCTGACCAGCAGCGCGCCGGACGTCCTCCGGCACGTCGCCGGCGCCGACTGATCAGGAGACGTAGGACGCCAGGTGCTGCCCGGTCAGCGTCGACCGGGCTGCGACGAGCTCGGCGGGCGTGCCCTCGAAGACGACGCGACCACCGTCGTGGCCGGCCCCCGGGCCGAGGTCGATGATCCGGTCGGCATGGGCCATCACGGCCTGGTGGTGCTCGATCACGACCACCGACGTCCCGGCGTCGACCATCCGGTCGAGCAGCGCGAGGAGGTTCTCGACGTCGGCGAGGTGCAGCCCCGAGGTCGGCTCGTCGAGCACGTAGACCGAGCCCGGCTCCCCCAGCCGGGTCGCGAGCTTCAGCCGCTGGCGCTCGCCGCCGGACAGCGTGCTCAGCGGCTGCCCGAGCCGGACGTAGCCGAGGCCGACGTCCACGAGGCGTGCCAGCACCTTCGCCGCGGCCGGGGCCGCGGCACTCCCCGCGGCGAAGAACGCGTGCGCCTCGGTCACCGGCAGGTCGAGCACGTCGGCGATGCTCAGCCCGCCGAGGCGCAGCTCGAGCACGGCCGCCTGGAACCGCCGCCCGCCGCAGTCCTCGCACACCGTCGCCACGGTCTCCATGAACCCGAGCTCGGTGTAGACCATCCCGTTGCCGTTGCAGGTCGGGCAGGCGCCCTCTGAGTTGGCCGAGAACAGCGCCGGCTTCACCCCGTTGGCCTTCGCGAACGCCTTGCGGATCGGCTCTAGCGCCCCGGTGTACGTCGCCGGGTTGCTCCGGCGTGAGCCCTTGATCGGGCTCTGGTCCACCACGACCACGCCGTCGCGGCCCGCGATCGAGCCGTGGACGAGCGAGGACTTGCCGGACCCGGCGACACCGGTCACCACGCAGAGCACGCCGAGCGGGATGTCGACGTCGACGTCGTACAGGTTGTTGGTGGACGCGCCGCGGACCTCGAGCACACCGGTCGGCCCGCGCAGGGTCTGCTTGAGCGAGGCGCGGTCGTCGAGGTGGCGGCCGGTGACGGTGCCGCTGGTCCGGAGGTCAGCGACGGAGCCCTCGAAGCAGATCCGGCCACCATCGGTGCCGGCGCCCGGCCCGAGGTCGACGACGTGGTCGGCGACCTCGATCGTCTCGGGCTTGTGCTCGACGACCAGCACGGTGTTGCCCTTGTCGCGCAGGTCGAGGAGGAGCCGGTTCATCCGCTCCACGTCGTGCGGGTGCAGCCCGACGGTCGGCTCGTCGAAGACGTAGGTGACGTCGGTGAGCGCCGAGCCGAGGTGCCGGATCATCTTCGTGCGCTGGGCCTCTCCGCCGGACAGGCTGCCCGCAGGGCGGTCGAGCGAGAGGTAGCCCAGGCCGATCGCGACGAACGAGTCGAGCAGGTGCAGCAGGTTGCGCACGAGCGGTACGACGCCCGCGTCGTCGATCCCCCGCACCCACTCGGCGAGGTCGGTGATCTGGAGCGCACAGACGTCCCCGATCGAGACGCCGTCGATCCTGGCCGACCGCGCGGACTCGTTGAGGCGCGTGCCGCCACAGGCCGGGCACGGTGCGAACACGGCCGCCCGCTCGACGAACGCGCGGATGTGCGGCTGCAGCGACTCGACGTCCTTGTCGAACATCGACTTGCGGATCTTCGGGATCACGCCCTCGAAGGTCACGTTGATCTTCTCGACCTTGACCTTGCGCGGTTCGGCGTACAGGAGGTCATGACGCTGCTCCTCGCCGAGCTCGCGGATCGGCACGTCCGGCGGCACGACCACCTTGTACGGCGCCACCATCCAGCCGTCGGGCTTCCAGCCCGGGACGAGCAGCGCGCCGTCGACGATCGAGAGCGACTCGTCCACGATCGCGGTCAGGTCGAGGTCGGAGACGCTGCCGCGGCCGTCGCATTCGGGACACATGCCGCCGAGGTAGACGGCGTTCTTGACCACCTTCCTCTCGACCTTGCCGCCGGCGCGCTCGATGCTCAGCGCGCCGCCCGCCGTACGGGTGGGGACGTTGAACGAGAACGCCTGCGGGCCGCCGATGGCGGGTACGGCGAGCCGGCTGAAGAGCATCCGCAGCATCGCGTTGGCGTCGGTGACCGTGCCGACCGTCGAGCGCACGTTGGCGCCGAGCCGCTCCTGGCTGACCAGGATCGCCGTCGTGATGCCCTCGAGGACGTCGACGTCGGGACGGGCCAGCGACGGCATGAAGCCCTGCACGAAGGTCGAGTAGGTCTCGTTGATCAGCCGTTGCGACTCGGCGGCGACGGTCCCGAACACCAGCGAGCTCTTGCCCGAGCCGGACACCCCGGTGAAGACGGTCAGGCGCCGCTTCGGGATCGCGACGTCGACGTCGCGCAGGTTGTTCTCTCGGGCGCCCTGCACCCGGATGACGTCGTGCAGGTCGGCCGGTTCCATCGTTGCTCCCCTTGCTCCGCGCTGTCCCGCGCCGCTTCGGCGCCCGTCGATCGACGACGGCCCTGACCCGTCCGGGCTAGGCGGATGCCGGACGTCTGCAGGAGGTGGGAGACCCCGCAGGATCCCTAGTGTTGCAAGCATGTCGCGCGTTGTCCGGAGCAGCTGGCCCGAGGTGGTCGTGGAGACCCGTGGGGTCCACCTCAGCCACGACCTGCCGTGTCGCCACTGTGGCCACGCTCCCCACCGCTTCCTGCCCTGCGACCAGGGCTGCGGCTGCGAGGGCGACCAGGGCTGACCGAGGCCGTCAGAGCACCAGCCACACCTTGCGCAGGGGCTCGGTGACCGTCCACGTGGTCTGCTCGCCGTCGTTGAGGTGCACGATCACGCCGGGGTGCAGCTCGATGACCTCGCCGTCGGCGAAGGTGAGGGTCCCGCGGCCCTTGACCACCACGAACACCTCGTCGACCTCGGTGTCGTGGACCGTCCCCTCGGTGAGCTCCCAGGTGCCGACCTCGAGACCCGCGAAGTCGCCGAGCGTGACGATGCCGGCGTGCGGGGTGCCGTCCAGGACGTGCTCACCGCGCAGCGGCAGCACCTCGAGAGGTGTCGCACCGGCGTCCGTCCACCGCGGCAGCATGGCAACAGACTGCCACGAACACGTCTGCTACGGCTGCAGCAGCACCTTGATGGCCCGGCGCTCGTCCATGGCGCGGTAGCCGTCCGCCGACTCCGCCATCGGCAGCGTCAGGTCGAAGACCGGCGAGGGGTCGATCGCGCCGGAGAGGACCCGCTCGAGCAGGTCGGGCAGGTAGCGGCGTACGGGTGCCATGCCGCCGCGCAGCCCGACATTGGTCTCGAACAGCTTGCGCACGGGCAGCTCCACCCCGTGGGGTACGCCGACGAAGCCGACGCCGCCGCCGGGGCGCGTCACGTGGATGGCGGTGGTCATCGCGTCGTCGGTGCCGACGCACTCGAGCACGGCGTCGGCGCCCACACCGTCGGTGAGCTCCTTGACACGCGCGATGCCCTCCTCGCCGCGCTCGGCGACGATGTCGGTGGCGCCGAAGGTCGTCGCGATCCGCTGCCGCGACTCGTGGCGCGACATCGCGATGATCCGTCCGGCGCCGAGGGCCGAAGCCGCGAGGACGCCGCAGAGCCCGACCGCTCCGTCGCCGACGACGACCGCGGTGCCGCCCGGCCCCACCCCGGCGCACACGGCGGCGTGCCAGCCGGTCGGCATGACGTCGGACAGCGCGAGGAGCGCGGCGTGCTGGGACGCGTCGGGCGCCCCGGGCAGCTTAACCAGGCTTCCGTCGGCCTGGTTCACGCGGGCGAGCTCACCCTGCCCGCTCTGGGTCATGCCGAGGTTGACGCAGGCCGACTGGGCGCCGTACCGGCAGTGCGGGCAGGTGTTGTCGCAGTGGCAGAACGGCACGATGACGAAGTCCCCGGCCCGTACGCCCGACACCGACGACCCGACCTCCTCCACGACGCCGATGCACTCGTGGCCGATGGTCGCTCCGGGACGGATCGGGTTCTCCCCGCGATAGGGCCAGAGGTCCGAGCCGCAGATGCAGCCGGCGACGACACGGACGATCGCGTCGGTGGGCTGCTTGATCGTCGGGTCGGGCACTTCCTCGAAGCGGATGTCGCCGGGGGCGTGGATCGTGGTCGCGCGCATGGCAGCATTGTGCGCGGTCGACGATCGGCGACACGACGGACCCCGCTCGTGGCCGCGTTCGCCGTTTATCTCATATGTGAGTTACCGTCGTGCTCATGACCGTTCCCACCACCGAGCAGGACGTCACCGAGGCGGACTACAAGGGCCGCATCGGCAACCTGATCCGTGACGCGCGCAAGCACCGCGGCCTCACGCAGGCCCAGCTCGCCGATCGCCTCGGCACCAGCCAGAGCGCGATCAACCGCATCGAGAAGGGTCACCAGAACCTCTCGCTGGAGATGCTCGAGCGGATCGGCACCGCCCTCGACTCCGAGATCGTCGCGCTCGGCGCCGGTCCGACCCACCTCCGGGTCAAGGGACCGACCGAGCTGGCCGGCGAGATCGACGTCAAGACGTCGAAGAACGCCGGCGTGGCGCTGCTGTGCGCCTCCCTGCTCAACCGCGGTCGCACCACGCTCCGCAAGGTCGCCCGCATCGAGGAGGTCAACCGCCTGCTGGAGGTGCTCTCCAGCCTGGGCGTCCAGACCCGCTGGCTCAACGAGGACAACGATCTCGAGATCATCCCGCCCAGGGACCTCGACCTGACCGACATCGACGAGGAGGCCGCGCGTCGTACCCGCTCGGTCATCATGTTCCTCGGACCGCTGCTCCACCGCGCGGAGGTCTTCGAGCTCCCGTACGCCGGCGGCTGCAACCTCGGCACCCGCACCGTCGAGCCGCACATGTCCGCGCTGCGCGCGTTCGGGCTGGAGGTCAAGGCGACCGACGGCTGGTACCACGCGCAGGTCAACCGGGCGATCACCCCCGACCGCGCGATCATCCTCACCGAGCGCGGCGACACGGTCACCGAGAACGCCCTGATGGCGGCCGCGCTGCACCCCGGCCGCACGGTCATCCGCAACGCGTCCTCCAACTACATGGTCCAGGACCTCTGCTTCTACCTGCAGGCGCTCGGCGTCGAGGTCGAGGGCGTCGGCACCACCACGCTGAGCGTCGTCGGCAAGCAGACCATCGACGTCGACGTCGACTACGCCCCGAGCGAGGACCCCATCGAGGCGATGTCGCTGCTCGCGGCCGCGATCGTCACCCGCTCCGAGATCACCGTGCGCCGCGCGCCGATCGAGTTCCTCGAGATCGAGCTGGCCGTGCTGTCCGAGATGGGCTTCCGCTACCAGCTGTCCGACGAGTACGTCGCGGCCAACGGCCGCACCCGCCTGGTCGACATCCGGACGCTTCCCTCCGACCTCGTCGCGCCGCGCGACAAGATCCACCCGATGCCGTTCCCGGGCCTGAACATCGACAACCTGCCGTTCTTCGCGGTGATCGCGGCGGTGGCCGACGGGGCGACGTACCTCCACGACTGGGTGTACGACAACCGGGCTATCTACCTGACCGACCTGAACAAGCTCGGCGGCCACGTGACCCTGCTGGACCCGCACCGCGTGATGATCGAGGGCCCGACGTCCTGGACCGGCGCCGAGCTGATGTGTCCGCCGGCGCTGCGGCCAGCCGTCGTCGTGCTGCTCGCGATGCTCGCCAGCAAGGGCACCTCCGTGCTGCGCGGCACCTACGTCATCCACCGCGGCTACGAGGACCTCGCCGCGCGGCTGAGCTCCCTCGGCGCCGACATCGAGACGTTCCGGGACATCTGAGACCGAAGGTGGTCGAGCCTGTCGAGACCTCGTCTGCGAGGCTCGAGGCATGACCTTCCTCGAGCCCGGCAGGTTCGTCGCGTTCGCCCACCGGGGCGGCGCCTACCACCCGGAGATCGAGGGTCTGGAGAACACCCTCGCGGGGTTCCGCCACGCGGTGGCGTTGGGCTACCGCTACCTCGAGACCGACGTTCACGTGACCGCCGACGGCGTGCTGCTGGCGTTCCACGACGCCGTCCTCGACCGGGTGACCGACCGGGTCGGGGTGATCGCGGACCTCACGCTCGAGGAGGTGCGGGAGGCCCGCATCGACGGACGCGAGCAGGTGCCGACGTTCGCATCCCTGCTGGACGCGTTCCCCGACGCCCGCTTCAACGTCGACCTGAAGGCCGGCGGTACGCCGAGGGCGCTGGCCGACCTGGTCGAGCAGCGGGGTGACCACGACCGTCTCCTGGTCGGCGCCTTCTCACCCGCCCGGATCCGCGAGTTCCGCCGGCTCACCCGCGGGCGGGTCGCGACGGCTGCGCACCCGTTGGAGATCGTCGCGTTCCGAATGGCTCCGACCGCCGCCATCGCGCGACGACTGGCCGGCGACGGCTTCGTCGCGCTCCAGGTCCCACGGACGCGTGGCCGGCTCACGGTCGTGACGCCCGGTCTCCTCGCGCGCGCCCACGCCTCCGGGCTACAGGTGCACGTCTGGACCATCGACGACGCGGCCGAGATGGCCGAGCTCGTCGACATGGGTGTCGATGGGATCTTCACCGATCGCACCGACGTGCTCAAGGATGTGCTGAAGGAGCGTGACCGATGGGGGCCGTGAGGGAGGACGACGAACGTGACCGCTGGAGCGAGCGCGACCCTGGGTGACTTCACCCCGGTCAGCCGGGTCAGGCAGCAGAAGGCCTGGTACTGGTACGACTGGGCCAACTCGGCCTTCTACACGACGGTGCTGACAGTCCTGTTCGGGCCGCTGATGATCACCGTCGCGGGCCGGGCGGCCGGCTGCGGCAGCAGCGCGGACGACACCTGCTCCAAGACCGTCTCCGTGCTCGGGCTGCATCTCGCGGCGGGCTCGCTGCCGTCGTACCTCACCAGCTTCGCGACGATCGCCAGCGCGTTCGTGCTGCCGATCGTGGGCGCGATGGTCGACCGGTCGGGGCGCAAGCGGCTGCACATGGCGTGGTTCGCGTGGTCCGGCGCGCTGGTCGGCTGCCTGCTCTTCTTCCTGCAGGGAGATCACTGGCAGCTCGGCGCGGTCGCTGTGGTGGTCTCCAGCGTTCTCGCCGGCTGCTCCCTGGTCAGCTACTACGCGATCCTGGTCGACATCTCCACCGAAGCCGAGCGTGACGCGGTCTCGTCGATGGGTTGGGCGTGGGGCTACCTCGGCGGAGGCCTCCTGCTGCTGATCAATCTCGGCATGGTGCTCGGCCACACAGCGATCGGTCTGGACAAGGAGATGGCGGTCCGGCTGTCGCTGCTGTCCGCGTCGGTGTGGTGGGCGGCGTTCACGATCATCCCGGTGGTCCGGCTGCGCGACCGGCCCGCGGAGGCCGTCGTACCGACGACGGGGAGCCTGTTCTCCCGCAGCTTCGGCCAGCTCTGGACGACGCTGCGCCAGCTGCCGGCGTACCCCGTGACGATGATGTTCCTGATCGCCTACCTCTTCTACAACGACGGCATCCAGACGGTCATCTACAGCGCCTCGATCTACGGGTCCAAGCAGCTGCACCTCGGCGACAGCGTGCTGATCGCCGCGATCCTGCTGATCCAGTTCGTCGCCTTCGGCGGCTCGCTGCTCTTCGGCCGGGTCGCCGCGACGTACGGCGCCTACCGGTGCCTGGTCGTCGGCACGATCGCGTGGATCCTCATCGTGGTCCTGGCCATGTTCCTCCCCGAGCGCAGCGTGACGTGGTTCCTGCTCGCGGGCGTGGCCATCGCGATCGTCATGGGCGGGACGCAGGCGCTGTCCCGCTCGTACTTCAGCATGCTGATCCCGCGCGGCAAGGCGGGCGAGTACTTCGCCCTGTACAACGCCTGCGAGCGCGGCACGTCGTGGATCGGCACGCTGCTGTTCGGCCTTGTCTTCCAGCTGACCGGCTCCTACCGGCCGGCCATCGTCTCCTTGGTCGTCCTGTTCGTGCTGGGGCTCGTCTTCTTGCTGCGGGTGGACACCGATCGCGGCGTCCGCGAGGCGGCCAGGGCGTGACGCCGCTCTCGGTCCCGCCGCGCCGAGGATTGAAACTTTTCCGGAGCGGGTAGCGTTGAACAGTTGGGAGCCGCGACCCGGCTTCCCGCCGATTCACCAACTGGAGGGGTAGTCATGGCCGAGCGCACACTGCGAGGAGCCCGCCTGGGCGGGCAGTCCTTCGAGGACGAGCGCGGCATCGAGTTCGCCGCTAGGCAGCAGGTCGGATACCGCTGCTCCCAGGGGCACGCCTTCGAGATCACCATGTCCGACGAGGCGGAGGTGCCCGCGGTCTGGGAGTGCCCACGCTGCGGTCTCGAGGCCGAGAACGTCTCCGGGGTCACCCGCGAGGAGAAGGTCGAGAAGCCCCAGCGCACGCACTGGGACATGCTGCTCGAGCGGCGCTCAGAGAAGGAGCTCCAGGCGATCCTCGACGAGCGTCTCGCCCTGCTGCGCGGTGGCGAGATCGGCCCGGCACACCTGCACCGCGCCAGCGCCCGCAAGAAGAAGCCCGCGCGCGCCTGACCGACGTCGATGCGGCGGCTCCCACCACGGTGGGGGCCGCCGATCTGCGTTTTGGGGGCAGCCCCCGGCCCGGACTCCGATCCCTCGCTGCTTCGCGTCACCACACGGGCAGGTCGCCCGAGGGGGCCGGTGTCCGGGCTCAGCCGTCGACGACGTCGCCACTGACCACGTCCCCGGCGCCCGGAGGACGGCGGGGACCGGACCCGGGCGTGTCTCCCCCACCGCGCATCCGGCCGCTCGCGTAGCCGGTGGCGTACGTCGTGGCTCGGCCGGTGGCGTAGCCCATCAGCAGCCGTCGGAAGACCGGGCGGGTGAAGGGCAGCACCAACAGCGCCCCGAACACGTCGGTCACGAAGCCGGGGCTGAGGATGAGGGCGCCGCCGAGCACGACGAGCGCGCCGTCGGCCAGCTCGCGTTGGGGCAGCCGCCCGGTCTCGATCCGCTCGCGGAGAGCGCGCCACGCACGGCTGCCCTCACGCCTGATCAACCACGTCCCGATCAGGCTGTCCAGGACGAGCAGGCCGATCGTCGGCAGGATCCCGATCCAGCTCCCGACCTTGACGATCACGTAGAGCTCGATCAGCGGCATCACGATGAAGACGACGAAGAGCCCCAGCACGAGCCTGCGACGTCGCTTCCCCACGCCTGCGACGATACGTGACCACACCACACAGCAGCGCCAGTACGCCGAGCCCGCCGACCACGCGCGACGGCCAGGCGCCGAGCCACACGGCGGGCGTGATCCCGGAGCCCAGGCCCACTGTCTGCTCGAGGATGGCCTGGGTGCGTCGTGGCGCCGTCTGGACGACGGTGCCGTCGGGTGCGATGACACCGGAGAGACCGTTGGTGGAGGCGACGACGAGCCAGCGGCCGTCCTCGATCGCTCGCAGGCGGGTGATGGCGAACTGCTGGTCGACCTGAGGGGTGTAGATGAAGCTGGCGTTGCTGGTCTGGACCGCCAGCAGCTGGGCCCCGTTGCGGACCTGTTCCCGGAGGACGTCGTCGTACGCGACGTCGAAGCAGATGGCGTCACCGACGCGGAGGCTGCCGACCCGGAGGGGCGTCGTACGGGTGCCGGCGAGCATGTCGCGGGGCACCAGGGCCAGCTTGCCGAAGCGGGCGTCCCAGATGTGGCGGAGCGGGACGTACTCGCCCCAGGGCACGGGGTGGTGCTTGGTGTAGCGGTCGCCGGGTCCGGTCTGCGGATCCCACACGATGCCCTGGTTGAGCATGTAGCGCCTGCCGAGGTCGACGACGCCGCCGACCAGGACCGGGACGTCGACGGCGTCGACGGCCTGGTTGACGTACGCGTTGGCCTCGGGGTCCATGAAGACGTCGACGACGGTGGAGTTCTCCGGCCAGAGGACGAACGACGGGCGTGACCGTCTGCCCGTCCTGACCTGGTCGGCGAGCCGGACCGTGGCCTGCGACTCGTTGCGGGTGATGCCGCGCGGGTCGGCGATCATGTTGTCGCCGCGGCCCGGCACGTTGCCCTGCACGGCCGCGACCGTGGTGGAGCCGGTCCGGTGGAACGGGTACGGCGCCACGGCCGGCACCGCCGCGAGCGCCACGACCGCGACGGTCGCCAGCGTCCACCGCACGCTCCGCTCCTCGATGGCGCGGGCCAGCTGGAAGCCGATCAGCGCGAGCAGAAGGCTGAGCAGGCTCATGCCGACGTACGCGACCGCCGCCGCGACCGGGGTGTCGATGGCGGCGAAGGCCAGGCGGCCCCAGGGCATCCCGCCGAACGGCCAGGTGCTGCGGAGATCCTCTACGGCGGTCCACACGACGGCGAGCCACAGCGGCCAGAGCGGCAGCGCCCGCACGAGCGGCACGGTCAGTCCCACGACGGCGTACGAGAGCGAGACCAGCACGGCCAGCGGCAACCACGCGCCCACGCCCTCGGACGGCGCGAGCCAGTCGATGTGGATCAGGTAGAAGCAGAGGCCGAAGACCCAGCCGACGAGGCCCGCCCGTGGAACGCTCAGCCCTCCGGTCGTGAGCGCGAACGCCGCGACGGCGAGGGGCAGGAGGTACGGCACCGCGATCGGCTCGTACGCCGCAGAGAGGGCCGCCCCAGCCAAGGCGGCGACCAGCAAGCGCGCCGTCACAGAGGGCGAATCTACCCTTGCAGGACTCCGGAAGGGTCCCCGCCACCTTCGGTCCATCCGCGTGCACCGGCCGGCTGCCGATGTCCAGATGTTGTCTAGGGGGACCGGGACCCTCCCGGCTCGCTCTCGAGGGGCGAACCGACCTCCGCGAACTGCGGGCAGGCGGAGTTGGCGCTACTCCCCCGACCTCAGCCACTCGGACGCCGGTCCGCTCTCCCACGACCTGCACGAGCGAACGTCGGTACTCTTCGACAACGGCCCGGCGGTGTCAACCGGCGGCTGACCTGCGTGGATGGCCAAATCCGCAGGTCAGCGAAGGGGCTCGTCCCGCAGATTCACCGGAAAAATCTCAGAATCTCCGGCGTGTCGCCGCCGACGCGCCGCCGCTGTCGCGCTGCAGGGTCACTCAGTCGGAGACGGGACGATTCTCGTAGTAGCTGCGCAGCACGATCGTCGTGCGGGTCGCGACGTTGGCGACCGCACGGATTCGGGCCAGCAGGTCTTCCAGCTCCGAGGGCGCCGACGAGCGGACCTTGATCAGGTAGGACTCCTCGCCCGCCACCGACCAGCAGCTCTCGACCTCCCGCAGCGTCATGAGGCGCTCGGGGGCGTCGTCGGGCTGCGAGGGGTCCATCGGACGGATCGCGATGAAGGCGGTGAGCGGCATGCCGATCTCGGTGTAGTTGACCGTCGCGCCGTACCCGAGGATCAGGCCGCGCTGCTCCAGGCGCTTCACGCGCTGGTGCACGGCGGAGGTCGAGAGACCGGTGGCCTTGCCGAGGTCGGTGTAGGACATCCGGCCGTCTGCCGCCAACAGCTCGAGGATGCGGCGGTCTGTCGACTCGACCGGTGCGGGCTTGCTCACGCGGCGACTCTAGTGCACCGACTAGGTTGGCCGCCGTGACGAATCGGCTGCTCCTGCTCGACACCGCCAGCATGTACTTCCGCGCATACTTCGGCTCGCCGGAGATGCTGTCGCCCGACGGCACCAACGTCAACGCCGTACGCGGGCTGCTCGGCTACATCGCTCAGCTGGTCGACCAGTACCGGCCCACGCACCTCGCCTGCTGCTGGGACGAGGACTGGCGGCCGCAGTGGCGGGTGGACCTGATCCCGACGTACAAGGCGCACCGGGTGGTCGAGGAGGTCGCGGGCGCGCCGGATCTCGAGGAGGTTCCCGACCCGCTCGAGGTGCAGGTGCCGATCATCAGGGAGGTGCTGGCGGCGTACGGCATCGCGGTCGTGGGCGCCGCCGGCTACGAGGCCGACGACGTGATCGGCACCCTGGCGACGGAGGCCGGCATGCCGGTCGACGTCGTCACCGGCGATCGGGACCTGTTCCAGCTCGTGTCGGACGCCGACAGCGTCCGGGTGCTGTACATCGGCAAGGGGGTCGGGCGGCACGAGCGGGTCGACGAGGAGTGGGTGCTGGCGAAGTACGGCGTCCGAGCCGATCAGTACGCCGACTTCGCGACCCTGCGGGGGGACACGTCGGACGGTCTGCCGGGTGTGAAGGGCGTCGGCGAGAAGACCGCGGCCGGGCTGCTGCAGACACACGGCTCGCTCGCGGCCGTCATCGCGGCTGCCGCCGATCCCGACGTACCGATGGCGGCCGGGCTGCGGAGCAAGATCCTCGGCGCGGCCGACTACCTGGCCGTCGCGCCGGAGGTCGTCGCCGTGGCCCGGGACATCCCGCTGGACCGCTCGGCCCTCACGCTTCCCCGGTTCCCGGCGGACGTCGACGCGCTCGACGGCCTCGTCGAGCGGTGGGGTCTGGGCAGCCCCGACGAGCGGCTGCGGCGCGTCCTGGCCGGCGGCTGACCCATCCGGCGATCCGCCGCGTAGGACTGTCGTTTGGTACCAAACGACAGTTCTGGGGGCCTTGGAGCTGCCGTTTGGTACCAAACGGCAGTGGTCACTCCCCCGCGACCACGCCTCGCCGGAGCGCATCGACCAGGCGCCGGGCTGTGTCCCGGACGGGAGCGCCGGCCGCGGCGTCGGCGATCTGACCGGCGAAGTCGACGAGCTGCTTCATCTGCCGGACGAAGTCACCGGCGGTGAGGTCGGAGCGCGACAGGACCTCGTCGAGCCGCTCGCCCTCGGCCCAGCGGTAGGCGGTCCAGGCGAAGCCGGTGTCGGGACGGCGGAGGAAGTCGAGGCGGTTGTCCCTCTCGAGCCGCTCCAGCTCACCCCACAGCCGCATCATGGCCTCGACGGTCTCGGTGACCCTCCCCCCGGGCGTCGGGGCGGGGCCGTCCTCGGGACGCCGGGCCTCGTAGACCAGCACGGACAGCACCGCGCCGAGCTCGCTGGGCGTGAGGTCGTCCCACATCCCGGTCCGCAGCGCCTCGGCGGCCACGATGTCGAGCTCGGAGTAGATCCGCATCAGCCCGCGTCCGCGGTCGGTGACGTCGGGATCCTCGCCGTCGGTGAGGTAGCCGAGAGAGACCAGGACGTCGCACACGCGGTCGAAGGTCCGCGCCACCGTGTTGGTGCGCCGCTCGACGCGCCGCGCGAGCGTCTGGGTGTCGCGGTCGAGCTTGAACCACCGCTCGGCCCACCGGGAGTGGTCCTCGCGGTCGGGACAGTCGTGGCACGGGTGCGCCTTCATCTGGGCGCGCAGGGAGGCGATCTCCTGCGCGGCCGCTCCGTCCGGTGCCGCCTTGGGCGTGCGCGGCTTCACGACCGACAGCGGCAGCGGCCGCACGGCCTCCTTGACCGCCTGGGCCACGTCACGCCGCTGCTGCGGGTCGCGGGGGTCGAGCTTCTTGGGCAGGCGGATCTTCGCGACCGGCTCCACGGGGGTCGGGAAGTCGAGCATCGCCAGTCGGCGTCCCTGCTTCTCGCCGGTGATCACCAGCGGCCGGTGACCGTGCTCGGACAGGCCGGGGTCGACGATCACCGCCGGCCCGGCGAACTTCCCGGCCGGCACGACGATCACGTCGCCGCGGGTGAGGCGCTCCAGCGACGCCGACGCCTCGGTACGACGATCGGTACGCCGGTTGCGGCTCGCCTCCTTCTCGACGTCGCTGATCCGGCGGCGGAGCGCGGCGTACTCCATGAAGTCGCCGCGCTCGCAGGTCGCCGCCTCGGCGTACCCCTCCAAGGCGTCCTCGGCCTTGCGGAGCTGGCGGGCGAGCCCGACGACGGCCCGGTCGGCCTGGAACTGGGCGAAGGACTGCTCCAACAGCTCCCGCGACCGGTGCTTGCCGTAGGAGTGCACGAGGTTGACCGCCATGTTGTACGACGGCCGGAAGCTCGAGCGCAGCGGATAGGTGCGCGTCGAGGCGAGCCCCGCCAGCTCGCGGGGGTTCATCCCGGGCTGCCACAGCACGACGGCGTGACCCTCGATGTCGAGCCCACGCCGGCCCGCGCGGCCGGTGAGCTGGGTGTACTCCCCAGGCGTGATGTCTGCGTGCGTCTCGCCGTTCCACTTCGTGAGCTTCTCCAGCACGACCGTGCGCGCGGGCATGTTGATCCCGAGTGCCAGGGTCTCGGTGGCGAAGACGACCTTCACCAGGCCACGCAGGTACAGCTCCTCGACGCAGGTCTTGAACGCCGGCAGCATGCCCGCGTGGTGGGCGGCGATGCCGCGCGAGAGGGCGTCGAGGAACTCGTGGTAGCCCAGCACGTCCAGGTCGCCGCCGGGCAGTGCGCCGATGCTGCGCTCGACGTGCTCGATGACCTCGTCGCGCTCCTCGGGCGTGGTCAGCCGGAGGTTCGACGCGACGCACTGCTCGACCGCGGCGTCGCAGCCGGCTCGGCTGAAGATGAACACGATCGCCGGCAGCAGCCGCTCCCGCTCGAGCCGGTCGATCACGTCGACACGACCCGGGATCCAGACACGTCGCCCGTTGCCGACGTTGCGCTGCCCCTTGGTGGCACCTCCCCTGCCACCCTGCCCGCCCTTGCCCCGAGGAGCACGACGGTCGCGCATCAGCCGCGTGCTCGCCCAGTCGTCGCGGGCGATCCGCATCAGCTCCTCGTTGACCCGCGCGCCCTCGCGCACGAAGCCGGCGGCCGCGTCGACGTCGGAGGAGGCGAACAGGTCGAGCAGGCGCCTGCCGACCATGACGTGCTGGTAGAGCGGCACCGGACGGCGCTCGGCGACGATCGTCCTGGTCGTGCCGCGCACGGTCTCGAGCCACTCGCCGAACTCCTCGGCGTTCGACACGGTCGCCGACAGCGAGATCACCGCCACCGACTCGGGCAGGTGGATGATCACCTCCTCCCAGACCGCGCCACGGGCGCGGTCCGCGAGGTAGTGCACCTCGTCCATCACGACGTACGCCAACCCGACGAGGGTGCGGGACCGCGCGTAGAGCATGTTGCGCAGCACCTCGGTCGTCATCACGACGATCGGAGCCTCGCCGTTGACGGTCGTGTCACCGGTCAGCAGGCCGACCTTGTCGGCGCCGTACCGGGCGACGAGGTCGTGGTACTTCTGGTTCGACAGCGCCTTGATCGGCGTCGTGTAGAAGCACTTCTGACCGTTCGCGACGGCCATGTGGACCGCGAACTCCCCCACCACCGTCTTGCCGGCGCCGGTCGGCGCGGCGACGAGCACGCCATGCCCGGCCTCGACCTCGCGGCAGCCCTCGACCTGGAAGTCGTCGAGCGGGAAGCCGTAGCCCGCGGCGAAGTCGTCGAGGACGCTCACGCCAGCACCCATGCCGCGGCCGGTACGCACTCGACCGTCAGCGGAAGAGCGCCGAAGCGCTCACCGTCGGCGTAGGCGACGATGCCGGGGGCGGCGACCGTCACCTGGCGGACCCGGTGGTGCTCGTACATCGGGTGGGTCACGTGCGTCCCCTTGAACAGCTTCGGGTAGGTCGCGACGAGCTGCAGCTTGCTCATCGGGCGGATCACCACGACGTCGAGCAGACCGTCGTCGAGCCGTGCTCCCTCGGTGATCCGGAGGCCGCCGCCGAAGGACGGGCCGTTGCCGACGGCGACCAGCATCGCGTCGAGGCGGTGCTCGACGCCGTCGAGGGTGAGGATGTAGGGCAGCGGCTCGAACACGCGCAGCTCGGCCACCGTGGCGATGTTGTAGCGCATCTGACCGGTCGGCCACGTCATCTTGTTGGCCCGCTCGTTGACGATCGCGTCGAAGCCCGCCGCGAGCACCGTGGTGAACCACCGGTCTCCCGCACGCGCCAGGTCCAGCCGCTGATGTCGTGCCTCCAGCAGGTGTGCAGCCGCGGCGGCGGCGTCGCCACGCGGGACCCCGATGGTCCGCGCGAAGTCGTTGCCGGTGCCGGCGGGCAGCACGCCGAGAGGTACGTCGGTCCCGGCCACGATCTGGAAGCCGAGGTTGACCAGGCCGTCGCCGCCGCAGACCAGCAGCGCGTCGGCACCGTCGGCGAGGGCGGCACGCGCGCGCTGCTCGGCATCGACGGGATCGCGGCCCTCCACCCGTCGTACGCGCCAGCCGGCCGCCTCCAGCACCGGCAGGGCGGCGTCACGCACTCGAAGAGCGCGACCACGACCCGCCGTCGGGTTGGTGACCAGGACGACGTCGCGGATCGGGCGTGGCACGAGGACGAGCCTAGTGGCGCGTCTAGTGACCGGCGCGGAGGCGTACGCCGTAGCGGCCCGGCCGGGCGCCGACGGCGAGCGCGAGCCTCCCGATGGCCTCCAGGACGAGGTCGGCGTCCTGGCCCACGCCGGGCATCGCCAGGGTCAGCCGGCCGCCGCGCGTGACCAGCGCGATCTGCCCGTCGCGCCAGGCCTGGTGGATGCTCGTGCGGATGTGCTCGTCGACGGTGGGAGCCGGACAGGCCACGTCGGCCGCCAGGAGGTCGCACGCGACCTCGCCGGTGCCCGCGTCGCTGCGGAGATGACCGGGGACCGTCGCCCGGCCCAGCGCGCACTCCGCGGACCAGGTGACCTCGTCGGTGCCGAGCCAGTCGGGCAGGTCGAACGGGTCCACCATCTCCCAGGCCGGCGGGGTCACAGCGGACTCGGCTCGTCCGGGTCCAGGCCGTGGTTGACGTCGCGCTCGCTCCGTCGGCGATCGTTCATCCGGGCGATGAACTCCGAGATCAGGAACAGGATCACCATCGGGATCGCCATGAACGTCATCGTGAACGGGTCCGTCGACGGCGTCGCCGCCGCGGCGAACACGAAGATCCCGACGATGATCCAGGGCCGGTAGGCCCCGATCGTGGCGCCCTTGAGGATGCCGACCAGGTTGAGCAGCACCACGAAGACCGGGATCTCGAAGGCGAGACCGAACATCAGCAGGGTCCGGCTGAAGAACGACAGGTAGTCGTTGAACTCGACGAGGTTTTTGACGCCGTGCGGGTTGAAGCCGATCAGGATCTGGAGACCCTTGGGGAACGTGACGTACCCGAGCACGACGCCGGCGATGAACAGCGGCCCGGCCGCCGCGATGAAGATGTAGGACCAGCGGCGCTCATGGGGGTGCAGCCCCGGCAGGATGAACGCCCAGATCTGGTAGAGCCACAGCGGACTGGTGCCGACCAGCGCGGCGAGGCCGGAGACCTTGAAGAAGAGCATGAAGCCGCCGGCGGCGCCACTGGTGAACACCTCGGTGCGGTTGTCGCCGAGGGCGTGTCGGGCATGGTTGTACGGCCCGATGACCAGGTGCAGCAACTGGTGGTAGCAGAGCAGGGCGACGATGAACCCGACCAGCAGGATCATCGCGATCTTCAGGATCCGGGCGCGCAGCTCGCGGAGGTGGTCCGACAGCGCCATCCGGCCGTCGTCGGAGACGGGATGGACCGGCTTGCCGGCGAACAGCGATACGACGCCGGACAGGGACACGTCAGCGCTGAGGGGGTACGGCGGCGATCAGCCGGCGTTGGTGTCGCGCTGCGTGTCGACGACCCGGCCCTCGATCGGCTTGTCGGCAGCCTTGGGGTCGGCGTCGCTGGTCGCGGTCGTCGCGGTGTCGTCGTCGCGCAGGCCCTTGGTCTCGGCCTTGAAGATGCGCAGCGCCTGGCCGGTGCCGCGGGCGAACTCGGGCAGCTTCTTGGCGCCGAACAGCACGATGATCACCAGAGCGATCACGATCAGCTCCCAGCCACCGGGGAACTCAAGCAGGGGGAACATCGTGCAGGACTCGCAATCTGGCTCGGGGACTCGACGTCAGGGACGATCCTACGCCCCCGCTCACGAGTACAGCGTCAGCGTCTCCCTCGCGCGGGCCGTCAGGTCCGCGGCGAACTCCGTCGGACTGAGCACCTCGGCGTGCGGGGCGAGTCGGAGGAGGAGCCGCAGCAGCCACCGTGGGTCGGCCACGACCAGCTCCGCCTCGGCCGATCCGTCGGGCAGGCGTCGTACGTCGCGCATCGGGTAGTAGCCCAGCGCCCAGCAGGCGGCGGGTGCGAGCCGAAGCCGTACGACGGTGCCGCTGTCGCCGGTCGACTCGTCGAACGGTCCGTCGTCGAGCGGGCGCGGCGGTCGGAACGTGGTCGTGATCGGCGTGTCGAGCACGTCGGCGCGCTCCACGCGGTCGAGACGGAAGAGCCGGTCGCCGCCGGCTGAGTGACACCACGCGTCGAGGTAGGCGAAGGGGCCGCTGTCGACCACGCCGTACGGGTCGACGACGCGTTCGGAGACCTCGTCGCGCGCGGGCACGTGGTAGCGCAGGCGGACCTGGCGCCGGTCGTCGGCGGCCTGCTGCAGCCTCGCCGCCAGAGCGACGCGCGCCGCCTCGCCCGGGTGGGTCATCAGCGCGGGCCGCACGTTGACCGCCGCCTCGATCTTGCCGAGGACGCGGTCGACGAGGGCGCGTACGTCGGCCGGCGAACCCTCGCGCAGCGTGTGCAGCGCGACGATCACCGCGGACGCCTCCGTGGGGCTGAGCCGCATGGGCCGCGCCAGGTAGTCGGCGTTGTCGATGCGGATGACGCCGTCGGTGCGGGCCGAGCCCTCGTCGGTCTCGATGGCGTCGAGGTCGACGTCGATGAGGTCGTCGGGCAGACCGCCCGGCAACCCGCACATGAACAGCACGCGGAGGTCGCCCAGCACGGCCTCGGGCGTGCTGCCGAGCAGCTCGGCGGCCTCGGCCAGGCGGACCTGGTCGCGGTTGTGCAGGAACGGCACCAGGGTGAGCAACCGCGCGACCTGGTCGCGGGCGCCGGCGGCCGGCCGCGAGCTCACGCGACTCCCCTGAGGCGGCCGACGATCTCGGCCCGCAGCTCGGCCGGCTCGAGGAGCACGACGTCGGCGCCGTGGTAGAGGATCTCGTCGACGAGGTTGCGGCCGGGATCGGCCAGGGTGAGCCGGTCCCAGGCCGACCGCTGGTCGGGGCCGGGCACGTCGTGCTCGATTGCCGCGGCGTGGCGGCGGAACCCGTGGCCGGTGCCCGACCGGGCCAGCAGCACGGCCTGGGCGTACCAGGGGCGCGGAGCGAGCCGGGCGATGACGCCACGGAGATCGACATCCGGCGGGACGTCGTACGCGTGGGTGGGACCGGAGGTGCGGACCGGGCTCCGGAAGCGGTCGAGGCGGAAGACCCGCTCGGCGGCGCGGTCGACGTCGCGGCCGACGAGGTACCAGCGACCCGAGGAGCGCACCACTCCCCACGGCTCGACCCGGCGCGTGGCCGGCTCGTGGTCGGGACGCTGGTAGTCGAACCGGATCTGCTGGCGGTCGCAGACCGCCTGCCAGCACGCCGCGAACGCGGGCTCCTCGACGGTGAGCCGCGGCGGGGCGAGGTCGAGGGCGGTCAGGTCGACCCCCACCCCCGCGGCCGACAGCTTGCGCACCGCGTCGGTGGTCGCCTGCGCCATGGTGGCGTCCTGCCAGACGCGGGTCGCCAGCCGCACCACCGCGGCCTCGTCGCGGGTCAGGTCGATCGCCGGCAGGGCGAACTCCTCGGCCCTGATCCGGTAGCCCTGCTCGTCGTCGAAGAGCGGGTCGATCGCTCCCACCTCGATGGGTACGCCGAGCCCCCGCAGCTCCTCCTTGTCGCGCTCGAACATCTTCTCGAACGCCTCCGGGCGGGAGCCCGGGTAGAGCACCTCCCGGATCCGCTCCTTGGCGATCGGACGCCGCTGCACCAGGAGCATGATGAGCAGGTTGAGCAGGCGCTCGCTCTTTGCAGCCGGCATGGGCCCGATTCTGCCCCAGCCGATGCTATTCGTTCAAGTGTTCGACGCGGGATGCTGCTGCGCCGGGACGACGCCCGGTCGCCGAGGTGTGTCGTTTGGGCACAAACGACAATCTCAGGCGCGTTCGAGCTGCCGTTCGGTACCAAACGGCAGCATGAGCGGCTCGCTCAGGCGCCGCCGAGGACGTCGACCACGAAGTACAGCGTCGAGTTGGCCGGGATGCCCGTCGGCGGCTTCGACCCGTAGCCCATCTTCGGCGGGATCTGGACCAGCACACGGCTGCCGACATGGGCGCCGATGAGGCCCTGTGACCAGCCCGGGATCACCGGATCGACCGCCCCGGGCCCGCCGCTCTGATAGCCCTGGAACGGCTGGACCTTCTTGCCGATGAGGACGTTCAGCACGCTGCTCTTGCTGAAGTTCTCGTCGAACGGCTTGGTGCCGCCGTACACCTCGCCGAGGTACTTCACGACCGCGGTCGAGCCATCCGGAAGCGCCGGGCCGGACCCCTTGACCAGGGTGGTCGTCTGCAGCTCGCCCGACGGCTTCGGGGTGCCCTTGAAGTCCAGCTTGGTCGGCGCACCGCTCTTGGTGACGACCTTCGGCGCCCAGCCGGCGGGCTTGGCCGCGGGGCCCGAGGGCGCCTTCTCGCTTTCCTGCGACTTGGGCACGGTTGCGGCGATGTCGGCCACGATCACCAGGCCGTCTTGGTTGCCGATGTCGATGTGCGCGTTCGCGAACGCGGTGGCGTACTGCGGGAACGCCTTGTCGGTGTTCACCGCGATGGCGATCCGCGTGCCCACCTTGGTGCCGGCCGCCACGTACTTCTGCAGGAACGTCGCGAACAGGTCGCCCAGGGCTTGAGGCTGACCGGCCGAGCCGCCCACGGGCACGGCGACCGCGCCCTTGCTGGATCCGAAGGTCGTGATCGGCGTCTGCTTGGTCCAGCCGTCGCCGACCGCGATGTTCACGAGCGCGGTGTCACCGTCCGCCAGAGTCGGCCCGTTGCCGCTGATGAGCGTCTTGGTCTGCGCCGAGCCGGCGTCCATCTGCTTCTTCCAGTCGAACTTCGGCGCCTGGCCGAACGAGCCGGAGATGCTCACGGCGTCGAACCCCGACGCGGTGCTGCTGCTGCCGCCGCAGGCGGTCAGCGTCAGCGCGAGCGCTGAGACGAGGAGGGGTACGGCGGCGCGGCGGAGTCGGGTCGGCACGGCGCACACCATAGCCAACCGCTGCCAGCAGTCCCGATCACATCCCGTCGATCAGGCGCTGCACCCGCTCGTCGTACGCGCGGAAGGGGTCCTTGCAGAGAACCGTGCGCTGGGCCTGGTCGTTCAACTTGAGGTGGACCCAGTCGACGGTGAAGTCGCGCCGCCGCTCCTGGGCCTTGCGGATGAACTCGCCCCGGAGGCGGGCTCGGGTGTCCTGCGGCGGGATCGACTTGGCCTGGAAGATCTTGAGGTCGGTGGTCGCGCGGGTGACGGCGCCACGACGCTCGAGCAGGTAGTACAGACCCCGGCCACGATGGATGTCGTGGTAGGCGAGGTCCAGCTGGGCGACGCGCGGGTGGCTCAGCGGCAGGCCGTGCTTGGCCCGGTAGCGGTCGATCAGCTTCCACTTGATGACCCAGTCGATCTCGCGGTCGACCAGGCTGAGGTCCTCGGACTCGACGGCCTTCAACCCTCGCTCCCACAGGTCCAGGGTGCGCTCGATCAGCGGGGTGGACAGGCCGCGACGGTCGACGAAGTCGCGGACCTTGGCGAGGTACTCGCCCTGGATCTCCAGCGCGCTCGCCTCACGGCCGTTGGCGAGCCGGACCTTCCGGCGGCCGGTCACGTCGTGGGAGATCTCCCGGATGGCCCGGATGGGGTTCTCGAGGGTGAGGTCGCGCATGACGACGCCCTCCTCGATCATCCGCAGCACCAGGTCGCAGCTGGCGACCTTCAGCATGGTCGTCGTCTCGCTCATGTTGGAGTCGCCGACGATGACGTGCAGGCGGCGGTACTTCTCCGCGTCGGCATGCGGCTCGTCGCGCGTGTTGATGATCGGCCGGCTGCGGGTCGTGGCGCTCGAGACGCCCTCCCAGATGTGCTCGGCCCGCTGGCTGACGCTGTACGCCGCCCCGCGCGGTGTCTGCGTCACCTTGCCGGCGCCGACGATGATCTGCCGGGTCACCAGGAACGGGATCAGGACGTCGGCCAGCTTGCTGAAGTCGCCGGCGCGGGAGACGAGGTAGTTCTCGTGGCAGCCGTAGGAGTTGCCCGCGGAGTCGGTGTTGTTCTTGAACAGGTAGATCTCGCCCGCGATCCCCTCGTCGTGCAGACGCTGCTCGGCATCGAGCAGGAGGCCCTCCAGGACGCGCTCCCCCGCCTTGTCGTGTGCCACCAGGTCGAGCACGTCGTCGCACTCGGGCGTGGCGTACTCCGGGTGGCTGCCGACGTCCAGGTAGAGCCGGGCGCCGTTGCGCAGGAAGACGTTGCTGCTCCGGCCCCAGCTGACGACCTTGCGGAACAGGTAGCGGGCGACCTCGTCGGGACTCAGCCGACGCTGGCCCTTGAACGTGCAGGTGACGCCGTACTCGTTCTCGATCCCGAAGATGCGGCGGTCCATGCAGCAACACTAGTGCGTCGCGGGTCACAGCGTCCGTAGCCTGAGGGACATGACAGTCAGTCCGAACGTGCCGCCGACCGTCGAACGCTGGCACGGGATCGTCTCGGCCCGCGATGTCGGCGGGCTGACCGACATCCTGGCCGACGACGCGGTCTTCCACTCCCCCGCGCTGCACGCCCCGCAGGAGGGCAAGGCCCTCACCTTCGCCTACCTGTCCGCCGCCTTCGACGTGCTCGGGCCGACGCTGTCCTACCAGCGGGAGTGGTACGCCGACAGTTCAGCCGTGCTGGAGTTCACCGCCGATCTCGACGGGCTGGTCGTCCAGGGCGTCGACATCTTCGAGTGGAACGCGTCCGGCCTGATCACCGACTTCACGGTCATCGTGCGACCGGGGAGGGGGCTCATGAAGGTGATTGAGCTGATGGGCGCCCGGCTGGGTGCTCGGTAGTTGCCGTTTGGTACCAAACGGCAACTACGTACGGCCTCACGATGCAGTTTCCGACCATTCGACCACCCCCATCGCCCGCTTCCATCGGTTGATCAGGCGAGCGCGGCCCCGGTCCGAGTAGAGCGATTCGCCCACGAGCACTCGCCACCGTCTGAGTCTGCCGGCCGAATGACGACGACCCAGTCCGCGATCGATCTCGTGCAGGATCACGGCTGGGTGGTTGAGGAGATCATCGAGGGTGAAGCCGTAGCGATCGTAAGGCGTTCCTGCGAACCTTCGCTCGCGCCGGAGATCGTTGCGATGCTGGACCTTGTCGCGGTGGCCTGCGCCGTCGTACTCGTGGACGCGTGTGGCGCCCGCGACGAGAAGATCTGCGCGTCCGACGTACTGCCCACCTTCGTCGTGGACGTCGACCTGGCTGACGACCGGTACGTCGATGGCGAGGTGCAAGGCGCGGAGGACGGTCTCGCCTGCAGACTCCGCTGCCGGGTCGGAGAGGTCCCAAGCTCGTCGTAGTCGCGCGACGCCGGGCCTCGCAGACGCGAGGATCTCCCGCATCCGGGCCTCGCTCACGTGTCCCATCCGCAGCGCCGAGTCGATCAGGATCAGGAGATCGAGCACACCGAGGTCGCGAGCGCACCGCAGCAGGACCTCTTCGGGCGTATCCACCGGGAGGTGTCCGACCCAGGTCTCCGCAGACTGGTGGGTCAGTCGCGAGCACAGCAGCCCCGGACGCCTCGGGCACCTCTCACCACGGACCGCGGCGAAGTATGGAACCTGCGATGGCAGCGCCGGAAGCTGCCATCGATAGAGGCGAGCCGCGGTGATGTGAGTGAAGACGGCACCCTCCGGGAGCACGAGGAGCAGCGCCTCCAAGTCCCGAACAAAGGCCTCCTCGTCGCTCAACCCGGGGTCCTCCGTGCGGAAAAGCCCATGGCTGACCCGATGATGCTCCCGACTGCGGGAATGGCCCCGGAACGGCGGTGGGCGCTGCGAACTCATGGGGCCAGCCTGGGCGATGGCGCTGACAGCTGGACCTCAGGCAGTGTCCGCCTGTGGATAGCCGGAGGTATCCACAGGCAGACCCGCGACTAGTGGTCCAGACTGTGCCGTTGTTTGGTACCAAACGACAGCAATCCTGGTCGATTCGGCGCCGTTTGGTACCAAACGGCAATCACTACAGTGGCGGAGCGACCGGCGGCTCGCCCCCGTCACCGGAGGCCGGCGGAGCAGAGGCGGGGGGTGCGGTGACGGCCGGCCCGCGATCGCCGAGGAGCTCCTGCAGCCGGGCCGGGGCGATCCGGGCGAACTTCCGGGGCTGGAGCCGGGTCCGGTCGAGCACGGCGACCTCGAGGTCCGAGACGGGGATGACGCGGTCGTCGCTGGCGGTGTGGCCGAGCGCGGCGACGGCCACGGCGAGAGCGTCGCCGAGCGAGGCGCCGGCGACGTAGTTCTCCTCGAGGTACGCCGTGACGGTGTCCGCGTCGCCGCCCATGACGGCGTAGCCGTGCTCGTCGGCGACGCGACCCTCGTAGGTCAGCCGGTAGACCTGGTCGTCCTCGGCGGCGTCGCCGATCTCTGCCACGAAGATCTCGACCTCGTACGGCTTCTCGCCACCGGAGGAGAAGATCGTCCCGAGCGTCTGGGCGTACGCGTTGGCCAGGCCGCGGCCGGTCACGTCGGAGCGGTCGTAGGCGTAGCCGCGCATGTCTGCCAGCCGTACGCCGGCGATCCGGAGGTTCTCGAACTCGTTGTAGCGGCCCACCGCCGCGAAGGCGATCCGGTCGTAGAGCTCGGCCACCTTGTGCAGCGCCTGTGACGGGTTCTCGGTGACGAACAGGACGCCGTCGGCGTACTGCACGGCCAGCAGCGAGCGACCGCGGGCGATGCCCTTGCGGGCGAAGTCGGCCCGGTCCTTCATCAGCTGCTCGGGCGAGACGTAGTACGGCATGCTCATCGGCTCACTCCCCTCCCTCGATCGGCGCGCGGGGGCCGTCGGGCCGCGACATCCGTCCGGTCACGACACGGTCGGCCAGCGCACCGATGGTGTCCTCGCCCAGCCGCAGCGCGCCCTCGGCGGTCACGACCCACACCACCGGGAAGATCCGGCGCGTCAGATCCGGGCCGCCGGTGGCCGAGTCGTCGTCGGCGGCGTCGTACAGCGCCTGCAGGCAGACGCTCACCGCGTCGTCCTGGCCGAGGTCCTCGCGCCACAGCTTCTTCAGAGCGCCGCGGGCGAACATCGAGCCCGAGCCCACGGTGAAGTACGACGCCTCCTCGTGCCGGCCGCCGGTCACGTCGTACCCGAAGATCCGGCCGACGCCGCGAGCGAGGTCGTACCCGGCGAACATGGGTACGACGGCCAGCCCCTGCATCGCCATGCCGAGGTTGTTGCGGATCAGCGCCGAGAGCCGGTTGGCCTTGCCGTCCAAGGAGAGCTGGGAGCCCTCGATCTTCTCGTAGTGCTCGAGCTCGACCTGGAACAGCCGCACCATCTCGACCGCGAGACCGGCCGTGCCGGCGATGCCGACGACGGCGAACTCGTCGGCCGGGAAGACCTTCTGGATGTCGCGCTGCGCGATGACGTTGCCCATCGTGGCGCGCCGGTCGCCGGCCATCACCAGGCCGCCGGGGAACGTCACGGACACGATCGTGGTGCCGTGCGGGGCCAGATCGGCAGCGGAGCCGGCTGGGAGGGATGTGCGCGCGGGCAGCAGGTCCGGAGCGTTCTCGACGAGGAAGTCGTTGAACGAGCTCGTGCCGGGTCGGAGGTACGCCGCAGGGATGCGCGCGTCTCCGCCGGCGAGCTGGCTCACTCGCCGCCCTTCTGGATGAACGACTTCACGAAGTCCTCCGCGTTGGACTCCAGCACGTCGTCGATCTCGTCGAGGATGGAGTCGACGTCGTCGTCCAGGGCGTCCTTGCGCTCCGCGACGTCGCTCTCGGTCGCAGTCTGGGTCTCGTCGACCTCGTCACCGCTCTTGCGGGTCTGCTTCTGCTCCTGGGACATACCTCAACCCTATCCACTCAGCGGCTGAGCGCACGGACCAATTGCTCGGCCGTCTCACTCGCGTCGATCAGGGCGCCGACGTGCGCCTTCGTGCCGCGCATCGGGTCCATCGTCGGCACCCGCTGCAGCGAGTCGCGGCCGGGCAGGTCGAAGATCACCGAGTCCCAGGACGCGGCGGCCACGGAGGTGGAGTACTTGTCGAGGCACCGGCCACGGAAGTAGGCCCGGGTGTCCTCCGGCGGCTCGGTGACCGCGCGGTCGACCTCGTCGTCGGTCAGCAGCCGCTCCATCCGCCCACCGGCCACGAGCCTGTTGTACAGGCCCTTCTCGGGACGGATGTCGGCGTACTGGATGTCGATCAGCTGCAGCTTCGCGTCGTCCCAGGCGAGGCCGTCGCGCTGGCGGTACTGCTCGAGCAGCTTGAGCTTGGCGATCCAGTCGAGCTGGCCCGCGAGACTCATCGGGTCGCGCTCGAGCCGGTCGAGCACGTCCTCCCAGCGGGCGAGCACGTCGGCGGTCTGGTCGTCGACGTCGGCGCCGTACCTGTCCTCGACGTACTTCTTGGCCAGGTCGAGGTACTCCATCTGGAGCTGTACGGCGGTGATGGTGCGGCCGTCGCCCAGGGTGAGCCGCTCCTTCAGCGTCGGGTCGTGGGACACGTTGCGGAGCGATTTCACCGGCGCGGTGACGGCGAGGTCGCGGGAGATGAAGGAGTCCTCGATCATCGCCAGGACGAGAGCCGTCGTGCCCACCTTGAGGTACGTCGCCACCTCGGCCTGGTTGGCGTCGCCGATGATGACGTGGAGCCGCCGGTAGCGGTCAGGGTCGGCATGCGGCTCGTCGCGGGTGTTGATGATCGGGCGCTTCAACGTCGTCTCCAGGCCGACCTCGACCTCGAAGAAGTCGGCGCGCTGGCTGATCTGGAACCCCTGCTCCCGGCCGTCCTGGCCCCGCCCGACGCGGCCCGCCCCGCAGAACACCTGACGGCTGACGAAGAACGGGGTGAGGTGCTTGACGATGTCCGCGAACGGGGTCGAGCGACGCATCAGGTAGTTCTCGTGCGCGCCGTACGACGCCCCTTTGTTGTCGGTGTTGTTCTTGTAGAGCGTGATCGAGGGGTTCCCCGGGAGCCGCTGGGCGAGCCTCGCCGCCTGGAGCATCACCAGCTCGCCGGCCTTGTCCCAGCGGACGATGTCGAGCGGCGTGACGACCTCGGGTGTCGAGTACTCCGGGTGGGCGTGGTCGACGTAGAGCCGCGCGCCGTTGGTGAGGATGACGTTGGCGAGGCCGAGGTCCTCGTCGGTCAGCTGGCTCGGATCCGCCACCTGCCGGCTCATGTCGAAGCCCCGCGCGTCCCGCAGCGGCGCCTCCTCCTCGAAGTCCCACCGAGCCCGCCTCGCGCGCACCGTCGCCGACGCGTAGGCGTTGACCACCTGGGAGGACGCCACCATGGCGTTGGCCGTCGGCTGGCCCTGCACCGAGATGCCGTACTCGACCTCGGTGCCCATCACCCGGCGTGCGCTCATGCTTCCAGCCTACGGCGTGGCAGATGTGTCGTTTGGGCCCAAACGACACGTCCAGGCGGCCAGAAACCGTCGTTTGGTACCAAACGGCACTTCCACGAAGCGGCAAGCTCGACGCGTCAGAGGTACTGGCCGGTGTTCGACACCGTGTCGATCGACCGCCCGGGCTCGGTGCCCTGCTTGCCGGTGATGAGGGTCCGGATGAAGACGATCCGCTCGCCCTTCTTGCCGGAGATGCGAGCCCAGTCATCGGGGTTGGTGGTGTTCGGGAGGTCCTCGTTCTCCTTGAACTCGTCGACGCAGGCCTGCAGCAGGTGGCTGACGCGCAGACCCTTGCTGTCGTGGTCGAGGAAGTCCTTGATGGCCATCTTCTTCGCCCGGTCGACGATGTTCTGGATCATGGCGCCGGAGTTGAAGTCCTTGAAGTAGAGGACCTCCTTGTCACCGTTGGCGTAGGTGACCTCCAGGAAGCGGTTCTCCTCGGTCTCGGTGTACATCCGCTCGACCGTGGCTCGGATCATGCCGGCGACGGCGGCGTCCTTGTCACCGCCGAACTCGCGGACGTCCTCGGTGTGCAGCGGGAGGTTGGGCGTGAGGTACTTGCTGAAGATGTCGCGCGCGGACTCGGCGTCCGGGCGCTCGATCTTGATCTTCACGTCGAGGCGGCCGGGCCGCAGGATCGCGGGGTCGATCATGTCCTCGCGGTTGGAGGCGCCGATCACGAGCACGTTCTCGAGCAGCTCGACACCGTCGATCTCCGAGAGCAGCTGCGGGACGATCGTGTTCTCGACGTCGGAGGAGACACCGGAGCCGCGGGTGCGGAAGAGCGAGTCCATCTCGTCGAAGAACACGATGACCGGCGTACCGGTCGAGGCCTTCTCCCGCGCGCGCTGGAAGACCAGGCGGATGTGGCGCTCGGTCTCGCCGACGTACTTGTTGAGGAGCTCGGGACCCTTGATGTTGAGGAAGTAGGACTTGCCCTCGGCGCCGGTCTTCGCCGCGACCTTCTTGGCCAGCGAGTTCGCGACGGCCTTGGCGATGAGCGTCTTGCCACACCCCGGAGGGCCGTACAGCAGGATGCCCTTCGGCGGCTTGAGCTCGTGCTCGGCGAACAGCTCGGGGTAGAGGTAGGGCAGCTCGACGGCGTCCTGGATCAGCTCGATCTGGTTGCCGAGGCCGCCGATCGACTCGTAGCCGATGTCGGGGACCTCCTCCAGGACCAGCTCCTCGACCTCGGACTTCGGCACCCGCTCGTAGGCGTAGCCCGCACGCGAGTCGAGCAGCAGCGAGTCGCCGGCGCGGAGGGTCTGCCCCAGGAGCGGCTCGGCGAGACGTACGACGCGCTCCTCGTCGGCGTTCGCGATCACCAGGACGCGCTGACCGTCGGCCAGCACCTCCTTGAGCATCACGACCTCGCCGACGGTCTCGTAGTCGAAGGCGCCGACCACGTTGAGCGCCTCGTTGAGCATGACCTCCTGGCCGCGCCGCAGGGTGTCCACCTCGACAGCCGGGCTGACCGCGACGCGCAGCTTGCGACCGCCGGTGAAGACGTCGACGGTGTCGTCGTCGTTGCGCTGGAGGAAGGTGCCGAACCCCGCAGGAGGCTGGGCGAGCCGGTCGACCTCCTCCTTCAGCTTGAGGATCTGGTCGCGGGCGTCGCGCAGCGTTCCCGCGAGCCGCTCGTTCTGGGCCGTCACCGCGGCGAGCGAGCGCTGCGCCTCTGCCAACCGCAGCTCTGCCGCCCGATCGCCGGGATTCATGTTCGACATGGCCACCTCCTCAGACACTTTCGACCCTACTCGGAGGAGCGTCGTACGGAAGCGCGTTTGCGGTGGCGTCGGCGTGCCGCTGGTCAGTCGCCGTCGGCGTGCTCCTCGGGCGCTGACGGAGGGATGTCCACCGGACGCGGACCCGTGTAGTCGGGGCCGTAGGCGCCGGGCGCCGGGCGGCGCTTCTTCAGCGGCGCCCGCTCCCCAGGGGCCATCCGACGGGCCGTCACGAGGAACGCGGTGTGACCGATCATCTTGTGGCCGGGACGTACGGCGAGCCCCTCCACGTGCCAGTCGCGCACCAGCGACTCCCATGCCGCCGGTTCGGTGAAGCCGCCGTGGGCCCGGACCGTCTCGACGAACCGCGACAGCTGGGTCGTGGTGGCGACGTACGCGCAGAGGATGCCTCCTGGGAGCAGCGCGTCGGCCGCGGCGTCCAGGCACTCCCACGGAGCGAGCATGTCCAGGATGATCCGGTCGGCCTGCAGGCCCGACGTCGGCAGCGCCTCGGCGAGGTCGCCCACCGTGAGCGTCCAGGCGGGATGCGTCTGGCCCTCCGGCGCGTCGAAGAACTGGCTGACGTTGCGCTGGGCGACCTCGGCGAACTCCTCGCGCCGCTCGTACGACGACACCCGGCCGTAGGGCCCGACCGCGCGGAGCAGCGAGCAGGTCAGCGCGCCCGAGCCGACGCCCGCCTCGACGACGTGCGCCCCCGGGAAGATGTCGGCCATCGCGACGATCTGCGCGGCGTCCTTAGGATAGACCACCGCGGCGCCGCGCGGCATCGAGACCACGAACTCGCTGAGCAGCGGGCGGAAGACGAGGTACTCCCCACCTGCCGACGAGGTGACCGTGAAGCCTTCCTCGCGGCCGATCATCTCGTCGTGCTCGAGGTGGCCGCGGTTGGAGAAGAAGCGCTTGCCGGCGACGAGGCAGAAGTTGTGCTTGCGTCCCTTGCCGTCGACCAGCCGCACCCACTCGCCTTCCCGGAGGGGGCCGCGGTGCACGCCGGACCACGCTCCCGCGGGGACGTCACCGGTGCTCTGGGGGTCGTTCGTCACCGGCGCAATCTATCGAACCGGGCGCGGTTCCCGGCGACCGACTCGATCGAGCCCGGTCGCCGAGACCACACGAGAGTCACCAGCCGACGCGACCCTTGCGGGTGTACTCGGCGCCGTTGACGTAGGCGTCGTGCCAGGCCATCTCGCCGATGAGCTTGGCGCCCTGGGCCGGGCAGCCCTCGATCACGTGGTAGGCCTTCACGATGTAGGTCTGCCGATGCACCTGCGCCTCCTCCCACCCGCTGTAGCCGGGCCGGATCGTGAAGGTGTCGGACTCGCTGACCCCCTGCGAGACGCCGGTCGTCGAGGAACGGCCGTACTTGCCCTCGACGTGGGCGCTCCAGACGCCGAGGTCGATGCCACCACCGCCGCCGGCCTCCCACGAATGGGTCTCGGAGGTGGACGACTCCGTGTAGGCGGTCAGCGTGCGCGTCGCGTTGTCCTGGGTGCCGTTGTACCGGCTCTCGCCGCGGAAGCGCTTGACCAGGGTGTTGCCGCCCTTGGACACCGTCCAGGACACACCGCCGTCCTGGCACGCGGCGCTTGCCGAGCTCGTCAGCGCGCCGCCGACCGCGACGATGCCGGAGGCCACCAGGGGAAGAGCGGCGACGACGGCCAGCCGCCGCGTCCTTGCGCGTGGGGACATGTGTGCTCCTAGAGGGGTTCCGAGCCGCCCCGGTGGCGGCCACAGCGGATCTACCCCCGAAGCGACCGTTGAAACCTCGGTCCTCAGCGAAGGAGCCGCACGACGTCGGCCGTGGCGAGCACGCCGAACACCCCGCCATGCTCGTCGAGCAGGACGTACTCCCCAGCGGGAGTGGCCTGGAGCGCGTCGAGGAGGTCCGAGCCGGAGATCGTGACCGGGAGGGTCAGGCCGGGCTCGAGCCTGCGGGTAACCGTGGACACCGGCACCCAGGGGCGACGGTCGTCGGGCATCGCACGGACGGCCCGCTCGTCGACGACGCCGACGGGCCGGCCGTCGGGCAGGACGGTGACGATGCTGCCCGCCTGGGCCTCCTTCGCCCGCCGGACGGCCTCGCCGAGCGGGAGGTCCTCGGGTACGCCGAGGGTGCGCCGACCGAGCGAGCGGACGTCGATGCGCGACATCCGCTCGCGCATCCGGGCTGCGTTGATCGACTGCGAGGCGCCGGCCCACAGGAAGGCCGCGAACAGCAGCCAGACGAGGGTGAAGAACGGGTCGGTGTGCAGGCGCGCACTGGCCAGGAGGGCCAGCACGACGAGCGCGACGGCGAGGACCCGGCCGGCCCAGCCGGCGACGACGCTGCCGGTGACCGCGCGGCCGGTCGCGGCCCAGACCGCCGACTTGAGCACCCGGCCGCCGTCGAGCGGGAGGGCGGGGACGAGGTTCAGGATGCCGATGTAGAGGTTGCTGGCCGCGAGACCGTCGACGACCAGCAGCAGCAGGCCGTCGGGCAGCGCGAACTGCAGCGCCAGCGCGGCCCCGCCCACCACGAGCGAGGTGATCGGTCCGACGACCGCGATCCAGAACTCCTGGCCGGCGCTCGCGGACTCGCGGTCGATCGACGTCGCGCCACCGAGGAAGTGCAGGGTGATCGACTCGATCCGGTAGCCGAACCGACGCGCGACGAGGGCGTGCGACGCCTCGTGCAGCAGGATCGCGGCGTACAGCGCGACGGCGAAGGCCAGCCCGACGACGTACTTCCACGCGCCGAGGCCGGGCTGCACCTCGTCGACCCGCGGGGCCATCACGTAGGAGATGAGCGCGGCGACCACGAACCAGGACGGTGACACGAGGACCGGGCTGCCGGCGATCGTCCCGATTCTCAACACTCCCCGACCCTATCCGGCACCCGGTTCGGTCTCGGGGTAGAGCACGCACGCGACCTCCGCGCCGCCGGCCCTGCGCAGCTGCGGGTCGACGCCACCGCGGAAGGCGATCCGTACGCCGGCGCCCTCGTCGGTCATCGACTCGACGCCGTTCCACAGCGGGTCCGCCTCCCGCTCGCGAAGCCCGTCCAGGAAGCCCCGCACCTCGGCGGCCCCACCGGCACCGAGGTGAACGACGTGCTCCCCCGGTGCGTCGAGGTGGGCGAGGTCGCCGACCAGGCGCGCCTCCTCGGCGTACTCCTCCGGCGTGCGGCGGGTCCAGTGGGTCTCCAGGAGCGCCCGCAGGTCGCGCCCCTCCCAGCCGCACTCGGCGACGGCGACCGGGCACCGCGGGTGGAAGGAGCAGCCGGCCGGTGGCGCGGCGGCGTCCGGGATCTCGCCCCGGGGCAGGTCGCGCACGACGGAGCGCTCCGGGTCGGGATCGGGGATCGCGCCGAGCAGCGCCTTCGTGTAGGGGTGCCGCGGCGAGGCGAAGATCTCCTCGGTCGGACCGATCTCGACGATGCGGCCGAGGTACATGATCGCGATGCGGTCGCAGAAGTACTTCGCGCTGGCGAGGTCGTGGGTGATGTAGACGTAGGTCAGCCCGAGGTCCTTCTTGAGGTCGAGCATCAGCTGCAGGATCTTCGCGCGCACGGACATGTCGAGCATCGAGATCGGCTCGTCGGCGACCAGCACCTCGGGGTCTAGGATGATCGCGCGTGCCAGCACCACACGCTGCTTCTGGCCACCGGAGAGGTCCCGTGGGTACTTGCCGAGGAACATCTCCACCGGACTCAGGCCGACCCGCTCGAGCGTCTCGGCCACGCGAGCCCGACGCTCGGCGGCGGTGCCGATCCCGTGCACCCGCAGCGCGTCGCCCACCGCGTCCTCGATCGTCATGGAGGGGTTCAACGCGGCGTTCGGGTCCTGGAACGCCATCTGGATGTGCCGACGGACCTCGCGCCGCTCGCGCGAGCCCATCGTGGCGATGTCGCGGTCACGGAACAGGATGGAGCCGTCGGTGGCGGGCGCCAGCCCCAGCAGGGCGCGCCCGAGCGTCGTCTTCCCGCTGCCGCTCTCGCCGACCAGCCCCAGGACCTCGCCGCGGCGCAGCTGGAGGTCGACGCCGTCGACGGCCTTCACGGTGCCGGAGTCGCGGCCGAGGAGCCGGCCGAGCGCGCCGCCGCGCAGGCCGTAGTGCACCTCCAGGCCGCGTACGTCGATGAGCGGCTCGGCCGTCGTACCGGTCGGGACGAATCGCTGCTCAGGCCTCGTCGGCATCGCTCAACTCCTCCTGCGCCAGGGGCCTGCGCTCGTCGTCGGTCAGGGTCCGCGGTCCGCGCAGCCAGCACTCGACCGTGCCGCCACCGTCGCGGTCGACGGGCACCGGGTGCTCCGCAGAGCAGACCGACATCGCCTCGGGACAGCGCGGGTGGAAGCGGCAGCCCGGAGGTGGGTCGACCAGGTCGGGCGGAGACCCAGGGATGAACCGCAGGCCCGTGGTGCTGAGCGAGATCGTCGACGCGAGCAGCTCGCGGGTGTAGGGGTGCTGCGGGTCGCCGAAGACGTCGGCAACGGTCCCCTGCTCGACGATCCGGCCGGCGTACATCACGGCGACGCGGTCGCACGCCTCGGCGACGATGCCCACGTTGTGGGTGATCAGGAGCAGGGCGGTGTCGAAGTTGCGGCGGAGGTCGTTGAGGATCTGGACGATCTGGGCCTCGACGAGGACGTCGAGCGCGGTGGTCGGCTCGTCCGCCACCACGAACGCCGGGCGCAGCACGAGAGCGAGCGCGATCATCAGGCGCTGCCGCATCCCGCCGGAGAACTCGTGTGGGTAGGAGCGGTAGCGCGTCGGGGGGATCCCCATCAGCCGCAGCGCGTCCAGCGCCCGCTCGCGCACCTCCGCGCGGGGAAGCTTGGGCTCGTGCTGGCGGATCGTCTCCTCGAAGTGGTCCGAGATCCGCATCAGCGGGTTGAGCCGCGTCAACGGCTCCTGGAAGATCATGCCCAGGTCGCTCCCCCGCAGGGCGTACGCCTGCCGGGGGCTCATCGCGAAGATGTCCCGACCGCGGTAGAGCACCTCGCCGTCGCGCTTCGCGCCCTCGGGAAGCAGCCCCATCAATCCGCGGCCGAGCGTGGACTTGCCGCAGCCGGACTCGCCGACCAGCCCGAGCGTCTCTCCCGGCCTGAGGTCGAAGCTGACGCCGTCGACGGCCTGGATCGCGCCCCGGGTGGTGCCGTACCAGACGCGCACGTCGCGCGCCGAGAGCACCGGGTCGGTCGCCTGCTCTGCCGGTGCGCTCACCGGGCCTCCTCCTTCTGGTCCTGCTCGCTCTGGTCCTGGTCCGCGTCGGCCGGGCCCATCAGCGCGGCCCGGCTCGGCAGCACCACGGGCAGCAGCCGGCGCCGCCGCAGCGTCGGGTTGAGCGTCTCGTTGAGGCCTTCGCCGACCAGGGTCAGCCCGGTCACGAGCAGCACGATCGCCAGGCCCGGGTACAGACCGGTCCACCAGATCCCCGAGCCCGCGTCGGCGAGGGCCCGGTTGAGGTCGTGACCCCACTCCGCTGCCTGGGTGGACTGGATGCCGAGCCCGAGGAAGCCGAGACCCGCGAGGGTGAGGATCGCGTCGGCGGCGTTCAGGGTGCCGATGACCGGCACGCTCTGGACGACGTTGCCGAACAGGTACCGGCGCATGATCACCCAGTCGGAGGCACCCATGGCGCGCGCCGCCTCGACGTACGTCGCCTCCTTCGCGCTGACCGTCGTGTTCCGCACGACGCGGTAGTACTGCGGGACGTAGATCACCGACAGCGACAGGGACACCGCGATCACACTCCCCCCGACGATGTTGGTGAGCAGGAACGAGAACACGATCGCCAGCAGGAACGAAGGGAACGCGAAGAGCGCGTCCATGACGAGCACCAGCACCCGGTCCAGCCACCCGCCGAAGTACCCCGACACCAGACCGAGCGGTACGCCGACGACGACGCAGATGACGATCGACAGGGCGACCACCTCGATGGCGGTCCGCGCGCCCCACACCACCCTGGAGTAGACGTCGAACTCCAGCCGGTCGGTGCCGAACCAGTGCTGTCCGTCGGGACGGGACAGCTTCGCGAAGTCGTGGCCGTGGGCGGTCGCCTGGGCGAAGCCGTACGTCGCGATCCACGGGGCGAAGACCGCGAGCACGATGAAGACCAGCGTGATGACCAGGCCAGCCAGGAGCATCCAGCGCGCGAGTCCGGTGGTGTCGGTGACGGGGGCGGCGAGCCGCTTCAGCAGGCGCATGTCAGTACCTCACCCGCGGGTCGATCATGGCGTTGACGATGTCGACGAGCACGCTGACGATGACGACCGCGATCGCGAAGATCGTCACGATCCCCTGGACGGCGCCGTAGTCGCGATCGTCGATGTACTCGACGAGCTTCTGCCCCAGCCCCGGCCAGTTGAACGTCTCCTCGGTGAGGACGGCGCCTCCGAGCAGCAGCGCGAACTGGAGCCCGACGACGGTGATCACCGGCACCAGCGCGTTGCGCAGCGCGTGGTGCCGCGTGACCCTGCCGCGGGAGATGCCGCGTGCCTCGGCGGCCTCGACGTAGTCGGCCTGCATGGTCTGCAGGATGTTCACCCGCACGAGCCGGATGAAGACGCCGCAGATCAGCAGACCCAGGGTCAGCGCGGGCAGGAGCAGGTGCTTGAGCACGTCGACGATCGCTGAGCCGTCACCGCTCAGGAACACGTCGATCAGCAGGATGTGGGTGTGCGGCTGCACGACGAACGCCGTCATCGGGTCCGACGCGCCGCCGGTCGGCAGGCCGAGCGGCTCTGCGACGTACACCTGCAGCAGGAAGCCGACGAAGAAGATCGGTGCGGCGTAGCTGAGGATGCCGAAGAGTCGGATCACGACGTCCGGGGCCGTGTCGCGGTAGCGGCCGGCGACGAGACCGAGCGGGATGCCGACGACCAGGGCGACGAGGAACGCCGCGATGGTCAGGCTCAGCGTCGCTCCACCGTTGTCGCGCACCACGCGCAGCACAGGCTGGCCGTCGGTGAAGGTGGTGCCGAAGTTCAGGTGGATCACCTGGGACAGGTAGTCCCAGTACTGGACGATCAGCGGTCGGTTGAGGCCGAGCGCCTCCTTGCGCTGGTTGAGCGCCTGGGCGTCGATCTTCCCGCCGACCGCCGCGGAGATCGGGTCGCCGGGGGCGACGCGGAGCACCACGAAGACCAGGGTCAGGATCACCCAGACCATCGGGATGACGAGCAGCACTCGCTGCAGGATGTAGCGGGGAAGAGACCCGCCGCCGGATCTGCTCACCGGGGTCCTCTCTCGTGCGTACGTCGTGGGGAGCGCGCGCTCCCCACGACGTCGTGCGTGGTCGAGCCTCGAGCGACTACCTCTTGGTGACCATCCAGAGCCGGAAGATGAACGACGGGTCGAGCGTCGAGTCGACCCCGCTCATGTCCTTGCCGTAGACGGCGGTGTTCTTGCCGACCCACATCGGGATGAGCGGCACGTCCTTGGCCGCGATGTCCTGGAGCTTGCCCTCGATCTGCTGGCGCAGGGCCTGGTCGGCGGTGCCCTGTTCCTGCGCGACCAGCCGGTTGACCGTCGGGTTCTTGTAGCCGTTCTGGAAGAACCCGCCGTTGACGAGGAACGGGGACAGGTAGTCGTCGGCGTCCGGGTAGTCCGGGAACCAGCCGAGCATGAACAGGTCGTAGGCGCCCTGCTTGTACAGCTTCTGGTACTGCTCCCACTCGGTGCTCTTCAGCGTGACGGAGAACAGGCCGCTCGCCTCGAGCTCACGCTTGAGCTCGTTGGCCTCGTCCTCGGCGGTCGAGCCGTAGTGGGTGGGCGTCCAGCCGACGGTCAGCTTGACCGGCGTCTTCACACCTGCCGCCTGCAGCATCTGCTTCGCCTTGGCAGTGCTCGGAGACGCGCCGTACGCTGTCGTGAAGGAGTCCTTGTGACCTGGATATCCGGGCGGGACGATGCTGTAGAGCGGTGTCACCGTGTTGTCGTCGGCGACCTTGGCGATCTTCGCGCGGTCGATCAGTGCGGCCGCGGCCTTGCGGATCGCGAGGTTCTTGCCGACGGGGCCGTCGACCTTCCAGGTCCAGTAACGGATCTCGGCGCCCTGCCCGGTGGCGACGGTGAGCTTGGAGTCGCTCTTGAGGTCGCTGATGTCGCTCGGGCTCAGGCTGCGCCAAGCGACGTCGACCTCACCGTTCTGCACGGCGAGCTTGAGCGCGGTGTCGTCGGAGTAGTACTTGATGAACACCTGCGAGGCGCCGGTGGAGTTGTCGCCGGAGTAGTTCGTGTTCTTCTCGAGCACGGCCTGGTTCTTGGCCTCGTACTGCGCGAGCTTGTAGCGGCCCGATCCGATCACCTGGTCGTCCGGGAGCTTCTTGGCTGCCGGGAAGACCTGCTGGTCGACGATGGCCGCCGCGCCGGGGTAGGTCAGGACGTACTGGAACGTCGTGTCCGGCTTGTTCAGGTGGAAGACGACGGTGGTGTCGTTGGGCGTCTCGATGGCGCCTTTGTCGAGCGTCACCAGACCGGTCTTCGGGTTGGTCTTCGTGATGCTGCCGAGCAGGTAGATCGCGGCACCCTCGGGGTCCTGGATCTTGATCGCACGCTCGAAGCTGTACTTCACGTCAGCCGACGTCAGTGCGTCCCCGTTGGAGAACTTCAGACCGGGCTTGAGGGTGCACTTCAGCGTCTTGGGGTCGCTGTAGGTGCACGACTTGGCTGCGTCGCCCTGGATCTTCGTCGAGTTCGCCGGGACGGTGACCAGGGTCTGGTACAGGTTGTACTCCAGCGTGGAGGACCCGAGGTCGTAGGAGCCGGCCGGGTCGAGGGCCGTGACCGTGTCGGTCGTGCCGAGGACCCAGGCGTCGGGCATCACCTTCACGCTGCTGCCGTTGCCGCTGCCGCACGCGCTGATCCCGAGAGCCAGTGCGCTCGCCCCGACGGCTGCGAGCGCCCTGCGCATGCCTTTTCTCATCCGTGTTCACTCCGCTCCGATCCCACGCGGCTGGGGATCTTTCGCGGGAAGTTACTCGGAGGATCCCGGTGCTTCTAGGGAAGATCGCCGGTATCGGGATCTCGATCCGACAACGATTCCGATCGCGCCGTACGACGGCCGTGGGTCAAGCGCGGGCCAGAAGCTCCGGCGTCACGCCGGCGAGCGAATCGAGCTTGGTCCAGCCCGGCCGGAGGGGCATCGGCACGTGGTTCGGTACGACGACCACCCGGCAACCGGCGGCGTCCGCGGACGCCGCACCGGTCGGGCTGTCCTCCACGGCCACGCACTCCTCAGCAGGTACGCCGAGGGCTGCCGCCGCGGTGAGGTAGGGCTCCGGGTGCGGCTTGCCGTTGGCGACCTGGTCGCCGGTGACGACCGCGGCGAAGGTGCCCGCGGGCAGGTGCTCCAGGATCGGCGCCACGAACCGCTGGTAGGACATCGTCACCAGCGCACACGGGACGCCGGCCTCGCCCAGCGCCACCAGCAGCTCACGCGCACCCGGGCGCCACGGCACACTCTCGCGCACCCGCGCGACGACGCCGTCGAGGAGCATCTCGACGATCTCCTCCGCGGAGTACGGCAGCGGCACCTGGTCGCGCATCAGGCGGCCCGAGGTGAGGAGGTCGTTGCCGACCATCTGCATGGCCTGCTCGCGCGTCCAGGTGCCGCCGTGCGCCTCGGCGATCTCGGTCTCGGTCGCCATCCAGTAGGGCTCGGTGTCGACGATCGTGCCGTCCATGTCCAAGAGCACAGCCGCCGGATGCGCCTGCTCCGACGCGTTCCTCCTGCCGGACCCGCTCGGGACGACAGCGCTCACGATGACCCCTCCGAGGCTCTTGATGGACCGACCTGCGAGGCACCAGCCTAGGGGCCGGGCGGCCGGCGGCCGACATCCTCGAGACCCGCGCCCCGACCCCCTTGCGCCCGGCACCCGTCCTTGCCTAGTGTTCCAAGGCACAGAAGATTTCTTCCGCGATATGGAATCGAGGAATGATGGACCTTCCGTCCGGCATCGAGATCACGGGCCCGATGAACAACCGCTACGAGGAGATCCTGACTCCTCGGGCGCTCGAGCTGGTGGCACTGCTCCACCGCGAGCTCGAGGGCCGGCGGGAGGAGCTGCTGGAGCGGCGCGGCAAGCGCATGCGCGAGTTCGCCGAGGGCGGCACGCTGGACTTCCTCCCAGAGACCGCCCACATCCGCGAGGACGAATCGTGGCGGGTCGCCGAGCCGGCCCCACGGCTGGCCGACCGCCGGGTGGAGATCACCGGACCGACCGAGCGCAAGATGACCATCAACGCGCTCAACAGCGGTGCGAAGGTCTGGCTCGCCGACCACGAGGACGCCAACACCCCCCTGTGGGAGAACGTGGTGCAGGGCCAGCTCAACCTGCTCGACGCGATCCGCGGCACCATCTCCTACGACAACCCGGCCGGCCCCGACGGCAGCCCGGGCAAGCACTACGAGGTGACCGCCGACGAGCAGCCCACCATCGTCGTACGACCGCGGGGGTGGCACCTCCCGGAGAAGCACCTCCTGGTCGACGGCGCCCGGACCAGCGGCGGTCTCGTCGACTTCGCGCTCTACCTCGCGACGTGCGGCCGGCTCCAGCTCGATCAGGGCAGCGGGCCGTACTTCTACCTGCCGAAGATGGAGTCCCACCTCGAGGCGCGGCTGTGGAACGACGCGTTCAACCTCGCGCAGGACTTCCTCGACATCCCGCGCGGCACGATCCGCGCGACGGTGCTGATCGAGACCTATCCCGCGGCCTTCGAGATGGAGGAGATCCTCTACGAGCTGCGCGAACACTCCGCGGGTCTCAACGCGGGGCGCTGGGACTACATGTTCAGCGTCATCAAGTGCTTCCGCACGCGAGGCAAGGAGTTCCTGCTCCCCGACCGCAACAGCGTGACGATGACCGTGCCCTTCATGCGGGCCTACACCGAGCTGCTGGTGCGCACCTGCCACAAGCGCGGCGCGCACGCGATCGGCGGCATGGCCGCCTTCATCCCGAGCAAGGATCCCGAGGTCAACGACTTCGCGTTCAAGAAGCTCACCGAGGACAAGACACGTGAGGCCGGCGACGGCTTCGACGGCTCCTGGGTCGCGCACCCCGGCATGGTCGACGCCTGCCGCGACGCCTTCGACGCAGTGCTCGGCGACGCGCCCAACCAGCGCGACAAACTCCGCGAGGACGTCCGCGTCACGGCCGCCGACCTGCTCGACGTGAGGTCCACGCCCGGCGAGATGACCGAGCAGGGCCTGCGCAGCAACATCAGCGTCGGCATCCAGTACCTCGAGTCGTGGCTGCGCGGCATGGGTGCGGTCGGCATCAACAACCTGATGGAGGACGCCGCCACCGCGGAGATCTCCCGCAGCCAGGTGTGGCAGTGGCTGCACAACGACATCGAGCTCTCCAACGGCGAGCGCGTCACGCGCGAGCTGGTCGAGCGCCTGATCGAGGAAGAGATGCAGAAGATCGGCGAGAAGGCCGACCTCTCGCAGGGGCGGTGGGAGGACGCGCGCGCGACGTTCACCGAGATCTCCCTCGCCGACGAGTACGCCGACTTCCTGACCCTGCCGGCCTACGAGCGGATGCCGTGACGGCGCGATGAGCCCCCTGGAGCGCCTGACGGACCGGGTGCGAGCGCAGCTGCCCGGCGCCGCGGTCATCACCGACCCCTCACGGCTCCGCACCTACGAGTGCGACGGCCTCTCGCACTACCGCGCCACGCCCGCGCTGGTGGTGCTGCCCGAGGACGTCGACCAGCTCGCCGCGGTCGTGGGCGCGTGCGCCGAGCTCGGCGTGCCGTACGTCGCCCGCGGGTCCGGCACCGGCCTCTCCGGCGGCGCCCTGCCGCACACCGAGGGCGTGCTGGTCGTGACCTCCCGGATGCGGTCGGTCCGCGAGGTCCGCCCCGAGGACCAGCGCGCGGTCGTCGAGCCGGGCGTGATCAACCTCGACGTCACTCGCGCGGCCACGCCCCACGGCTACTACTACGCACCCGACCCGTCCTCGCAGCAGGTCTGCTCCATCGGCGGGAACGTCGCCGAGAACTCCGGCGGCGCCCACTGCCTGAAGTACGGCTTCACCACCAACCACGTCACGGGCGTCGAGATGGTCTCGCCCGACGGCGAGGTGGTCCGCCTCGGCGGCGATGCCCCGGACGCCCCCGGCTACGACCTGCTCGGCGCCGTGGTCGGCTCCGAGGGCACGCTCGGCGTGGTCACCGAGGTCACGGTCCGCCTCACACGCCTCCCCGAGCACGTCGTGACGGTCCTGGCCGGCTTCGACTCGACCGACCGGGCGGGCGCCGCGGTCTCGGCGATCATCGGCGCCGGCATCGTTCCCGCCGCGATCGAGATGATGGACGCCCTGGCGATCGAGGCCGCCGAGGCCGCCGTGCACTGCGAGTACCCCGAGGGTGCCGGAGCGGTGCTCGTCATCGAGCTCGACGGCTCGCAGGCCGAGGTCGAGGCCGAGTACGACGACGTCGTGCAGCTCTGCGAGAAGAGCGCGGCCTTCGAGATCCGCACCGCAGTCGACCCCACCGAGCGCGCCCTCATCTGGAAGGGCCGCAAGTCCGCCTTCGCCGCCGTCGGCCGGATCAGCCCGGACTACATCGTCCAGGACGGTGTCATCCCCCGGACCGCCCTGCCCGAGGTGCTCGGACGCATCGCGGCGCTGTCCGAGGAGTCCGGCGTACGGGTGGCGAACGTCTTCCACGCGGGCGACGGCAACCTGCACCCCCTCGTGCTCTTCGACGACGCCGTCGAGGGTGCGGGCGATGCGGCCGAGGAGGTCAGTCGCGCGATCCTCGACCTCTGCATCGAGCACGGTGGGTCGATCACGGGCGAGCACGGCGTCGGTGCCGACAAGGCCGCCCACATGCCGAAGATGTTCGCCGCGGACGACCTCGACACGATGCAGCTGGTCCGCTGCGCCTTCGACCCGGCGCACGTCTCCAACCCGGGCAAGGTCTTCCCCACCCCGCGGCTGTGCGGCGAGGTGCCGGGTCGTCGCAAGGGCGCGCACCCGCTGCAGGAGGCCGGTCTGGCGGAGGTCTTCTGATGGGCGACGCAGCGCTGACCGCCGAGGTGGACGGCGTCGCCGTGGGCGAGGTGGCGACGCCCTGCTCCACCGACGAGGTCGCCGCGACGCTGCGCGGTGCCGCCGGCGGAGGCCGCAGCGTCGTCGTCCAGGGCGGCGGCACCAAGCAGACGTGGGCCATGCCGCCGCGCTCGGCCGACCTGCTGCTGGACCTGTCCGGGATGGACCGGGTGGTCGAGCACGCCGCCGGCGACCTGATCGTCACCGCGCAGGCCGGCACTCCCCTCGCCGCCGTGCAGGAGCACGTCGCCGCCGCCGGCCAGCGGCTGCTCGTCGACGAGACGATCCCGGGCTCGACCGTCGGCGGCGTCCTGGCGACCAACGCCAGCGGACCGGCCCGCCTGCTGGCCGGCACCATGCGCGACCTGCTGATCGGGGTCACCATGGTCCGCGCCGACGGTGTGGTCGCACGCGCCGGCGGCAAGGTGGTCAAGAACGTCGCCGGCTACGACGTCGGCAAGCTGCTCGTGGGCTCGTACGGCACCCTCGCCGTCGTCACCGAGGCCACCTTCCGGCTCCACCCCGTGCCGCCTGTACGCCGCTGGCTGACCGTGCCGTTCGGCTCCGCGACGGAGGCACAGCGACTCGTCCAGGACGTCCTCGCAGCCCAGGTGGTCCCGGCCGCGCTCGAGGTCGCCGTCGACGGTGACGCCCGGAGCGTGACGCTCCTGCTCGAGGGCCGCGGCGCCGGCGTCGACGGGCGGGCGCAGGCCGCTGCGGGCCTGCTGCCGGGAGCGACCTCCACCGAGGAGCGCCCCGACGGCTGGGGCCGCTATCCGTGGGATCCCTCGGCCACCGGCGACGACCGGGCCGTCGCGCTCAAGCTCACGTTCCGGCTGTCCGCGCTCGCCGACGTCCTCGAGGCCGCTGCCGACCTCGCCGTCCGCGGCTCCGCGGGCGCCGGGGTCCTCTACGCCTCGATGTCCGGTGACGAGCCCGCTGCGGTCGCGCCGGTGCTGACGCGGCTCCGCGAGGTCTGCGGACGCCACGGTGGCGCGGTGGTCGTCCTCGACGCCCCGGCCGCCGTCAAGCGGACCGTGGACGTGTGGGGCCCCGTGCCCGCGCTCGACCTGATGCGGCGGGTCAAGGACGAGTTCGACCCCGACCGCCGCCTCGCCCCCGGCCGCTTCGTGGGAGGTATCTGATGTCAGAGCTCGGTCAGACCGGTTCGATCACCGACGAGTCGTCGTACGGCGGGGGCGCGTTCGACCGTCGCAACCCGCCCGACGAGGCGCTGCTGGGCGACTGCGTCCACTGCGGCTTCTGCCTGCCCACGTGCCCGACGTACGTGCTGTGGGGCGAGGAGATGGACAGCCCCCGCGGCCGGCTCTACCTGATGAAGGAGGGCCTGGAGGGCGCGCCCATGGACGACGCGATGGTCGAGCACTGGGACAACTGCCTCGGCTGCATGTCGTGCGTGACGGCCTGTCCGTCGGGGGTGAAGTACGACGTCCTGATCGAGCAGACCCGCGCGCAGGTGGAGCGTCGCCACGAGCGGGCGCCGTCGGACCGGGCGCTGCGCGCGCTGATCTTCGCGATCTTCCCCCACCCCCGCAGGCTCCGCCTGCTCCGCGGCCCTCTCCGGGTGCTGCAGCGGACCGGGCTCGACCGCGCGCTGCGCCGGACCGGCCTGCTCGAGCGGATGGCGCCGCACCTGGCGGCGATGGAGCGGCTCGCTCCCCCGCTCGGCCCGCCCGAGCCGCTCCCCCGCCGGGTGCCCGCCACGGGCGAGCGCCGGGCGACGGTCGGGCTCATCACGGGCTGCGTCCAGGGCGCGTTCTTCCCCCAGGTCAACGCGGCCACCGCGCGCGTGCTCGCGGCCGAGGGGTGCGACGTCGTGATCCCGCCGCAGCAGTCGTGCTGCGGAGCCCTCTCGGTGCACAACGGGCGCGAGACCGAGGCGCAGCGGTTCGCACGTCGCACCATCGATACCTTCGAGCAGGCCGGTGTGGACCGGATCGTGATCAACGCCGCCGGCTGCGGCTCGACGCTCAAGGACTACGCGCGGCTGCTCGCCGACGACCCGACGTACGCCGACCGCGCCCGGGCGTTCCAGGACAGGGTCAGCGACATCGCGGAGATCCTGGACGAGCTCGGGCCCCGGGCGGAGCGGCACCCGCTGCCGGTGACGGTGGCCTACCACGACGCCTGCCACCTCGCCCACGCCCAGGGGGTCCGTGACGAGCCGCGCCGGCTGCTCGGCGGCATCCCCGACCTCGAGGTGCGCGAGATCGCCGAGGCCGAGCTGTGCTGCGGCTCGGCGGGCATCTACAACATCCTGCACCCCGAGGCCTCCCGCGAGCTCGGCGAGCGCAAGGCCGCGAACATCGTCGCGACCGGCGCCGAGGTGCTCGTCACCGCCAATCCCGGGTGCCTGCTTCAGGTCACCTCCGCCATCGCCGCCCGCGGCCACGAGATGGGCATGGCCCACCTCGTCGAGGTTCTCGACGCCTCGATCCGTGGGCTCGACGCCGACCGTCTCCACCACCGCACCATCTGAACCCCCTCACCGACTGGGAGCCACTCATGTTCCATCAGACCCTCGATCCGGTCGGCGGCTCGCTCGGCCTGAGCGCACTCTGCGGAGCGATACCGCTGATCGCGCTCTTCGTCCTGCTCGGCGGCTTCCGCATGCGGGCCTGGCTCGCCGGCGTGATCGCGCTCGTGCTGTCACTCCTCATCGCGATCATCGCCTTCAACATGCCCGCCGGGCAGGCGCTGCTCTCGGGCACCGAGGGGGCGGCGTACGGCTTCTTCCCGATCATGTGGATCGTCGTCAACGCGATCTGGGTCTACAACCTCACCGTCGCCACCGGGCACTTCGCCGTGCTGCAGCGCAGCTTCGAGAGCGTCAGCGCGGACCAGCGGATCCAGGCCATCATCATCGCGTTCTGCTTCGGCGCTCTCCTCGAGGCCCTCGCCGGCTTCGGGACCCCCGTCGCCATCACCGTCGTGATGCTGATGGCCCTCGGGTTCAAGCCGCTCAAGGCGGCGACCGTCGCGCTGGTGGCCAACACGGCACCGGTCGCGTTCGGCGCGATGGCGGTGCCGATCACCACGCTGGCCACGGTCGCGAACGGCGCCACCAACGACCCGCGGCTCAGCATCCACACGATCGGCTCGATGGTCGGTCGCCAGACACCGATCCTGGCGATCTTCGTGCCCCTGATCCTCGTCTTCATCGTCGACGGCAAGCGCGGCCTCAAGCAGACCTGGCTGCCCGCGATCGTCGCGGGTGTCGCCTTCGGCATCGGCCAGTTCGTCTCCTCGAACTACATCTCGGTCACGCTGGCCGACATCGTCGCCTCGCTCTTCTCCGCTCTCGTCCTCGTCGGCTTCCTGCGTCTCACGCACGCCCCGCGCAACCGCGGCGTGGAGACGGCCGAGGCCACGCCCGCCGAGCCTGCGACCGAGCGGCCCGGCACCGCACCCGGCACGGCCGCACCCACGAAGCGCGACAGCCGACGTGACGTCACGCTGGCCTACGCGCCGTACCTGGTGATCATCGTGCTGTTCGTGATCACCAACATCACGGCGGTCCAGGACAAGCTCGCCCTGGAGCCGTGGACCAAGTCCTTCAACTGGCCCGGCCTGCACGTCTACAACGCCGCCGGCGATGCCGTCTCCACGACGCTCTTCAAGTTCAACTGGCTGCCGGCGGCCGGCACGATCCTGCTGATCTCGGGCCTCGTCACCATGGCGATCCTGCGGATCTCCCCTGCCACGGCCGTCCGCACCTACCTGCGGACCTACGTCGAGCTGCGCTCCGCGATCATCACCGTCATGGCCGTCCTCGGTCTGGCCTACGTCATGAACCTCTCGGGGCAGACCGGCTCGCTCGGCGCCTGGCTGGCGGGCGCGGGCAGCGCGTTCGCGATCCTGTCGCCGATCCTGGGCTGGCTCGGGGTGGCGGTGACGGGGTCCGACACCTCGTCCAACGCCCTCTTCGGCGCCCTCCAGGTCCAGACCGCCAAGCAGGCGGGGATCGACCAGGTGCTCATGGCCGCCGGCAACTCCTCGGGCGGCGTGCTCGGCAAGATGATCAGCCCCCAGAACCTCGCCATCGCCGCGGCCGCCGTCGGCATGGCCGGACAGGAGGGCACCATCTTCCGGCGGGTCTTCCTGTGGAGCGTGGTCATGGTGGTCTTCATGTGCGTCATCGTCGGGCTGCAGTCGACCGGGATCCTCAGCTGGATGATCCCCTGAGTGCCCTAGTCTCTGAACATGCTCGACAGCACAGGGGGGAGCCGTCCGGCTGGGACGGTGCAGTCGCTGGAGCGCGCGATCGACGTGCTCGAGGCGCTGGCCCGGGCGGAGCGTGCGCTGGGGGTCGGTGAGGTCGCCGAGGCGACGCGCCTGCCGCAGGGCACCGTCCACCGGCTCCTGCAGACCCTCCAGGCACGGGGCTACGTGCGTCGGGCGGAGTCGCGGAAGTACTCCCTCGGCACCGGGGCGGTCCGTCTCGGCACCGCGGCCCAGGGCGCGCTCGCCCGGAGCGCCCGGCCCCACCTGGCCGAGCTCGTGCGGCTCTCGGGAGAGACGGCGAACCTGGCCGTGCTCGAGGGCGACGACGTCGTGTACGTCGAGCAGGTGTCCTCACCGCACACGCTGCGGATGTTCGCCGAGGTCGGTCGGCATGTCCCGCCCCACTCGACGGCCGTCGGGAAGGTCCTGCTGGCCGCGCTACCGCGCGACCGCGTCGTGGCGCTGCTCCAGCGCACCGGCCTGCCGGCGCGGACCCCCGCCACGATCACCCGGGTGGAGGACTTCCTGGCCGAGCTCGACCGCACGCTCGAGCGGGGCTGGGCGGCGGACGAGGAGGAGCAGGAGACCGGGGTGCGGTGCGTCGCCGCGCCCGTCGGGCGTGACGGTCACGTGGTCGCGGCGCTGTCCGTCTCGGGGCCGGCCGACCGCTTCACCACGGCGGTCTCCGACAAGCTCATCCCCGCGATACAGGAAGCGGGTCGTCAGGTCGGATAGCCAGTGCGCCTACCGCGTGCGCCGAAGCCAGCGCGAGCGACTCGGGGCGGCCGCGGGGTCGACCGGACGGCCGTCGGCATCCATCGGCACCGACCTGGCGCGACGGTCGCGGCGATCCCGCTCGTTGGAGACCACCGCGGCGGCGAGCCCGATCACCCCGGCGATCATCAGGATGAAGCCGAGGGCGTCGTCGTTGACGTACGGCAGGTCGATCTTGAGGGCCCACACGACGGCGGCGCCGAGTCCGATGAGGACGAGCGCGAGCTCCGCGGTCGTCTCGCCGCGGTAGCCGGGCATCGTCAACGCGACGACGATCGCGAGCACGCCGGTCACCATGAGCACGACCCCCAGCGCGTTGTCGTCGATCCTGGGGATGTCCGCGTCGACGGCCCAGCGCAGGATCGCGCCGAGGAGGATCAGCACGGCGCCGAGGCTGATGTCGCTGTCGTCGCGACGCGAGCGCATCAGGGCGGCACCGAGCAGCAGGAGGATGCCCCCGACCATCAGGATCACGCCGAGCGCGTTCTCGTCCAGGTGGGAGATGTTGACGTCGACCGCCCAGTAGAGGATCGCGCCGACGGCGACGCAGATGATTCCGAGGGGGCCCATGACTTCTCCTGGTGGTCCTGGTGGGTGGGGTCGTTGCACAGTACCCACAGGATGCCGGGACACACTTGGTCGAGAATCTGGCGGACTCCCCTGTCAGAATGGCAATCTCTACCCAGCGGGGTCCTCCGTCCCCGTCCGAGCCCGACGAAGGACCTGCCGATGCCGCTGCGGAAGACGCGCCCAGAGCGCCATGGTGTCTACGACTACATCGTGGTCGGAGCCGGCTCCGGAGGGGCCGCGGTGGCGGCACGGCTCGCCCGCAACCCCGCCGTGACCGTGCTCCTCGTCGAGGCCGGCGGCAGCGACTTCAGGCTCGACACCCGCGCGCCGGCCGCCTTCGGCGAGCAGTTCCACAAGAAGGGCGACTGGGACTACTTCACCCAGCCCGAGCCGGCCGCGGCGAACCGCGAGATCCACCTGCCGCGGGCGAAGGTCGTCGGCGGCTGCAGCGCGATGAACGCGATGCTGTGGGTGCGCGGCAGCGACCGCGACTTCGACGGATGGGGCATCGACGGCTGGAGCTGGTCCGACGTCGCCCCGGTGTACGACCGCATGGAGTGGCACTTCCTCAAGAGCCACAACCAGGACGGGCCGATGCGGATCAACCGCATCGCCACCCCCGACGCGACCGCCGTCGCCTTCGTCGAGGCCGCCGTCAACGCGGGCATCGTGCCGAACGACGACATCAGCGGCCCCGACCTCGACGGCGTGGCCCTCGCCCCGACGACGACGGTCGGCGGACGCCGCTGGAGCACGGCACGCGGCTACCTCGACGCGGCGATCCAGCGTCCGAACTTCGACCTGATGACCAAGACGCTGGTCGACCGGGTGCTGATCACCGGCGGGCGGGCGGTCGGCATCGAGGTGACCCGTCGCGGCGCCACGCGGACCATCGCGGCCCGCGGTGAGGTCGTCCTCAGCGCGGGCGCCTACAACACCCCGCAGCTCCTGCAGCTCTCCGGCATCGGGGACGCCTCGCAGCTGCGCGGCCTGGGCATCGACGTGGTCGTCGACAACCCGCAGGTCGGCGCGCACCTCAAGGAGCACCCGTTCAGCTTCACGAACTTCGAGCTGAACAAGCCGTGGAAGGGCCTGTTCGGCGTCGAGAAGAACCCGATGCACGTCGTCAACTGGCTGCGCAACGGCACCGGCCCGCTGGCCAGCAACGTCGCCGAGGCGATCGCGCACGTCCGCACGCGCGAGGGCCTGGAGGTGCCGGACATGCAGCTCGTCTTCGCGCCCGCGTTCTTCTGGGACAACGGCGAGGCCACGCACGACAAGCCGGCCCTGAGCATCATGCAGTCCTACTGGGAGCCCAGGAGCACCGGACACGTCCGGATCACCAGCAAGGACCCCCGCGCCGCACCGGACATCCTGATGAACATGCTGGCCGACCCCGCGGACGTCGAGGCTCTCATGCGCGGCATCGAGCTCACCCGCAGGATCGTCGCCGCCGCGCCGTACGACGAGATGGTCAGTGGCGAGCTCAACCCGGGTCCCGGCGTACGGACCCCGGAACAGCTCGAGCGCTTCATCCGCGAGACGACGCTGCACACCTACCACCCGGCCTGCACCGCCGGCATGGGCCGGGTGCTCGACGAGCGGCTGCGGGTCGAGGGCGTCGCCGGGCTCCGCGTCGCCGACGCCAGCGCCCTGCCGGAGATCACCCACGGCAACACGAACGCGCCCGCCATCCTGTTCGGCGAGCGGTGCGCGGACTTCATCGCCGCCGACGCCCAGGCCCGCTGACGCGAGTCGGACCGGCCTCGAATGACTGTCGTTTGGTACCAAACGACAGTCAGAACGGCCCTGGAGCTGCCGTTTGGTACCAAACGACAGCTCCAGGCGACGGAGATCCTCGGCTCAGGTCAGTCCTCGGGGTCGTAGCCGAGGTTGGCCGAGAGCCAGCGCTCGGCCTCGGTGACGGCCCAGCCCTTGCGCTCGGCGTAGTCGGCGACCTGGTCGCGGCCGAGGCGGCCGACGACGAAGTACTGCGAGTCGGGGTGGGAGAAGTACCAGCCGCTGACCGACGCGCCCGGCCACATGGCCATCGACTCGGTGAGCTCGATGCCGGCGTTGGCCTCGACGTCGAGCAGCTCCCACAGGGTGCGCTTCTCGGTGTGGTCGGGGCAGGCCGGGTAGCCCGGAGCGGGACGGATGCCCTTGTAGCGCTCGGCGATGAGGTCCTCGTTGCTGAGCGACTCGCCGCCGTCGTACGCCCAGAACTCGGTGCGGACGCGCTGGTGGAGGCGCTCGGCGAAGGCCTCGGCCAGGCGGTCGGCGAGCGCCTCGAGCAGGATCGCTGAGTAGTCGTCGAGGTCGTCCTTGAAGGCCTTGATCCGCTCCTGGCTGCCGAGCCCGGCGGTGACCGCGAAGGCGCCCACGTGGTCGGCGATCCCGGTCGCCTTCGGGGCGACGAAGTCGCCGAGCGAGCGGTTGGGGATGCCCTCGCGGTGCTCGCCCTGCTGACGGAGGTGGTGCAGCGTCGTCAGCACCTCGTCGCGACCCGCGGAGGTGTACAGCTCGGTGTCGTCACCCACCCGCGCGGCCGGGAAGAAGCCGATGACGGCACGGGCGGTCAGCCAGCCCGCGGCGATGACCTTGTCGAGCATCTCCTGTGCGTCGTCGTACAGCTTCCGGGCGGCCTCGCCGGTGGTGGGGCTGTTGAGGATGTCGGGGAACTTGCCCTTCATCTCCCACGCGTTGAAGAACGGCTGCCAGTCGATGAACTCGCGCAGCTCGGCGAGGTCGTACGCCTCGAAGGTGCGTACGCCGGTGAAGCCCGGCTCGGGCGCCTGGTAGCCGTCCCACGAGATCGGCGTCGCGTTGGCGCGCGCCTGCTCCAGGGTCAGCATCGGTCGGTCGTGCTTGGCCGAGTGGCGCTCGCGGAGGGCGTCGTAGTCGGTCTGGATGTCGGCCATGAACGCCGGGCGGCGCTCGTCGGACAGCAGGGAGGACGCGACCGGCACCGAGCGAGAGGCGTCCTTGACCCAGACCACCGGCTGGTCGTAGCGCTTGTCGACCTTGACCGCCGTGTGGGCGCGTGACGTCGTCGCGCCGCCGATCAGCAGCGGGATCTTGAAGTCCTGGCGCTGCATCTCGGTGGCGACGTTGACCATCTCGTCGAGCGAGGGGGTGATCAGGCCGGACAGGCCGATCATGTCGGCGTTGACCTCGCGGGCCTTGTCGAGGATCGTCTGCGCCGGCACCATCACGCCGAGGTCGATGACCTCGTAGTTGTTGCACTGCAGCACGACACCGACGATGTTCTTGCCGATGTCGTGGACGTCGCCCTTCACCGTGGCCATCACGATCGTGCCGTTGGTGTCGTTGCCCGCCATCTCCGGGTTCGCGGCCTTCTCCTCCTCGATGAACGGGATCAGGTAGGCCACGGCCTTCTTCATGACGCGGGCGCTCTTGACGACCTGAGGGAGGAACATCTTGCCGGCACCGAACAGGTCGCCGACGACGTTCATGCCGTCCATCAGCGGGCCCTCGATGACCTCGATGGTGCGGCCGTCGGCAGCCTTGATGGCCGCGCGGAGCTCCTCGGTGTCCTCCTCGACGTACGCGTCGAGGCCCTTGACCAGCGCGTGGGTGATCCGGTCGGCCACGGGCAGCTCGCGCCACTGCTCGGTGGCGGCCTCCGCGACCTCGCCGCTCCCCCGGTGCTTCTCGGCGAGCTCGAGCAGCCGCTCGGTGGCCGCGTTGGGGTCGTCGGTGCGGTTGAGGACCACGTCCTCGATGGCATCGCGCAGCTCGGGGTCGACCTGGTCGTAGACGACCAGCGCACCGGCGTTGACGATGCCCATGTCGAGACCGGCGTTGATCGCGTGGTAGAGGAAGACCGCGTGGATGGCCTCGCGCACCGGGTTGTTGCCCCGGAAGCTGAAGCTCACGTTGGAGATGCCGCCGGAGACCTTCGCACCCGGGAGGTTCTGCTTGATCCAGCGGGCGGCCTCGATGAAGTCCACGCCGTAGGTCGCGTGCTCCTCGATGCCTGTCGCGACGGCGAAGACGTTCGGGTCGAAGATGATGTCCTCGGGATCGAAGCCGACCTCGTCGACCAGGATCCGGTACGCCCGGCCGCAGATCTCCTTGCGGCGCTCGAGGTTGTCGGCCTGACCGTCCTCGTCGAAGGCCATCACGACCGCGGCGGCGCCGTACTTCTTGCACAGCCGGGCCTGGGCGACGAACTTCTCGACGCCCTCCTTCATCGAGATCGAGTTGACGATCGGCTTGCCCTGCACGCAGCGCAGGCCGGCCTCGATGACCTCCCACTTGGAGGAGTCGATCATCACCGGGACGCGTGAGATGTCGGGCTCGGAGGCGACCAGCTTCAGGAAGCGGTCCATCGCGGCGACGCCGTCGATCATGCCCTCGTCCATGTTGACGTCGATGACCTGCGCGCCGTTCTCGACCTGCTGGGCGGCGACCGAGAGAGCGGTGTCGTAGTCGCCGTCCTTGATCAGGTTGCGGAAGCGGGCCGAGCCGGTGATGTTGGTGCGCTCGCCGACGTTGACGAACAGGCTCGCCTCGGTGACCGTGAACGGCTCGAGGCCGGACAGGCGCAGGGCCGGGTCATGGGCGTGCGGCACCCGCCCGTGCTTGCCCTCGACCCGCTGCGCGATGGCGGCGATGTGGGCGGGCGTGGTGCCGCAGCAGCCGCCGAGGAGGTTCACGAAGCCCGCGTCGGCGAACTCGGCGACGACCTCGGCGGTCTGGTCGGGCGTCTCGTCGTACTCACCGAAGGCGTTGGGCAGCCCGGCGTTGGGGTACGCCGACACGAACGTGTCCGCGACCCGCGCCATCTCCTGGATGTAGGGCCGCATCTCCTTGGCGCCGAGCGCGCAGTTGAGGCCGACCGCGAGCGGCTGCGCGTGGCGGACGGAGTCCCAGAACGCCTCGGTGACCTGGCCCGACAGCGTGCGCCCTGACGCGTCGGTGATGGTGCCGGAGATGATCACCGGCCAGCGGCGGCCGGTCTCCTCGAACAGCGTCTGGACCGCGAAGATGGCGGCCTTGGCGTTGAGCGTGTCGAAGATGGTCTCGATGAAGAACAGGTCCGCGCCGCCGTCGGCCAGGCCGCGCGCAGCGGTCAGGTACGCGCCGGCGAGCTGCTCGTAGGACACGTTGCGGGCGCCCGGGTCGTTGACGTCGGGGCTGATGCTCGCGGTGCGCGTGGTGGGGCCGAGCGCGCCGGCGACGTACCTCTTGCGGCCGGTCTCGGCCTCGACCTCGTCGGCGACCTGGCGGGCCAGGCGCGCCGACTCGACGTTGAGCTCGTAGGCGAGCGCCTCCATGCCGTAGTCGGCGAGGCTCACGGCGTTGGACGAGAACGTGTTGGTCTCGATGATGTCGGCGCCGGCCTCGAGGTACTCGCGGTGGATGCCGGCGATGATCTGCGGCTGGGTGATCGAGAGCAGGTCGTTGTTGCCGATGAGGTCCTTGGGCCACTCCGTGCGGTCGGCGAAGCGCTCGCCCCGGTAGCCGTCCTCGTCCGGCCGGTCGCGCTGGATCGCGGTGCCCATGGCACCGTCGATGATCGCGATCCGCTCCCGCAGGAGCGCGGTCAGCTCCTCGGTCGCGTCCGGTCGCCAGCTGTTCTGGGGCGCCTCTGACATGCCCATCCTTCCGTCACGGAAGGCGTCCTTGGAGTCGTACGCCGAGCGTGGCGGGTGTGCCCTCGCGGCAGGACCCGTTGCAACGCCTCTCGGCGTGGTGAATGCTACCGGCCCCGGCGGCGTCGTACGCATCGTTGACGGCGTTCGGACTACGGCGGGACTGTCGTTTGGGCACAGACGACAGTCCCGGAGTCCCTGAGAATGCCGTTTGGTACCAAATGGCAGTGACTAGGCTCGTCAGTGTGATGGAGATCGAGAAGGTCCCCGGCCTGGTCGACCCGGTGGTCATCGCCGCGTTCGAGGGGTGGAACGACGCCGCGGAGTCGGCGACGGCCGTGGTGGACCACCTGATGGAGCACTGGCACGCCCGGGTGGTCGGTGCCATCGACCCTGAGGACTACTACGACTTCCAGGTCAACCGGCCCAACGTCGGGATGGACGAGAACGGCTTCCGCAAGCTGACCTGGCCGAGCACCCATGTCGCCGTCGCGTCACCGCCCGGTCTCGACCGGGACGTGATCTTCGTCCGCGGCATCGAGCCGAACATGCGGTGGCGCCAGTTCACCGCCGAGCTGCTCGCCGCGGTCGAGGAGCTCGGCGGCGCGATGATCGTGACCCTCGGCGCGCTGCTCGCCGACTCGCCCCACACCCGGCCGATCCCGGTCAGCGGGTCTGCCAGCGAGCCGGAGCTGGTCGACCGGCTCGACCTGGAGCCCTCGACGTACGAGGGGCCGACCGGGATCCTCGGCGTCTTCGGCGACGCCTGCTCCAAGCTGGACATCCCGTCGGTCTCCTACTGGGCCGCCGTGCCCCACTACGTCGCGCAGCCGCCCTGCCCGAAGGCGACGCTGGCCCTTCTGAACAACCTCGAGGAGCTGCTCGAGACCGGCCTTCCGCTCGGCGACCTCGTCGAGGAGGCGAAGGCATGGGAGCGCGGTGTCGACCAGCTCGCCGAGGAGGACGAGGACATCGCCGACTACGTCCGCTCGCTCGAGGAGACCCGCGACACGACCGACCTGCCCGAGGCCTCCGGCGAGGCGATCGCGCGGGAGTTCGAGCGCTATCTCAAGCGGCGCGGCGACGAGTAGGTCGTCGCTCGCCGCTGACGCGGAGACGCCGAGCGTGCATCGCGCACGTCCCCGGACTGACCTCAGCTCTCAGCAGATCTCACAGCAGTACGCCGAGGGCCCCGTCGAGCACGGCACGCATCGCCGCCGGGGCACCCGCGTCCGACGCGTCCCCGCTGAGCGTGGCGTCGACCCAGCGGTCGACGGCGGCCGTCGCGCGGGGCGCATCGATGTCGGACGCCAGCGCCTCGAGCACCTCGGCGACGGCCTCGTCGGCGGGTGCGCCCGCCGCGCCGGACAGCGCCTGCCGCCAGCGGCCCAGGTCGTCGACGGCCTTCCAGAGCTGGTCGTCGGTCCACTCCCAGTCGTCACGGTAGTGGTGGCGCATCAGCGTCAGCCGGATCGCCATCGGGTCGACGTCGCTGTTGCGCAGGGCTGAGACGAAGACCAGGTTGCCCAGCGACTTCGACATCTTCTGGCCGTCGTAGGCGACCATGCCGGCATGGCTGTAGGCCCGTGCGAACGGCTCGCCGGTCACGGCCTGCACGTGACCGGCACACATCTCGTGGTGCGGGAAGATCAGGTCGCTGCCGCCGCCCTGGACGTCGAAGGCGCCGCCGAGGTGCTTCAGCGCGATGGCCGCGCACTCGATGTGCCAGCCGGGGCGGCCCTTGCCCCACGGGCTGTCCCAGGCAGGCTCCCCCGGCCGCTCGCCGCGCCAGACCAGCGCGTCGAGGCGATCCTTCTTGCCGGCACGCTCCGGGTCGCCGCCGCGCTCGGCGAAGAAGCGCGTCATCGTCTCGCGGTCGTAGTTGGACTCCTCGCCGAATGCGTCGTCGGCGGCGACGGAGTAGTAGAGGTCCTCGTCCACGCGGTAGACGGCGCCGATCTGCTCCAGGCGCTGGATGAGCTCGATCACGAGCGGGATCGACTCCACGGCGCCGACGTACTCGGCCGGTGGAAGGACCCGCAGCGCCTCCATGTCGGTGCGGAACAGCTCGGTCTCGCGCTCGGCGAGCGCCTCCCAGGCGATGCCGACCTTGTCGGCCCGCTCGAGCAGCGGGTCGTCGACGTCGGTGACGTTCTGGACATAGGTCACGTCGTGGCCGGCCGACCGCCATGCGCGGTTGAGCAGGTCGAAGGCGACGTAGGTGTTGGCGTGGCCGATGTGGGTGGCGTCGTACGGCGTGATGCCGCAGACGTACAGCCGGGCCGCGCCCTCGGGTGCCAGCGTGACGCTGCCACCCGTCGCTGTGTCGTGGACCGCGACCGCCGGACCCGTGGCCGGCAGCGTGGGAACATCCGGGGCAGTCCAGGCGCGCATGACGGCGATGCTAACGAGTCGCGGTCAGAACGGCGGCCACGGGATGCTCGGCCAGTGGTCGCCCGGCACCGGGAGGGCGCCGTCGGCGAGCAGCCGCCGGATGCGGCGCTCGAGCGCGTCGAGCTCGTGAGGCGCCAGGTGGGGCTCGAGGGCGACGGCGAGCTCTCCCCGGCACTGCTGGAGCAGCACCTCCAGGACCGCCGTCTCCTCCGCCGTCAGCGACAGACCGCCCCAGCCCCACAGCACCGTGCGGAGCTTGTGCTCGTGGTGGAAGGTGACGCCGTGGTCGACGCCGTACCGGTGACCGTCGTCCATCGGCAGGACGTGGCCGCCCTTGCGGTCGGCGTTGTTGACCACGACGTCGAAGACGGCCATCCGGCGCAGGGCGTCGGAGTCCTCGTGGATCAGGGTGACCGGGCGGTCGCGCTCGTCGTACCCCTCGACGACCGGGAGCCAGCCGTCGGGTACGTCGTCGCCCTGGACCAGGCTGACGGCCTCGTCCTCGGCGACCGCCTGCCACTCCTGCAGCATCCCGGGCCCGTGCGGGCCGTCGCCGAGCCAGGTGCGCGGCACGATGTTCCAGCCGGTCGCCTCGGAGAGGAGGTACGCCGCGACCTCGCGGCCGGCGAGCGTCCCGTCGGGGAAGTCCCACAGGGGCCGCTCCCCCGCGATCGGCTTGTAGACGACCTCGACACCGTCGTCCTCGGCCAGGAAGGTGGCGTTCGAGGCCGGCATGATCCGCCCCTTGAGGGTGAGTGTCACGGCTGCGTCCGGCGGCGGCTCAGGGGTCGCGCCGCTTGAAGCCGTTGGCACGCACGCAGAGGTGCCCCTCGGGGTCGATCGGCTGGCCGCAGAACGGGCAGTCCGGACGTCCTGCACCGAGCACCTTCGCCGCGCGGGCGACGAACGACCGCGCCGCCGCGGGCTCGAGTCGTACGACGAGCATCTCCGCCGCCTCGCCGTTCTCGTCCGGCTCCTCGCCCACGGGGAAGACCTCGATCACCACCCGCTCGTCGTCGGGGTCCCACGACAGCGTCATGGTGCCGCCGCGGAACTCCTCCACGATCGGCTGCTCCAGCGGCGCGTCGTCGGACATGCCGACCGGCTCGACCGCGGGTACGACGGCATCGGTGCTGGCCTCGTTCATGACCTCGTCGAGCAGCTCGTCGATCCGCTCGGCGAGGGCCGCGACCTGCTCCTTCTCCACCGCCACGCTCACGACCCGGGCACCGTCGCGCGCCTGCAGGAAGAAGGTGCGGGAGCCGGGCTCGCCGACCGTGCCGGCGACGAAGCGCTCCGGCGGGTCGAAACCGTGGACGATCGACATGGACCCCACCTTAGGAGTCGGACGGACCGGCGCCGCCACCGACGTCGGCACCCCTGCGCGGCTTCCGGCCGCGGGGCTTGGCGGCCAGCCAGGACAGGTCGCCGTCGTGGGTGTTGCTGGCGAGCACGTAGGGCCGGTCGGCGGTGTAGCGGATGATGGAGATCGACGCCGGGTCGACCTGGATGCGCTGGAACAGGTCGAGGTGCATGCCCAGCGCGTCGGCCAGGATCGACTTGATGATGTCGCCGTGGCTCACCGCCACCCACACCGCGGCCGGTCCGTGCTCGGCCTCGACGGCCGCGTCGCGTCGTCGTACGGCCGCGACGGCGCGATGCTGCATCGCGACCATCGACTCACCCCCGGGGAACTCCACCGCGGACGGCTGCTGCTGGACGACCTTCCAGAGCCTCTCCTTCGCGAGCTCGCGGAGCGCCCCGCCCTGCCACTCGCCGTAGTCGCACTCGGCGAGGCCCCGGTCGGTCAGGATCCGGGGTGTCTCACGGCCGGCCGCCGCCTGTGCCTTCGCCAGCGCCTTGGCGGTCTGCCGGCACCGTTCCTGCGGGCTGCTCACCAGCGCCGCGACCGGCACCTTCGCCAGCCGCTCGCCCGCTCGCCCGGCCTGCCGCTCCCCCGCCTCGTCGAGCCGTACGCCGGGCGTCCGCCCCGCCAGCGTCCCCGACGCGTTCGCGGTGGTGCGGCCGTGCCGGACCAGGATCAGTGTCGCCACGTCCTGAAGCCTAGGCCGTGTTGGTAAAGCCCCGGCCTGCTGCGCGCCGCGCTGTACGCACTCCGGCGGCGTTGCCGATGCTCGAAAGACGTCCAGTCTGCCAGCGCATCGGCGCCTTGCCGGCGCACGCACA
>Ga0123352_10000108_pt1 | contig 91505 bp, 83 predicted proteins | sample TergutLab28metaG_FD_89700 | JGI IMG/M metagenome (GOLD analysis project Ga0123352, IMG submission 89700) | Labiotermes labralis P1 segment gut microbial communities from Petit-Saut dam, French Guiana - Lab288 P1 | ecosystem: Host-associated > Arthropoda: Insects > Digestive system > Gut ...
CGGCGGGGCATTATCAATATCTTCCTCAGTGCGATTTATCTCTATGATGACAAGTTCACCATCGTACTAAACGGCGGGAATGTACCGATCCGGATTGAGGACATTCCGCTAGATGACATTGAGGCCGACAACGAGGAGTTCCTCGGTTCACGCATGGTTGCGCCTGTTCCACCAAAATCACAGCCCATAGAAGAAGACTGCCCTTGAACGTGAGTGAGACGTTCAGCTAAGGGGCAGTCTTTTTCTATGTCTAAGTTAATTGTGAAGTCTGGAAAGAAGTTGAATTGAACAATGGCCACTTCTGGCTTGACCACGACGTGATCTACGAACTTTTGAATGAGCACTTTTGTCGTTTCCAATGTTCCTTCTTTCAACAGTGTTCGCACACTATCCAGGGCGACTTTTACTTCTTCTTGTGTAAACGTCTTTTGTGCGTAACCTCGTTCTAACTCAAGAAGAAAGCGAGATGCCGTAGTTTTTTCTGCTTCTAATTCTTCAAGCTTTCCGGCCAAAGCATTTGATGTTGTTTGTAGCAGTAAAGACACTGTCCGATCGATATCTGCATTTAGTGACTTCAGGCGTGCCTTAGTAACATTGTACTGTGAATCAAAAGTCTTGTTTTTGTTACGTATGTACCGATTATATTCATTCGTGATCTTTTCAACATACTTGTCTGAGAATACATAGCTTGACAAGCGTTCAATAATCCATTGTTCTATATATGTTCTGCTTATCTCTTTGTTATTACAACTGATTGCTCCGGTTCTGTCTCTGCGATTACATCTATATGCGGCATAGACAGTATTATTCCCACATTTCCGCCTTGAGCCTACATACGTGCTCCCACAGACGCTACAGATCATCTTTCCTGTTAGAAAATATACTTCTTTTGCATGACTATGCTTTCTGGTGTGCATCCGTCCTACCATAGTTTTTTGCACAGCCTCAAACTCTGCCTTGGTGATGATTGCAGGAATGCCGTTTTCGACAGTTACCCACTCTTCACGGGGCTTATGTTTGTGGTTATTCCGCTTACCATCTATATCTTTCGACATCTTTCGACGATAAGCGGTTGTAGATGTAAAGACCATAGTATTTCTCGTTTTTGAGAATGGAGTAGAGAGTATTTTTTCCGAATGGCCGCCCAAGCTTGCTCCTATAACCACATCTATTTAGCTCTGAGATCGTGTCGTTGTAGCTTCTTCCATCACGCACCCACCGAAAGATAAGTCTAACCGCCTCGGCTTCCCTCTTGTTAATGACATATCGCTTGTCTTCACCAATGTCATATCCAAGAGGCGGTGTGCCGCCTACATGTTGACATTTTAACGCACTTTCACGCTTGCCCTTTTCAACTTCACGGGCAAGGTTTTTACTATAATATTCAGCCATTCCTTCCAAAACGCTTTCGAGCACAATAGATTCTGGGGAGTCATCCAAATTTTCTGTTACAGAAAGTAGAGAAGCCCCATTGCGCTTCAAGGCTCGCTTGTAGAACATACTATCATAACGATCACGGCTGAATCTGTCTAGTTTGTGGACGATAGCAACAGTGAACCTGTCATCCGCTGAATCTTTAATCATGCGCTGAAACTCCGGGCGCTGATCACTTGTAGCTGATTGCGCACGGTCAATATATTCTGCGATGATGACAATATTGTTGCGCTCTGCGTAGTCACGAATTGCTCGTAACTGTGCATCAATAGATTCGCCTCGTTGCATATCAGAAGAATAGCGACAATACGCTACTCCATATCTAATGTTCATTTGTTTTGTCATTGTGATTTGCTCCTTTTTCTTTTGAGATGAATTTCTCTTCCATTACTATGTTAATAGTGTGCAAGATGCAGTCCAGAGCACCAAATGCGTCAACCTCTACTGTGCTATACACAGCATCAATTCTGCGTTTGCCGCTCATTGGTCTAACTCTCCAAAAGATAAAGAAAACAAACTTCCACTACAATATGAGTTTGTCAAGGTGCTCTCTTCATACTGTAGCACGTTATCTGCTTGTCTGCAATGCTTTCTAGCTTTTATTATAGTGCCACCTCTTTTCTTTGCCTTGCTGGGGCAAGCCATATATAATGGCTTGCCCATACTCTGTGATCAGATTTGTCTAGCTAATCTTTAAATCATTTGGCTGCGAGTTGAGTGCGTAGCTTCTTGGATGTGCAAGAAATACCAAGTGTCCGGTCTATCGACAGACCACATACGGCATGGCCCCTTTTGCTTCCCCCATGCGCCCGATTGCACAATCCCCGGTCTCGCAATCATGCCGTGAAACACCTAGGCTGCCCTCGGCATAACTTTTGAATGATGCGTGTGTCCATGCACTACCTGAGTGTCTCCACGATCATCCAGTTGCCTTGCACTTCCTGTATCAGCAGTTCAAACTGGCTTAACTGCTGCGCTCTCGTGCGCGGATCGTAGTAGCGGACAGTCACATAGGTCTCGGCAAATCTGGGTTGACCAGATTGCCATCACCGTCAATCGCTTGCGCATATGTCCATACCGGTGCGTTATATGGGTCATTCACATACACCACGCGAGATGGTAGCTGATCACCGCCTACAAACACACCGCCATTTGGGTTAAAGGTGACGGTTTGATCGTATCTTCTAAAGTTCACATCGTAGTTATTGAGTGGATGATTTGCTTCTGCCACACTGGATGAGCTCGTCAGAATCCGCGTCGCTGTCCTTGCATTTGTTGGTGGTGTGAACCATCCCTCGCTTGCTGAGTTGTCGGAGAACATGACATCTGCGCGAATATCCAGCATCGGCAGGGAGTCTGTCGGGAGTTGTGCTGCTGTCAGAGTAGAGAAACCCGCGAAGATCGCACCGCCATCTCCATCTGTCGCCCGATTGTCACGTAGCGTACCGCCTGTCACGGTAAACGCATTTGGAGTGTATGTCGCTACGTGTACGCCGCCGCCGCGTGATGCGGTGTTGTTGCTGATTTCACCACCGCTGATGTAGACAGTACCGCGGCTTTGGAAGATACCACCGCCGCCAACTAGAGTGCCCGTCGCTCTGTTATCTCTGATTACGCCGCCATGCATGGAAAAATGTGCATTGTTTTGGACATTTACATCGCCGCCGCGATCTGCTGCATTGTTATGGATTACGCCGCCATCCATAACAAATGTTGCACGCGTTTCCACATCTGTGCCGAAACCGTTCAGACTGATTGCGCCGCCAAGATTCTCTACAGCCAAGCCTGTACGATTCACCCATTGGATTGCACTGTCTTCCAGCATAGTCAGTGTGCCACCGGAATTGACCTGCACGCCGCCCGCATTGTTTGCATTCGCCGCCGTGGTGCCGCCGCGTAGCGTAATCCCAGCGCCCAGCGTCAACTGGCCGCTTACAGTAAAGTGCCGCTGTTCATTGGTCAGCATATCCACAGTGTGGCGTATCTCTGCTTCGCTACTTTCCAGTACAATATTCCGACCCGCTGGAATATTGATCGCATTCCCATTCATCGCACTTGCTGTCGTCAAGTTGCTTGAGATGTGGATTGTATGCAGCTCATTCGCCGGTGCAACATTTACCGCCTCTCGCAGCTCGTCCCAGGTACCTACAGGGGTAGGTGACCACTGCGCATGGAGGGTAATCGCATTGCTTGTCCAAGTGAGGCCGGACTGCAATGTGGCTGATTCCACACGGAGACCGCCCCCGTTTGGAGCGGTTCGCCAGCCGTCAAATATGTAGCCCGGACGAATTGGCTCCACAGTTGGGCCTCCTACATCACTTACACATACGCCCGGACGCACTAGATGGATGGCACTCAATAGTTGATGGAAATTTGCAGCTTCTGCCGCCGTGATGCGCCCAAGCGCGGAAGCCGTATTCGTCTCAGCCGTGCTCATGCGCCGAGTTAGAGTCAGACCATTTGTTGCATGACTTGTGACAACACCGGAATCCTCCGGCCATATTGCGCCGGACCCTGCCGCAAAGTGCACCGTCCGTGTGGGATACCAGCGGGCATGGGCATCGAATGCTATTGCTGCGTCCGGCACTTGATGGTCGAATGAAACACGTCCAGTGTTCAGTGCATGACTGTTCGCATTTTCCATCGAATCAAACCATCCGCCGAACACAGCATTTGCTTGGGTCTGGCTCACCATCCAATAGCTGTTCGCAATAGCAGGGCGTGCATTGCCCCCGCTTGCTTGCAAGCGTCCGTCACGCAGGTTGCTAAACACATGCCCATCTCGTGTTGGAACGCTTCCCAGTTGGCTGAGAACTTGGTTGAATCTGCTATTTGCCTCGCTTCCGCGCCTTACCGTGTGGAAAGTCGCCGTCGCATCACTTTGGACAAAGTTGTTTGTCTGCGCGTTGTGGCGGATCAGAGCGTTCGTCCCTGAAAGATTGCTGTTGAAACGCACATCCCGCGCAACGGATGCCACGTTTCCAAAATTGATGTCGTAATTGTTGAGCGGATGACCTGCACCTGCCACACTTGATGATGTTGCCAGAATTTGAGTTGCTGTCGCCGCGTTTGATGGCGGGGTGAACCGCCCTGCACCTGCCGAGTTGCCGGAAAAGCTTACGCCTGCACGGATATCTAGCATCTGCTTCGAATCCGCAGGGAGTGGGTTTGCAATCAAGCTAGAAGTTCCTGCGAAAATTGCACCGCCATCGCCTGTTGCTGCTGTGGCTCTGTTGTTGCTTAGAGTACCGCCTGTCATCGTGAAGGCGTTCGGGGCCGTCGTCGTTACGCGCACACCGCCACCATGGGGCGCAGTGTTGTCGCCAATCGTGCCTGCAACAATATTTACAGTGCCGCCTGATTGAAAAATGCCTCCGCCGCCACCGGCTATAGATGGATCTGTTGCCATGTTCCCTTGAATCCGACCGCCGCTGGGTCGAGTGCCTGCGCCTACACCGCCCATTGTGAAGGTGCCGCTTGAAATGTACACTCCACCGCCGCGATGTGCGCTGTTGCCTTCTCCTGAGGTCATCCAGCGTCCAATGGTACCGCCTTGCACCACAACTGTGCCACCGCTCAGATATACGCCGCCACCGCCGCCGCGATAGGCTGAGTTGTGTTGGATCCAACCGCCATTCATGGTAAAACGTCCTCCCGGCATTCCTATACCCGCTATGTTTACTGCGCCGCCGAAATGTTCCCATGTTGTGCCTGTGCGATTTACCCACTGAATGGTACTGCCTGTATTCATCGTGAGATTTCCGCTGCTGTTGATATGTACACCGCCTGCATTGTTCGTATTCGCTGCCGTTGTACCGCCGCGTAGCGTGATGCCATTGCCCAGCGTCAAAGACCCGGTTACAACAAAGTGGCGGTTATCTCTGGTCAGCATATCTATGTTCCTTACACCCGGTGCACTGCTTTCCAGCACAATGAACCGATTCGCAGAGACGAAGATTACATTCCCATCCGCGGCACCCGCCGTTGTTAGGTTGCCGGTGATCCGGATGAACGTCATCCGATTCGGCGGCGCATTCTGGATCGCCATACGCAAGCCATCCCATGTGCTGGCACTTGTGTAGAAATGGCTGTAGTCATGACCGGGATGTACCGTAAAACTCACTGTGAATGATTGCGGTGGTGCATGGTTATCTCCGGTCGCTGTCACCGTTGCTGTGTGCGGTCCCACTGGAAGTCCGGCATTCGGCTGCACGGTGAAGGTGCGGGTTGTGCTTCCAACCGGGATGCTTGATACATTGCTTGGGCTTAGTGTAAAGCTGTTCGCATTCGCACCGGACAACGCAAGCCGTATCGTCCCCGTCGGGATCCACCCTGTGTTACGTACCGTTATCGTATGCGCCTGCCGGCCTGCTGTATGGGGCTGTCACTGCCGGGAAGCTGTGGTGTCCTGTCTGGCTCAGGCTGATACTCGAACTCCCATCACCGCCGGGTGTCACTGTAAAGCTCACCGTGAACGATTGCGGCGGGAGATTTATCCCGGATACCGTCACTGTTGCCGTGTGCGTCCCTGCCGCGAGCCCGGTGCGGGGCGCCACCGTGAATGTGCGGGTAGTGTTCCCAGCAGGGATGCTTGCTAGGGAGCTTGTGCTCAGGGTGAAGTTGTTTGCGTGGGTGCCGGATAGCGCGATGGTCAGATTCCCTGTCGCTTGCGTGCCGGTGTTGCTCACCGTTATGCTCCGCGCCACCGGAGCGGTGTAGGGAATGGTCACTCCCGGGAACGTGTGGTTTGTCCCAGGATTGAGGCTGATGCCGCTCGTGCCACCACCGCCTGCATTCACCGTGAAGCTCACCACAAACGATTGCGAGGCAACATTCGCGCCGGAGACCGTTACCGTTGCTGTGTGCGTCCCCGCTGCGAGCCCGGTGCGGGGCACCACCGTGAAGGTGGCGCTCCTGCCTGCGGATAGGCTTTCGATGGTAGCACTATGTACATTTGCAGCTACATTATTCAACTGGAAACTGCCCCGATTTGTTCCGGACAGTGTGACTGTGAGATGATCAGTTGCCCGGTTACCTGTAGCACTCACTGTCACAGTGCGTGCTGTCTGTGCGCCGTATCCTACAGTCGCCGCCGGGAAGGTGTGGTTCGTCGCAGGGTTGAGACTAATACTGGCGCTTCCGCCGAGAAGAGACAGCTGTGCAGTATTTGCCATGTATCTATGTATCATGACAGCGGCAGCTTCACGTGTAACAATTGTCTGATGTGCTAGGGGTGTGTAGGTTATTATCCCTGTACCCACAGCCCAAGCCATTGCAGGTCGCGCCCAACCTGGGACATTGGCTCCGCCCGCGATGCCGTCTAAGACGTTTAAATTAAAATTTGGTTCATTGTCCCCACGTCGGAATGTTTCATACCGAAACAGTATCGTCGCCACTTCAGCACGAGTAATGTTGTTGTATGGATCGAAATTGTTGTTTCCAACCCCTTGTATAATGGGACCTCTGTCAGGGTGACTTGCCCACGCTACATATGGGGCATACCACGAACCTCTTCGCGTATCGGCGAAACTGTCATTGACACCATAAGGAATCCTACCACCACTAGATGTATACATCCGTCCCAAAATTGTAGAAAATTGTGCACGAGTTAATTGTTGAGCCGGTCGAAAGTCTCCTTCGGGAAACCCAGTTATAATGCCATTTCTGGCAATGCTCTGAATCTGTTGAAACGACCTATGAGTGGCTGGAATATCGGTAAAGAGAGGCGGGTCTGCAGGAATCGCCAGTTGCATATTGAGAATCCCCGTCCCATACCTACTATTCCAAGTATTTGGCACAGTCACATTTCTTCTGAGTGCCCCTCGCACCTGAGCAGGGCTAATGCCCGGATTTTCTAGTATTAACATTGCCGCCGCCGCTGCTACATGGGGGGCAGCCATTGAGGTGCCATTACTTGGCACGAAGCCAGTGCCATGGTAATTTCCTTGAAGAGCATTATCCATCAAGCTACCAAAGGGAACACTGCTCACAATACGTTCCCCTGGCGCTGCTATATCTACAGAGGGGCCGAAATTAGTAGCAATTGTGGGATTATTGTTGTGATCCGTTTCCGCCACGGTGATTACATTTGGAATTCCGGCGGGATACAAGTCTCCAGCATTCCCACTATTATTTCCTGCACCAGCGATGACTGTTATATTTCTACGAATTGCCTCCTCTACCTCATGGCGCACGGCTTGATAGCGATAAGGGTAAGTAGTCTGTATGCTCATATTGATTACATCTACATCTGACCGCTCAACTGCTGCCCATCTGATACCGCTTGCTATTGCCGAGTTAAAGGTTTCGGTATGACCAGTCATCACCTTCCCCGGCAAAATCCGGACATCTAACCCAGGGGTGCTGTCTACAATTATTCCCGCCACATGCGTACCATGTCCGAGACGATCATATTGATTGTGTGGATTAGTGCTTACAAAACACCGTCCCGGAGCAAGCACACGACCACGCAAAAAAGGATGATTTTCGTATACACCTGTATCTAAAACAGCGACTACCACGCGTCTGTTGTGTCCATTATTACGCAAAAACGCAGCAAACATGTCTAGCCCCGCTCTCTCTACGCCCCATGACCTATGCCCAGCATTAAGCGGAGTAAACCTAAGCGGCTCAGTTATGCGATCAGTTGGTAACATCGATGGTATAAACATATCCGGTTCAACCCAGACAACATGCTCTAAATTTGACAGGTGGTCATACGCTTCCTGCGCTTCGCCGATGCTTGCAAATTGCAGGATGGCCATATGGTCATACCGTTCCAAGATATCTGTCGCACCTAGGTTTGTGAAATCCATCCCCGCTTCTGTCAGAACAAGCAGCCGCCTTGCCTGAAAGTCTCTTGTTATAGTTATTTCTTGAGATACGGCGTTCCAATCCACTTCAAAGTCAAGGTATGTATCAATTACATCAATGGGCATCATCACCTGATCGTCAATGATTACAGATTCCATCTGGGATCGTTCCAGCTCTTCAATATCCAGATATCCCCCGGTTTCCCGATTAATTACACATATGGGGAGCAATATCTGCTCATCAACAACAATGGAACCCACTTCAAGTTCCAGTATTGTGTTGTCAATTCGCATATATGGGCTGCCGACTGTAAAAACCATGCGACTAAAAAAGCCGTCGCACCAGTTATCTGCGATTAGTCGGGCAGATTCGCTGAAAAAATGATCATAGTCAAAATCGGATTCCATCTCCACATGTTCCGTGGGCATGGCAAAGACCACAGTGGGGAATAAAGATATTATCATGCAACAAGCTAATAATATGCTTATACCTTTTCTCAGTTTTCTCATCATGATTTTCTTCTCCTTCTCTCTTTTGTACTATTGCACGGTGAGCATAATCGGGTCAGACCAAACTGTTATAAATTGTTCATTTTCTTGACCAAAATTCAACCAGAAGCCAGCCCCAACTTTCAGTTCATGTGTGCCTGGCTCTAAGTTGGGAAAAATAGACCATGATCTGCTTTCGTCTCCGCCACTGCGTGCATTCCGTATTACATTATTAGCCTCAAAGAATCTTGACCGAATTTCAGGATGCACTGGAAGAGGCCACCAGTCTTGAATAATCGGCCGAAATAAGCGCCCATAAAAATATCTTATTTCATGATCTTCCCCGCTATTGTTTCTCAGCTCAATATTAACGATAAATGGCTCACCTTGCGGCAAGCTTGTTTCTTCCACCGTGACGGTCACTACAAAGCGAGTTGCATCGTAGAGCACATCTCCCAAACGGACAAGAACGGTAAGCGCTTCAGCGCGGGTACTATTGGCTTGTGGGTTGAACAGAATTGGCAAACGGCTAGTACCCCACATAAGACCGTAGCTAAACATCATTTGTACCACGTCATGACGTGCCCAGCTGGAAATGTCTTGATAATCCACAGGCACGGTGTTATGGTTGCGCTGGGGCGGCAAATGTCTCTGCAACTCAAAGGCATCGATATAGCGATACACCATCACCGCCATCTGCTCCCGCGTAATCAAGATGCGAGGCATCAAATCCCCATGCTGATTCCCCAGCACAATCCCATGCTCCACCGCCCAAGTCAAGTAGCGACCATAAAATGTGCCGTCTGCGGGGTTGGAGATGCTGTTGCCATCCTGATACTCGTGCAAACGCCCAAGCATGGTAACAAACTCCGCCCACGTCACCGGACGGTTCGGCTCAAAGCGGAAACTATCCCCGCTTGTGCCGGTGATGAGTCCGAAATCCAGCCCGCGCATGACGTAGCGGTAGAACCAGTCATCGGGTGAGACGTCCTCCATCTCGAAGGCGTGGGCTCCCATCGGGAGCAGTAGTGCGAGGATGAGTAGGGCTGTGAGTGTGCGGTGTAGTTTGGTTTTCATTTTTGTTTCCTCTTTCTGGAATTTTTCCCCATTAATTAGTGCTGATAGCGTATCATAATATTCGCACAACCACATGCCAAAATTGCACTTTGTTTTTTGGCCGTTTTCACAAAAGTGCAAGCATACAGTATTAGTTTGTGGTGTCAAAATATTGAGCACTTTTCTTGCCACTAGCAAATTTACACCTTCTACTCTACTTGGGTTTGATAATGATGCGCACACAAAAAAACCAAGCGTCCGCACTATTGATGCAGACGCTCGGTGGCTTTTGAAACTGAGAAATTCCTCGGCTTATGCTGTTACTTGTTTGTTGCTAGTTCGTCCATTTCCCTCTGACCGCTGACTGTCTCATATACTGAAATCACTGAATTTGATTCGGACTACAGATCTTGAATTTTGAATATATTTATTATAAAATTTCTATGCGTATCGAGTGCAATCAATTACGACAGAGGCGGCTCTTTCTTGTGAAGGCGGCGATATAAAACCGTGACCAACAGTATGGTGACAGCCAAGAGAGCCCCAACGAAGGCCGGGAACAGATTGTAGCCGAACCTGCTGCCGAGCAAGCCAAACAAAGGTGGCAAAAGCATGACACCTATATATGTTCCCACCATTTGGAGTCCGATCATGGCTTGGGTATACCCTCTGCCAAAGAGACTTGGGGTGCTGTGGATATAGTTGGGGAAGAGGGGTGCAATCCCCAGTCCGATTAGAATAAAGCCCGGCATCAATGTGAGATCAAAAGGCAAAACAATGACGACAAGGCCTATGGCGATCAAACATTGCCCAATGCGAATGATGCCTCGGCTATGCAGACGGTCGGCGAGAAAGCCGAACAGAAACCGGCCGACAGTTAAGCCCAGAGAGTAGAGTGCAAGCCAGCTTGTTGCTGTTTCGCGGGCGACACCTCTTGCCAGAACCAGGTATGTGCTGCCCCAAAGTCCGAGTGTCATCTCCATGCCGCTGGTGACAAAGAAGAGCAATATCGCAAATCGCGCGCCCCGCAGGCGCAATAGTGTGGATGTGCTCGGCACATCCTTTGCTTTGCCCTCGATGTCTGCCCCTTTCTCACTTCCACCGCGGATTTGCTTCCAGCGGGCGAGAGAGGCGAATAGAACCACCGCTACGGTAAGCTGCATGAGTCCGACAATGCGATATCCCATGGTCCAGCCGCCCAGTTGCATTAGGCTAAAGGCCATAATCGCAGGGCCTGCTGTCGCACCTACACCCCAAAAGCAATGGAGCCAGCTGAGTTGTTTTGCGCTGTAGTGCAGCGTTAAGAGACCATTCCCGCCGGCATCTACACTGCCGGCACCAAAACCCAAAGGGATTGCGAGTAGACAGAGAACGAGGAAGTGACCGGACACAGAAAAGCCCAGCACAGCAATTGCCATGAGAGACAGACTCGCTGCCAGGACGAGTCCTGTGCCAAAGCGGCGTAATATTCTAGCGCTCAGATAAGTTGCGACAATGGTGCTGGCGGCAATGAGCATGGACAAGGTACCTGCCGCCGCCGCGTCTACGCCGAACTGGCTATACATAGTGGGCCATGCGCTGCCGAGCAAAGAGTCGCCGATGCCTAGGCTGATGAAGGTAAGGTAGGTGAGAATTAAGAGTCCGATCATTCGGCGCACTCCGATGCGGCCGGATATTCATTACAGAGCAAGCGGTAAGGCGCTTCGTCTTCCTCGATTTCCGGGAAACGTCCTAGGGGTTCATAGAAACGATTGTCATTCGTGTCATCGTTACACATGGACACCTCTCCCAAGAGCACAGCGCCAGTTCCCGGCTCCACTTTGAAGTCGTGATAGAGATAGGGGGGGATGGTAATGCTCTCGCCCGGCTCCAGCCGCACCTCTGTGCCAGCGGGTACAACAAAGCGCCGCCCGTCCATGAGGACTGTGACCGGGGTATCTGCAAAGCCCTCTTCCGGCGTGGAGTTATAGACTTTGATTAAAATCACACCGCCGCCCCGGTTGATGATGTCTTCCATCTTGTACCAGTGGAAGTGCATGGGTGCATATTGTCCCTCTTCCAGCATGAGGAGTTTCTCCGCATAGGGCTTGTGATATTCTGTGTGGTCTAAGATGCCGTTGCGGATGGTAAGCAGGGTAAAACCAACCTCGTCGAAGTTGCCCAGACCGTAGTCTGTTACATCCCAACCCAGCATGGTTTCACGGATTTCGTTGTATGTATGGTCTTTGTTCGACCACTCCTCTGGCGACCAATTGCAAAAAGGCGGCAATAAGAAGCCGTGCTCCTTTGCCAGCCTTTCCAGTCTCTGGATCGCAGCATTGATTTGTGAACGTTTCATTATGTGCCTCCCTGTTGCATTTTTGTATAGTATATAGGAAAGGCTTCCATGCTTCAAGTCTTTGTGCTAAGATAAGAGAAGGGTTGTGGGCGGTCTAAGCCCGCCCCTACAACGTTAGAGGGGGCTTGTACAGCATGAAACAGATTGATCTGGGACGAAGCGGACTGATCGCGCCTGAAATCGGGCTTGGATGTATGCGGATGTGCGATTTATCCGTGGCGGATGCGAAGCTTGTGATCCGGGCTTCTTTGGATGCGGGCATCAACTTTTTTGATCATGCGGATATTTACGGTGCACACGGTTCGTCAGAGGAGCTCTTCGGCAAAGCCGTGAGAGAGTTGGGTATCCTGCGGGCGGACATGTTGCTCCAAACAAAATGCGGCATTCAGAAATCCGCTGACCAAAAGCGGCTTATTGGGTTTAACTTCTCAAAAGACTACATCATCTCCTGTGTGGAGGGAAGTTTGAGACGTTTGCAAGTCGATTATGTGGATCTCTTGGCCCTCCATCGCCCGGATACACTCATGGAGCCGGAGGAGGTCGCAGCGGCTTTTGATGCGCTTTATACATCCGGCAAGGTGCGCTATTTTGGGGTGAGCAATCAAACGCCAGGCCAGATGGAATTGATTGGGCGGTATACAGACCATAAGCTGATCGTCAATCAGTTGCAGTTTAGCCTAGTGCACACCGGCATGATTGACGCGGGGTTCAACGCCAATATGAAGAATGTATCCAGTGTTGATCACGATGGCGGTATTTTAGATTATTGCCGCCTGCATGACGTTACAGTCCAGGCTTGGTCTCCGTTTCGGGCTGACTGGAATTCTGATGTTTTTGTGGACAACCCGGAATATCCGGAACTAAACGCTGTTTTGGATAGGCTCGCCAAGAAGTATGGTGTCTCGAAAGATGCCATCGCCGCCGCTTGGATTTTGCGTCATCCTGCCAAGATGCAAGTGCTCGTTGGCTCTATGAATCCGGCACGGATTGCGAATATTGCGAAAGCGGCAGCGTTTAGGCTTAGTCATGAAGAGTGGTATGCGCTTTATCAGTCTGTTGGGAATGTGTTGCCTTAGTGTAGCCGGAGGAGGAAGGATGGATAGCAAGAGTCCTGCTGAAGTTGCATTAAAGGCTGGGATGGAAGTAGGCGCTGACAAGGTTGCGGGCTTACTTGGGAAGTTTTTCCCATTTTTTGAAATGCACAAAGAAGCTGTTGAAGCATATATTGACGCTATAAGAAATGACGAAAGTTTGCCACCAGAAATAAAAATGATGAAAATAGAAGGAACGAAGAAGACGTTTAAAGAGCTCAAAAATCAAGCTTCTATTGCTAAGATTGCTTTTGAGTCTGCCAAAGAGGGAACGGACTTTAGTGAATCATCAACGATAGATGAAGACTGGGTTGCACGGTTTATGGATTCTGCGAAGTTTGTGTCAAATGAAGAATCACAAATCATGTGGGGACGCATTCTAGCAGGAGAGTATGAGCGCCCCAATAACACACCGCCGCAAGCCATCAGAGTGCTATCAGAAATCACGCAATACTATGCGCAAGCATTTGTGAACCTTTGCAACTTGAAATCGAAAATATTACTGCTAGACCTACTTACACAAAGCTACACTTCAAAGGAAGTGCTGATTTTAAGTTATGAATGTGTAATTTGTATAAAATTAGGGCTTGACCTCCAAACATTGAGCGAGCTACAAAATCATGGGTTAATAAAGTTCAGCTCAACTGCACTTGTTAAAGACTTTTCCAAAGAGGTCTACCCTAAGCTCTACATAGTATATGGAAATAACGCAATAACAATAATTGATTATCCTGAAAAAAGTTGCCGATAGGAGAAGTGCTATTGACAGATGTCGGGAAATGTCTCGCTGGTGTTATCGAAGGAAATATTGCAGTAGAAGGCTATTTGGAAAATCTTAAAGCATATCTTGCAAAAAAAGACGTTACAATATCAGCGGTGCCGGAAATTGAAATTGTCGATGAATCCCATGTGCGAACACTTGAAAACGCACAGATCTATGACTACCGCCCACATCAGGATTGGGAGGAGGATCTCTATGCTGGTGTGCGTAACGCTAAGTTCAACAGACTAGAACTGTTTGTTTAACTTACTGTGTGTGCTTTCAAGAACTCTTGCACTTCCGCTCGCGTCGGCATAATCTCCAGTGCGCCCGGGCGACCGACTACGATGGCGGCAGCTGCGTTGCAGAAACGGAGCACGTTTGCGCACAGGGCTTTGTCTTCCAGAAAGTCTAATCCCTGTGTGCAGTGAGCGAGGAATGTACCGATGAAGGTGTCGCCCGCACCCGTCGTGTTCACGATGGGAACGTCAAAGCCCTCTGCGTGAACGTCCAGATCGCTGCCTAGATATCGGGCACCCTCCTTGCCGAATGTGATAAGCAGATGCGGCGCTTGGATTTCGCCGAGGAAGGCCAACTCTTCATCGTTTACCTTTACGATGTCCGCTTTGGGAATGTAGCGCAGTACGACTTCTTTTAATTCGTTTAAGTCTTTCCAGAGCGGCGGACGGAGATTGACATCAAAGCTGATCAGACCGCCCTTTTCCCGTGCGATTTCGATTGCCCTGTCGTGAGCACCGCGACAGGGGGCATCTACCAGAGCAACGGAGCAGAAATGCAGAATGTCACCGGGTTCGAACCAGTCCTCCCGGATGTCCTCGGCCGAGAGGAGCATATCTGCCGCCGGGGCGCGGTAGAAGAGGTATTCTACATCTGCATTGTCTGAGTCGGACACAAAGGCAAGCCCTGTGTTTGCTTCATCTGTGCGCAAGACTGCGCGGCTGTCAATACCTGCTTGTTGGATTTTGTCTGCGAGAAAATTGCCGAATCCGTCTTGACCGAGCTTTGTGATCAACATGCTTTCCACACCGAATTTGGAAGCGGCGGCTCCCACGTTAGCCGGTGCGCCGCCGGGACACTTTTCAAATGATTTCACCTGTGACAGACTGCCCTTGGAGCAGGGCAAAAAGTCGATCAGAGCTTCACCGATTACAATTAGCTTTGCCATTGGGAATCCTCCTCTTTCTGTTATGCATATGGCTAAATGCCAAGTTTGCAGCATCCCCACTGCGCGATTTCCTGTACACGCGCATCGGGATGTGTTGCATATTTTTGAATCAACTCATAATACCGCTCGTTCCCGGTGTTTACCAAACTGCGCAGTACATTGCACTTCCACATCCACAAACTGCCCACGCCGGCGGCGAAAAAGCGTGGACGGATGACATTGTCAAAAGTCTCTTCATCCATCTCTAAAATCCGCTCCGGCGTAAGGTAGTCCGCATATTCAGCCAGTAAGGGAAAAGGCTCCGTGTCTACAAATTTGTTTTGATTGACCGGACATACATCCTGGCAGATATCACAGCCGTAGAGCCAAGTGCCCATCTGTTCCCTGCTCTCTTCATCTAGTGTATCCGCCGCGTGGGTGAGGAGATGAGTCAAACATCTGCCCCGGTTCATAGATAATGGCTTTTCTAATGCATTTGTCGGACATGCCTTCACACACTGCAAACAAGCTTCATTACAGGCAGACAGCAAGGCTTTCTCTTGCACGACATCGTATTCCAGTTCATGATCTACTACCCATGTGTCGATCCAGACATAAGATCCGTGTTTGGAGTCGTAGAAGAAGTTATTGTACCCATAGGTTCCAAGTCCCGCTTTTACAGCAGCCAGGCGGGCGGGCGCATCGTATGTCAGTGTTCGAATGCCATGGAGCTTGAGATATGCCTCAAACTCTGTCGCCGCTCGATGGGCCGCGGAATAGGGGAGCATATAGTGGAATAGATATAGCTTTCCGATCAAGCCATCTAAGCTTTCCGGCAACTTGTAGTCATTATATCTGCGTGTGCATACGATAATAGATTTTGCACCCTCCGGCGGATGGACAAAGTCGTAAAAGGACTCATACAGCGCTTTCGATTCAGGGAAGGATTCCACCCGTTCGTTTAAATCTTGCGTGTATGCATCAAATGTATTTGCAGGGATAATTCCACAAGCTAGATATCCCAATTCTAAAGCTTTACGCTTGATTTCCGCCACTCTCATGATTGTGTCTCCTTTCCTTTGTGGAGGCCTGGGGGTAAGCATATTTGCATACTTTACTTTATGTACTACTCCTGCTTCTCCCCGACGATCAGCCGCTCAAAGCCCTGTCCGGCGACTTGGCTGGATTCTAATATAACGGTAAACGCCCGCTCGTCCGCTCGGGCGATGGCTTTTTGTACGCGATACATCTGTGTGTTGTCACAGGCGCACATGACTACCTCTCGGTCGGCATAGCCATATCCGCCTTGGGCTTGCCAGATGGTACAGCCGCGGCCAATGGTCTCTTCAATGGCTTGCCGGATCAGCTTACTGTCATCTGTGACAACCAGAAGCAGCTTCCCGGCGTTTGCACCGTAAATCCGCCGATCGATCATTGTCCCAAAGAGGACGGTAATGATCAGGCCATACATCACACCTTCCACATCATTGAAGATGATCCCCCCTGTGACAATGGGGATCAGGTCTGCTATCAATACAATTTTTCCAAGCTGCACATGAGGGAATTTTGACTTGATTGCAAAAATGATAAAGGCTGTCCCGCCGGTGGATGCATTTTGCGTAAAAATAAGTGCAAATCCTGTCCCTGCGATGACACCGCAAGCGAGAGCCGCAAGCAGACGGCTTCCCGTAAAGATCGGGAAGAGGGGTGCTAAATGGTCGATCATCAAAGAGAAGAGCACCATACAAAAGAGGGAGTGCAAGAAAAATCTACGTCCAAGCAAGCGATAGCAAATAATCGCCATGGGAATGTTAATCAAAAACACACCCACACCGATGGGAACTCCGGTGAAGTGGTTAATCAGAATGGATATCCCGGTAATCCCAGACATGGGGAATTCCGCCGCGACGGCAAAGTTATAGATGCCAATCGCAGCAAGCATACATCCTAAAATCTCGATCCCGATGCCTTTTAGGTTTTTCTTAGAAAAAAAGTCTTGCATCAGGCACCTCCTACTAGTAATTTGTTCTGTCAGACAGTGTATCATCTTCTTCGTCAGATGAAAAGAGTTGACAGCGAATAAAAATTCTGTTAGCCTGAGATGGATCAGAGAATAAGCAGACAGTTCGAAATTCCATCCTGTCTATAAACAAAACTAGGAGGCCGCGTAAGGGTAGCCTTGCGCGCATTTTTATGATGAAGCATTCTTTCACCAAAACACAAAAGCTCACTTTTTCAGCGCTCATTGCGGCAAGCTATTTTGCAGTCATGTTTGCCACACAGGGCTTTTCCTTTGGCCCATATCAAATCCGCCTCGCGACGGCGATCTATGCGATGGCGTATCCCTTTCCATTTTTGGTGCTACCCTTATCCATTGCAAACTCCTTCAGCAACATGCTGGGTGGCTTTGGGATGCTAGACATTGTCGGCGGATTCGGCGTTGGGGTCGCAACAGCTGGACTTGCAGCATTGGTGAAGGTGTGTAAGCTTCCCATGCTTCTTGTAATCCCCATCATCATCTTTGCCCCCGGATTGATCGTGCCTCTGTGGCTCTCGCCCCTCACCGGCGTTCCCTATTGGGCGCTGGTACTTAGCTTGAGCATCGGGCAGACAGCTCCTGCGATTTTGGGGTATATTTTAATCAAAGCACTCTCAAAACGAAAGGTGGTTGACCAATGAGCGGACAAATCCCAGGGCTTTCCCTTTTAGGCAATACAGAGGTACAATATCCTACAGATTATAGTCCCAGTATCTTAGAAACCTTTGAAAATCGCCATACCGATCTGGACTATATGGTGAAGTTCAACTGTCCGGAGTTCACAAGCCTCTGCCCCCTCACCGGTCAGCCGGACTTTGCGGCGATTTACATCAACTATATCCCAGATGTATGCATGGTTGAGAGCAAGTCGCTGAAGCTCTATCTCTTCAGTTTCCGCAATCACGGCGGTTTTCATGAGGATTGCATCAACATGATTTTGAAAGACCTCCGTACTCTGATGAACCCGCGTTTTATCGAGGTGCAGGGGAAATTCACCCCGCGCGGCGGGATCAGCATTGATCCCTATGTTGCTTGGGGTCGTCCCGGGACAAAGTATGAGGACATGGCTGCGTTTCGCTTGCAGAATCATGATTTGTTTTTTGAGAATGTGGATAATCGCTAGATATGGAAATAGGTCATCTCCGAATGGAGATGACCTATTTTGATGTCCTTGCCCTAGGCTCCTTTTCCAAAGGAGCTGTCCGCGCAGCGGACTGAGGATTGCCCTTTATCTCCCCGCACTCTACTGTGAGCGATTGCTTGGTGCAGGAAATCCTCCGTCAGGCTTTGCCTGCCACCTCCTTTGAAAAAGGAGCCTTAAATGCCAAAGAGAAGAGACGAGCATCCGCTCGTCTCTTCTCTTTGCGATACAGTCATTACCAAGTCTGGCGCGGCATGGCTGACAGCAACTCAATCAAAGCTTCATCCGCGTTGAAGAAGAAGGTACCCCGGAACTCGCCATCTTCTGCCTCTGCGCTCCAATGAGAAACCTGCACACTCAGATACGGCAGGATCCGATCTACCGGTGTATTGCCTTGGGCGCGGACGGCTTCCAGTAATGCCGTGAACAACTCAATAACCTCAGCTTGCTGCATATCAACATCCCAGGACGAGAAGTGAACAGTGTCCCGCTCGCCGTAACCATCCACAAAAATTGAATGGAAGCGATAGTCAATGGTGAGTCCATAGACAAGCCCGGCTTCCACATCGGCAAAGCCTTCCGCGTTGATGTGATAAATAAAGCGATCCGCCGCCCGGGGTGTAGCGTCTGTGATGGGATAGATATTGCGATACACATCCCGCCCAAGGAAGCCGCGGACATGAAGCTCACCATAGAAGTTTACATTGGGAAGCGTCCAATGCGCGCGGAGGGGGCGCCAAGTTGCAAGGTCTAAGGCGCGAACGTCTGCTCGCAAGGCTTCATACACATCCCGCGCCGCCTCTTCGGAGATCATCCAGTTGGAAACCTCTTCTGGATTTTCCGGCAAATTTAAGAACAGGTCCGCATATTCCGGATGACTATCTAAAATTTCCAGCACTTCTCGATGCTCTGTGCTCGTAAGCCAGATATTGCGCCGTATACTCTGCCCGGAGTTGCGCACGAAAGCGATTTGGGCAGGGACATTTTGATTGCGTCCCAAGCCGTCGCGGGCGCGAACCACGGCGATGTTGCGATCAAGGACATCCAACAAAACTCTGGTCAGGGCGTCGTCTGTAATTTCTGTCTCTTCTGCGCGGCGCTCTTCGTAAGGACGCGCACCGTCACCCCAGCTGGCGTTTACAAAGTCTAAGGACTCCACACGCACAGCGGCAATGTCTGAAGCTTGAATTGTGCGGTTTAAAATCGCAGCTTCTCCGGCGCTTACTCCCACAAGGAAGGCGATGTTGAGCAATACCAGAATCCCAAGCCCCGGCAGCGCTTTCTTGATGCTTGCAATTTTTCTGGTGGTAATCAGTTCATAAGCAAAGTAGGCAATGATTGCAATTGCGTAAAGAGCCACAATGCCGATGAAGTCCATGCCCCAATGATGCCGCTGCATGTTCATAAAGATCATCGAGATTGGCAGTACGCACACAACAAAAGCCACCGCGATGCGGATCATTGTCTGTAACACACCGCTTTGTGCAGGATGCCCGGCGGTTTCGCTCTTTCTGCGTTTGAACAAGAAGAGCGCAATCACGAGATAAGCCAGCCCAATGAGAGCGGTATAGAGCGCACCGCGGACGAACACGACGGCCAACCCGCCAAAAATCGTGGATATATTAAAGAAGTATAGGAGGAAGTTGAATGGGATGTGATAGGAAGCATCTCCAAATATGCCAAAGGCCTCGGGCGTTATGATACCGGTTGCAGCAACGAGCATCTCCGTGAAGCTCATCATGATTGTCCGGGGCAGAAAGATGATAAGCAGTGCGGTCACGATATTGGCAAAGGCACCGCCGGTCACGCTCATCGCCATCAAAGTCGCGCCGACCACAAGGAGACAGCCCGCAGACAGGCCAAGTGCGGTAAACAGTACACTGGACAAGTTCAAAAGAATATGCTCCGCCGCGAATGCATAAATCGCCAGGGAAATGCCGGTGGAAAGCCAAATCCCGCCAATGACCCAGGTGAGAATCGCCGCCGTGTAGGAGATGAAAATCGTCTCTCGTTTATGGGGCAAACTGTGGTAGAAATCACTGCTGCTTCGTTTGTTTAAGAAAGAAAATAGATACAAGGTAATGAAAGGCGCAAAGGCGCACAAGGCAAGAACAAGCGCGATATTTCCGCCCAAGCCATCGATGACAAGCCGACCCTGTCCCCAGCCCATCTCAATGGCACGGATGTTAGACATGATGTTTGCAATGGGAAGCAACACTGCGCCGATTTTCATGATGGCGATGAATAATACCGCCAGGAAGAGGGATTTGCGCAGACCCTCTTTATACAGTTTCAAATTAAACATTGTCTGATTCCTCCCCCAGGATATTGTCAAAGGCGTATCCAATCGCCTGCATCTCATGGATGAACACTTCTTCCAAGGAAAGCGGCAGAATGTCCAAAAGCACCGGAGCCTGTTCCATCAGGCGCGCCCGCACCTGATCTCTGTCCCCGCGTACGATAAAGTTTGCCACAGAACCCCGCTGGGTGTAGTCCTTGAGCTCAAGCCCCGCAAAGCGCTCCATGTCATATTCATCGGAAAAGGCGATCTGTACCTTGAAGAGCGCGGTTTTCAGGTCTTGTACGTCAGACTCGAACACAATCCCGCCCTTATACAGGAGTGCCAGCTGGTCACAGGTGTCCTCCAATTCACGCAAGCTGTGGGATGTGATAATCGCCGTGGTTCCCCGCTCCATCACGTACTCCGTGATGAGATTTTTCACCACATTGCGCACGATGGGGTCGAGTCCGTCGAAGGTTTCATCAAAGAAGATATACTCCGGACGGCAGCAGAGGGCAAAAATCGTTGCCGCTTGCCGTCTCATCCCTTTGGAAAAGGTATTGGTGCTCACCTTTGGATTCAAGCGAAAGAGATCCGTCAGTTCCTGATGCCGCACCCGATCAAAGTCTTTGTGCATGGATGAATACATAGAAGCCATCCGATTCATGGACGCACCGGCGGGGAAAAACAGCTCATCCGGCACATATGCCATCCGCCGTTTTGCACCCGGATTTTCATAGGTGCGCTCGCCGTCCAGCAATACACTGCCGCCGTCCGGCTTGTAAACACCGGTGACAAGGCGTAGAAAAGTCGATTTCCCGGCACCGTTTGCACCGATTAGACCGTAGATACAGCCCTTTGGAATTTCACAGCTCAGATTGGATACCGCTTCAAAATTTCCAAACTTTTTGGTCACACTCTCTGCTCTAATCATGTTTTCCCTCCTGATATGCCGTTTCCACGATTTGGAGCAGTTCCGCTTTCTCTAAGCCGGATAGCTTGAGCTCTGTCACCAAAGCTTTCAAATCAGTCAAAGCCATTTCCCTTCTCCTTTCTCGGAGCCGATGTGCTCCTTGGTCGCTCACAAACGCACCCCGTCCGGGGGCTGTGACGATCACGCCGTCTCGCTCAAGCTCCGTATAAGCTCTCTGCACCGTGTTGGGGTTTACGGTAAGCTCCATCGAGAGTCCTCGTACAGAGGGTAATTTGTCCCCGCCTTTTAGAAGCCCAATTAGGACATACCGCTCCACCTGTTCCACAATTTGCTCATACACCGCCTGCCGCGATTGATTGTCGATTTGATACACCTGCACACCTCCTTGCAAACTGTTCTAATTAAATTAATACAGTTATAACATGTGATGATGAAGATGTCAAGCACAAATTTCAATTAGGATTGCGCATTTGCCTAATGTTGAAGCAAATCTTTCTATTGACAGTCGTAATGTGAGGTGATAAACTATAAAATGAGTTGACAGTTCGCTGAGAGAACTATAGGGGAGGTGAAGACATGAGCGAAGAATTTTCTATCCAAAAAGATCGGTTGATCAAATCATTTATCCGGCTAAAGCAAATGGTTTCAGCGTTTCATGTAGACACGGGTACAGAATGTGCGAAGGCTGGTGTAAGTATGGCAGAGCTTGAGGTAATGAGAGAAATCAAGCACAACGCATTGGATTCAGATAAGAATACATGTATATCTGATATCCAAAATCTTCTCTGCATTTCAAAAGCGGGTGTTTCAAAAAAGTTGAATATACTCGAAGAAAAAGGGTATATTGCCAGAGATATTGACAGGAATAATCGCAGACAGCTGATCATTACGCTGACAGAGAGAGGCAAAGAGATTTTGCGCGATGCAGAAGAAAACACAGACAAACTACTGACGAATATCATTACAAAGCTTGGAAAAGAGCAAACAGCACAATTTATAGAACTTCTCGATAAAGTTGTAGATGCAACAAATGATACCTTGGAATTGGAATAAGAAGTGAAGCTAAAGCAGAAATGAATAAAATGTAAGGAGGCGTTTATCAGATGGTATGGGAAACAGGCAGAGTTAAGGAAGTGGCAGATAGACTGAATACAGACATAGAAAAAGGTCTGCATCAGCAGGAAGTTTCTGTGCGCCAGAAAAAATACGGACTCAATGAATTCGAGGAAGATAAGAAGGAGACATTGCTGCGGAAAATCCTTCATCATCTGTCCGAAATTGCAACCATGATATTGATCGTGGCTTCCATTATAGCAACAGCAGCAGCGATTATGAATATGCAAAGCGAAGCTGGCGGCAGCGCAAGCGATTGGGCAAAAGTTGCCATTATTTTGGTAATCGTCGTAATCAATGTTTGCCTGGGGCTTTATCAAGAAAACAAGGCAGAGCAAGCCTTAGAGGCTCTAAAACAGATGAACACCTCTAAAACCACAGTAATTCGCGATGGCACGAAGCAAATCATCGAGGCAAACCAACTGGTGCCCGGTGATATCATAGAGCTCAACACAGGCGATGTGATCACAGCTGATGCGCGGCTGATCAGCGCAAGCAGCTTACAAGTGGAGGAAGCCGCGCTCACAGGAGAGAGCCAGCCTGTGGACAAGAACCCGGACGCGGAGATAGAAGAAGACGTACCCTTGGGTGATAGACTAAACATGGTATATTCTGGCTGTCTGGTAACAGGAGGCCGTGGCTTGGCGGTCGTAACGGCAACAGCAATGGAAACGGAAATGGGTAAAATTGCCAGCCTGCTCAACAACACTGAAAAGATGCTTACGCCCCTACAGCTAAGACTGAGACAGCTTGCAAAGCGCATTTCGATTGTTGCCTTGATTAGTGGTGTCGTCATGTTTTTGGTCGGCTTTTTCCTGTGGGGCAATGCCGCAATAGACATGCTTCTATTGGCCGTTGCCTTGGGTGTGGCGGCAGTGCCGGAGACACTTCCGATTATCGTGACCATGATCCTGTCTTACGGCGTGTTTAACATGGTGTCAAAGAAAGCGCTGATCCGCAAAATCCCTGCGGTGGAGACCGTGGGAAATACCTCTGTCATCTGTTCTGATAAAACCGGTACCTTGACCATGAACAAAATGAAGATTCAGCAAGTCTGGCATGTACGGCATGACCCGATATCCACGAAAGAAAAAGAGAAGTTCAATGTGGATCAGAATATGCTGATTGAGCTGCTGGCTTCATGTAGCAATGCCACCATTGAAGCATATGGCGAGGATAATGAAGAACACGTGATCGGTGACCCGACAGAGATTGCCATTATCCGTTTGCTTCACGACTTAAAGCTAGACCGTGTGCAAGCGGAAAGGGACTACTCGCGTGTATATGAAATCCCCTTTGATTCAGCACGCAAGCGTATGACCACTGTTCACCGTACAGAGGAAGGGTACATTGCGGTAACAAAGGGAGCCTTTGATCGTATCCCTGTAGAATGGGAGCCGGAGCTGCTGGAAAAGGCAAAGGAAATACATGATTCCTTTGCGGATAAAGCCTTGCGAGTGATCGCTGTTTCCATCAAGAAATATAAGGAAATGCCTACAGATTTAAGCGAAGAAGCATTGGAGAGCGATCATGAATTCCGCGGCATGGTTGGCATGATTGACCCACCAAGACCGGAGAGCAAGGATGCCGTTGCCAGAGCCAAGGATGCCGGCATCAAAACAGTTATGATCACCGGAGACCATATCGCAACCGCAGTTGCCATTGCCAAGGAAATCGGCATTATGGAAGAGAGAGACCGGGCAATTACCGGTGCAGAGCTTGCAGCTATGAGCGAGGTAGACCTCATATCCCAAGTGCGCGGAATCTCCGTCTACGCAAGGGTAAGCCCTGAAGATAAGCTGCGGATTGTTCATGCCTGGGCTGCACACAATGAGGTCGTTACCATGACGGGAGACGGTGTAAACGATGCCCCTGCTCTAAAAGCCGCCGATGTAGGTGTTGCCATGGGCATTACCGGCACAGAGGTTTCCAAAAATGCGGCGGACATGATCATCACAGATGACAACTTCGCCACCATCGTAGATGCCATTGCTGAAGGGCGTACGTCCTATGACAATATCCGCAAAACCATTCAGTTTTTGCTGGGTGTCAACTTTGCTGAAATCTTCGTCCTCTTGATTGGGATGCTGACAATCGGCCGTGCAACTATTACGGCAATGCAGATTTTGATTATCAACGTGGTGTATGACGGCATACCGGGCTTTTTCCTTGCTTTTGAAAAGCCGGAACCCGGTGTAATGAGGCGTAAGCCTTTGTCAAAAGGCTCAGGGGTATTTGCCCAGCGTGTCGGTTTCTTTATTGTCGCCCGTGCCATATCCTTTTCGATCTTGACCTTGGCCGCGTTCATCATTGGTTCCTACATTCAGATTTCGCCCAACAATCCGGTTGTTTGGGATGGTACATGGTCTTTGTATGCGCTGAGAAATTACGGTAATTTCGCTGTGGGTACCACAATGGCATTTATGGTGCTCAGCTGGGCATCCACGATAGACATTTTTAACACACGCACAACCCTTTCGATTTTCAAAGCTGGCTTCATGACAAACAAGGGCATTTTCTTTACTGTCATAGGCGCATTGGCATTTTCCATTGTGGTGGCATTGGCACCGCCTCTGATGGCGATCTTCAATGTCGTACATGTAAGCGGTTTGCATTGGCTGATCATGGCAGGACTTGCCTTACTGCAAGTGGGAATCGTTGAGCTTTTGAAGCTCTATCTAAGGCGCAAGGAACACTAAGCTAAGGCGCAGTAAGGATAAAAGACATAAAAAGAGCCGCTAACCACTCATATCGATGGTTAGCGGCTTTCTTGTTATAAAGCCTTTGCTTGGTTCTTAGTCTTCCGCCAAAATTGAGAGCATTGTAATGGAACCCCCGCACCCTTTGCGGCAGCCGACTCGCTCTTCCAAAGCTGCAAAATCTGCATATGGATAGCTCGGCGGATTGCCGGCTCTGCCCGGGGTTTCCCATGTTGCGATGGACACACTTTGCATTGCTTGGGCGAAAGCTTCCGCATATGCTGCCCAATCGGCGGCGATGAACAGCACATGCCGTTCTTTCTCAAAGGCAAAGTATTCTGCAGCCCTCATAGCTGTATAGGGAGCCGCTAGATGCAAAATTGGCCTGTCTTCCGGGCTACTTGCAAATAGCACAGTCTGTGCAGTAAGTCCACAGCGGCGGAGCTCCGCCTTGAGATGTTCTCGCTTTGCAAAAGATAGAGCAGTAGCGGCGATCACGATAGTGAAGGGACTGCGTTCCTCGTTGGAAATCTTCACTTGTCTTGCGATTCGCGTAACAGTTTCTACAATAGAACTGTCAGGATCGGACAAGATAGTGCGCCGACCGCCAAGATAAAGCTGCTCTGCTTTGTCTATTTCCGGAATGTCTATTTGCACTTCTTTTCCGGATCGTTCTCTTGCCAATGGGTTTATAGGCTGTGCGATTACGCTTGCATATTTCTCCGGCAAAACCGCAGGGCCGCCGTCTAGTGCTTCGCCGAAGCTGCTCCATGTACGGCCAAGTAAGTCTTCGGATAAAGATAGCTCTAAGCCATAACCAAAGAAGCGGACTTTACACGTATCCGTACCTACTCCAATCGGAGTGCTGAAAAGCGCGGCCAAGACGGTGTCGCCGACTATCTCCAACACCTGAAAGGATCGTGTCTCGCCGTTTGGAAGAAGGATTTCGCCAAGCTCACCGCAGAAGACATCTTGAATCTTTCCAGCAGTAAAAAAGTGTTCAGATAAGTCGCAAATTGTGCGATATTCTCTAATCATTTGCACACCTTCCTTTCAAGTCCTCGGTACGCCACACAGTTGAGACAATGCGCGTGAGACTTTTCTCTATTTGATGGAAAGCCTCACCCGGTGGAAGAGTACCAATAACGCTGAGACTACCTTGTCGCGTTTCCGCACTCTCGCACGTCACAACACCAGCTGAGGCAAAGAACGCTCCCAAACGGCTATTTAGATTGATCGGTGGGCCACCCTCGTAGGCACTCTCGCCCATGAGCCCCGCTACTTCTGAATTTACGCTAGTCATAAGATTGTCCAGAATCAGCATGGCATTGAGTCCCATATCTCGATAGTAGGATGCGATGGCTAGCCCCCTGCGAACGGAGCTTTCTTGTTGTGCCGCTTCGGTATCGCATGGACTCAGGATCAGCACGGTCTTTTGCTCTGACTGCGCTTGGCATAATTGGAGGACATCTGCGCACGCACTGCCGGACAATCCGCAGGCGACATAGACAAGAACATCCAAATTTTTACGGTTTTCAAGTAGCTGCTTGAGTACAGTCTGTCTGTTGTCATCCTCACCGACAAGCAGTGCAGAGCCGCCCAACACCAGAGGAGCATTTTGATCTATTTCGGATATGCCTGTTTGAATCTGAATTTCCGAACGGTGTTTTTGCTTATACGGTCTCTCCATGCGGATGGCTTGATGCTGTGTCATAGTCAATTTATAATCCGCGCCATCTGCGGCTTTTACGATTACTACAATCTCATCCACTGTTCGCTCGCCACTGTGCATTTCGGCTACTGTGCCAGAGATTCCGGCAGGCACCATGATCTTGTGCGTCACACTGGCAGTCTCTGGTACAGTTCCGAGCACATCTCCTGATGTAACCTTTGCGCCGACAGTGACACTTGGATGAAAACTCCAGCGCTTTGTGTGATCTAGAGTTGGTGCCTGGGTGCCCGGTGTGATAAAGTTGCCTGTTTTGGCGTAAAGTGCGTCCAGTGATCGGCCTAGTCCGTCATAGACACTGCCCAGCAAACCGGGGCCGAGCTCCATTGTTAGCGGCGTACCGGCGCATTCTGCCGTGTCGCCAGGTTTTAGTTCGTCTGTGGTCTCATATGCAAGCGCCCATACTCTGTCATGAGTCAGCCGCGTGACTTCACCGATGATGCGGCTTGTGCCCAGATATAACGTATCCCCCATCTTTGTCCCCGGCAAACCTTCTATGCCGACAACAGGGCCGGACACTTTGATGATGTTTCCATTCATAGTTCCGTCCCCCCCTTTACTCAAATAGCGTTTCGGCGACCGGGATCAGGAGCTCGCGCCGACGGGCCTTGATGAGTGCTTCGATGCTACAGTTCATATCTACCAAACCGTCTGTCAGTATCACACCGCCGCTGATGGGACGGGTCTCTTCGCTCATGGTGAGCTTTGCCTCACGGCCCATGCTTTCTAGTATCTCATTTGCAGCGATCGTGACACGCTTACCGTAATGACCGCGATCACGCACAGAAAAGATGAGTCGCTCGCTCCCGCTTTGACTGGCTTTGACACAAAGATTTATGAGGAGTTTAACATACTTCTCCTCTGATAAATCGGAAAGCCGTGCAGCAGCCAGAGAAAATGCCTGTTCTATGAGCTCTTGCTTGAAAATTAGCACCTGCTTTTTCGACTCCATCGCCGCTGTATCAGCCAAACCTTGTGCAGTTTGATCAACCGCCTGTTTTCCTGCTGTGGCGTGCTTCCAGTAGGTTTCTTCCGCCTCGACTGCGTGCTCGGCTGTAATCTTTGCTGCACTTTGTTCTGCCTCCTCTTGTAAGGCTTCAACTTGTGCTTCTGCAAGCGCAGTTAGGCGGGCTTTTATTTTGTCCACACCGTACACTGGGGGTATATCATCCTCTGCACGCTTGCGTTTCCCAAAGAGTCCGCCGCTTGCCTCTGGCGGATCGGTGATGGTGAATACACAGGTGAGAGGCTCTAATGCCTTGGCAAGTTCCGCTTCTTGTGCGATGGGAGTAATTGCTTCTTGCAGAAACAATTGCTCTGAACCGGAAACCTCTGCCTCTTTGCCCAATTTTAAGAAGGAGATTGTTCGGAGCGCTTCAAATAGCGTATCTCTCTCTTCCAAGATGCCAATGATCTGTACGCGCCTATGTTTCACACTAGCCATCTGTCACAATCCTTTCTACGATAAGAGCCGCCGCCTTATGCATGGCGGCCTCCGCCCGTGCGCCGATGGCTGCTTTCTTATTTTCCATATTCGACACGAGCCCGGAAGCGCTCTCCTGCGCTTTTTGCTGGACAGTGCGCATTAAATCTGCCACTTCCGCCTCTGCTTTCGCAGAAGCTTCCTCCACCTTAGCACGTCCCGTGTGAATTGCATCTTCTATTTGCTCTTCTGCGCGGAGCCTCGCCTCATCTAGCAGTCGCTTTGCGGCTTCTTCCGCTTCTAGAAGAGTATGGATGGTGTCTTTCAACATAGGCCCTGTACCTCCACCTGTTACATATTCTATTAGAGCCATCATACTAGATTTCCCATAGAAAAACAAGGGATTCCGCAAAAAGTGACGGTATTTTTATACTATAGGGGTGTAGGTGTAATTGAGTTTACATCTGCGCTTATTCTTTGTGCTTTGAGATATGCATAACTATAGAGCATAGAACATAGAGTTTTAATAAATAGCGGTAGTTGCGTGCATCCGCGCTATGACTCAACTATGTGCATACAATGCAATAGGTAGGATAGGGCAAGCTACTAAATTTTGAAGGGAGCATAAAAAATGTGGAAACACAACCTAGCATCTTTTGGCGCAAGGTTATGGAAGCAGTAAAATTGCAGCACATGCCATTATGAGTGGTGCCATTCGTTCCGTGCTCGGTTTGGACAGTACAGTAGCGAGCAAACCGACATATCGATCTTATGATGAGGCATAAGCCGGTAGATGTAAATGAGCGCGTGTACACGCAAAAGACGTTGGGCGAATTGAAGACTGCGATTGAATTAGTTACGAGTTAGTATCAAGGGTTATGTATTTTTAGGAGTTTGAATCAAATTTATTTCGAACAAGACAACCTGTCGTCATAGGCAATAAGAACACATTGGAGAAACTATTTGTATTTCTCGAATTTACGCACTTTAGCAAGAACCGAACAATGAATATACCGTGAGCGTGGCTGTAAATATGGCAGGATTAAATATCTCAACAGAATGAAGTGTGCATTTTGCGCCTCTATCTAAAAATCAAGGACACTATCTATGCCAGACAAGGCCAAGAGTGTAAAATTCTCGGCCTTGTCTGGTACAGAGATTTCAATGGTTTTTTGATATTCAGTTTTTTCAGTTGAGTTAAATCCATAAAATCTTATATTCGCTCAATGCCCTGCATTCCCGCCTTGACCGCCGCAAGATTCAGCGGAATCAGTCCTGGGTTTTTATCCTGAAACACATCTTCCAAGACCCGTTCCACATTGTCAATCGTAAACAGATCGATCACCTTCATCAGGCCACCTAGCATCGCCATATTCTGAACTTTCACGTTCCCTGCCTTGGCGGCAATATTGGTGGCCTCTACCGCGATGACTGCTACATCGTCACGTACGATATTTTCTGTGACAATAGAACTGTTAATTAAAACAGCTCCGCCTGGACGAACACGAGAGAGAAATTTATCTACAGAGGGCATATTCAGTGCGCATAGAACATCAATATCAGAAAGTACATAGGGGTTGCCGATTAGTAAGTCGGAGATCACAACGGAGCAATTGGCAGTTCCGCCGCGCATCTCTGCACCGTAAGACGGCATCCACGCAACTTGCCTCTCTTGCTGCATCGCCATGATGGCAACGATTTGTCCAAGGGTCATGATCCCTTGTCCGCCGAATCCAGCGAAAACGATTTTTGTCATTGTGCCAGCCCCCCTTCGTCTCTGTAGACACCAAGCGGATAGTAGGCTGTCATCTCATCCGCCACAAAACGCATTGCATCAGGCGGGTTCATCCCCAGGCCTATGTTACAGGATGCCAGCACCTCGACCATGGAGAATCCGCGCCCATGGATTTGGTTCTGAAATGCCTTTTTGATCGCCTTCTTGGCTCGCAGAATATGCGGCACATCGTGAGAGGAAACTCGTTCGATATAGCTTGCGCTCGGAACTTGAGCAAGGAGTTCTGATACTTTAAGCGGTTTGCCTTGTAGCTGCTCAAGCCGCCCGTGCGGACTGGTACTTGTCTTTTGCCCGACAAGCGTGGTCGGAGCCATTTGTCCGCCTGTCATGCCATAGATTGCGTTATTGACAAAGATAACCGTGATGTTCTCACCTCTATGCGCGGCATGAATGATCTCCGCCGTGCCGATGGAAGCTAAGTCCCCATCTCCCTGATAGGTAAACACGATTTTGTCCGGCTTTGTTCGCTTGATGCCAGTCGCTACAGCAGGGGCTCTGCCGTGTGCCGCTTGTACACCATCACAATTAAAAAAGTCATATGCAAAAACGGAGCAACCGACAGAGGCAACCAAGATCGTTTTCTCTAAAATCCCAAGCTCTACAAGACACTCCGCCACAAGCTTATTGATAATGCCGTGAGAACAACCTGGACAATATGTGAGAGGCGTATCGGTAAGCCCACTGCTCTTTTCATAAACCATACGTTTCATGCTTACCGCTCCTCCTGTACAATCGCTCTGACTTTCTCTACCACCTCAGTGGGCTCAAAAACCATCCCGCCCGTGCGTCCATAGAAGTGAACGGGATAACGATCCATAACGGCGAGGCGCACATCCTCAATCATCTGTCCCATAGAAAGTTCGGCGACTAAGATGTGCTCGACAGATTTTGGTAAATTCACAAAGGCTTGCTTCGGGAATGGCCACAAGGTAATCGGCCGTATCAGCCCGACATTTATCCCTTCAGCACGGAGCTTCGCAATAGAATCTAAGACAATCCTGGCGGAAAGACCGTAGGCTACAATGGCTACTTCATCACCCTCCTGCACACTGGATTCAACCATGACCTCATGTTCAATGATCTGCTTATACCGTTCCAGCCGCCGGAGATTCATAGCTTCTAGCCGCTCACCAGAGAGATCAATCGAGGTGATTGCATTCTTCGGACGACGGTCTGCCTCACCATCCGCAGCCCAAAATTTGTCGCTTTTGACAATGGGCGCATCATGGATTTCGGCAGATTCCATCATTTGACCGAGGATTCCGTCTGCGAGCAACATCACCGGTGTGCGGTATCGATCTGCCACGTTAAACGCGTGCTGTGTGAGGTCTGCAAGTTCTTGAACGCTGTAGGGGGCATAAACAGGTGTAAAGTAGTCTCCATTGCCGCCCCCGCGTGTGACTTGGAAGTAGTCAGCTTGGCTGGGGAGTATTCCGCCAAGGCCGGGTCCTGCGCGGGTGATATTAACAATCAAACAGGGCAAATCTGCCCCCGCCAAGAAACTGATTCCCTCTTGCTTGAGGGCGATTCCGGGGGAAGACGAGCTGGTCATTGCGCGCGCACCGGTCGCCGCTGCGCCATAGACCATGTTAATCGCCGCCGTTTCACTCTCGGCTTGCACCCACACCCCGTCAGCCTGCTCCATATGTGCTGCCATGTATTCCGGAATCTCGTTTTGCGGTGTAATCGGGTATCCGAAATACGCCTTACAACCGGCACAAATCGCCGCTTTACAGATGGCTTCATTGCCTTTCATTAATGTTTTCATTCTACCTCACGCTCCACTTTTATTGCGCTATCCGGACAGATAATTGCACAAACCGCACAGGCGGTACAGGCGTTAGAATCTATGCACATTGCTGGACTGTAGCCTTTGGCATTTACAATGCTTGTGTCCATCATCAGGATGACTTTCGGGCAGATCTCGACACATAAAGTGCAGCCCTTACAAGCTGCGATATCGATGCTTAGTTTGACTCTTGGCATATCCCTTCTCCTTGACCAAATTTCCGAAACCGCTGATACCGTGCCTCTAACCTAACTTCCGCATCGAGCTCCGTGAGCTGTCGCAGGGTATCGTGCAAGCTGTTTCGGAGTCCCTTCATCTGCTCCCCTGTACTTCGATCGCTTTCCGGGATCACGCGCTCCACCACACCCAGGTTCAGCATGTCCGTAGCAGTAAGTTTCAGGCATTCTGCCGCCTCGGCAACTTTCTTTGTGTCTTTCCAGAGAATGCTGGCACAGCCTTCCGGGGAAATCACCGAATAAATCGCCTGCTCCATCATCCAAACCTGATCCGCAACCGCCAAAGCCAAAGCCCCGCCGCTGCCGCCTTCTCCGATGAGCACAGAGATAATCGGTACTTTGAGCGTCATCATTTCCATCAAATTTTCCGCAATCGCCTGTCCCTGTCCGCGCTCTTCCGCGCCAATCCCGCAAAACGCTCCGGCAGTATCAACAATGCAAATCACGGGACGCCCAAACTTTTCCGATTGCCGCATGAGCCGTAGCGCTTTTCGATACCCCTCCGGATTTGCCGCTCCAAAATTCCGATGCACTCTATCCTTGGTGTTTTCACCTTTTTCCAGTGCAATCACCGTTACCGGAAGATCACAGAGCCGCCCAACACCGCCTACAATAGCTGGATCATCCGCAAATCGCCGATCTCCGTGAAGCTCAAAAAAATCGGTAACAATCGCACGGAGAGCCCGTTTTCCGGTAAGCCGATTTTTCTCCCGCGCTGCTTTTATTTGCTTCATTGCCATGCTCATGCCGTCACCTCCTGTAAGTGGATACTGAGGAGCAGCGAAATCTGCGCCCTCTGCTCAGACCGCGGTGATATCGCATCCACAAAGCCGTGGTCGAGCAAGAATTCAGCCCGCTGGAAACCGTTGGGTAATTTTTTCCGGATTGTCTGCTCAATCACACGCTGTCCGGCAAATCCAATCAGTGCACCTGGCTCTGCTAGGATAATATCGCCTTCCATGGCAAAACTGGCCGTCACACCGCCGGTAGTAGGGTCTGTGAGCACGGCCAGATAAAATAGTCCTGCATCGCTATGCCGTTTTACAGCACCCGATACCTTCGCCATCTGCATCAGAGACAAAATCCCCTCTTGCATCCGCGCCCCGCCGGAGACGGTGTATCCGATCACAGGCAGTCGTAAGTTTGCCGCCAGTTCAAATAGGCGTGTGATCTTTTCACCCACCACTGTGCCCATACTACCCATCATAAAGAATGGATCCATAACAAACAGACACGTCGGCATTCCATCAATCTCACACTGCCCCGTAATTACAGCTTCTTTTTCCCCGGAAGACCGCATCGCACTGTGCAGTTTATCTGGGTAGCCGGGAAAGTCTAAAATATCCCGACTTTCCATCTCACCGTCTAACTCTTGAAATGTATCGGCATCTGTCAAGAGGGCAATGCGCTGGCGCGCATTTTGCCGGAAGTGGTGACCGCAGAGGCAAACATCCATCCGGTCTGCTAAATCGCATTCCAGATTTTGGTGTCCGCACTTCGGACATGCCCGTGTAAGCTCCGTTTGCTCTACCACAGGGCGCTTGGTACGACCACCTTTTTCCAGCACATTTCGTGTTTTCCGAAAACGTCCGTCTAATTTCATTGACTCCACATGTTCCTTTCATTGTGATCTGATAGAGATTTGCTCAAATCTCCACTCTCCAACTGAATCGATCTTCAATATCTCCGCGTTGGATGCCTGTGACAGTATCATAGAGCCGTCTGCTCAAAGCTCCTGTGTTTCCATCTCCGATGACAAACACATCATCTTTGTAACGCAGTTTTCCCACCGGTGTAATAACAGCGGCAGTCCCCGTGCCAAAGACTTCTTCTAAAGTACCAGTTTGCTGAGCTGCAACTAGCTCATCAATCGATACACGTCGCTCTTCAAGAGAGAAGCCCCACTCGCGACAGAGTGTCATCACAGAATCCCGTGTAATCCCGGGCAAGATGCTGCCGTTTAATGCCGGTGTCACGATACGCCCATCAATTTTGAAGAAGATATTCATGAATCCTGCTTCTTCCACATATCGATGCCAAACTCCATCTAACCAGAGAACTTGTGCATAACCCGCTTCCTGCGCATTGCGTCCGGCAGCAAAGCTTGCAGCATAGTTTCCGCCGGTCTTGGTAAAACCCACACCACCCGGCACCGCGCGGACATAGTTGCCTTCAACCCAAATTCCAATGGGTTCTTGCCCATTTGCGTAATATGATCCACTAGGGGACAGGATAATCATAAACAGATAGTTCTTTGAGGCGGTCACACCAAGAAATGGTTCTGTCGCAATGATAAAAGGCCGGATATAGAGTGATGTCCCCGGCTCAGCGGGAACCCAATCAGAATCTAACTTCACCAGTGCAGAAACCGCTTGCATGAAATCCTCTTCCGGGAGTGTTGGGATACAAAGGCGCTTATTGCTAGCATTTGTTCGCTTGGCATTCATCTCCGGACGGAACAGATAAACCATACCGTTTTTATTTTTATAAGCCTTTAGCGCCTCGAACATCTCCTGTCCATAGTGAAATACCATGGCGGCGGGAGAAAGCGTCAAATCTCCGTATGGAACAATGCGCGGATCGTGCCAGCCGACTCCTTCTGTGTAGTCCATCATGAACATATGGTCAGAAAAGCACTTGCCAAAATCAAGTGTCCCTTCGGGCTTTGGTTTTTGGGTCTCGATTTCTGTTACTTTGATATCCAGCATAGGATACGCCCCTCCTTTGGGCTGTTTCGACTAGTCGCCTACCTGAAAGTCGGTATAGTAATAGCCAGACTGAAACGCCGGACTATCAATAGTCATGATTTGTTCTTCAATATTGCAGCGCACACCGTCGATCACAAGTTCTGAAAGCGCGGCTTGCATCTTCCGAAGCGCCTCATCCCGTGTCCTAGCGTGGACGATCAACTTCCCAAGCATGGAGTCATAATAGGGCGGTACAATATAGCCCTGATAAAGTGCCGTATCAAACCGAACCCAAGGACCATCAGGCACATGAAAAAAACCGACCTTTCCCGTAGACGCTGCGTTAATCCGACATTCGATGGAGGCACCGTTCAGCGCAATATCCTCCTGTCCAAATACCAAGGGAATTCCATCTGCAACACGAATTTGCCATTGGACAATATCAAGCCCTGTAACCATCTCTGTCACCGGGTGCTCTACCTGGACGCGGGTATTCATTTCCATGAAATAGAAATCTTCGCCCTCTAGCAAAAATTCAATCGTCCCAGCGTTGGTGTAGCCCACGGCTTTTGCTGCACGGACGGCAGTCTCACACATGGCGGTGCGAAGTTCTGCTGTCAAGACTGGAGACGGAGCCTCCTCCACAAGTTTTTGGTTGTTACGCTGGACAGAACATTCCCGCTCTCCCAATGCAACCGTATTTCCGTGTTCGTCGGCTAATATCTGGATTTCTATGTGCTTCACCTTTGTAAGCCGCCGTTCCATATAAAGCCCGCCATCGCCAAATGCCTGCTTTGCTTCCTCAGCGGCAGCAAGAAAAGCAGGGGCAAGGCTTTCCTCATCCTCCACAAGGCGAATCCCTTTGCCACCACCACCAGCTCTTGCTTTAATCAGCAGCGGAAATCCAATTTCACGCGCCGCAACCTTTGCCTCCTCAATAGAGTTTAGTAGATCACTGCCGGGGATTACAGGCACCCCGGCCTGTTTCATAATGGCCCGCGCTTGCTCCTTATCTCCCATCTGAGAGATCACTTCCGGGCAGGGTCCTACAAAAATCAGTCCATGTTCCTTACAAAGTGCTGCAAACTCTGCATTTTCGGCCAGAAACCCATATCCGGGATGAATCGCTTGGGCACCTGTAATCAAAGCGGCGGACACGATCCTCTCTTTTTGCAGATAGCTCTCCTTAGAAGTGGGGCCACCAATACAGATGCTTTGATCGGCAAGAGAAACGTGAAGTGCCTCTTCATCGGCAGTCGAATAAACCGCAACTGTGGAGATTCCCATCTCCTTGCAGGCGCGAATAATCCGCACGGCCACCTCGCCACGATTTGCGATAAGTAGTTTTGAAAACAAGATCTACGCCTCCTTTACAGCAAATGAAAATTTGCCGGAAATACAAAGTTTTCCATCTACATGTCCCTTTCCTTGACAGAAGGTAAAGGGGCCCTTCTGTGCTGTGATGGTACAAGTAAAGGTTATTGTATCACCAGGTCGTACCACATGCTTAAACCGCACCTTATCTAAACTTGTAAAATAAGGTGTCATTCCAGCTCCTGCGTCCTCCAACAAGAGCGCACAGGCAGACTGCGCCATCATCTCACAAAGAATCACACCGGGCACTACCGGATTGTCTGGAAAATGCCCCCGCAAAAACCACTCATCCCCTCGGACAGAGTAGGTTCCTGTAGCAAGCCCATCTGTCACTGTGGCCTCGTCCACCAAGAGCATCGGCTCACGATGTGGGAGAATATGCTTGATCTCTTCTCGGTTCATTCTACTCACACCTCATTTGAAACAGCGCTTGTCCAAATTCTACAGGTTGTTCATTTCCGTGATAGCATCGCGTAATCACACCGTCCTGCTCTGCCACAATCTCATTCATGAGCTTCATCGCTTCAATGATGCAGAGTAAATCTCCCGCTTTCACCTCTTGTCCGACTGTGGCAAAGGGCGGCTCACTGGGAGATGATGCGGCATAAAACATTCCTACCATGGGCGAAGTCACTGTTATCGTTCCTGTATCCTCAAAAGGGAGGTCAGGCTCAGTTGCCGTAGCTGATGCATCTATCGCCTGAGTTTGTGCTCCCACTTGGATAGGCGCGGGTACCGTCTGAGCAATCGGTTCAGGTCGTGGGCGGCGCAGGGTGACATTACTCTCGCCCTCCTGCAAGTTCAATTCTTCTATCTCAAACTCTCCCAACAGAGTGGCGAGTTCGCGTATTTTTTTCATTTCCATATTCTACGTTCCTTTCTTGATAGACAGTGTTATATCTTCCCAAAAGCTATACAGGCATTGTGTCCGCCAAAGCCAAATGATGTGCTAAGAGCAAGTCGAATATCCGCCTCACGGGCGACTAACGGCACATAGTCCAGATCGCATTCCGGATCTGGTTCCGTCAAACCAATAGTAGGCGGAACTACACCCTCCTGAAGCGCCATAATCGCGGCCACAGCCTCTACCGCACCGGCTGCACCCAAGGTATGTCCAACCATACTCTTAATGGAACTTACCAACACATCTTTTGCCCGCTCCCCATAGACCTGTTTGATTGCACGGGTCTCCATGGCATCATTGAGCGGCGTGCTGGTTCCGTGGGCATTGATATAAACGCGGGTTTCCTCTCTCAGGCCAGACTCGTCTACAGCCATCTGAATACACGCGGCAGGGCCGCTTGCCTCGGGCTCCGGTGCCGTGATATGGTACGCGTCACAATTTGTGCCATATCCCACGACTTCACAGTAGATCTTAGCCCCCCGCGCTTTTGCGTGTTCATATTCCTCCAAAATGAGTGCGGCCGCCCCCTCGCCCATAACAAAGCCGCTGCGGCGTTTATCAAAGGGAATCGAAGCCATGTTTTTATCTTCACACTGGGTCAATGCAGTCATGTTTGAAAATCCGGCTAATCCAACGGGCACAATCGATGCTTCGGAACCACCCGCAATCACAGCATCAAGATACCCGTGCCGAATCGCCCGCACTGCTTCACCAATGGCATTGGTGGAGGTCGCGCAAGCTGTCGTTACCGGCAAACAGGATCCCTTTGCCTGATACCGAATCGCCGCATGCCCGCCGGCAAGGTTTGCAATCATCATGGGAATAAAGTGCGGTGAGACTCGTCTAGGTCCTTTCTCTTGGAGTTTTGCTATCTCGTCAGAGATCGTACCAAGTCCGCCGATCCCAGATCCAAAATAAACACCAAACCTAGATGGCTCTATCTGTCCATCCAGTCCGCTTTCTGTCATCGCTTGCGAGATCGCTGCTAGAGCATACTGAATGAATAAATCTGTTTTTCGCACATCTGCCTTTTCCATATAAAGCAAAGGATCAAAATTCCGCACTTCCGCTGCGAGATGTACCTTGAATTCCGAGGTGTCAAATCGTGTAATGGTATCAATCCCATTTGTCCCGCTGATCAGTCCTTGCCAAAACGCAGGCACATCGTTCCCAATGGGGGTAATCGCGCCGAGACCCGTCACAACAACTTTTCGCACTATATCACTCCTTTCCATGTAGTGAAACTACATTGCCAGTCCGCCGTCAATGCGGATCACTTCACCCGTTATGTAGCTTGCATGATCACCGGCGAGAAATGCCACAAGGTTTGCAACTTCTTCTGCGGTTCCCATCCGCTTCAAAGGAATTGCATTCAGCAAGGCATTTTCACCGCCCAAGTGTGCTGTCATTTCCGTTTCAATAAAACCGGGCGCAACAGCGTTACAGCAGATATTCCGTCCGGCAAGCTCCCGCGCAATGGACTTCGTAAGCCCAATCATCCCTGCCTTTGCGGCAGAGTAATTGGCCTGCCCGGCATTACCCATAAGACCAGAGATTGAGGCGATATTGATAATCCTGCCTTGCCGCCGCTTCATAAAGGTGCTATAACAGTGCCGGATCATGTTGAATGTTCCTTTGAGGCTTACATCCACCACCCGGTCAAAATCCAATTCTGACATTTTAAGCGCGAACATATCTTTCGTAACCCCAGCGTTATTGACTAAAATATCTACAGGTCCCAGTGTCTCCGTGACCATAGATACCGCATGTTTGCATGCGTCAAAATCCGATACATCACATTGGGTTGCCATGGCGGATACACCCATCTCCTTGGCCTCACGCACAACTGATTCGGCTGCCTCTGTGTTTCCGGCGTACAGTACCGCGATATTTGCACCTTCTGCGGCAAGTTTCAAGGCAATCGCGCGTCCAATCCCGCGCCCGCCGCCGGTGACGATAGCTACTTTTCCACTCAGCATCATTTTCCCCTCCTGCTATTGCGCCGAAAGCGCACGAATTGTCTCATGCAAGCTATCCATATCTTCCACATGATACGCCACAGCTTGGTCTGTACATTTTTCAATCAGGCTCTTCAAGGTTTTCCCGGGACCTACTTCTACAAAAGCGCTAATACCATCAGCGGCCATATTTTCAACAGTTTTTTGCCACTGCACCGGACTTACCATCTGTTTGCTCAGTGTTTGGGCAATATCTTCGCCATAAGCTTGTGCAGTCAAATTGGCATAAATAGGATATCTGAATGTACCAAGTTCAAATTCTGAAAGAGCCTCTTTCAATGATAACGATGCAGGTTTCATATACGGCGAATGGAATCCGCCGCCCACTTTGAGTGGGATTGCTCGACCGCCTGCTTCTTTGACTGCCGCTTGAAATGCCGCAAGTTCTTCTACATCGCCCGCCACCACGGTCTGACCCGGACAGTTATAGTTCACAGGATAGACTTTTGCAAAATTCGCCGCAAGCATCTCCACTTGCGGGGCGGAAAGCTTCATAATCGCCGCCATCGCACTCGGGGTATCCGCCGCCGCTTTTGCCATTAGTTCGCCCCTTCGGATTACAAGGGAGAATCCATCTGAAGCAGAGAACACTCCGCCGAAAGTCAAAGCCGTTACCTCCCCAAATGAGAATCCTGCCAGCGCACTCGGAGAAATACCATGTTCCCCAAGCGCGGCCGCGGCCGCTAAAGACACGGCAAAAATGCAGGGCTGGGTATTACGGGTATCTTTCAGTTCTTCCTCTGTGCCGTCAAAACACTGCGCCAATGTACCGGGTCGAATACGCTCGAACTCATCCATCAGTGACTTCGCAGCGGGGGAGCCATCATACAGAGATTTTCCCATTCCGGCATACTGTGCGCCCTGACCGGAGAACACAAACGCTATTCGAGCCACTTTGCCGCCCCCCTCAGACAAGTTTCCATCTCGCCGAAAATATCCCGAATAATCTCTGCTGCCGGCTGTTCCTTCGTGACCATTGCGGCGACTTGTCCTGCCATAAAGGCACCTTCTTGTGTGTCACCGTCCACAGCGGCGCGGCGAAGAGAGCCGGCTCCCAGCTCTTCCAATTCTTCATCGGAAATATCGGCATGATACTCCGCTTGAAACAATTTGCGCGAAAACGGTGTTTTCAGCGCCCGAACCGGATGCCCCAAGCGTTTCCCTGTTGTAAGCGTATCTATGTCTTTTGCTTTGAGAACTTTATCCTTATAAACCTGATGTATGCCGCATTCTTCGGCCACTAAAAACCGCGTTCCGACTTGCAAACCTTCCGCACCAAGCATAAACGCCGCCGCTGCCTGCCTGCCGTCCGCAATTCCTCCGGCCGCAATGACCGGCACATCCACCGCATCACAAATCTGCGGTACCAGCGCCATCGTGGTGATTTCACCCACATGTCCCCCTGCCTCGCCGCCCTCGGCAATCACCGCCGATGCGCCGGCGCGGACAACACGCTTCGCCATCGCCACACTTGCGACAACGGGAACGACCCGAATTCCTGCTTCTAGCCAGAGAGGCATATACGGTGTAGGGCTTCCGGCCCCCGTGGTAATCACAGAAACTTTTTCTTCTGCCAAAAGCGCCGCCACTTCTGCTGTAAAAGGACTCATCAGCATCACATTAACGCCAAAGGACTGATCCGTGAGCTCGCGTGCAATGCGAATCTGTTCACGCAGGGTGTCCGCATCCGCATTCATAGCGGCAATAATGCCAAGTCCGCCGCCGTTTGATACTGCGGCTGCCAGCTTCCCATCGGCAATCCATGCCATACCGCCTTGGAGAATCGGATACTCAATCTCTAAGAGCTCGGTAATTCTTGTTTTAATCATGCTTTTTCGCCCAATTTTTTCTCAATAAAAGCTGAAAGCTCCCCAACAGTTAATACTCTTTCGTTTAATTCTAGCTCAACACCCAGCTCCTCTTCCAGCTCCATAACCATCTCAACGGTATCCAAGGAGTCGATGCCAAGACTCTCAAATGTTGTCTCCGCGTTAATCTCACTGGTGTCCACGTCTAAGTGCTCCGCCAAAAGTTTTGTTAGTTTTTCCATTACCATGATTGTTGCCTCCTAAAAATTTTTAAAGTTAATGTATTCAAAATTGAACATTTGTTCAATCTTTACCATCTGAGCACACAGGCTCCACTGGAAAGCCCTCCGCCAAATGCGGACATAACTACAATATCTCCTCGCGTAAACTTCCCGGCACGATTGAGCTCATCTAACACAATCGGGATACTGGCCGCCGACGTGTTCCCATAGCGAGCCATATTGGTTGCAAAGCGTTCCGGTGGAATATGTAGACGCTTTTTCGCCGCGTCTATAATTCGTACATTGGCCTGATGCGGAATTACGTAAGCCACTTCGCTTTGCTCGATCCCTGCTGTTTCCAAAACTTCTTGAATGTCTGTGGCCATCGCACTCACCGCAAAGCGAAAGGTTTCCTGTCCTTTCATGTGGATTAGAGGCCGTTCCTGCTCCCCTTCAAAAAAAGGAGAAATACCGATAGAAGTAGGAATCTTTATTACATCGGCTCCGCCCCTAGAGTAGAGTTTGGATGCCAAGTAGTTATCCTCCGCTTCTAAGAGACAGGCTCCCGCTCCGTCACCGAAGATAACGGCGGTGTTTCTATCCTTCCAGTCTACAATTCGGCTCATTTGTTCAGAACCAATGACCAGCACTTTTTTCACACGCCCCCGCGCAAAAAAGCCCGCAGCAGTATCCAGCATAAAAACAAAACCGCTGCACGCCGCGCTCACATCCATTGCCGGACAAGTGGCCCCAAGCGCCGCCTGTACCATGCAAGCCACGCCAGGAGAAATATGTTCACCGCTAATCGTCGCCACAATAATCATGTCAAGATCTTCCGGATGGGTGTTGCCTGCCTCTAAGGCACGGCGACCGGCTTCGATTGCAAGGGTAGATGCTGTCTCAGTAACACATACACGGCGTTCTCTCACGCCGGTTCGTTCTGTAATCCATTGATCTGATGTATCCAGAAAGGTCGCCAGCTCATCATTGGTGACAACTCGTGGTGGCACATAGCTACCTGTGGATATAATGCGAAAACTCATAAAGGCGCTTCTCCCATACTTTGCAAAATAAGTGTTCCATTCATTGACAGCGGAAAGCTGCGTTGGCTCTCCTTCCATCATTTACCCTCTATATATAAAGACAACATTAAATTAGTTTGGTTGCATAGCTGCGCAAATTTAAAATAACCATGAGATCTTTTTGCGATGCGATGGAATACTCAACCTAAACGCTTTCATAATTAATCTGAACAATAGAGTAAGGAGAGAAGGCGTACGGATTTACAACAGATAAAAAACCCCCCAGTTTATCCTACAGATAAGCTGGAGAGTATACGATATGCTTAAAGAGGTCACGCAGTGGAGGCGCAATTACTCTCGAGAAGCTCTTTTAGCGATCGGAAAGCATTATCTTTCCCTAGTTTGCTATGCTCTTGCTAATCTCCTCCTAGCGCCAAAATGCTATTGTAGAACTTTCCTTAGCTCAAACACCAAGAAAAAGATACCACAAATGAGCCTATGACCACACCCTCTTCTGTTATTGCTATACTCAAAAATGTAAAGTACAAAGGTGACTTAGAGATGGGCAAGACATATGTAACTGACCCCATATCTAAAAAGCGTCTGATGAATTTAGGTGAAAAAGATTCATACTATATCGAAAGTAACCATGCCCCTATCATATCGGCAGATATCTTTCAGAAAGCCCAAGATATACTAAACAGGCGTGGAGAATCTATTAAGCATAAGGGCAAGCGCTGGGATAAGTATTGCTGAATTTAAGGCAGTCTTAAAACAAAACCAAGCTATGACCGAGTTTGACCCGGTGGTTTTTGAAAGCATAATTGAGAAGGTGATTATCGGTGAGGTTGACGAGCAGGACAATAAAAACCCCTATAAAATCACTTTTGTTTTCAAGACGGGTATATACCATCGGAAGCTGACGCTCCACCGCCTAAGAAGGCGGGTAGGCCGAGCAAAGAGAGTAGTAGGGGCGTAGATGGGGCAGTTGGATTTGAAAAAAATAATACGTGTCCCAATGAAATAGGACACACTGTTGTCTGAAACGGTTTCCATTGTACAACCAAGGGCATAAAGATATGTTTCGCTTGAATTCGCTCAGATTTTCCATTCAATCTGGAGGTTCTCGCTTGTAATTAACACCCTTGCAATCATTTCATCAAGTACAGTTCTCCGATCCTCAATATCAACATTGTCCCAATCGTTCAGATATCCAGATATTTTCTGCACTTGCTTGGGATTGAGTGAATCAGAGGTCATTTCAGCAATCGCCCTGGATAATGACTGTCTCTTTGCGTCCAGTTCCTCAATTTTGGTATTGGCGTAAGACATCAAAACAGCGTTTGCGCCTGTGAGGGTATCAAGCAGCTTCTCTATCTCTGCCTCTACTTGTGCGAGTTCCGTATATAATGCGATTAGCTTCGGATTCGCTTTCGTGGTGCTACTGCTCGTCAGCGTTTGAAACTCATCCATCTTTCGACACATTTCAGCATATACAACTTTTTCAACCTCAGCCACATGGAGCGTACCACAGCCTTCACAGCTTTTCCTGTCAGCACGTCTACGGCAACGGAAGTATAATATATCCGATCTGCTCCTGAGACAGGTTAGCCCTGAACCACAGCGCCCACACTTTATTTTTCCGGCAGTCCATGTTGTAGCTTTACGCCCCCGCTTAAATGTCTTATTGTTCATCAACTTTTTGCGACAAGCAAGCCATGTTTCAGAAGAAATGATCCCCTCATGTGGTGCCACAACAAGTATTTGGTCTTTCAGGCTACACCGCTTACTCTCAGCAACATCCCGCCCTTGAAAGAGGAAGCAACCGTTTGTACCGGTGAAGTCTGCGGCATCATTCACTATGTCAGCACCTTGTACTTTGAAGAACTCATAAACATCAAGATCGGCTTGTACATAGACTGGATTTTTCAGAAGCGCAGATAAGGTGACACGAGAAATCTCCCTGCCGCCTGTTCCGTCATTACATAAGTGGCGGACAATATCCCCGAACGAAACTTGTGGCTCTGCGTACATTTCAAACATGGTCTTGACACGTTTTGCGGCCTCCGGGTCTACCTCGTACATATTAGCTCTGACACCACTAATAATCGTTGGTGTCAACTTATACCCATACGGTGCTACACCGCTCATGTGAAAACCCTTGGTACACCGGGAATAATACGAATCAACCACGCGCATCTGTATGGTCTCACGTTCAAGCTGTGCGAACACGATGCAGATATTCAGCATAGCCCGCCCCATTGGGGTGCTGGTGTCAAACTTCTCTGTTGCTGAAACAAATTCTACGTTATGCTTTCCGAATAGCTCCATCATACGAGCAAAGTCAATTATGGAACGGCTTATTCTGTCGAGCTTGTAAACGACCACTTTTGAGACAAGCCCTTGTTCTATGTCCCGTACCATTTCCTGAAACTTTGGGCGGTCTGTATTTTTGCCAGAGAACCCTTTGTCAGTATACTCTCTGTAACTTTCCCCCTTCAATTCGTGCTTACAAAATTCGATCTGACTTTCGATGCTGATGCTGTCAGCCTTGTCAACTGACTGTCTGCCATAGATGGCTTTTGTTGCAGTTTTCATTTGTAGCTCCCTTTCGTTAGTCGGAAAAGGGGCTATTAACCTACATGAACATTATAGCGCATATTGCTCTATAATGCAGCCCTTATCCGTAAATGATCAGATTTCACACCTTGGCGTATTTGCTGAAAACACTGAAAAGGCTTTTTTCAATGTCCTTCTTCCGCCGCTCTCTTTCTTTAGGGAGAAGTATAGGTGTTAGATTTTCAATCCGAATCGTACCTTTACCAAAAGGCACGGTCTTGACTTCACTTTCAAATTTAGTAGACATCATCAAACTACTGCCTCCTTCTCAAATACGCCATAGCTTAAGCCCATACCAAACCTGCAGTGGTCACAAGATTCCTTGTACTCCTGCCAACCGCGCTTAACTAGAACCCATCCAGCTTCCTCAAAATCTGTTTTGCAACGATAGCAGAGGCAGAGCACTAACAACTTCTCGTTCTGCGGCTTGTCGGGCGTTAGCCCAAAGCTAACCGCAATCGCCCCATCAATTGCGATCTGTTCACCGGCGCTGATCCGACCGATATATCCATCAAGCCGCGTGGTTGTTCGACGAGTGCGATGGAATCCGACCGCAGCCTCCCCGTGCGTGAGATTTTCACATGAGTGGGCAAGCGTCCTTTATTTCTAGCTGTCAGCGGCACAATGATTGTGGTGGGACTGTGGGCGTTGCCCACATCGTTTTGTACGATCAGCACAGGCCGAACCTCGCCTTGCTCCGATCCGGTGACTGGATTTAAGTCGGCGTAGTAAATTTCGCCGCGCTTGACTTTTTTTGTATTCAATGATGGCCTCTCCTTTGATTGGGAACGGTCGGACTGCAAAGAGCGCAGCCCGACCGTCAAATTATCTTTCATGCTCATCTTACTGACCGTACTCTCCGTGGATGGTTGCGGAACTCAGCGTTGAGATACATATAGTGGTAACGCATCTCCCCGCAGAGATGACAGCGTACCTTATTTCGCCGATTCAGCAGATACGACGGCAAGTGATGCACTAAGTACCCTTGTTTTTTTGCTTTGCCGGCGCACGGTTTACAAACTGGTCTGTTTGGATTCATAATCAGGAAACCTCTCTTTAAGTGGATTTTTCTTTGGTGCTGTTGGGTTTCCCAGCCACTTCCTGTGATGCGACCTTTCGTGGCGGCCCCTGCTTTATCCGGGGACTTTTTTCAACGACACGTTAGCGAGGGGGGCTTCCCCTTACTTCAACAAGCTATTTCTTGCAAACCCCGACGGGGTAATGTTCCCAAGAAACTCACCTGTTGTGGTGGCTGGGTGGTTATTTAGTTGTAAGTGAGAGAGAGGTTTTTGTTCTCCCTCATCTACTTCCACACTCAACCTTGATTTTTCACCCCCCTGCGACAAAAAAGTTTTTAGTTTCTTCACGCCAGAGGTTATAGACCTTGCAATTACTTGGAAAGCGCGGTTTTCTATTGCTGCAATTTCTTCAAGTGTCATTCCGTCTTCGTGATACATCAGAAACCGCCGTCGCTGGATTTCAGGCAAATTGGCGATGGCCTGCCGCAATGCGTCTCTCTGCTCCGCATCAATCAGTATCTTTTCAATGCTGTGGGGCTGTCGCAGCGCGCGGGCGTTGATCTCAGCCTCAGACAAATCCAACCGCTCTTTGTGCCGTTCATCCCAGCGGCGTAGATTGCGTTCGTCTTTGCCAAAGCGCATATAGGCGGCAAAGACATTTCTTGTCACTCGGCTCTCTTGAAAGCCCTGCTCATCTGTGTAGCCGATGTAGTAATGCGTGAACCCGCCGCCGTCAATTTCGCGGCGCAGGGTGTATTGTTCGTTATCATGGAACATCTTGTAACCTCCAAAATTTTTGATTTTTGATATAAAAGGTTCAAAAATCTTGAAGGGGCGGAGCGCGTGTGTTGTAATAGAAAAAGGTTGCCATCGTGCGAACTCCTTTCGGGAGTCGGCAAACGGCAACCTATTGGCTGTATGAGAGAAAAATAAAAATCCGGCAGACAGCAACAAAAAGTTGCCGTTTGCCGGACTCGGAAACATAGTAACTATCTCGGATAGCTATGCGAACTCGGTACGGGTGCTGTAGAGCACCAAATGAAAGATACCTGCCCGCCTGTGTCGAGTATGCGTACAAATCGGTTTCGAGCCTTTATCCGCCGCGCCGCAGTCGTTGTCATGTCGTCCGCTTTCCAGACGAGGATTTCAGATTACCGTGAGAGCGCAGCTTAACCGTCAGATTTCTGACGATGGGCTGTTCGCTGCTTAACGGCTAAGACGAGAAGCAGCGCTTTACCATATTTTGTTTGTGTTTTGGTTTATACAGCCGTCATAACGATACCCACCTCCGATCTACAGGCGCTGCACATCTTAAAAATCTGACCGGGGATTGGTTTCAGCTTTTTGCCCTTCTCACACTTTCTACGGTAAATCTGTACCGTGGTGTTTCGTTCCACATCGGTCAAACTCTCCCTGCAATAGGGGCATTTGATGATTTTCCGCCCGACAAGCTCTGCTTGTCCAATGCGGCGGTATGCCACAGGGGACATGAACTCCGGAATGATGCCGCCTATGATGTAGAGATACTCGTATTTTTTGATTTCGCTTACTCTTTTCATATCCACTTCTTGCTTCAAATGATCTCCCTCCTACACATGAATAACGCATTTTTGCGTACTTTTGAGTAAAAAAATACACTAAAACACTACCAAAGACGTGTGCGAACCGTTTCTTTGCCTACGAGCATGTTAAGCTTTTCCAGCCGTATTTTTGCAGCTTGCTTGGATACGCAAAAGCGATCCGCAACAAATGCCGGGAGCATCTTGGCGTGGCAGTTATGCCAGTCATCCTTGCCGCGCTCAATGATCATAGGAGCTTGTCCATATGTAGCCCAATATTCCGCACAGGCGATACAAAGCGATGGACGAGGAATCAGTAGTGCGGCGGCTAGGAAATCCGCTTGCCGCTCCATGCGGTCACGGTCGGATTTTTCCTTTTTGCTGGGGCTATAATCTGCTCTGCCTTCTTTGGCGGCAAAGGCTTCGGATTTGACCGAAAAGGCTCTTGCGTGTAATAGCCAATGAGATGCCTCGTGCATTAGTGTGAATCGCAAGCGGGCTTCTTGTTTGGGTTCGAGCAGCGAATTGTCAACAATAACTGTCCCTGCACGAACACGGAGGGCAATCCAGTCGTTTTTCGACTCATCAATCACTCTCACCAAACCATCGTCAAAGGCCGTAAGTCCCAAGACTTTTCCGTCAAGGCTCAATTTTTTATACTCGACCAAAACTTTGAGATAGAACTCCAAAAATTCATCCACATCAAGGGGAGTCGCACGATTTAGATTTTCTGGCATAGCGTCACGGATTATGCCCTCAGCGTACTCGTCCAGCGCCTCATAAGTCATATATGGCACACCTGTAAACGAGTAGCCGCCTTGCAGCTCTAACACTGCCTCACCCTTTACTTTCCAAATCATCAATGAACCGCCGCCAGTCATCCTGGCTGGCTTTTTCCTTTGCGACACGCAAAGCTACGCGGACAAGGTCATTTCCCATGATGTATCCGGGCAGGTCAGGAGAAACTTCGTCCCTCGCTTTGCCCGCAAGATCAAAAAGCAAAATTCGCTCTTCGTCCCCTAGGTGAAAAATCTGAATGAACTTTGGGAGCGTTTCTGTTGGCGGGATACGGCGGTTATGCTCAATGTCACCATAGTATCCGGGCGAAATATCTAACTGTTCAGCCATGCTGCGTACAGTTATGCCGGCGCTTTTTCGCTTTTGGGCGATGAATTCGCCAAATGTTTTGTTCTGCATTGCACTACTCCTTACGCAAAACCGCGTGTTTTGTAAAATAGAAAATAGCTGTCGATTCTCAGCGTTGCGTTATTTTATCACGCAGTTTTGCGTATGTCAATAGGGTTTCTGACTTTCTATTACACCTCACACCATGCCCATTTACAGTCACACCCATCATTGACCGTCTGTACAGGGGTGTATCGTGGGGTTATAGAGCCGTTGCCTAGCTGGCCCCAGTTGTTGTTTCCCCAAGTCAAAATGCTGCCATCCTCTCGAAGCGCTACGACATGCCAATTCCCCATTGCAATCGCTGCCACATTGCCAAGGAATGCGTCATCCGCCGCACCGCCATGTACTCGGTCGGGGATGCCTCGACATCTGCTCGTGCCGTCGCCCAATCGACCATCACGATTCCATCCCCAAGTCCACACCGTGCCGTCCTCTCGAAGCGCCACAGTAGACCCCTGTCCCGCCGCGATTGCGGTCACATTGCCGAGGAAAGCATCACCCGTCCGACCGCCATGCACTTGGACAGGAGTGAGATGATCTATTATGGTACGGTCACCCAATCGACCACCATTAAATCCCCAAGCCCAAACCGTACCGTCGTCTCGAAGCGCTGCAGTATGCGAACCTCCCGCCGCAACTGCGATTACATCGCTGAGGAACGCATCACCCGTCGCACCGCCATGCACCTGGATGGCGGTGAGGCTATAGGGCATGTTCTCCATGTCCCCCTGTATGCCGTTGCCCAGCAGTCCCGAGCCCCAAGTCCACACCGTACCGTCTTCTCGAAGCGCTACGGTATGATTAACACCTGCCGAAATTGCTGTCACATTGCTGAGACCTGTCACTTGTACGGGGGTGTGACGATCAGTCGTCGTGCCGTCACCCAGTTGGCCAAATTGATTGCCCCCCCAAGCCCAGACCGTGCCATCGTCTCGAAGCGCTACGGTGTGATGATGACCTGCCGAAATTGCTGTCATATTACTGAGACCTGTCACCTGTACGGGTGTGTGTGCGGGGATGTGGGAATCTATCCACGTCGTGCCGTCGCCCAACTGACCATGATGATTCAGCCCCCAAGCCCAAACTGTGCCATCGTCTCGAAGCGCCACGGTATACCCATGTCCCGCCGCAATTGCTGTCACATTGCGGAGGAAAGCATCACCTGTCGCACCGCCTTGCACCTGTACCGGGGTGTGACGATCTATCGAGGTGCCGTCACCCAGCTTGCCCCACCAATTGGGCCCCCAAGTCCACACCGTGCCATCCTCTCCGAGCGCTACGGTATGCATAGATGCCGCAACTGCTATGAAGGTATCTGGTGGATCGGTTGGATCGGGAATATCACCCACAGTGAAACGTACTTCAAAGGATCTCTCAAACCCACCCTGCGTGGACACTGTGACCGTTGCCCTGTGCAAGCCCTCAACTTCCGAGACTGGCTGTATAACAAAAAACGACATCCAATCCCCGGGCGCTATATTGGGGAAGGTGATGATCCGATCGGGAGAAGGAAGTGGTTGCATCCCATGACGCAAAGAAAAACTGTCTGCTTGATCGCCGGTCAATGTAACTGTAACAGGCCCGGAGCCTGATGCTCCTTCGTTGACAATATGCGCTCCGCCTCCCAAGGTATGCGCTTGCCCTATGGGGGCATTGCCGAAATCTTGAACAGCGCCAATCGGCCCCCACACAGGGTCTCCTTCATTCCAATCAAGCATTTCCGCTAAGAAAATGCCATACGCCGCCGTCCGCTCAAAGCGAAGATCGAAAGATTCCAACACCCTGCCATTACCTAAAATCTCGACGGTTGCCGTGAAAACACCTGCTGCAAAACTGTTTCTCGGCCCAATATAGAACGTGTCTGAACCCCCCACCGGTATGGTGGGTAAGTTCTTAGTGAGTGTCTGCGAGGAGAGTCCAGGTTCGAGAGGTAAGGTAAACTGCTCCGCATGTTCGCCGGTGATTCGGACATCCAGGTGTGCGGGTACAGTCCCCGTATTCGTAACCGTTACGGTATGTGCCGTTCCAGGGGGTTGCCCGACTGAGGCCGTGCCAAAATCCAGCTCTCCATCCACATCCACCTCAATCGCCAGATTGCCAAACCACGCGGCAAAAGGGATAGAAATCTGCCGTGGATTGCCAGAATGGCTTTGCTGGGATTCATTGATGAATACAACATTTCCTTCGTAAGAGCCGGGTGCGGTGCCGGGCGGAAATGTCATTTGGAACGTGAAGGTGTGTACCTCGCTGCTCGTATCGGATTCAATTAACTCTAACTGCACAGCACCGGGGTTGCCGTTATAGCGGATATCCGGTACCCACGCACCCACGCCCGGCTCATGGATGGTGACGGTGAGCGGGTGGCTGACGGCATCGCTTACTAAGCCAAAGCTGAGGGTGGCCGTAGTGGCAGTATAGAGAATACCCTCTGGACGAGGCCAGAAAATATCATTTTGCACGGTGGCAAAGGCTTCACTCGTCAGGGCATAGTGCGGTTGCACAAAGCCCGCACCGATATTGAACACGGAGTTCTCTGCCTGCACTGAAAGTTGCCGTGCCGTATTCATCATGCGGGCTTGGATTTCCCAAGGTTCGGCATCGGGAAAGACTTCTAGCATAAGCGCCGCAACACCCGCAGTCACCGGGGAGGCAAACGAAGTACCGGATGCAAAAGCATATCCGCTGCCGCTGTGGTTGAGTGTTCGCACAGATTGACCGGGCGCTGTTATATGTGGCGTGATATGGAGCAAGGTTTGATCCGGGCCGCGGGATGAAAAAGGGGCAATTCCATCCCGGTTGTTGACATTTGCAAGGTCGCTCCCCCCTTGACCGGCAGCAACGGAAATGAAAAGGCCATTTTCGGGTGCTGTGAAAAGGCCGGGGCCAGCGTTTCCCGCGCTTTGAACAAAGATCATGCCATCTAAGGCTGCTAAGTTCATTGCATGATGTCTCGCAGAAAACCTACCAAGGTTTGCACCTGCACTACTACTTATGACATCTATTTCCGCTCGATGCGCTTGTTCAATTATATCAAGGACAGAGGTACCCCATATTTGCCACAACTCAATACCGGGAGCGATTCCAATGAGGCTCCCCGCAACAAGTGTTCCATGGTTTCGATAGGGATTAATGGGGAACTGGCTTGCACTTCCGCGCAGCCTGCCCGTTGCCGGGTCAAGGAAAGGAGCAAAGCGCGGGTGGCGGTAATTGATTCCATCATCCATAAATATAGCAACGCGCACACCGGTGCCTGTAATTCCAAGGTCGTTATGGATGTAATCTAAGTTAAATAAATCCCTTGCAGCGCGCATCAAAGGGTCTGGGCTGGAAAGAGGGAGGATCTCGTCATATTCTTCTATAATGGGCTCTGGCATGGGTTCGAGTTGTTCCATCGGTGTAACGGCAAAAACCTCAGGCAAAGCCGCAATTTGCTCTGCCATGTGCATTGTGGTGCGCAACAATACACCGTTGAATAGAAGATAATGTTCGCTTATGATTTCAAACGGAGCCGCTGTCCGTGCCCTGGTAAGGGGTGTCATCTGCGCCCAAAAGACATCATGGGCGGCTTGTGCCTGTTCTCCGTAGTCTTGCTCTGAAAACAGCCGGAAGGCCGTGTCATCTGTTTCGTCAAGTAAACGCAGGGCAACAGCAGATGGCGTGTGAAACCATACTTCAATTTCCACAAGGTCGCTGGGGTTATTCGCTTCAAATCCAACAAGACCGATAGAGTCAGAAAGTGTTCTGCTTAAGATGCCGTCTCTATGTACAGACCATGCCTCTGCAAACTCGTCCACGTTCGGAATCGCTTCCGTTTGCGGCAGCTCGTCTATTGTATTGGAACAGCCCACGCCAAAAGCCAAAACAAGTATGGCCGCTAAAAAAGCTGCCAGCAGACGGCGATATATCTTCGATTTGCGCATAAGGCATCCCCCCCAAGTGGATAAAATAACCCATGTTACAGTATATGTCAATCTAGGCAAAAATGCAAGCATACATGGCAAGCCGGCACCGGTTTTTCGGTGTCGGCTTGCCATGTGTATGTCATCTATTGAACTGCCAGTATAGGAGTGTGCTGATTGGTTGTCGTACCGTCGCCCAACTGACCCCACTGGTTGTTGCCCCAAGTCCAAATTGTACCGTCTTCTAGAAGTGCTACGGTATGCGAACCGCCCGCCGCGATTGCTATCACATTGCCGAAGATCGGTACAGGGGTGAGGCGATTGGTCGTTGTGCCGTCGCCAAGCCGACCGGAGCCATTGTTCCCCCAAGCCCAAACCGTGCCGTTCTCTAGAAGCGCTACGGTATGACTATCTCCCGCTGTGAGCGCTGTCACATCGCCTGGCAGATGCACCATCGTGTTGCCGTCTGTCGTCGTGCCATCGCCTAACTGACCAGAGCTATTGTTTCCCCAAGCGAAAGGTCCTCCTCCAATCTCAATGGCAAATATTGTGGTATGCGAACCGCCAGCCGCGATCACTGCTGCAGCGTCTATCACCGGGCTGGGGGTGGGCCGATCGGGCCCTGGGTTGCCATCCAGCTGACCCTTCTGGTTGCTTCCCCAAGCCCAAAACTGGCCGTAGCCTAACTTCTCAAACGCTATGGTATGCGCGTCTCCCGCTGCAATCGCTGCAATCCCGCCATACACCTCTAGCACCTGCACGGGGGTGTGGCGATCTATCGTTGTGCCGTCGCCCAGCTGACCACTCTGGTTGCTCCCCCAGGCCCAAACCACGCTGTCCTCTCCTTGAATCGCTACGGTATGCGACCCGCCCGCCGCGATTGCTGTCACATTGCTGAGGCCTGCTACCTGTACAGGGGTGAGGCGATCTGTTGTTGTGCCGTCGCCCAGCTGACCACTCTCGTTGGCTCCCCAAGCCCAAACCGTACCGTCATATCGAAGTGCTACGGTATGCCCATCTCCCGCCGCAATTGCGATCACATTGCGGAGGAAAAGATTACCTGTCGCTCCGCCAAGTACCTGCACGGGGATGAGGCGATTGGCTGTCGTGCCGTCGCCTAGCTGGCCGCTCTGGTTGCGGCCCCAAGTCCAAACTGTGCCATCGTTTCGAAGTGCTACGGTATGTCCAGATCCCGCCTCGATTGCAGTGAAGAATGGAATCCCAAACAACTGCTCCAGCCGTACGGTCAAGGTGCCGCTACAGTTGAGCCATTGCGGTAAAGAAGTGTTGGAAATAAAATGATCAGCCTCAGCCGCGATAAAGAAGGAACCCTGTGCTTGGCCCTCGAAATGGAACAGACCGTTCGCATCCGTTACGCCAGCTGCAACCGGAGTGAACGGCGGCGCAAAGGATTCATGCGGACTCCGCCAAAGCACCACTTCCGCACCTGCAATTGGAGTATCGAATCTCGCATCCAAAACTTGAGCCGTGATAATCGGCACCAATTCTATCGGCGGCACTGTGATCAATCCGCTTCCTGTTGGCGGCACGATGACAGGCCCGCCCGATCCTGCTGAAAATCCGGGTGCCGCAACACTTACCATCCACATACCTGCCGGTACGGTGTAGAAGGTATATGTACCGTTGCTGTCTGTTGGGCCACCTGCTATTGGATCCCTGCCCGCCGGTGGGCCAAAGGGCATTAGGCTGATTTCTGCGCCCGCAATTGGGGTGCCAAGCCACGCACATACCACGCTTGCAGTTACGTCAAATCCGGGCTGTAAGAACACCTCAACCATCGCAAAACTACCGAAAAAATCTGCGGCTGTTATCTGGGTAACACTTGGATGGAAGCCCGGTGCGCTCACTTGTAATGTGCCTGCTTGACCTGGCACCACGTTCGTTTGCCACAGAAAACCGTTCCAAGGCACAGGAGCACCGTTGAAAGTGACTGTAGCATTTTCAAGTACCGTCCAATCAGAGTCCATCACGAACACCATTAGCATCCCCGTTGCACTGGTCGGCGCAAATCCTCTGGCCATCGGCACCGAGGCCAACTCGACATACAGGAAAGCCTCTGTCACGGGTACGGTAACAGGGGTAAAGCCGTCCGCCACAACTGCTACCATATACTCGCCCACCGGTTTTCCGGCAAAATTGAACGCACCGTAGGCATCGCTTTCCATTGTTGCCACGATTTCGCGTGCGTCCATGTCAATGAGTGCAACCTCGGCACCCGCGATGAGCGTTCCATCTTCGCTTTGCACGATACCTTGTACATCTTGTGAACCTGTTTCGACTGCAAAGGCTGTCGCGCCTAGCAGTCCTGCAATTAATAGAATTGCAAATAGAACTGTGAGTAATCTTTTTGTGTTTTTCATTGATTGTTTCCTCTTCTCTCTTGTATAGTGTTATTTTTCGTATGTAATCAAACGTATGTGTAACTAAAATCTCTAAGTGTATATCGCCTCCTTTCTCTCGTTAAAGCTGGCCTAAATCAGATAGTATATTTATGCGTCAGCGGGTTTGCGGGGTAAGTAGACAAAATAGCGTTTATTATGTTAGAATAGGAAAAATTCTAGCGTATCCTAACCTTCAGTCCTTGCATGATCTGCTTGTCTGAGATAATTCATTACAGCGCCAACACAAGCAGACACACATACAAGAAGCATGGTACAAAGCAAAATCGAAGCGGCAACTCTCCATCCCAGTGCCAGAAAAGCAGCCAATGCAAATGTTTCTATGCACAGAATAATCCGCGCACGCTGTCTGGAAATGTAGACTTCACTATCGATCAAAGGCCTGTTGGGGTGTTGAACAGGGGCTAGGAAGAACATTATCGTGGCACAAACAACTCCTGCACCCATGAATATCCCCGCGCTATACATACTTAAAATAAGACCCATAGAACTAAGGATTGCAATTACCGCAACAATGGAAAATAAGTAGCAACGGAAGTGGCTTGAAGCATGATAGCCGCCCGCATATGACCGCAAGGGGATAATTGCTGCCAAGAACAGTAGACTCTCAAGTGGCATACGAAAAGCAAATCCGATGGCCAAGGTTGTCACAATATTAGCTGCTATTGCAAAGCTCATTTCAAAACCAATGCAATGCGCCTCAAACTCTGATTCTGGTATTACCTCATTATCGACCAGGCTCTTCGTCAACTTTCTAGCGCTCTTTGTGAACATATGGCTTGCAAGCCTCCAACCTAATAAAGCATCCCATGGGTATCAATATTCTCAATACAAACGATAACATAGTTAATGATAACATTATTTTGGTTTTATTTTTCGGACTTGTAATAATTACGAGGTTTTTTGTAATAATTACGATGTTTCTGTAGTTGAGACAGCTTCGGGAAGGTGGTAATCAGTGATTCGTTTTGCAATTTGTGATGATGACCCAAAGACAACTGTCAGCCTTGAGTGTATGATTCGGTCGCTGAAACCATTGCATGAGTTGAAATTTGAAACTATGGTTTTCTTTTCCGGAGAAGAATTTTGCGATCACCTGAATCGGACAGATGAACAATTTGACATTGTGCTTATGGATATTGAGATGAGAGCAATCACCGGTGTCGAGGCCGGGATGCGATTGCGTGAAAACATCGCAAATGATCAAACGCTACTTATTTTTGTATCCGCGCATAAGAGCTACTATAAAGAAATAATAGACTTGAATGTTTTTTGCTTTATCCCAAAGCCGATTTGCACTGATGAATTTGAGCAGAAATTAGGTAGAGCCATAGAGAGTGTCTTAAATCAGCGCAAGCGCGCTTCCATACCTGCCTTTGTAATAAAGAAGGCTCAGCACACAGCATCGGCTCCGGTGGATTCCATCCTTTATCTGATCAGTGATCTGCGAAAGATTCGCCTCCACACAGAAACTAAGACTTATGACTATTATGGAAAATTAGATGAAGAAGAACTCAAACTTCCTTCCGATACGTTCTGCCGCATACATAAATCTTATCTCATAAACTTCAGCCATATAAAAACACTCACCTACAAAGATGTACTGATGATAGACGGCAAAGAACTCCAGATAAGCGAAGCATACCGAGAACAGGTCAAGGTGGCATACCGGCACTATTGCCAATGGATGGGAGAGGCCTTATGATTTATCAACTAACCTGGATCACCTATGTCATAGCCGCTGCAATTTCTATGGTAATATTTTACACTTATTTTTCAACGATTTTTGAAAGACGCTATAGTGTGCGAGTGACCATTTTAGTGTATATCGGTCTCTACGTGTCAACTCTTTTCTTCGTTTATCTGAATAATGCGATCATAAATATTCTGATAAACATTCTCATACAGGGTGTATTGGTGTATTTGTATGTTGGTTCTCTTAGAACCCGTATCACTTTTGCGGTGTTTATATTTTTCGCTAGTTTTGTTGCCGACTTTATAGCAGGTTTTTCCCTTGCGCTCGTTGCAAATATGCAGATTGCTGAGATGATCTTTGGAACTGTAGAATTTGTTTTCGGCTTGCTCACAGCGAGAGTATTGTTTGGAATTTTCGCAGGGATCATTTCTAACATGGCAAGGAAGCATAAGGTCACAAATCTTTCGTTATTACATTGGGCAGCGCTAACGCTCCCACCTCTGAGCAGTATATTTGTGCTATACACTTTTACTTATTTGCGCGGGAACAGTGCAGCGGATATTATTTCTTCTATGATTGTTGTGGTTATGAATTTTGTTTTTGTCAATATCTATGGGAAAATAGTAGCGAACTTCAGAGTGGAAGTAAGAGCCAAACAACTGGAAGAACAAGTGCACTATTATGAGCATCAACTTTTCCAGGCAGAACAATCCGAAAAGCTGATCCGAACAACACGCCACGATATAAAAAGTTTGCTGATCGGTTTTCAGGCAGATCTACAAAAGCAAGACATTAGCAGTGTGGACAATCAGATTTCTGAATTGCTTGGAAAAATTGAGTCTCTTGACGGCCCCGCCAAGAGCGGAAACCTCGCGATTGACGCGATTATAAACTTCAAGGCAGCAGTGGCACAAAAGCAAAGTATCTATTTGTCTCTGGAAATTAAAGTCCCCGAAAAGCTCAATCTCAATTCGTCTATCATATGCCAGGCGCTTGGAAACGCCTTAGACAATGCAATTGAAGCAACAGCGAAAATCGATGACGCTTCTAAGCGGATAATCCAGATTTTTATGAATCATAAGCACGGAGTTTTGTTTCTACAAATCAAGAATCCGTTCCTTGGCGAGATTATCACGGATAGTAGCGGATGCCTACTGTCAGCCAAACGAGAATTCCGCGCAGAAGGTATTGGTTTGCAGAGTATTAGAAGCACAATGGCTCATACGCAAGGCGATATCGGCATTACATATGACGATGGAGTTTTCTGCCTGAGCATGACATTTTATGACACTACGCAGTAATTCTTACAAAAAAACTCGTAATTCTTACAATCAGACTCTTACCCGTGGCGATTTATGGTATTCTGCATGATACATGATACAGGTATAGGATACCCTAAATTTTGTCGAAAAGGAGATTTGAGGACATGAAGAAACTTGTGAAGAGATATGGGCATCTCATGGGAGCGTTTGCTTTGATGGTGACTACTGTAACAGCTTTTGGGCCCGGTTGCCCATTCATTTTTCATCAGCCAAAGGTTCCTGATTCAGTCAAAAAGTTGTTGTTAGAAAAGAAATCTTAAATAGGAGTTAATAAAGGCAAATCTATCGCTCCCCATTCAAAATCCGAATGGGGAGCGCTTTAACTTGCCGGGGCGGGAGCGCCCCGCAACGCGCCTTTCAGGCGGTTGCCAGCAAGGAGAGCGCCATCCCCCCCCCTACCATAAGACAACAGGAAAAACCCCAGTAAAATCAATAACTTATGAGCAGGCGGGTAAAACGGAGTAGCTAGGAACAGGACGCAGAAACAAACTGCGTCCTGTTTTTATGCCCAAAATTATATAAGTACCCGCCGATACCGGGCAAGGCCGGGAGTTTTTGAACCTTAAAAACTCCCGGCTTTTTTTCATGCCCGAACCACGGAAAGGAGCTTTTGATAATGGCGGTATTCCGCATAGAGAAGACGCAAAATTATACGGTTATGAGTAACCACCACTTGCGAAACGCGGCCTTGTCGTTAAAGGCAAAAGGGCTATTGTCGCAGATGTTAAGTTTACCGGACACATGGGATTACACCTTGAAAGGTTTATCACATATCAACCGTGAGAGCGTAGAAGCCATCAGAACGGCGGTATTAGAGCTTGAAAAGGCAGGATATATACTACGCCGTCAGAAGCGCGACGACAAAGGCAAAATGTCAAATATTGAGTACACCATTTACGAGCAGCCACAGGAACAGGACGCGCCGGAGCTTGATAATCTACCAGCTTCACCGTCATGCGATTTTCCGATAACGGATAAACCGACACCGGGAAACCCGTTATCGGGTTCTCCGACATCGGGAAATGCCACGCAATTAAATAAAGAAAGTAAAGCAATTACAGAAAAATCAATAACTGATTTATCAAGTACCGAATCCAATCCTATCCCACCCCAAATCCCGCTACAGATCCAAAACCCGGATAGGAAAGGAACGGAAGCGGCACAGAGTATGAGTGCGTTTGATATTTACCGTGAAATAATCCGGGACAATATCGAGTACGACCACTTGCTGGAAGCCCACCAATACGACCATGACCGAATCAATGAAATTGTAGACCTCATGCTTGAAACTGTCTGCACGTCACGGGTGACAATCCGCATAGCCAGCGACGACTACCCCGCTGAACTCATCAAAGCCAAATTCCTAACGGGTATATTGTTTCTTGGTGCGTCGGCCACCTTGTAGGGCTTGCGGACGCTTACGAGTATAACGAGCAATACGGCAAATGGCGGCGCGAAGATTTGCCTATTATCCCGGAAGATTGGAAATACGTTGTGTTCAAGGGCAAAGACAAACAGTTTAGTATCTTGCGCGGGCTTATGAACCGTAAAGACGTTGCAAGTCTTGTATGCGCCACGGACGCGGGGCGCGAGGGCGAGTTGATTTTTAGATTTGTCTATCACATGGCAAAGTGCAGCAAGCCTTTTACCCGCCTATGGATTTCCAGCATGGAAGAAAGCGCAATCAAGGCGGGTTTTGCCACCATGAAAGACGGGAACGCATACGACCCGCTGTATTACTCCGCTATCTGCCGCGCAAAAGCCGACTGGCTGATAGGCATAAATGCCACGCGGCTATTTTCCACCCTGTATAACAAGACCTTAAATGTCGGCAGGGTGCAGACCCCAACGCTGGCTATGCTGGCCGAACGGCAGGGCAAAATATCCGGCTTTGTCAAAGAGAAGTACCACCGCGTAAGGCTGGACATGGAGGTTGGCACGATTACCGCCCAAAGTGAAACCATCACCGACCCACAGGACGCAGCGAATATTCAAGCGGCTTGCCATACCCGGCAAGCCGCTTGTGCGTCTATCACCAAAGAGCAAAAGGCTGTTTCCCCGCCGAAATTGTTTGACCTTACAGCCCTGCAACGTGATAGTAACCGTATGTTTGGTTACACCGCGCAGCAAACCCTAGACGCGGCACAAAAGCTATATGAAGCCAAATTGATAACCTACCCCCGGACGGATTCGCGCTTTATCACCTCCGACATGGCAGCGGGTATTCCGGCGTTGGTGACTACCGCCGCTGCGCTGATGGGCGCGGGTGCAGACATTCCCGTAATCACCGGGCAAATAGTCAATGACAAAAAGGTTAGCGACCACCACGCCATTATCCACACCACCGAAGTCGCAAAAGCCGATTTATCCAAACTGCCCGACACCGAGCGCAACATACTTTACCTTACCGCCGCCCGGTTGGTGTGCGCCGTTGGTGACAAACACATCTACGAAGCCATAACCGCAGTATTTGATTGCGGCGGCTATAGTTTCACCGCCAAAGGCAAGACCACAATAGCCGAGGGCTGGAAAGCCACAGAACGACACTTTACCACCGTACCGAATCTGAAACACTCCGGCGCAGATGGTGACACCGAGGACAGCGGCACACTTCCCCCGATTGCCGAGGGGCAGACATTTGACAACGCCGCCGCCACGGTCACAGAGCATTACACCCAGCCGCCCAAATCCTACACCGAGGACACGCTACTTTCCGCTATGGAAAACGCGGGCGCGGCAGATACCACGGACGAAGCCGAGCGGCGCGGCTTGGGTACACCCGCCACCCGCGCCGCCGTCATTGAAAAATTGGTGACAGGCGGCTTTATTATCCGCAAAGGACGGCAACTCATACCCACCCCGGACGGCGAGAACCTTATTAAGATTCTACCCAACCCGCTGAAATCCCCGGAGCTCACGGCGAATTGGGAAAACGCTTTGACCCTCATAGCCAAAGGCGAAGCAGACCCGGACGGCTTCATGCGAGACATTGAGGACATGGCGCGGGCGTTGGTTGCTGGTAACGCCGCCCCAGCAGAGGAATACAAAGCCCTATTTGGCACACCAAAAGAAGCCATAGGACTATGCCCCCGGTGCGGCGGCAACGTGTTAGAGAGCAAAAAGAACTTTCATTGTGAGAACCGGGATTGCCAGTTTGTCATGTGGAAAGCTGACCGATTTTTCACGAGCCGGAAAAAGGAGCTTACAAAGACCGTAGCTGCCGAACTTTTGAAAAACGGCAGGGCCAAAATCAAGGGGCTATATTCCGAGAAGAAAGACAAGACCTATGACGCGGTTATTCTCTTGGCTGACACGGGCGGAAAGTATGTCAATTACCGTTTTGACATACCCGCGCAGCAACCGAAAGCATAACCGCGCAAAACCAAAGAAGATTACCCGCAAGCATAGGCAAGCGGTACACGCTAAAGCGTATCCCTCTTGCCGTAAAACCGCCGCCCCTTACCCTACGGGCAAGGAATCCCAAGAGCGCGGCGGTTTTAGCTTGGCAGGGGAAGAATCCCCTGCTACCCCTCTTGTGGGAAGAATCCCACACCCTCTAATATTGCCCTGTATACCGGGCGTGAAAGGACGTGACAAAACTTGTCATACAGCAGTTTTGATTCCGGCAATCTAAAACCCGCCGAGGAAATAAAGATTGAACGCCGGATTTACTTTAATTCTAATAGTGCGGATATATCCGATTTGACAGCTTTACCGCTGGAACAGTTACAGACCATGCGCGAAGAAAGCGCGGCAGCGGAACAGGCTATTTTTGAGAATCTCCAAGAATCCACAAAGGCATGGGAAGAACAGGCCGGACAAACCTTGTCGCTGAATAAAGCGATTGAATATGTCCGTACTCCCCTGGTGCAACATACCTCTAACGAATGGCAGCCCGACCCACACAACAGCGATATAGAAATCTTGTTTTATCAGGTCGCTTACTCTTGGCGCAGCAGACTACCACCATTCGCCCTTAACCCAATCGCAATAACAAAGTATAGAATCCCAACAGTCCACTTCCATATTGTATCCATGCCCTCTGCTATGTCTTGTCCGAGCAATCCATCTGAAACCAGCCATGTGAGGATGAAAGCAGAAAGCGCACAGGCGAGGATTCTAAAAATATAGATATTAAAAACCCTAATGTTTTGTATGCCAAACCATATCCCGAGGGCGGCCAAATAAATCAGGATCGTAAACACAGTATGTACCTCATGGTCGACTAACAGCGCGTGTGCGTTGTGTCCACCGATGCCGAACACGAAAATCCATACGGCAAGAAGGATTAAAACATAGTCAAAATGGATGAGTATCTTTGCTAAGATCGGTATCGCAAAAGCGACTATGTGAAGTCCCATCAGAATGAAAATTGCCATAATTCAATCACGTCTCCTTGTATCCAAGCGCACAGTCACAACTGATCAGTTGCCCGTGGCTCTAGTTTCATTACCTTGTATCGAGTTCGGCTCACTCTTCATTCAGTGTATATAATTTTGACTTGCCAAGAAATTTAGTGTTATGATTTTTGCATAATAAGTCTAGCGTGTCTTCGAGCCAGTCAGGAGCAAACGGTGACAGCATCACAGACTCAATAAAGTTTGGTATGTGTCCAAAATACATTGCTTTCCTGCTGGGTAATTCCACAAAGCCTGTCTCAAGCAATAGCTCATCTACGAGCTTAAGCTCATTTGGTGGTATCGTCTTTTCTAGTTGATCTCTTTGAGAAGCCAATCTTGCAGCTGCTATGTGCTTTTTCATTTCTCCCAAATCCTTTTCCCCATCAAAATGAAAAGGAATTGGATAGGAAACAATCAAGCGAACCTCATTTTCATGCTCAAAAGCCTTTCGCTTTATTCCAAATAATTGATTAAAATTACTTCCAACTATGCTTTTCCAGTCTACAGACTTAAGATCATTTATATACTTCACATTAACCACATTAACAAAATCAGGGGCTATATAATCAGTTTTAGGAGCGACACAAATAGCGTTAGGAAAACGACTAAGTCCATAGGCATTCTGTGTTTTGATTTGTATTCTGACCCCTGTACGCTTTTTGTCATATATCCTCCAAAGGGCATCACTTTCCTCTAAGGATGTCCAACATTGAGCATATGTTCTGTATCTACTCATATCGGTCAGGGGATTATTCTCATCAGAGATGTGTTGTTGAAAATAATCAAATTGGGTTAATTCATACGGATCGTCCCATAATTTTGGCAATACAAATACTAGACGTTGGTACAACAAAACGTCTACAAGTGTTTCGAAGTCGATAAATCTGTATATATCTTTATTTTCGATATTGATCTCTCCATTTCATTAAAATTCAGCTTTTACATACAGTTGTAGTATAGCATATATTGGGATACAGAAGTGGACAAAAAATAATAGTCTTACAGCCGTCTACTTTTAGCATACCTCCGCTGCAAAACTTACAGGTCGTTCCCATGTCAGAAACCCTCCTAGCAATTGAATTACCTTAATTATAGCGCGCTTGAACAGAGATTGCAGCGCTTGTGGAGAAAAAATATGTTTGGATTTCTTAGTTTGCATTTGGCTATGTAGAGGTGATGAGTTACTCCTACAGTCGGCACGAAGAATAGAAGAAAGGCTCACCCCCCATCACAGGGAGCAAGCCTTCAAAAATCCGCCTCAGATGACTGCTGGTGTGGACTCTAGCATATCTCTGTTCCTCAAATTAGTGCATATCATCGCTCACACTGCTTACATGAACTTCACCCTAGGCGGTCCATGCACCGGCCTCGCTTACCTGCCCAAAGAACTGCATTGGCACAAATAGAAACCCGTCAACCAGCATCGGGGGAGCGCCGAGGGAAACTGTTTCACTTCTGCCGATCAAATAAGCATCCATGTTTTCAACAAATGCAATCGCCCTGCCAACATCTCCGTATATAGCCAAAACGGTGTCGAACCCTTCTCCATCAACAACGTAGCCAAGCGCTTCGGCAATTGGAGCCACAGGAACCATGACAAAACCGTATTCTCTGTTAATGAAAGGCCGCGGCGCTTCTATAACTGCATCGTTTACAACGATTTGGACAGTGTCCGGATCAAACATACCGTCCCACATTTCGTCCAGTTCCTCCGGTGTGAGCAGAAGCCCGCCTTGCCATGAATCATCAATATCCACGTACCCATTATTCCCATACTCATCATCCATGCTTTCTTCTAAGGAACCCGCGTAGGGTTCTTCTGCAGGAGATTCAGCCGCACAACCTGCGAAGATCAGAATCCCTATCAATGCTACAAGCAGTAAAAATATCTTTTTCATGTCCTTGTCCTCCTGTCAGGATATACTCTCTGCATATATAGACGAAAAGCGATTGATTTTGTTCCGTTTTCTCTTATCGTTCTAGGTCGCTTGCTTCAAGATGTCAACCATATCCAAACGCTCCCAGGGCAGGTCAAGATCGCTACGACCGAAGTGACCATAAGCGGCGGTCTGCTGATAGATGGGTTTCCGCAAATCCAAACGCTCAATGATGGCAGCGGGGCGCAGATCAAAACGCCTACGGATTAGCGCAAGGATGGCATCATCTGACACCTTGCCGGTGCCGAAAGTGTCAATATGCAAAGATACAGGTTCCGCTACGCCGATGGCATAAGACACCTGCAATTCGATCTTGCTTGCAACTCCTGCTGCTACAAGGTTCTTGGCAATATACCGCACGGCATAAGCGGCACTGCGATCAACCTTAGTGGGGTCTTTGCCGGAAAATGCTCCACCGCCGTGCCGTGCGAAGCCGCCATAGGTGTCCACAATGATCTTTCGACCGGTCAGTCCTGCGTCTCCCTCTGGCCCACCGGTGATAAAACGTCCGGTGGGGTTAATGAGCGCCTTTGTGTTGCTGTCATATAACTCAAGTGGGATAGTTGCCCAAATGACCTCGTTATAGATGTCCATCCAGAGATCATCTGAATCCACATCAGGCAAGTGTTGTGTCGAAATAACGATGGTGCCTACGCGGGTCGGCTTGCCGTTCAGATACTCCACAGTCACCTGCGCTTTGCCATCAGGCCCCAAATATGGCAAAGTCCCGGACTTTCGCACCTCTGTCAAGCGGCGTGTCAGCTTGTGTGCCAAGTGGATCGGCAGGGGCATGAAGTCCTCCGTCTCATCACAGGCATAACCAAACATCATGCCTTGATCCCCAGCGCCAAGACGATCAACGCCCAATGCAATATCCGGAGATTGACGGCTGATGGAGGTCAGCACTGCAATGGAATCGGCATCAAAACCAAAGCGGGAATCGGTGTAGCCGATCTGTCGGACGGTGTCCCTCGCAATCTGTTGGATGTCCACATAGCAGTCGGCGGTGATCTCGCCCGTGACCAAGAGCAGTTCCCTAGAGGCCGCTACCTCACAGGCTACCCTTGCAGTGGGGTCTTTGGTGAGGATGGCATCCAAGACGGCATCGGATATTTGGTCACAGATTTTGTCCGGATGCCCCTCGGTGACTGACTCGGACGTGAAAAGATGTGTGTGCATAGTCGGTCTCCCTTCAAATTTTAAGTATCAGCCGCAGATGTCAAAACCAGCGGGACGACCACTTTTTGATCGTCCCGCACACGGTCATATCTTGCTCAATTTCTTCAACACATCTCGCATGGGCGCCCACAGCTTCGCATAATCTGCCTGCAACAACTGAATGTCGGTGGCATGCAGCTCATCGCCGGAATTAACCCGCCGTGCGATCTGATTGAGATTATTTGATGAGTTGGACAAGAGCCAAACCATCCGGCGCACATCAGAAAAATCCAGCTTTAAGACATAGCCATCCAAGACCATCTTGCGAATATATGCCTCACGGTTTTGGATGTTCGCCTGTACCATTTTTTCTTGTAGCAGTGCCGCTTCTGCCTCGTCCAGATAGAATATGATGCGGATGGCACGGCGGCGGTTTTTGCCGCCACCCATCAGGCGGCATCCTCATGAACCTCAGCCTCCACAAGCCGCTCGACAGACACCTTGGCATAATGGCGGGAAAGCTCTATCCCCAAGGCGGAATAGCCTTCCAGCTTTGCGGCCAGCACTGTTGTACCGGCACCGGCGAAGGGGTCGAGAATGATTTTGCCGGGTTCTACGATCTTCACCATCTCCCGCATGACTTCCAGTGGCTTTTCCGTCTGGTGGCGGCGTTTTGTATGGGCTGGCATGGATTGCCGGAACACACCGGGCAGGACAGGTGCTTTGCGGTCTAGGGGCATATGACCATTACTGCCCCAGACAACAAACTCCGCCTGCTGGCGAAATCTGCCCCTTTGTGGGCGGCTGGTGGTCTTATCCCATACCAGCACCCCGCGCCAAGTCCACCCAGCCCATTGCAGGGCATCGGTCATGGCGGGCAGTTGCCGCCAGTCAATGAACATACAGATGGGTGCGCCGGGTTTACAGACACGGCGCGCCTCTGTGAGCCATTCAGCCATCCAGTGTGTCCAAGAGCGTTGGTCTTTGCCATCGCCCTCGAAGTCCGGCAGAGGGTTTCCGCTTTTCACGCTGGAATACTTGGCAGCGGTGGACTTCTGACGTGCATTCTGATCCGCGGCACCAGATGCATAGGGCGGATCGGTGATGATACCGCCAAACAGATTGTCGGGTAGTTGGGGTAGGATGTGCAGTAGGTCTCCGTGGATGATTTTTGTGTCAGTAAAACTTGGATCTATCATAGGCTTGGTTCTCCTTTTTCTTTTGTAGTGTCAGTGGGAAGCCGCGGGTTATCGAACATCTCACGGCTTCTTTGACGGTTGGTTTCTAGCACTGCCTTAAGGGATGGCTTAACTTTAGCGGGTGTTTTTTCTTCTATCCCAAGCACATCAAGCACTGTGTTATAATATTGTGTAGACATCTTCTCGCTGTCCAAGATGAGTCTCAGAGACTCGGGTGGAATGTCTGTGATGCGCAGTAGTCCATTTGCTGGCATTCTGGCGCAGTCAACATCAATGGGCGGCCAGACACCTGGCTTTGTCGGCTTACCGTAATACGCGCCAAGCTGACTATCTAACTCCATTAAGCGTTTGTCTGAATACGCTGGGGTTGTAAAATCGATAATGACTTCATAGGTGTCGCCTTTCCCTGGGGCGGTCTTTGTGACAAGTTCCGTCACCGTACCAACCATGCCGGAAAACACTTCTTTATGCTGTGCTGTTGAATCAACATCCGTAGTCCGAGGCCCCAAATGGGGAGCGGCAAGAACCAAATCTCCGATGCGAAGGGTACTGTTTTGACAAGGGATTCCCATAATTGTGTTGACTTTTTCGAGAATGGGGACTTTTTCCACTCTTTGAAGATAGCCGAAATCAGTAAATACACCATTTTCTTCCTGTGCTATCATTTTCCCATAGGCTTCCTTGTCAACACATTGTTCCAAGCGCTGAATATATTCCGCCAGCCCTTGATCTTCTGCGTTTTGTGAATTTTTTAAGCGTCTGAAACTATCCGCAGTATCGTCTCGAGCCATATCAATGCGGAATTCCCCATACATATTTGCACTTGCGGGTAGTAGCTCAAAGCAGTCAAGATTCCCAGCGAGACTTACCATATCTCCAAGTGTGTCTCCGCACCACGGCGATTGAAGTGCAGCGCCAAATATATCGCGTTGTCCCTCATCCATGTTACAGAGCTTGACGGCAAGGTCGTTGAACTCCTGCAAAGACAGCGGCGCCCCCATTTCGTGGATGGCTTGATCAAGCCAGTAGCTTAAGCCCTTGTCGTCATCTCCGGTGTGATGCACTTCTCGAATCTTGACTTTTTCTCCAAAACCAAGATTATCTGTCAGCACCTGCACCACTTCCGGCGTTGTCGGAAAAGCGACAGCCATGCGACTCTCATACGGCCGCTCGGGATGCTCTATATCTGCTTTCAGGATATATGGCACAGGCGGCTCCGATGTGGGAGTCGGGGCGGGTTTGGGTTCTTCTGTTGCAATTTGTTTTATAATGTGTCCTCCTACAACGTCTCTTCTATCTGCGGTGCAGTCCCTGCCGGAGATTGATCTCCGAACATTTCCTTGGATTTTTGGGTATTTTCGGCAAGCGTCTCGCGCAGGGATGGTTTCCCATTTTGCGGTGCTTTTGAAGCTGGCTGATGCTCTGAGCCGCTAAACATATCTGTCATAAACTGCTTACCGCCAGCTTCCATCACCGCTTGAACTGCTGCGGAATAGCTGTCATATTCCTTTATTATCTTTGGCGTAAACATAGCCTCGCCAATATGGGGAGTGGCTCCCTCATAGTTACCGGCTTCTAGCATACCGTTTGATTCGATACGCACATAGATTCCATCCTCGCCGCCCGTGTAGTACAAAGCCCCTTGTCCGTTCAGACGATAAATCTCGTCCTCCGTCCATTGATGTTGACTGCCTTGGGTGATAGCCATCCACACACTGATGTTTTGCTCTGAAAAATATCCATCAATGACGCTTTGCTCTAGCCGCCCAGCTTCGGGCTGACGCTTGTTTATTTCGTCTAACATTTCACGCAAATCATGGCTCTGTTGTTCAGGGCGTTTTTGGTATTGTCTATCAACAATCTTCCAATCGCGGATAATATAGACACCATTATCCCAATTATCGCAGTCTAATCTATCACAGCGATCAATCCCGATAGATATGCTGGTACCAAAATAATTACCTACCACCTGACAAAGCCTAGCCCACCCATAGCTGTCTGTTTCAGGCGGACGGAACTCTTTCAGTTTGCAAAAGGTCAAAAAAGCCTCCACGCTGTCGCGCCCACCATTCCAGTGCAAATAGACACCGATGTCATTTGATGTTCTTGCATCGGCACAAGGGGTGGTTATCACACATCTATTTCCCATTTAACAATTTCACCCTTCCTACTAAATCTCTTGTTCCTTGGACTTCTGTGGCGTAGGCGGCTGATCGCCGAACTCTGCTTTGCTCCGCTCATTATTCCGTCTGAGGGTATCTTTCAATGACGGCTTTTGCCGCATTAAAAGAGTGTGATCATACGGCGTATCTGTCCGCGCAGCATCAGCACGGCGGGAGAAATCCGTGTGGGCAGTGCGTTTATCCGACCAATAATGCTGTTCTTTGGATCATCTTTATTGCATCGCCATGTGGCATACGGCTCTGCGGCATCGGGATTATGACCGAGCTTGAAAATCAGGTCACGGACAAAGGTGCGGCGCGTAATGCGGTACCCGCCCACGATCTCCGGCTCTGGTTCCGGCATAACTGTCGCGCCGATCCGCTGCTGAATCTCAGCAAATTGACAGATGTGGTAAGTCTCGCCGTTGATGGCAACATGGGTGTCATCCAAGTATTTGCAGATGCCAACCCATTGCTCTTGGACACCGGGATGCATTTCACCTTCGGGTCTGGTAACAACAATGCTCCCACCGTCAGGGATTCGGAAAAGTTCGTTATACTGCGGGTCTATAAATCTGATTTGTTTGGATTCGCTCATCCATTAAGCCTCCAATTCTTCGTTAAAATAGCGGGACAGTCATAAAACTGCCCCGACGTGCTTGTTGTTTCGATCTAGAACGCTTCCCAATGCTCGTTGCCATGAATATCCAGATAGAATCCGTGGTCGGCAGACATCTCCGTTACTAGCCCAAAACGGCTGGATGTGCTGGGCACATCTGAAAAGGTGTTAAATGGCACACCGTTTGTGTTGGGGTTGTGACTTCTGCCCTGCACATCGGCAAGCACTGCCGCCGCAGTGATGCGGGATAGGGGCTCGTTGAGGTCAGGGAGCAACGGTCGCCCGATGACTGACATGGAAAGTTGGTTAAACTCCCGCAGGGTGATGGGTGTTGCCGGGCGAAAATTCCCGCTTGCGTCCAGACTCATACCACCTGTGGTGAGGAAAAAGCGGATCGCGTCTAGGGCATAGAAGCCACCGCTCTGGTAATATACATCCTGCGGGATGGGCGCGGTACCGGACTGTGGCCGCACTAGAATTCGATGGAACACAGTGGCGGCCTGTGCGCGAGTCATTGAGTTTTCCGGTCTCCATGTGCCATCCGGAAAGCCGCGGAACAGTTGCATGTGAATGCCTGTAATGCCGATTACGCCGTCATCCGGCACAGGGACTTGCGTGCTCACGCGTACCATCGTGTCCTGCGGCCCGCCACGCACGGATGAGCCGATCAGTGTCGCCGTGTTGTGAATCACGGTGTCCCGCGCGTCCGGCTTTACCACCACTTGGAACTGCACAACCGCCGTCTGTCCGGGGGCGAGGTCACCCAGGCTGACCGTGAGCAGTCGATTGCGATAGCTGTGTTGCTGTGAGTTGGCGGGGACGGTATTGATCGTCACCGTGCCGGAGATAAAGGTGACCGCACCGGTGTCGATCAGGTCAGTCAAGGTGACATTGTGCCAAGTGTGGTCGTTGTCGGCGGGATTGTGCGCTGTGATGGTGTAGGTGATCCGTTCGCCGGGGCGGACAGAGGGCAAGCCTGTTGCCTTTGTTGCGCTTACGGTGAGTTCTCCGTTATCCGAGGTTCCATTGTCAAATTCCTCATCCGGGATGGTCGTCCCATCGCAGGTCACCTGACGACCCGGATCGTTGTCGCTGTTGATGGTCGCCACGTTGTACCACGTTTGGCCCATACCGCTTGCAAGTGCAGTCGCTCTCAAGGTGATGATCACCGTTTGCCCAGGGACAATGTCGCCCACAGGAATCCGAATTGCTTGCCCAGATACGCCGTGCGGATGAGATGCACCATCAACCATGACGCTGCCGTGGACAAAGGAGAATCCGGCGGGGAGAACGTCACTGACTACCACGTTCCGCCACGGCGCGGTGGCGCCCACTGCATTGCGGAGTGTAATGGTGTAGGTCACGCGCTCACCGACCTCAATGGTCTGATGACTGGAAGATTTCGATGCGGACGGGCGTGGTTCGCCTGCGTCAATCGTGACGCCTTGGTCGGGCGCTGGGATGGAGTCCTGCCCATCGCTGTCCACAATGGCGGTGTTGACGATGAAGGTGCCCTGTGCACCGTCCAACACTCTGGCGCGGAAGCCTACAGTTGCCGTCACGCCCGGAGCAAGATTGCCCAAGCGAACGGTTAGTGTGCGGGTGCCTGCGTTGAAGTTACTATCCACATTGGCAGTCGAGCCGTTGACCGTCACAGAGCCGTCAATAAATTCCAAATGTTCCGGCATCTCGTCCGTAATCACGACATTCTGCCACGCACCGGTTGCGCCGATGACGTTTGTCACCCGAATCGCATAGGTGATGGTATCGCCCACGCTGGCAGTAGTACGGTCAGCGGTCTTTGTAACCTGCCCGCCCGCTGTGCCGCCGTCTACTTGAACATCCTCGGATTCGCCGCTCCCGCTGCCATTGCTACCCTCCAAGACAGCAACATTGCGGATCGTCTGTCCGATGGCGGTGGAGTTCACAATGGCAGAGAATGTTACCGTGATACTCGCACCGGGCGCAATGTCGCCCAGCGCAACCGTCAGGGTGCGTGTGTTGTTGTTATAGCTGAAATCGGCGCTCTGTCCATTGATGAGGACACTGCCGAATTCAAAGCTTAGACCGGGATCGATCACGTCCGTCAAGACAACATCCCGCCAAGTTACAGTCGCCTGGGCACTGTTGCCGGCAGTGATCGTATAGGTGATTCTGTCGCCAATGCCTACCGTTGTGCGGTCGGCTGTCTTTGTGACTACAGGAACAGTCTCGCCGGGGTCAATCTCCACGCCCTGATCCGGCGCCGGGATGGAGTCGTTTCCATCGCTGTCCACAATGGCAGTGTTGACAATGAAGGTACCCTGCGCACCGTCCAACACTCTGGCACGGAAGGTTACAGTTGCCGTCTCATCGGGAGCGATGTTACCCAAGCGCACAGTTAAGGTGCGGGTACCGACACTCCAATTGCTGTCCACATTGGCGGTTGTGCCGTTGACCGTTACTGAACCCTCGACAAACTCCAAATGCTCCGGCATCTCATCGGTCACGACCACATTGCGCCATGCGCCCGTTGCAATGGCGGCCACGTTTGTCGCGGTAATCGTATAGGTGATGGTATCTCCTGCGCGGGCAGTCCCACGGTCGGCTTCCTTGCGCACCTGTCCCCAAGTGGTGCCATCATCAATCTGAATGTCATCGGATGAATCCGAATCATCGCCGTTTGAGCCCTCTACAACCGCCGTGTTGCGGATGGTCTGCCCGATAGCGGTGGAGTTCACGATGGCAGAAAAGCGCACTGTAACGCTAGTTTCCGGCGCGATGTCGCCCAGCTCCACCGTCAAGGTACGGTCAGAGTACGCAAAATCCACACTACGTCCGTCTACGAGAACACTGCCGAATTCAAAGTTGAGACCGGGGTCGATTACATCCGTCAAGACAACATCTTTCCACGGAACTGTGGCGCGGAATCCGTTGGCTACTGTGATCGTGTAGGTGATGCGATCACCCACGCTGGCGGTGGTGCGGTTGGCGGTTTTTGTGACTTCGGGGAACGCTCTGCCGTCTTCGATCTCGATGCCGCCGTCCGGCGCCTCCTCGTCCGGCATATTGTCACTTTCGATGATTGCCACGTTGTAGATGGTGCTTCCCCAAGCAGTGTCTGCAACGATTGTCTGGAATTGAACCTGCACCTGTTCCCCTGGCTCAATGTCGCCCACAGGAACACGGAGCACTCCGTCCGCGAAGGTGTACGGTACAGATTGGCGATCAATATACACGCTGCCGCTTTGGAAAAGCATACCTTCCGGAATCTCGTCTGTCACCACAACGTCATTCCACGGGTAGGTGGCAGCTTCATCATTGCTCACGGTAATGGTGTACACGATTGTCTGCCCAACCTCGGCGGTGAATGTGTTCGGGAGCTTGGTCGCCCAAGGACGTACCTCACCGGGCGTGTACTGATAGTGGTAGACAATCTCGGTGATATATCCATAGAACACATAGTCGTCAAATTCGCGGGGATGGTGTTCTGGATCACCCTCACGGACAACAGTCTCGGCAATCTCATTGCCGTCCTGATCCACAAAGCGCTCAATGATCATATTGATTACACCGTCATTAAACGCTGTGCCGTGCCAATCCACCAAGTCGTGGCGGATTGTTGCTTCAATCAAGTCACCGAACGCCCAATGCGTTGACACGAGGTCGTTGTAGGGATTCACGCTTGGCGGCACTTGGTCACGGGGCAGTGTGCGCTCTAGCACACGGTTGATCAAGGTCACCACCTCGGCACGGATAATAGGCTGTGCCGGTCTGAATGTGCCGTCTGGATAGCCGATTACCCAGCCGCGTTCCGCTGCGGCGTGGATATACGGTGTTGACCAGTCGCCGCGGTCTACGTCTGAAAATCTAGGCACAAAGGGAACTTCGCGCAGTTTCTCAAACCGTGCTGCCATGACTGCCAGCTCTTCACGAGTAATGGGATCACTCGGACGGAAACTACCCTCATAGCCGTGGATCACGCCAATGTTATACAGGGTTTCGACCGCCTCGGAAAACCACCTGCCGTGGGGAACATCATCGAAGGTATTGCAATCAAAGAGTCTGTCGCGGTCCCACTCCGATGCATCCCTCGTCCACCAGAATATGCGGTGGAATACCATCGCTGCCTCGGCGCGGGTCATATCTCGCTCCGGTTCAACACTACCGTCAGGATAACCGATGATATATGGCAGATGCTCACGGGAATAGACGTGGGTGATATCTGCGGTATAGCTCACATAGGTGTGATTCTCAATGTTTGGTGCAGGGAGCACATCACCACTCGTGCGAGTGCTTGGAGCGAGGGGCGTACCCTCAGTGTCTGTGCAGGATTGCAGACCTAAAAAATGTGTGTTGATCTCGCCGCTTTGCAAAGTGTAGCCACTATTTGCAAGGGCGGCGGGGGCTGTGCCGATTAGCAGTACAAGCGCTAACAGGACAGACAAGGTGCGAGTTACTTTATTCGGTTTTGTCAAATGCTTGTGTCCTCCATCATTTGTTTTTTTGAGCCAGTCTTGCGGAGGCGGTGTTTGCCGAATCACAGATTCGGTCTCCGCCGCATCGCTTTCTCGTACTTCGCGGATAATGTCGTCTACATTGTAAATCTCCTCCAATTCCTCGACCTCATCATCATAGTCGTCAAACTCCTCCTCTTCGTATTCGTACTCGTCATCATCTTCATCAAAAGCGGCGCCTTGCTTCTTTGGGCGGACTATTTTCAGATAGTACGCGGCTCCGCCGAAAGCGAGGGCAGCGATGACGATGAAGATGGTCGTGCCGTTGTTGCCGGATTGGGCTTCCGGCTCTGCCGGGAGTTCAGGCGCTTCCGTTTCATCGTCCGGCCCCGGAGTCGGCAGGGGCTCCGGCAGGGGCGCAAAGGGCGGCAGCTCCGATGGGCTGGCTACTGCCAAAGCCATCAAATCCTGCTCTGTCACGGCATTGAGGAAATATACGTTGTTGTTGGGGCGCGAGCGGTCGATGACCAGGAAGAACACATTGCCCTCCGGTGTTTGGAAGGTGAAGAACTCCTTGCCCTCATCACCGGTGGCATTGTCAACTACCGTCCCTTGGCCGTCCGGCGTGAAAGGATTGCTGGTCTCCGGCATGTCCCCCCAAGGGGATTGCGACGGCACTGACCATTCCTCTGTGGGTGCTGCGGATTCTTCCATAGTTGTCGGCATTGATGTGGATTGCGGCGGCGGATCTTCCTCCGGGGGACAATCTTTTGCCAGAACGTTTGTGGGCAAGAAAAAAGCGCTCACGACAAGCATGAGCGCCAAAAGTGTGATATACTTAGTTTTCAAATTCGTCCTCCATTGGCTCGAAGTGCGGCACCGGCTGGGCTTGCAGCCGTGCGATCAGCGCACGAAGCTCCTCCGGCGCTACGTCCATGCTGCGGACTGCCGCTACGATGTCAGCGTTCTCAAGCTCAATCTTCTGGCGCTCTAACTCACGCAAGCGCGCTTGACCAGCGGTGATTTTATGCCGCAATTTCTCGATGTCTTGGGTAATCTTTTGGATTTTGGGGTTCAATGTCTGCTCCTCCTACACTAATTTGGTCTAAAGAACTGCATGGGATCAATAGGCGTACCATTTCGGATCACTTCAAAGTGCAAATGATTTCCTGTGCTACTCCCGGTCGTACCGACAAAGGCGATCACTTCACCCTGCGATACCCTCTGTCCGGGACGTACAATCACTCTGGACGCATGGGCATAGAGTGTCTCAAAACCACCCTCATGCCGGATGCGAACAAAAAAGCCCCAGCCGCCGCCCCATGAATCGGTGGCGTTGGCGATGGTGACCACACCGTCCGCCATTGCAAGGATAGGCGTACCGCCCGGCGCACCGAGATCGATGCCGTTGTGATGGCGGCGCTGGCCTGAAATCGGGTGGATGCGCCAGCCGAAGGGCGAAGTGATGGGATAGTTGCCTGCCAACGGCCAGGTGACCATATCCAGTGGAACCATATTCTCGTTTCCCGTCAAGATTTGTCCGCCGCCACCAACGCCCTCAAAACCTGTGACGACAAAGAACAGCGGATTCAGCCGCCGCCCGTGGCGGATCACCTCAAGATGCAAATGCGGCCCGGTCGATGCGCCGGTGTTGCCGACAGTGGCGATCACGTCGCCATACGATACGCTTTGTCCGGTCGACACCAGCACCGCATGGCAGTGGGCGTACAATGTTTGGATGCCGGCACCGTTGTCGATGACAACAAAGTTGCCCCAGCCGTCCGCGTCATAGCCGACACTCGTGACCGTACCATCGAAACCGGATAAAATCTCCGTGCCGGTGGGTAGTGCAATGTCGATGCCGGCGTGGAATGCCTTGCCGCCGCTGATGGGATGGATGCGGTATCCATAGCGGCTGGATACATGGGGCAGCCAATTGCGATCAAAAGGATTGCCCACAAGCTGCCGGGCCCCGAGCGACATCATTAGAATATTGAAGTGCTGCCATTGCTCAGTGTCCATACGCTGGAAAATGAGCATGGATAGCGGCGTAGACCTGAGCGTGATATTGAGCACATGCCATTCATACTCGACCGTCACCGTGTAGGGGTTGCCTTCTGCGTCAATTCGGGTCTCCGTGCGGGTACGGATTTCCATCTCCGGTGTGAGCGTGAGCTGATATTGCCCCGCAAAAAGCGCCCGCAGGGTTGGCTCGACCTCTGCGAAAGTGAAATCACCGTATACCGCAGTCAAGAACGCCATCAGTTCAAAGGGATCGTGGCCGACATCATCCGTGTCAAAGCGGTACTCATCATGCCCCGGATGGTTCTGTCGGATATTTTGCAAATAGATGAGCAAATCCACCGTCCATTCACCATAGGCAATCTCCGCGTCGTCAATATCCTCATAATCCGCCGCATAGGTCACAGCGCCGACCATGATGGAACCGCCAGAGAGCATACTCATACACATGGTGAGCACTCCCATGAGCATAACGATGATGAGGCCAAGCAGTGCGAGCTTGCCGAGCGCAATGGGATTGCGCCGGACGATGCCGGTCAAAAATCTCCCCGCCCTGCCCACGATGCTGACAGACTTCTTTGCCGCTTTGCCGGATTTTTTCGTGTTTCGGAATGCCGCGGCGTATTGCCGCTTGAGCCGCCGCTTTTGGAAGAAGCGGGATATGGCATTTTTATTTACGGGAGCATCCCGCAAAGCCCTCTGGTAGCTTAGTTTTGCCTCAGTTCGCAGTGATTTCACTTCCAGCTTGGAAGCCTTGCGATACGGACGGTTTCTGTGGAAGCGATACGCCCGCTGCACTATCCGTTTCCCGCCGCGATAGGCGGACTCGCCCAAGAGTTCCCCGCGATGGGCAGCTTTCACTCCGACATTTTCATCTTCCACACTGTGGACAATGCCGTGTGCTTTCGTCACAGCTTTGCGCAAGGGCATCCGCGTCGCACTGCCCACTATCCTGCTAGGGAGAGGTTTCTTCTTATTCCACTTCGCCTCATGGATGGGAACAACCTCAGATTCAAAGGTAAACTTGGAGTTCGCCTTGCTCTTCTGTTCGTCATAGATACGTTTACGTGCCAGCTTCTTCTTTGTAGGCAAGGCTTTCTGCGCTTTGTCCGAACGCACTTTGTATCGCTCGGATTTCTGCTCCAACTTTCCAATTTTGCGGGAGTTATGCGTGACGACAGATGTTGTCTCACCTGCGGAAGCCTTGCTGCCGGAACTTTTATTGCCCGATACCGCCTCGCCGGAAGTCGCTCTGCTGGTAGTTGTGTCGTCCGGAGCCGTACCGCCTGATGTGTCATTATTGCTGGGCGCACTTTGAGGGGATACGTCATCAGAGGGCGCAACATTCGATGCGCCCTCTGATTCGCCGGTGTAGTATTCGGGTGGTTTTTGCTTGCGTTTCCGTTTCTTTGGTAGGGGTTCCGGCACCCGCTCATCCTCGGAAAATCGCAAGCGCCTTCTCATGTCTTTTGACAATAATGTTTCATCCTCCTCTCCTTGCGAAAAATGAAATATGGCTGTATAATGTGCAAAATGGGTCTTTGTTACGGAATACGAGGGACGATTGAATATGGCAAAGAAGAAATTAACGAAAGACCAAAAACGAAAAGCAAGGTTGCGGAAAGCCAAGCCGTGGGTTGCAACCTATCAAGGTTCGGACATCTTACTTGCCTACGGCAAAAGGTTTAATGTTGACCCCATTTGCGCCACAAAAGACCTTGAAGCTATGAAAGCTTCAACGGAAGAACAGCGTGGATTACTGAAACAAGTCCATGATATGCGTGTACAGAAAGAACGTGAAGAACGCACTGCCAGACTGATACGAAAACTGGAAAAACGCAATATAGACGTTGACAGTCTTGAAAGGACTCCGTCTGCGATGCAAAAAGCCTTGAAAAATGCGAAGTCGGGCATGCGGAAAAGCAATCCAAAGCGTCGATGTGAAACTTGCGGACGCGCTATGAAGCAACAGTTTATTGGGCTAAAACATTGCAAATGCGGTACGAGCTGGAGCAAATCAGGCGGATATTTTGAACGCACACCTGATATGGTTTTTGCGCTTGAGCGCAAGGTTACAAAAAAGGGGAAAAATAGTATTAGAACAAAACAAGTGCCTGTGATACGGTATAGAGAGCATGAGTAAAGCGAGTGCCGCCCATAATAATGAGCGGCACCGTATCCAAATTGTTCGTTCGCAACTTATGCGGTCACTTCGGGCAATTTTTCAACTAGTTTAGTTGACATAATCTTATATAGCTCGGTATCCTTGGGGAAACGGTCTACAAAGGGGATGATCGTATCGCCATAAAACAGGAGTCCTTCGCCTTCTGAACTCTGCGTCACGTAGGATAGCTGGTGTGGAGAGATATCAAGCTGTTTGGCCAGAATCTGCCGGTCGCCGCTGGCTTGGTTGAGCATCAAAATGAAGTCGCTGTTTTCAAAAATGTTGGAGATTTCGGGCGATGTGAGCAAATCGTAGAGTAGGGAACAAGCGCCTTGCCCTTGCGGACAGGTTTCCCGTTCCCTCTCCCAGAACCGGACATACTCCTCTCGAAGTATCCGGCTCCCCATAAGCCATTGACACATTTCGCTACGTTCAACCGTGAATTTGCCCAGTATGACACTTGTCGCAAACGACAAGCGTTTTCCTGCGCTTTTGCTTCATGACAGTTTCCCAGTGGGAATCGCCTAGCTCTTTCAAACTGCCTACATGGTGAATTTCATACAGTTCTGCGCTCTTATCCCCGCACAATTCGCAGACACCGGCATTTAACCGCTCTTGTATCGTGCGCCGCTTGGGGAATTTGCCATTATGCGGGATAGCGTCATTGACAAAGCCTTTCTTGCAATCCGCTATCTTGACGATGCGGACGTGCTTTTCTCCGGCTTTTGTCATATACGGCACCGCCCACGTTTTACCGTTGCGGTACTTGTCCCACATTTTGGAGACAGAGGACTTGTGCTTATTCGCCAGTGTTTTCAGACAGCTATACTCCATGAGATAGCAGAAGTAGTCTAGGGTGTGGTAGTTCACGGCGAGGCGATAGTAGTTACAAATGCCCCGGATTTCCGCGTTGTACCGTTCGACTATTTCGCTGTCGGAGTAGTTGAGCAAGTACGGTCTGTGCATGGGTTTGAGTTTTCCATCGGCGGTTTGTACCACCGCACCCTTTGCAAACAAGAATTTTTCCACCTTTTCCTTGAGGGGAATCAGCAGTTCTACCCTGTGATTTAGGCTTCTGGCTTTTCTGCCATTTTTGAACCCCTTGACTTCCTGACTGCGCCTGACGCTGACATCGTACCCTAAGAATCTGACACGCTCAGAACTATGCGTTATCAAGGTCTTTTCTTCGCTAAGTTCCAATTTGAGCGTATTGTGGAGGTACGCGCCGATTTGCGCCTTGACTTCTTCGCAGTCCGATTTGTTGCCGCAGATTCCAATTAACCAGTCATCCGCATAACGGACGTAGACTAATCGCTTGTTATCCTGTGGCTTGCATGGGAGTTTCAGAAGTTCCTTTTTGCACACGTTCAGAGTGGCAATTAGCAGTTTGCGTTGCTGTTCGTCCTTTTCCGAGCGCAGTTTTGAAGTGAGGCGTTTGATTTCCTTGGACTTTTCGTGATACGCCTCTGTCAATTCTGCACTTCTAGGCTTGTCAAACTCCGCTTTCAGTGTAGCAACCTTTTTGTCGAGTTCGTTCAGATAGATATTCGCCAAAATCGGGGAGAGGATGCCGCCTTGCGGCGTTCCGCTATAAGTGCGGTTTAACTTCCAATCCTCGACATACCCAGCCTTTAGAAACTGCCGGATGATGTTGACCAGTTTAGAGTCTTTGATTTTCCTTTGCAGGATTTCAATTAGTGCCTCATGGTCAATGTTGTCGAAACACCCTTTGATGTCGCCCTCGATGAACCAGACCACGCCTGTAAACTCGATTTTGAGTTGCTTAATACAGGTGTGGCAACTTTTCCCCGGTCGGAAACCGTGGGAATTGTCGCTGAAGTTCGGTTCGTAGATCGCTTCCAGAATCTGACGGACTGCCTCTTGCAACAATTTGTCGCGGAATGAGGGGATGCCCAGCGGTCGCATTTTGCCGTTTGCCTTTTGAATGTAGTGCCTTCTCACAGGTTTTGCTTGGTACGTTCCGCTTCTTAATTCGGCAATTAGGGTACTTACATACTTAGCACCGAACCCGTCCGCGGTGTCGCTGTCAACACCTTTGGTTGCAGCGCCCTTGTTTGCATAGAGCTTTTGGTAGGCGGCGTAGTAAATATCTTCACGCAACAGGTAGCGATACAGCCGTGTGAATACGCCGTCTGGATGGTCGGTTGAACTTTTGGAAATGCGCTCCAAAATTTCTGATGTTGGATTCATTGAGGATTCTCCTCCCTTTCATCGTTCTGTTTTGGAATTGACTTACTGCCCCCCTTCGCCATGTGGACGGCTTTCCCGTCCTCGGACTACTATGGGGGCTCCGTTGCCATGCCGAGCGAATGGGCTCGGTTTAGGCAATCACCAGTTACCGTTGCTACTGGGAAGTGAAGATTGTCGGATACGCTTTCGGTTCTTTATGACAGTGTTCTCACGCCTGTTGCATACCTTAATTGGCAGTCCGCTGTGGGTCAAAGAGCCATAGCGGGCGGTATGCCGTGGGTTTCAGGACAATTTCCCACGCCTGCAAAAAACAGGAACTCAAACCTTGCGTTCGGCAAACACAGCCTTATCCTCATATCTTCTTGCCATAGGAATTCAGTCGCGTCAAATGTCCTTTAGACGACTTATCCCTTTCCTGCCGTGCTGTGTTCCCTTGGGGGTTTCCCCTTACGGTAAGGCAGGTTGGCTCACGCACTGCCGTGCGTTGTGGTTCCCTAAGCCACTTTTAGCAACGACCTATCTGGTCGCACCTTGACGTTTTGGGTTATGCCTGTGGGAATCCCGCCCCACTTACGAAAACGCTTCCATATCTCAATGGAGTAGGCTGCCGTCTGTTCCTCTTTGAGCAAAAGGTGGAATTCGTCCACAAAAAACCATGTGGATTTTTTAGTTGCGCGATTGGTGGTCACCCGATTCCACACAGCGTCTTGCAAGATGAGCATCCCTAGCTTTTTGAGCTGTTTGCCCAGCTCTTTCAAGTCAAAACATACCAGTCTGTTTTGTAAATCTACGTTTGTGCGGGCGTTGAACACTTTGAGCGATCCCGTGACGTAGATCTCCAGAGCTGTGGCAACATGATGCGCCTCCGGCTCGGTCTGCCTGCGGAGCAGATTATACAAATCCTCCAAGATTGGCATGTTCTCCGGGCATGGGTCAGAGAAATAGTCTCGGTACACCAGACGGACACAGCGGTCGATGATTGTTTTCTCCGTGGGTGCCAATCCCTCTTTGCCGCCCACGATTAGCTCACAGAGCGACAGAATGAAGTCGGATTTGAGGGTCAAAGGGTCGTCCTCTTCCGAATAGTTGAGGTTGATGTCCATCGGATTGATCCGATGCCGACTGGTTGGTGACAGCTTAATCACCTGCCCGCCAAGCCTCGATACCAGAGGGTGGTAATCGAGTAAGTCGGGGAGATTACTCTCCCTTTCTCCTCTAAGAACCGGACGTGACAGTTTCCCATCATCCGGCTCAAGCATTTCATCACGCTTACGCGCGGCGTTCTATGAAAAGAGTTTGGCAATGTTTATGGACGTATGCCATATTGCGCACCTCGTCCTTGCCGCCGCTAGATTTGGGGACTTTGAAATACATTTCTCGCTCGTCCCTCACGTCCATCGGTTGGTCACAGTGATAACAACAGCCCTCTTGGTTTCGCCAGATTTGCTTGAAGCGTCCAGATAACCGTTTCATCCCATGATTGAATTGCCTTTGGATGAAATATTCAGGTTCAAGATAGGGGTTTGCGTCCATTCGTACCCGCGTGTGCCGAACAATGGGGATGTGGTCTACGCGCAGAAGCTCTACGTTGTCGGTGCAGAACACCCAGCTTCGAGTTCCTTTGCGATGCCAGTATTTTGTGGATACCCACCATTGCCCCTTTTTTGGATGCCTGCGCTTTGCCCATCGCCATAATAGCTGATACAGCATATAGTCGATGTGGGCAAATGCATGGCTGGCACAGACAGATTGGTGATAGTTCGTCCAGCCTCGGATTTGTTGGTTTAGCTTTTGGATTAGGAGTTCCTGTGTCCAAGCCTTACCGCGTTGCAGTATTGTTTCAGAAAGTGTAGCTACAAAGGCTTTAATAGCTTTCTTTGACGGCTTGATTATGAGCTTTCCTTTGAATTTACGGAAAGTCCAGCCAAGCAGGTCAAAACCATCATCAATGTGGGATATGACCGTCTTTTCCTCCGACAGTTCCAGCCCTCTGGTTTTCAGGAAATCGCGGATTACTTCTTTTGCTTCCATTGCGATTTCCTTTGTTGCCGCCGTGACAACGAAGTCATCAGCATAGCGAACCAAATTGACCTTGTGAGCATTTTTGAAGCGTATGTCCACTTTGCCCAGTCGGTTTGTGTGGAAACGGTCAGACAGAACTTTCTCCATCCCCTCCAGTGCCATGTTTGCAAGGATTGGTGAGATTACACCACCTTGCGGTGTTCCGTCATCAGTAGGGAACAAGTCCTCCTTGAATACGAAGCCCGCTTTTAGGAACTGCTTGAGTATGGATTTATCCATTGGGATGTTTGCAATGAGCCACTCATGACTGATGTTGTCAAAGCAACCTTTGATGTCACCCTCTAGTACCCACTCGGCGCATACGGAGCGTGCCAGATTTGCAAAGATATATTCACATGCGTCTTGGCAGCACCGCCCGCGGCGGAAACCAAAGGAGCGTTTATCGGCGGTCACTTCTGCAACAGGGTCAAGAGCTAGTGCGTACAGTGCCTGCATTGCCCTGTCATACATAGTCGGGATTCCCAATGGGCGCTTTGCCTTTTTGCCCTTCTTTTCGATATATACCCGCCGTAGCGGGCTTGCCTTGTAGCCCTTGTCTGTGAGAGAAAGTACCGCGTTCATCTTTTGTGTTGGAGTGTTCCATAGCACTTTATCAATTCCCGCCGTTTTCTTTCCCTTGTTGGTCGTCACTTTCCGAACTGCAAGTAATTTTGCATAGTACGAATGGGTTAAGAGATATTGCAGTCGTTTCACTGTGTTCCATTTCTTTTCTTGTGTCGCCTTAGCAATCCTAGCTTGTAGCCTATTAACTACGGTTTCAGCGTGTTTCCAGTCAATTGCTTTCCATTGAGCGGTCAACTTTGCCGCGTCTGACAACCTCTCGGCTTTCGCCGTCGTTGAAGTATTGCCATTCATAGGTTTACCTCCTTTTTTGCTATGAAATACCGTGGAATAAGTCTGCACCCTTTCGGGTTAGGGCAAAGTTTGAACCCCTATCCGTCCCATTACAGGACGGCATTCGCTTTCTATCCCGTTCTTCTACCCTCTACGCCATTTCTTCCCCTTGCGGGGTCGATACCCTGCTTTAGCAAGGAGCGCATAGGGCTTACCAAGTTCCGCGTAGCAAATAATGCGCGTGTTTTAGGAGCCATCTTTGAGCCGGGAGGATTTGTGTCCATTTGCTTGGGGCTTACGAAAATTCCCCTTGCCGCCTCCGCACCTTTTGGTGTAAGCGTAACAGCCTTATTTCGCTTATTCCCTGTAACGACTCTTACAATGATTCACTTACGTTCTCCATGACACGCTTATCCTTGCAGTACGTCTGATTTAGGCTATCAGATTTCCCACGTTGTCCCACAGGCTTCCCACCCCGCCGTTACTAGCGACGCAGGCTGTGGTAGGATTACCCCAAATGGATGGGGTAGCTGTTCTCACAGCAATTCTCTACGCGACTTCTTGTCGCACCTCGGATTCAGGATCTGCGATAATAATATCGTCATTTGTAACAAGGAACACATTGACGATCTCTCTTTTGGCTGAGAAGGATTTGCCGCTGCCGGGCGTGCCGAGGATTAGACCATTTGGTGCCTTTAATCGCCGGCGATCCGCCATGATGAGGTTGTTGCTCAAAGCGTTGAGACCATAGTAGAGCGCCTGCCCATCTTGGAACAGCTCCTGTGTTGTAAACGGCACAAAGATGGCGGTGGCGCTTGTTGTCAGCCCCCGCTGTATCTCGATCTGATTCAGCCCCAGGGCAAGGCTGCTCATCAGCCCCTGCTCCTGACAAAAATCTAAGCGTTTCAAGGCACAGTTGTACTTCTGCGCGATTCCCGCCGTAGCGAATATCTGGTTCTCCAACTGTTGCTTTGTAGGAGCGGTGTTGAGGATGATGATCGTCACTAGGAACATCCGTTCGTTTCGGGATTGCAGCTCTTTGAGCATATTTTTTGCCTCGTCCCCATAGGTGGCGATGTCTGTGGGGATCACGTCCAGATCATATCCGGCGCGGACTGCTTTTTTCTGCTCCGTGATCTTCATAGCGTCCAGATCGGTGATTTTCCGCTTGATAGTCTTGATCGCTTCCGCTTGGTCGATGGATTGGATGTGCATATTCACCGTGATGGCGTTCTCCATATTGAGAAAATCCGCCAGCAGCTTATCTGAGAGTTCGGGCGCGATAATTTGTATATAACTGGTCGCACCAATTGTCGTGCCCATGCGGAAGAATCGCTTGTCCCGGAAGTCGAAGGATGTGGGGGCGATGAAGTCCTTGGTGGACAGCCCTGTCTTCGGCAGCTCCCGCCAATCGAATTGGAACTGCTCTGTGCCGGTCGGATGCAGTTGCCCGTGGAGCACTTCTAAGCGCTCTGCGCCGGTGAGTGCATAAGCGGGAACCCCTAGCATCTTATAATTGTTGATGATGTCCAGCTCGATCCGCTCAAGCCGCGGCTTTGCCTCACGCAGAGAATCCGCCTCAATGCCGAAGGTGACGTATTTCTGCTTGACCAGTCCGTTGTTGCCTTTGGATAGCTGGTTTTTGAGCATATCTGAATATTCCCCGCAGACGGATTCAAACGCCTCCGCCTGCGCGGGGATGCTGATAGACTGCTCAAAGTCCCGCATATTCCCGAAATTGTTGATGAAAGACATCTGGACACGAATGCTTGCGTCAAAATAGTTCAGGTAATCGCAGTATCCCTCAATAATCTGTGCTTTGACATCGTTTTGCGCCAAGTGGTAATTCAGATCGCCAAAGGCAATCGTTTTGGTGTAGAGCTTATCCGTGACACGGCAGACTCCATCCTTATACATGGTTCGATAGGGGATGGACTGCTGTGCCGTCTGCGGCGGTTTCGATGTGCCGAATATCCGTTGCAATAGTGGTAGCTTCGCCTTATTTGGCTTTGCGCCGCCTTTTGCTTTCTTGTAGTCTTTTCGGTTCATATTTGCTTCTCGAATGCTTTGTGACAGGCGCTTTTCCTGTTGTTTTGCTTGCTTTGTCAAGGCTTGCCTCCCTTCCAATCGTTGCATAAAAGTTTTCGGTTTTGTATGGGCGTGTCTGCGGGAAGAACCAGCGGACGCGGATCATGTTCCGCAACAGCATCTCTGCCGGCTGCCCATCTCGCTCATACATCGCCATAAAAAAGGCGGGGAGCATGGCACCGATCATCAGCAGCACGGCCGGTGAGTTGCCGATTACGCCGCGGGTGAGAAAAAACACCGGTACACCAATGGCTGCCGCCGTACCAAAGCAGACGAGTTGGCGCTTAGTTAGCCCCAGAGCTACCTTCGTCTTGACCTTGGTCAGATCACGCGGCACAGGCACATAGGGCATCGTTTGCTACCTCCATTCCAGATAAAATGTGGGCGATCACGTCCACAGTCCAGCCGTTGCCGATGGCTTTATATCGCTGGGTGTTCGAGATTTTGACCTCTTTGCCGCTATCATCAGTCCCAAGGGCGGTATAGTTATCCGGCAAGGTCTGGCAACGTTCAGCCTCAATGGGCGTAAGCTTGCGGATGGCATAGTCGCCGTCCGGCAGATCAATTTTGTACAGTCCTGTCTTTGCACCGTGCCCACCGCCGTGTGCCATGAGGGAAGCCGTCTTGCCGTGGACGCTGTAGATACGGCTGCCTTGGCCGCCGCTACCGATCACGCCGACACGGACAGGGGCGCAGACCACGCTGTCGGTTGGAGCGGTGGTGAGGGCATTGAGCTTCCCGTCCCTTCGGACTTCTAAGCGTTTTCCACGCTCGTCACCTCCGCCGCGAGTGCGGAGTGCGGCACCGACCTCCTCGGCAACGATCAATCCATGCTTCTTGCGGGTAACTAGAGACTTCACGTTCTCTTTGTAGAATTGGGCGCAGAGGGTTGGTGATTTGTCCTTGAGTGTAAGCTGTTCCGGCTCTAAAATATCTTTAAGCAAAATACTCCGATCCACCGGCTGGGTGATATTCGGAATGTTCGACCAATACAGCCGCTTCCGCTGTTGCGCTGACACCAGTGCGGAATTGATCAGGATGGGCTCACAGCCCAGCTCCTCTGAAATATATGCCTTGATCGCTTTCGGCATGGACGCTACATTCTCGTAGAGAAAATATCGTGGCTGCACTTCACGCACGGCATCCACAAACCGCATGAACAGCTTCCAACCCATGCCATCCTTGTCCACCTCGCGCCCTGCTTTGGCGATGCTCCAAAAAGTACAAGGGCTACCACCCATTACTAGGTCGTAGCCCTTGAATTGATTGAAGTCTGCTGTCAATACGTCCCCGTGGTGCGTAATGTCGGGATACTGATAGCGGCTGATTGACCTCGGATACTTGTCAATCTCGAATGCCGCAAAATGTGAAACGGCATATCCTGCACGTTCTAAGGCCACGCGTCCGCAAGAGATGCCGTCATACAAAGAAACTACCTTAAGCGCTTGGTTCAAAAAATACCTCCTCTTCATCCTTCCCGTAGTCAACTCCGATGAAATCAAAAAACTCGCCCAAATTGAGCGAGTTGATGCCGAAGTTCCATATTTCGGGATGAGATTGTTTTAGCCTTTGATATTTGTTCGTTTTATCTAGGTGACAGCCCACTACACAGAGGGCGCATCCCGTCCGTTGCTCTCCCGTTGTCCGCAACCTGCCTTTTTTATCCTCTATAATCTCTCCATAGATACTGGCATAGGGGATATTGTAGTCCCTCAAATAGCGGAGAATATCATCGCGCGTCCAGAACGATAATGGCTTAGACATTTTTTTCTTTGCCTCAAAACCATTGCAGCCCGTGACACGCCAAGCATTGCGGCGCATCAGACTTTCGCTGGCCAATGTCCCGACAATCGGGACGTTCCCAGTTTCCTTGTACCATTTGGCAAGAGGTCTTTCCTTAATGACAGCACAGCATTGGTCGCTAATCTTGTAGGACGAGTTCACCAACCAAGCCCACCGCTTATACATTTGTTCCTTGTACCAACTTTCTGTGCCATCGGTATTCCTTCCTGCGAATCGATTGAGCGCCCACACTTTGCCCCGGCGGGCATTGCGTACACAATTCGCTATATTTTTTGAGGGATAGCAAATACCGTGTTCTCGGATTACTCTCGCAAAACAGCCGTCCGAGCAGCCTGTGCAGGTTTTGCATAGCTGCGGCTTGACTATCGTCACGTTCGGCTTACTTTTCACAAATGCTATGATTTCGGGGTACTCAATTGTTGTGTCAGCAAAAACGGCGGGGATGTCCGGGTAGCACCGCCGCGCCAAATCCATGAGTACCGTACTGTCGATCCCTCCGGAGAAACTGATTGCGGTCTTGTGATCAAATCGCTCGTGCCACTCTATGATTTTTGCCTGCGTGACTTGAATCTTCCGGGCAAGCGGCCAGGCTTGCATGATTTTCAAGTCCTCTGCCGTGTGTTTGTGCATTTTGCTTACTATATGACTTCCTCCTTCTAACTGGCCGCAAAGACAGCCTTGGCGATGCCGCCGGATTTTAGCAGCATAAATACCAAAAGCGCCGTGTATGCCAACAGGCTCCAGATCGTACTGCTCATATCGCCTAACACGGCAAAGTTCGCCACCAGCACAGCGTAAATCGCTATACAGAGCATGATCAAAAAGCCCTGGAATGCCAATGCAAACAACGATTTCAGATAGTTGTTGCCAAGTTGCCCCCACTGCTGATTGACCATAGTCGAGAGCGGTATCGGTGCGATGCTGGTGACGAGATAGATTTCCACCATACGTCCCCAAACCACTATCGTTGCCACGATGCCTAAGATCGGCATGAGAAGGCTCACGATCTGTATTTGGAAAAATAGGGTGATCAGTCCACCGGTGGTCATCTCTTCCAGACCGGCAAGCAGCGCCTCCATCATCTCAGGACTGCCAAGGGCGAGGTCGCCGGAGACGATCCCTGCGCTCTGGTTGACTACGCTTTGTGCTAGATCGAAGATACCCATCACAATGTTCCAGGTGTTTGTCAGAATGAACACTGCAATGAACGTTTTCAAAATCCACTTATAGATGTTGAAGGTGTCAAAATCTTGTAGATTGTTCTTCTCCAGCACAAGCTGGATCAGTTCGTAGCACAGGACAAAGGTCAAGATGATCCCGGCAATGGGCAGGATGACTGTTTCGGATAAGCCTCTTACCATGTCGAAAATGTTTATATTCCAACCCTGAGGCGTTTGGCCAACTTGGTAGGTCACATCCGCAAGCTGTGTGTTCACAGTTGCAAACATGGATTCAAAGGAACTCATGATCGACTCAGTCATCCACTCCCGCAGCCAATCGTTTATAGCTTCAATGAGCCAGTTCATCTAACCGAATAGCCCCGTGAGCTGTGGCACAAGCAAAAGTCCGATGAGTGCGATACCACCACCGGCCATGAGCTGTTTCATGCCCTGCGATTTCGCGCCTGGATTGTCATTTCCATAACCTTCCAAAAGGTTGACAATCCCCCACACGCCAAGTCCTGCGCCCAATGCGATGACCAATGTTTGTAATACGCCGATAGCAGAATTAAAGAACTCCATATGGCACCTCCAATATTTGTGTTTTTTGATAAAAAAACGGCGCCCCATCGGCGCCTTGCGGACTGACTATTATGCTGCGAAGTTCACCTCCATCACGTCATATACATCACTCTCCTTCACTTTTAGCTTTGTCGACAAATGCCGCTTCACATTAAACTTTTTCCGCTGATCCCAGTCCGATAGGTGGCGGTAGTTTGGATGCTTGGTAATATCATATTTGCTCGACAAAAATGGACGCTCCCCACGAATCTGCAGGATACACTTGCCTCCATCTAGGACTGCCAGCTCGTCAATCGACAACAAATCTCGCCCCAGTTTTGAGTAGTTCTGTCCGTGTGACTCCTGATTGCCACGGGTGCGGGAAGTGTTGTACTGGTCGATAGTTTGCTTTCCCAGCATCTTGGAAATTTCCTCCAGCGTACCTTTCTCCTTGCCTCCCAAAAACAGCATGGTATCGGTGTTGCCGACAATTGTGTCAGCGGCATCCTTGTACATCGTTTTGAGTTGTGATTGTGCCTGCAAAATCACGCAAGCGGAGATTTCTCGGCTACGGATCGTGGCAATCAGACGCTCAAAGTTCGGAATTTTGCCGAGATTGGGAAATTCATCGAGTAAGAGCCTGACATGCACCTTTAAGCGCCCGCCCTTGCTACGATCAGCCTTCTCGCAGAGGACGTTGAAGAGTTGGCTATATAGCAAAGCAGGGATAAAGTTGAAACTGGGATCGGTGTCCGACACAATGACAAAGAGCGCAGTCTTGCGCTCACCGATGCTGTCAAGGTCTAATTCGTCCTCTTCCATCAGGTCACGAACAGCGCCGATGTCGAAGGGCGAAAGCCTTGCGCCGCAAGCCACGAGGATCGATTTCGCAGTTTTGCCCGCCGATAATTTGAACTTGGCATATTGCCTTACCGCGAAGTGGCTTGGATCACGCTCTGCTAATTGGTCAAAGGTTAAGTCTACTGTGTTCCTGAAATTTTCTTGATTTTCCCGCACCTCCATCATATTGATCATGTCCACCAGAGAGGTCATATTCTGCTCCTCCGGCGGAGCCTCATACCAGATATATCCGATGAGTGCCTGATACAGCAACTGCTCTGCCTTGATCCAGAAGGGGTCTTGATTAGATTGACCATCGCCTTGAGTGTTCGCAATCAATGCCGTGACAAATTTGAGGATATCGCTCTCGTTGCGGATATAGCGGAATGGGTTATATCTCATTGAGGCACTGAAATCTATAGTGTTTAATATTTTGATGCGGTACCCGTTACGCTGGAGCATTCGTCCGGTCGAAGAAAGGAGTTCCGCTTTTGGATCGGTAACTATAAAAGATACCGGGAAGTCCTCAGATTCGCATTGCATCAAGTTCGGCTTCACAAAGAATCTAGTCTTACCAGAGCCTGAGCCGCCGATGACCAACACATTTTTATTCCGCGCAAACTTGACGTTCTTCGGACGGCCCTCCATCGTCAAGGATTCTGTGGCGGTCAGAATAATGTTGTTTTCCGGCTTTGGATCAACGTAGGGGGCGATGTCTTTCGCCGTACCCCATGAAGCGTTTTGTCAAGGACTTTTTTTGTTTTATGGACGAAACTTCGCCCCGTCTATGATTGTTACGCTTTTCCGAGGGGGTAGGTACTACACCATAGACCCCCTCAGTTTCGCACCGTGGAAGCATTGAAAACACTGGTCTTTTTTCGGCTAAATGGTAACATCTCGGTGTGTGAATTTGGTGGGGCTTCTCTCGGCTCGAATCTGCCCCAAGTGGGCGATTAAATCCTCGTTGAAGTCCTTACCCCTCGGAAGTTCAAGCCGTGTCACAAAGCCTTTCTCGGCGTATTTGTGCGCCATCTCTTCGGCGGCCTTGCGCCCTGCGGGGTCATTGTCGAGACAAAAGAGTAGCTCCCTTGTTCCTCTCCGCTGATTCAGAAGAAAGGGTAACGCCGTGTCGGACGTTCCCGCTAGAGACAGGCGGTTTTGAGTTCTCCAGTCCTCCGTCATGCTTGCGTGGCTCATGCAGTCGATGGGGCTTTCAAAAATATACAAGGGAGCCGATTCAGAAAAGGCCATATTGAAGCCGTACCGCTTATCACTCCCCGCCGCGTCACAGCGGAAATCACCGCTTGTCCCTCGGAGACTTGCAAAGCGGGGTGTGCCGTGTTCATCGAACCCAACAAACACCACATTACGCCGCTTGTCCTCGTACAGCTTCCCCTCTTGAATCAGCGTGTTTACAACCTCGCTGTCAATGCCGCGCTTGACGCAGAGATAGTCATACAGACGCAGGGGCAAGCCCGTCTTTTGGGGGAGAATGAGCGTCCTCGGCGGCTCCGGCTCTGGTGTCGGTCTTGGCGTGATCGGCGCGATACCCGTCACGGCTTCCACCGCTCTAGGGAACGGCATATTTTCCACCTTGACCAGATAATCCAACACGCCGAACCCGCCCACGCCTTTACTGTGCCAGTACCAAGAGCGGCGGTCATTCTTTACGGCAAGGCTGGGGTGCTGACGGCAACGGTACACGCCGCCCCGATGGGCGAATGTGAACCCATGATACTTCTCAAAAAAG
>Ga0123352_10000113_pt1 | contig 89794 bp, 85 predicted proteins | sample TergutLab28metaG_FD_89700 | JGI IMG/M metagenome (GOLD analysis project Ga0123352, IMG submission 89700) | Labiotermes labralis P1 segment gut microbial communities from Petit-Saut dam, French Guiana - Lab288 P1 | ecosystem: Host-associated > Arthropoda: Insects > Digestive system > Gut ...
ACTTTCATTCGGACATGAAACGTCCAGATACTTTGGTTTAGGCCCTCTTTCTCCCATCTGCGATACCTAGATCGCAATAGGTTTATAAGTATTTAATAAGAGTCATTAACTACAACACTACCTGTTCCAGTTTATCTCCGGATAATTTTTTGTTATCTCCTGAGATAAGTTTTTTTGTTTGTTCCCCTATCTGTAATACATAGAATGAACATAGGTCCCGATACTCGGAATTATCTATGAAATCATCTATGTCATTACCGTATTTATTTATTTTTTCTTCGATTTTTTGACAATAGTCGATAACTGATTTTAATCGAGTGATGTCTTTATTCGCCATATACCAAAACCCATTCCTCTTTGATCTTGTTCAAGAACTCGGTGTTGTTTGTTTTTGTGGTTATTATGTCTACTTCAGTTCCTACAGCTTTTTCTATGGCGTTGTAGAATGCGGAAAATTCAAAATAGTCTCTCACTTTTCCTTTTTCTATACAAAAATCATAGTCACTTTCTTCGGTATTTGTTCCTTTTGCGATTGAACCGAATAAATATATCCTTTCGACACCGTACTTTTCAGCCACCGGCCTTATCACTTCTTTAAGTTCCTCGATGGAGAGTATTTTTTGAGATTTGGATGGCATGATACCTTCATTGTTTTTGTATTTATTAATTATCTCTATGCTTTGACGGACGAGAAACCATCGTGTAATCTCTGATTATGTGTTTTAAGCGTCCGCGAAACCGTTTCCTCCTTTAAGAGTTCTGATACGCAGCCGTACGATGGATAAGTGTGATAGGCTCCGGAGTCACGGTAGCGCGATGAAATCTACCTGTGCCGGATATCCGGAGTGTTCGCCCTTTCTGCCAGTAGGTCGGTTATACGCGGATCCCGTCCTATCGGTAACGCATACTTCACGATTATCTTCTTCCCTTTGTGTTCGAATGTTCCTTCCGATGCTCCTCCTTTCAGACGTATCTTCTCGGGAATGCCGTTTCGATGGTTTTCCGATGATATGAACAAAGGAAGCACTATGATCTCATCCATGCCTTTCTCTGCCATTCTTTCGAGAACGTCTTCGATCTTAGGGTCGTTGAACTCATTGAACGCGTAATGTACGTTATGCCCCATCTCGGTCAGGCGTTCGGCATTCAGGATTATTGCGTCCTTGCTGTACGGCAGCTTTGAACCGTGGCCGATCACCATGACGCCCGTCTTGCCATTTCCGCTGTCCATTTCCTTTATCCTTTCGTGCAGTATCCTTGCAAGAAGCGGATCCTCTCCGAACGGAGTTCCGAGATGCATCATTATCCTTTTCCCGCTGACATCTATTTCCGCATACTTTTCGCCGTTCTTCAGCCTCAGTTTCGGAGGAACATCTGTCGTATGCATATCTGAATCAATGAAGAACGGAATCGCCGTGATCTCATCTATACCGTCATCGGCCATCTCTATTAGCGTTTCCTCTATGAGCGGACGGGATATCTCGTTGAACCCTGTGTAGACGTTCTTGAATCCCATCGCCCTCAGTCTGTCCGCGTGAAGTTCCATCACTTTCTTGTTGTACCCGTACCTGGATCCGTGGCCGATCAGCATTATTCCTTTTTTGGTCATATGTTTCCTCCCTTCATTCAATTATTTTTCGTAAAACATGTGTCAAACGCTGCTTCTTCCGGAATTCTGTCCGCTTATGTCCTATGATAAATGTTTGCGCTTTCGAGATGTTCGCACCTTACCGAAAACTATCTTGTTCTGTCCGCTGACAGATATGAACATAAACTCCGTATCGCTCAATTCCGAGGCCGTTGTTGATCTTCCGATACCGCATTTGCCGTGTATGGCAATGCGCATATTTATGCATATACATTACATATTCAGTAATATTTGTATACTGATTTTGTGCCGATATCCGTATACTATGATCTTTTCGAACGCCTTGAACATCTGCTACGGAAAAGAAAATGCCGATATCTTGAAGCGAACGGCGCATTCGCATGCAACAAATGAAATATCTGTAGATTTTCAGCGTATCGCTAGGAGAGGGAGGGCGACCGACGGTAAGGTCTTTGACCTGGCTGAGGAAGGTCCCTCCTCCAACGGGCAAGATGGGCCGGGAAATCCGGCCGGGCGAGAGTCCGGGCAAGGGCCCAGAAACGACACGGACTCGGTCAACAGGATGATCTGCTGACAGTGACGTTCCCGAGGATCCGGTGAAACGGCGACTCCCCATCGGAGCAAGCCCATACAGCCGGTATGACAGCCCGTGGACCGGCGGGTAGGGTGCATAGTTGAATGTCGCCTGAAACAGAAGAGGGCCTACTACCCTCACCTAGCTCAGCCAATTTTTATTTAGTTGTTGATTGTTCTTAAATCGTGGAATTGAACAGAAAATATCTTGCCGTCGGTTTTGATATGGACAGCACCCTTCTGGATACGAACGTTAATTACCGAAAACTGTCGCTCGTCGTCTATGACGAGATGAGAAAGGCCGGCGTTCCGGAAAATGTCCTTAAAATGAACGGCGGATCGATATACAACATGAAGAAAGGAACCGAATACCTTACGCAGGACGGCAGATCCGGTGACATATACGCTGTGAAAAAAAACGTAAGCGGGAAGATGGGATCCATTGAATTGGAGAATGTGATGACCGCGAAGCCGTATGAAGGTGCCGAAGAGATGATCGCATATCTTAAAAACAAAGGGTACAGGATCGGTGTGCTTACGCGAGGAAGCAGAAGATATGCTGTTAAAGCGCTTACCGTTTCCGGGATCATCGGTATGCTTGATGCGCTTGTCTGCAGGGACGATTTCGATGAGGATGAATCTAAACCTTCGCCGATCGCCATGAGGCACCTTGCCAACGCGCTGAATGTTGAGCCGAAGGACATACTCTATCTGGGAGATGATGCGATCGATTTCTTCTGCGCCAGAGACTCCGGCGCGGGTTTCATCGGCGTTCTGACGATGAACACGGAAGAAGAGTGGAGATCCATTGATAACGGTATACCTGTCATCGACACCGTTGCCGGTCTTTTGAAAATGATGTAAGCGGCGCGAGGCCGCCGTAAGATCAGATCTTTCTTGTTTCGGCCTTGTGTTCCTCGATCTCGTCGAACCTGAATCTTTTCAACCCTGCATCGAAGACCGCGTCCGCGGGAAGCATGCATTTCACTCTCTGCATGACCTTGCTTGCGATGCCCATGATCTGTTCGTTCAGCGTTATTCCGAATCTTGTCTTACCGCACACAAGATGGCCCGGGTTGATGATGTCGTTCGGGTCCGCATATGCTTTCAGCTGTCTCATGAATTCCACCGAGTTCTCATCGTGCACCGCGTCCAGGTTGGATGCGAAGAATATACCGAGGCCCAATGATCGCCCTCCGTATTTCGCCGCCCTCTCGCCCATGTGATAGTTGTACGCGAACGCGACCATTCCCGTCGGCACCTCAGTGTCCATGAAGTAATACGGCATGAACATGGCCGTGCTCCGGTCGGCGATCATACCGATAACGCCGCCGGCATCCATTTTCATTCTCTCGAATCCTTCGTAACATTCTTCTGCGAAATCAGACCAGTTCGTAACCGGAACGACCACTTCCGCCGGTATCGATCCGACGCCGACCCTGCGCGCCCTGAATTCGTAACATCTCTCGTTCCATTCGTGCTCCGCCGTTTCGGGGTCGATCTTTTTGCCGCCGCATCTTTCAACGATCTCGTCTATCGCCTTTTCCTCAAGGGCGATGAACTCCGGATCTCCCTGCAACGTTACCAAAAACAGGTTCTTAACGTCGGGCGCGTGCAGTCCCGCTCTTCTCTGGTGTTCGAAGTGTAGATGATCGGACCATGCTATATGCAATGGTTTAACACTCGGGTGCCTGACTATCTCGCTTATGGGCCCTCCCATTTCCTTGAGATTCTCGAAATCATACGCCAGCGGCTTTATTGTTCCCAGCGGGTGTACTCTGAGCGTAACCGTTGAGATCAGTCCGAGCGTCCCCTCGGCGCCGGAGAACAGCTGATTGAGATTGTATCCGGACATGTTGTTCGCAACTTTATCGTATCCGGTAGTAATGATCGTTCCGTCGGATGTGACAACTTCCATATTGAGGATGTTCTCTCTCGCCGTTCCGAATTTGTATCCTCCCGGACCTATTCCGCCGGTGGATATCCATCCGCCGACCGTTGCGGACGGGAAGCTTGACGGATATGAACCAACGAGCAACCCTTTCTTCGCGCATGCATCATACACTTTCTTCCATGTGCATCCGGCTCCGACCTTCACGCACATATTCACTTCATCGATCTCGAAGATATCATTCAGTTTACTTGAAAAATCCACCACTATTCCGGCCGCCGTCGGCACACAGCCGCCGAGACCCCAGGTCGATGCTCCCCTCGGCGTTACCGCAACGCCGGATTTGTATGCTATTTTGACGATCTTCGAAACGTCTTCAGTGTTCTTCGGTCTAACTACCACGTCGGGCACATTGTTGAACGCGAGTCCTGCTTCCTTCGGAAGCGGCGCGAGATCGTGGCTGTAAAGCATCCTTTCCATCTCGCTTGTGCTGACGTTCTCCTTTCCGATTGCCTCTTCAAGCTTTGTGATTATCTCCGGCGTGACCTCACGTGATAAGTTGTCCTTATTCATTGTTTTCTTGCCTCCACTTCTGAGAGCGTGACCATTTATGATGGCTTAGGAACGTGTTCACCATTATTAATGCTTTTGATAGGCGCACGCGTTATTTTAATTGTTACATATCCTTTACCCGAAAAAGGGCAGCGCCCGACGAATCGAGCAGTTTTCGTTTTGACTCCGTATCCATGAGGAACAGGTGCGTCCTGCATCTGCAGTCGGAGCATCCGAATCCTTTGATCGCCTGCACACCGCCGCATTTTTCCGCCGAATGCGCGAGCATGCATTCCTCCGCATTCGGCGATACATACGCTTCCATGCCGTCCGCTATCAGGGTCAGGCGGTCGATATGCCAACGGACCTTTTTTTCGGCTGCCATGTGTCTGTTTATTCTGCCTGCGAAGCCGTTCATCGCGCTGCCTACGTAACAGTATTCTCCTGGACCTATCTCCGATTTTCCCAATGAGCCGATGTCCGATGTCATGGAATTCCGGAATGTCATGAACAGAAGGTACGAGCCTTTATGCATCCGCATCACGATCATTTATCTCCGAGCGCGTCATTATGCGGACGATCATGCTGCTGTCGTTTATCCTTGATTCCGATATCTCCGCTATGTCTCCCAATCTTCTTCCGTAGACGCTCATGTCCGATATTGCTTTTATGTTGTCCTTCATGGATATCTTCAGCCTGAGGCCGTCCAGATGAAGGACCATCGGCGCCGGTCTCAGACACTCTTTTATCGGTTCGTATTCCTCGAGAAGCTGTTTTATTTCCGCAGGATGTACGAACAGCGGGTCCTCCTCGATCATTTTCTTTCTGGCCCGGATCACTTCATCCACCTTATCGGATATCTCCTCCAGTTTCTTCCTGTCTTCCGGCGACCTCATTCTCTCCGACCTTCTTCCGACTCCGGGAACGATCGCTTCGCAGCATTCCTCCAGACCGTCGGGCATCGGACCGGACACCAGTATCACCGGAACGCGTATCTTTTCGAACAGATGTTTCTTTGCTTCAACGCAGGTTTTAAAATTTCCGAGCACGAACACGGCCGCGTCATATTCGTTGATTATGTCCATCTCCTGTACGGATATCTGGGACGTTGCCTTTCCTCTTCCTCTCGCTAATCCCATGACCACCGTTATGGCTCCGGACTGCCGCAGTATTTCCGCTATGTCGCAGACCGGATGCGGCATATGATGCCTTCCGAGCGTCGGACCTATTATCGCTATCTCCGTTCCCGCCAGCGGAACGGAGCGGACCGTCCCTCCTATGGATCTGCACATTTTCTCCATGGCATCTTTGTCTTCCCCCGGGATGGACATCGTGACCGTGAACATCTGTGCGCTTCTCGTTTTCTGGATGACCACGCCGCCGACGTCCTCTATCATCTCCAGCAGTTCGTTGGATCTGTATATCCCGCCGTCGTACATCATCACCTCATACATCCGCATCACCTTTCGTTCCGTTATGTATGCGCATCGCTTCACTTTTTATGTGATCCGTTACTATTTCCTCCGTCGCGGCGATCGTTATGATCCTTCCTTCGGAGATGTTGTGCCTTGCCTTGATGCCTTCCGGCAGTACTCTCCACATCGCTCCGATCATCTCTTTCTTGGCATCCTCTTCAGATGCTATCTCCGTGTTTGCGATAAGATCGTCATCCCCGTTCTCGATCTTCAGGTCGAACCTTGTCTGCTGATCCACGCTGTTCCTTCCGTATATCCTCTCGAGTGCGGAAAATATCTCATGCGCATAATTTTCATCCGATATTGTGATGTGAACATCATTCCCTTCCGTCCTTATGCTTGCCGTATCCGATATCTTTTTGCTTTCGGGTCTGCTCCTCATCACCACCGAGAGAATGAACAGCGGCGTGACCGGGTCCATGTACAGCTCTGCTTTTTCTATGGACACCGAACTCCCGAGCTCGTTCATCACGTTCTCGAACAGCGTCCTGTAAGCTTTGTTGCCGTACTCCTCCGGGCCGGTCACGTTCACTTCCATCATCATCCCTCCAGGAACCCGGATGACAGTATCGCTCCTCCTACCGCTCCGATGTACTGCGAATTCTCCGGAACGATCGGTTTCGATCCCAATACTTCGCCTACGGCCTTCACCAGTCCGGATATGAGCGATGTTCCTCCCACCTGTATTATCGGATGGCGTACATCGATCTCCTGAAGCTGTTGCTCGTACACCTGTTCCGCAACGGAATGACAGGCTGCGGCCGCAACATCCTCGAACGTCTTTCCGTCGCCAAGCGTTGTCACCAGGTCCTGGATCCCGAACACCGAGCAATATGAGTTCATCTTCGCATTACGCCAGTCTCCCTTATCGGCAAGCGATCCCAATTCGGTTACTTCGATCTTAAGCCGCTTCGATACCATTTCCAGGAAACGTCCGGACGCGCCCGCGCATATGCCTCCCATTGTGAAATTGTCGGGAACGCCGTCGCGTACCGTTATCGCTTTATTGTCCATGCCTCCGATGTCCAGTATGGTCGCTTCGCCTCTTTGCTTGTTCGCCAGCCAAACGGCGCCTTTCGAGTTTACCGTCAGTTCTTCCTGAACAAGTTTTGCGTTGTAATGCTTCCCCAGCCTGTAACGTCCGTATCCGGTCGTTCCTATTGCTTCAACGTCTTTCATCAATACGCCGGCCTCTTTCAGCGCATTCTCAAGAACGGTCTCCGCGGACCTGATGACATCTCCGGACGGAGTCCAGTCTTTGCCTGCTATCACGTTGTCTATCATCACGACGGCCTTCGTTGTGCTCGATCCGGAATCCAGGCCGACCGTGACCCCCGTTTGTCTTTCCCTGGCAAGCAGTTCTTTTCGTGTAACGACCGTCACGAGCGCTTCCATCCTCGTCAGTAGCTGAGCCGCCTTCAGCCGTTCCGTGAACGAATACGTGACGACCGGAAGTTTCGTGTTGTCCTGGATGAAACGCCTCAGCTCGTTTCTTACAAGCGCTCCTTCCGCGCACCTGAAACATGTTGCAATGAACACCGCATCCGCATCATATTTACGGTCTGCCAGCTGCACCGCGCGCGCGATCATCAGCTTCAGCTGCGGCGATTGCGGTTTGAATCCGAACCTTTCCACTGCCGCGTCTATGTCCGACGCGGAAACATCCGGATAGGTCATCGATGCGCCGACGCTTCTTGCCGCCTTATCTATCTCGTACTGCACGCTGCTGTACTCCGTACCGCATGAGAGCTGTGCTATCTTGATCATTTCAGACCCTCCAGGAATTCTCTTATCTCCACAACCAGGTCCGTGGCCTCATCCTCGTTGTTCGGATAGTTCACGTTCAGCACCGGGATATTCTTTCTTTTTATCATATACCTGACCATCAGATTCGCGCGGTGGCATCCGACGCATCCGAAACTGTACGGGCAGTCTTCCATTATCACCGCCGCCTCCGCGGCTTCTATCATCGGACCCCATACCGCCAGTCTTCCTCTTACGCCGGACGGTACTTCGATCCCCGCGTATTTCAGTCCGAGCATCACATCCTCAAGCGACAGGTTCATCGGAGGCATGTCTATCTCCGTCCTGTCTATCTTCTCCTGTATCGCCGCCATTGTGCTCAGCGGCTCATGGCCTGACCTTTCCACTAGATCGAACAGTATAAGGCTGTTCGGCGGATCTATGAAAATCTTCATCGTTTTACCTCACATATCTTTTTGAATTCCCCGACCGGCAGTTTTCCGGGTGTTTTCCTTTTTCTCGCTTTCTCTCCTCTGTCTGCGCGGTCGAGGCCGTACTGTATCTTCCAAAGGTCGTTCCATTCCTGTTCCAGCTGTGCGAACCCCGGCCTTGTGCCGTGATGTGCGCGGCACCTTCTCGGATCGCCGGCGGGATATGCGCGCACTTTCGAGAAGACCCCGTTCGGGTCCATACTTTTTATTTCAGAGACCACCTGCCGGACAATGTCCCTCTGTCCTTCCACAACGGCACCGTAACACGATTCCTTCACCGTTACGTTCTTTCCCATGGCGTGTATCGCCCTTGACACCTGATCGGGCGTGATCTCGGATGCCGGCGTTTTCACTATCAGCCTCGTCTCGCGTTCAGCGCTCATTGTCTTTCCTCCTTTACGTATACTATGCTCCCTTCCTTCAGGCCGTCCGCCAATTTATTCAGGTCGCCTTTGAATGTTCCGATCATGTTCGTTCCGTAGCGTTCCTCTCCCGTCGGTCCGAATTCTTTGCTGTCTTCCAATCGTACGCCTATCAGTCCGCAGTTCGGTCTCGACTGATTGGTTATCCCGATATCGCCTTTTTTGCATTTTTTGAATTCGTTTCCCGGATACAGCGATTTACCGCGTTCCTCGTCGCCGTCGAAGGTCACCATCGGCATGCCTTTGAATGCAAAATGCACCTTCATTGTGCCTATCGGTTTGTGGCTCAGTCCCGTCACCTTTTCAAAATAATGAACGCTTTCCGGTTCGTTCTTCCTGTCCAGCGAGATGCTGAATATCTTGTCACGGGGTGCGCCGAATGTTTCCGCTTCGCCTTCGCTTACGGCGTGCATGGTCCACTCCGGTTCCTGTTCAACGATTATCGCGTCGTCCGATGTGTCGCCGGTGCGTATCTGTTTTATGCCGAACGACTCCAAAAATCTTTTTCCTTCCGACTGGGTCATACCGACGGACAGAACACGCGGCTGATCCGTTCTTACGGTTATCTTATCGTTCTCTTTGGCAAGGCTCAGTATGCTTCTTCCCTGCCTCACGGTGCCGGCGTTGTTGTGGGACTGAAGCATTTGTCTTCTTTCCTTGTAGAAGAATATCCTTCCCGTTCCGGCGCCTTCCGTCCTTACCGTCACGGATCCTTCCGATCTTACCGATATGTCCTCACTGCTGATCTCAACATCCGTGATGTCGGAGCAGGCGGCATAGCTCCCGGTGCTGTCCGATATCGTGATATATCCTTTGCCGACGGTGACGAGCACATGTTCGCAGCTCATCGGGGAATTTTTGTTCATCGTTATATCCGCGTACGTCTCCACGGCCATCCCTTCCTCAAGCTTGTATTTCATATCCGTTGTTACAACAACGTTCTCAAAGCTTTTCTCGGATATTACCGGTCTCACCGATATTATCTCGTCTCCTTCCCTGAGCATCGATAATACGTGGCGTCCGGATGTTATCCTGCCGATCCTTCCGGCGCCTGCGCCGTAAGACCGTTTGTGGTCGTCCGTTGCGATCATCATGTACGTCGTGTCGTTATCGGAACCTCCTAAAGAGAAGAAACAGTCATGATGCCTGTACATCCTTGCCTCGCGGTTTTGTTTTATGTCTGTTTTGAATGAACCGAATGCGATTATGTCCTTCGTGACCCATCTCGCCCTTATTCCTTCTATGTTCTTCATCACGCTCTTCCACGTCACGGAATCATCGCTGTCGTCGAGATGCATTATCATTGATCCTTTTGACGTTACCAGTTCAAGATCGCTGGTCTCTTCCTTTATCCTCCCGGCGGAAAGATGGACGGACACCAGCGAACCTTTTTCGTATATCTCTCCGATGACCGCATCCTTGAGTTCCGCGTTCGGATCCAATATCTTCTCAATGCCGTTGACCGTGACCTTCATTGCCATCTCCTCTATCGGATCCTCCTTTCTTGGGGAGCATTGACTGTACTTTCGAAACTATCTCGTCGAGTTTGTTCTGAGGACACGTGACGCCTCTGACAACGCCGGTCGTGATCTCTCTTATCTCTCCTTTCACTCCTATGTCCTCGTCCTTCGGCATGACCACTCTCGTCTTTACTCCGATGTCCGCGAAGTCCTCGAAATCCACGGGGCACTGTGACACTATCATCGCCGGTATGTCGACGTTCCTCAATATGAGACGGGCCTTGTATATTATGTGCGATCTGACATTACCCAGATGTATCAAGGCTATCTTGAACTGCTGTATGCGCTGAACCTCTATCGGATCCAGACCGAAGTATGATCCCGTGGTCACATCCACGGCGTCCGCGGGCACTCCGTGCCCCGCATTCACGACAAGGACGCTTGCGTCGATCCCCTCTTCCCTGAGTGCGAACGTTATCTCGCACACCGGTTTCGTTATATGTCTTCGCCCCGGACCCATTGCTATTACGATCACGTCTCTGCCGCTCTCGGATATCGTCGCCCTCTGCGCCAGCGATCCTCCGGAGCCTAATCCCATGGATTCTCTGCATTCAACGAAGCTCAGACGCCTTCCGATTCTTTGTTTCAATTGATCCCACACTCGGTCAGTTCTTCTTTTGTCAGTTCTTTCACGATGTCCGCGGGCTTTCCGATCATGACGATCTTGCCGTTCCTCATGAGCGCCGCACGGTCGCAGCAGTTCAGTATGAAGTCCATGTCATGGCTTACTATCACAAATGTTCCGCCGAACTCCTCCCTTGCACGGAGCACCGACTTTGCAACGGTGACCTTCGTTATCGGATCCATTGTCCCGGTCGGTTCGTCCAGTATCACTATCCTTGGTTCTTGTATGAGAACTTGCGCAAAAGCGATCCTCTGGCACTCTCCGACGCTCAGCGTGTCCGGATATGAATAAAGAACTTTATCTATCGCGTCATCCGCGAATCCGACACCCATCAGCGTCTGTATCGCTTTTACTTTGGCCAGCTCGGCGGGCATCTTCATTCCTATGCATGTGGTAAGATTCTGAAGTATCGTGTCAAACGGATACAGCGAGTATTCCTGATGCAGGAATCCTATGTACGGCGTTGCTCTTCCTTTGCCCTCCGGCCCCGCTTCCGACATGTCCACGATGTCGTCGCCGACCTTTATCTTAACGGAGCCGCCCGTGCACGGGGACATGCCTGCTATCATCCGCGATGTTGTTGTCTTTCCTGCGCCTGATGTTCCGACGAGGGCGAAAACCTCTCTTTCCTTTATGTCGAATGTTACGTCATCCACTGCTTTGACCACGCCGCGTATCACCGAGAAGAAATATTTTTTTGCGTTGTTCGCCATGATTATCGGATCTCCGAGTTCCGATGTTTCGGTCCTCTCGAAGTGATATTCCTCCATGAACTTAGCCGTGACCTTTTCCGGAACATCGTGCATTACCACGTTCCCCTCGTCCAGCCAGATGGCGTCGTCCGCCATCCTGTCCACCGCTTCGGGCCAATGCGACGCGAACACCATGCATATCTTCTTCGATCCAATGAGTTTTGATAGCGAATCATGGACCATGTTCGCCGTCCTCGGGTCGAGTGTTCCCGTCGGTTCGTCGGCAAGGAAGAACAGCGGATCCTTTGCCAGCTGTCTTGCGAGCACGGTCCTTTGCTTCTCGCCTCCCGACAGGTCTCTCGCGATATGCGTTGTCCTGTGCGTAAGATTGACGAATTCCAGGAGTTCGACTATCCTGTCGGTCCTCTCGCGTTCGCTGAGCCCGTGGGGCAGCGCCTCGGCGATGTTCTCCATGACCGTCTTGTCTCCGAACAATGCAAATGTCCTCTGCATCATTATCGCGATGCGTCCTCTGATCTCCTCCCGCAGTTTGTCCCTCTCCGGAAGCGCCCAGTAATCCACGTCTTTCGTTACCGCCGCGGAACCGCATCGGGAGCACGGAACGCCTTCATACGGAAGGTCGACGGATCCGCATTTCGTGCAGTGATTCACTCTGTAGATCACTTTTCCCTTATCCGGTTTGTATTCAGCGTTCCCGCGCAGCATATTTATAAGAACGCTTTTTCCTGCGGCGCTCTTGCCTATCAGTCCAAGCGATGAACCTGTTGCCAATTTTGCGCTTACGTTGCTGAGGACCGTGCGACCATCGAACTGTTTAGATACTTTGTCGATTATCATCAGGTCGACCGTTTCGCGTGCCATGCCAACGTAAATGGCCTGAGATTATAAAACAACTACTGGTAACGGTCTATAAAAATTGTTTTCTATTCTGCGTTGTTACAACCCGCATTATATTTAATTATGTGAATGGTCTATGTGGCGTTATGATCAGGCCACAGACCGTTGCCTCAGGAGGACCGACTCCGAAATTCACCGACTACCATATATGGAAAGCGGTGATGATAATGAGTGAAACGAAACCTATCGGCAGAAAAACACTGTCTTCTCTATTAAATATAGGAGAAGGAAGCACAAGAACTATATTGGACATGCTCTGCGATGAAGGATACATCACCGTTACAAAGAGCGGTGCCGTCCTTACCGATAAGGGAAAAAAGATCAGGGAACTGATAAAGATGGATGTTGGCCCCGTTAACGTCAGCGACCTTACCATAGGTGCGGTAAATTACGGAGTCAAGATAAGAGGCGTGTCCAGGAAGATAACATACGGATGCGAAGAGCGTGACGCCGCCATAATGTCCGGCGCCACCGGCGCGACCACGCTGGTATGCGTTGGCAGCAAACTTATGTTCCCCGGTTCCGAGTATCCCGTGTCGTCTCATGTTGAAAGTGTTCTGAAGAAAGAATTCAGAGTGGGCAACGGTGATGTCATCATAATAGGAACTGCGGATGACGCCGAAACGGCGGAGAAGGGTGCCGTGACAGCCGCCATAAGACTGCTGGGAGGCATAAGACTGAACAAGCCTACGATCGATGTTCCGTTCCAAAGGAACTCCAACAAAGAGCTGATTTCCCTTGCCTTTACGATACATGACCTTGTCGGCCGGCTGCCCGTATGCGCAAGAAGCAGGGACAATCTAGGCATAAGGATAGAGAACGGCGCGGTCATCGACAACACCTACACCGGCGAGGTGCTGGAGGAAGCAATGGAATTCGGAACGACGATACGCCGTGTTGCCACGTCGGGCCCGTACAAAGGTATAAGAGTGATAGTCGCACCTTTAGAAGTTGACGGCGAGGTCGTCGCCGCTGTCGGCGTGGTTGACATAAGGGCAATGGCCGGCGCAGATAATCTGATAAGGAGGAGTGAGGACATTGAGTGAGATGAAAATGACGGTTGATGCGGGAGCATGCAGATTCACAACAAAACTAAGCGCACAATCCGAGGACGGCATGTCCGTTACCTTTACGGCTGAGACGGATTGTCCGTCGGTGAAGGAACTTATCGCGGCCCTCGGAGAGGTGGACGGGATGGATGCAGTCATGTCGCAGATATCAGGCAACGTCCTGATGGCGGAATGCGGTAAGATCCTTCCGCACCCCGCATGCCCGATACCCTGCGCCCTGGTGAAAGCGTGTGAGGTCGTATGCGGTCTCGGATTGAAAAAGGACGTCATAATAAAATTCGAATGACGTCTCACTGAACGGGACTGAAACCATTTTTATATTCTTATTGTCTTTTGGATATCTATGAACGATGACTTGCCGCTCAATATCATTAAAGATCTCACAGGAGTGATCAAAGCATTCTATCTGGACGATGTCATTTTGAACGAATTGAGAGAAGAAGAGAGTAAAGTGAAGGGCAGTATGAACATCAGTATCCTGAACGAAGGGTTCAATGAAGCTTTGAAGCGTGAGAATGTCATCTGCATAGTGAAAAACAAAACGTTCAGACCTCCGCCGGAACCGACCGTCATCCTCAGATCCGATGACGGGCATATCATGGGAGAAGAGGTATTTCCGCATACCATGCATCTTTACGAAGGCAGAGAAGACCTTATATGGATGGGTGACGCGTTCGTTGTCTTCCCGACCGTTGCCGCCAAAGGCGGCGAAACGTTTGTGATGCCCCCTATACCTTTCGTGGAGCTGAATGAAAGCAACGGATGCTTCGACGTCATATCGTGCAGCCCCGCACCAACATCCGATGTGATGATCAAGAAACATTACGGACTTGAAGACGATCCGAAGCTCGCAACGATCCTGGTGGCGTTTGATACGAAATGATCAGTCTACTATTGTCATCTTTTCCCTTACGCCGTCCATGGTCTCGTCCAAATGGACCATTTCCGTTGAGGATAGTATAAGATCCGTGGATATGTCCGCATTTATCTTTGAAAAAAGTCCTTTCTTCATTTTCATCGATTCTATGGCCGTCTTATCCAATCGGACGATTATTGACAGAACTTTCCAATCATTCGGGTCCAGCATCACCGTTATTATCGTACCGACGAGTGCGTTGTCCTTAGTTACCACTTTTGCGTTTATCATTGACGATAGTGATGCCATGTTGCTGTTGTCCGGCGCAGTAAGATCCTTTATCTCATCGATCGCCTCTTCCAAAAGGATAACGTCATTCATGACAAAGGTCCTCGGCAGGATCAGGACGTTGGTTTTACTATGCCCTGCGGCCAATTTCACGGATGATCTTTTCACATTCACTTTAAGACCGATCGCTCTCCACTCGAACGGATCGTAACGCACATCCGTGACCTCGCCGATCTCGTACGCATCGGACGATATCATTGTTATACCTCTCAGAACCTCTAACCTGATCGCCATGCGATGGCATCGGCGGGATAACGTAAAACGGTTTCTGATGATTTATTTGAAATATACCGCACGTTGCCGTGCGGGAAAATGAAGTTAAAGGGTTTATCCGCCGCCTGAGGGCATGAACGAATCGATGTTCACTTCCTCTGCGGTCTTCGCAAACTGTTCGGAGGACCGTAACTTAAGGTCGCGGTCTCTTTCACGTTCTTTGTAAGACACCTGCTTGTATTCACTCGCATCCGCCGCAGTCAGGAACGATACGTCATAGTACAGGTTGGTAAAGTCGAGCAGTGCCCACACCTTACCGTCCTTTTCCCTGATGTCCGTTACCTTGCCGACCGTCGACGTCGGAAGATACTTGCAGATATCCCCTGTTTTCACGAAGATCACACTTTTATGACGGCTGTTCTCTCGCCGGCCGGCTTGAACTCCCTGAGTCCGCCTCTTCCGATCTCCTTCGTGACGTTGGCGAAGTCGAACACAAGGCTCGGGTCCGCGAATGCCACACGGATGAACGGGTTGAGCGTGAACGCATCGCCGCGTGCGGCGTGGGCCGCCTTCGGTATTCCGGTGTAACCGGACAGGTGACCTACGTTCATTGCATAGTTCGGGTAGTTCGGACCTCTGAGTTCCATCGGCAGACCTTCATCGGACCTGTACGCAAGCGAGTTCGCGGAACCGCACTGATCCTGCAGATCATATCCGTAGAATCCGAGTCTTCCGGCTCTCTCTTTGTGCTGCAGCATCGACAGATACCAAAGGTTGACACCGCAGTCAGCGATACCTGTTGCCATGGCGCCGGCGATACCGGTCGTTGCCGCGGCAACCGTCGCTCTCTGCGAACCGCCGAAGTGTGATTCCATTACCGAGGGGTACTTCTCGTACATTCCCAGCGCATATGCGTTCACATCATCGCCGAGCTGCAGGAGCTTGTCGAAATCCTTCGGGTCGAGTTTGCAGAATCCGCCGTACTTGTCCTTTATTGTGTCTATGGCGTAGTACACATAGTCCTCAAGGATGTTGTCCGTGTAAGCCGCAGACGCATACTGCGTGAATCCCACACCGCCTGACATGTATCCGCCCAGGTATATCTGATCGAATATTATCGCGCCCAGTGCGACCGCTTCCAGAGCGCCGCGTCCCGGGTCGTCGGGTTTCACACGGTCCGACTGAGCGATGTCCGCCATGTAACCGAACGGTATTCCTCCCGGTTCGTTGGGGCCTCTCGCACGCCTTGCGGGCATCATTGTACCCATATCCATCGACTGGTGCTTTGCCGAGTACGCGAAATCAGCGATAGCCGCTTCGCCTGCCGCGAGCTTGTACGATGATATGAAGGCCATTGATATCTGCATGGCCGCATGTCTTGAAACGGTTGCACCGTCCATGAGCCTTCCGACCATTGTCGGAACGCGGACAGCCTGCGTCAGCGTTTTGCCTATTGCCTTCTTCAACTGGTCTGCGTGGTCCTTGCTGAACAGCTTGTTGATGTCGATGACGAATCTCTTGTCGATCTCGTCTATCAGTTCATCATCGCCGCTGAACACTTTGATGTACGAATCGTAGACCAATGCCGGATTACATTCCGCCATGTGCTCCTGAACGACCGCTCCTCCGGGGATGGTGTGGTTGACCGTCTCAAGATACGCGTTGATCGTTTCCGGCGTGACTTCCTTACCGAGCCTTCTTTCGATGGTCTGGTGCGGTGAGTCGAGACCGACGAGCACGGTCCTCCTTATGTCATCCCATGCCTGCTGGATAGCAGGGTTGTTGATGCAGTGAAGGTCATCCGGTTCCACGAATATGTCCGTGTGGGAGAGCTGGTAAGGCATCCATGACCTCTGACCCAGCGGAACTCCTATGTCCTGGTTCATCATGGGCATTCCGCGGTCCTTGGCGATCTTCTTTGACGTTTCAACGAACTCCATCTTACGTTTGGACTGTTTCCAGCCGCCGTAGCAGTAGAATTTCGTGTGAAGGTCCGTGGGATCCTCTTTGAACTTCTTTTTCACGGCCTGCATGAATAATTTCTCTTTATCTGCCATCTTATACCCCCTTTACGTTGAAGGGCTGGTAACCTGCAAGCGTTCTCAGTTTGTGTATCCTGATCCCGTATTCGGTCACTTCTTTGTCTTCCCTCATGTCAACGCCGCCTGTGTATGCGCTGAAGATCGTTGTCCTCTTCAGAAGGTCGGCCATCGGCGCGGGTTTGCCGACGGATATCCTCCTGTCCAAGGGCAGTGCGACCTGGTCCTTTACATAAACGACCTCTTTCTTCTTCGCATCCCAGACGTACCTCTGCCATGCATCGAACATCAGGCCGTTCTCATCGAGACGGCATGCGTGACCGTGGACGGTCGCTCCTCTGATACCCGTGAGTGCAGGGTCGAACGTTTCGCTGTCTATGAGGAACTTTGACAATTTTTCAAGGTCTCTCTCCCTCATTTCAATGATCTGTCTGCCCGAGAGGGTACCTGTGTCGAGTCCCCTGAACCTGGACAGGTACATCCATGCCCTCTGGTACGGGGATATCGGAGCAAAGTAAACGGAGTCGGTAAACTGAATGTATCTTACTCTGTCTCCTTTCTTTGCACCCTCTATCGGCACAACTATCTCTCTTATGGGACATACGGGCTCCTTCCCTTCCTCGATCGGAGGATGGATGGATTTGTAATCCTCTCCGGGATTCCTGTGTCCCATTATCCTGACGACGTCATCCATTGCGACATCGCGCAGTTTCTTTAAGTTCTGTTTCGGGTCCAGATATCTGCGCCTGTTGGCAGCAGGCACTGATGTCCCGGGATAGAATTGTCTTTTGTAAGCCATTATTAGCACCTCAATGTGTCTGTTAAGGTAGGTCTGTACTTCGAGTACCTTCCGATCTCCAACGAATAGCCGATGTTGACCGTTTTGTCGCACGCTTTGCGTATCTCTTCGACAGCAGCATCAACGTCGCAATCCGCATTGAGCTCGATGAAGAACTCACCGACCAGTTTTGTCAGCTCGATCTCCGTGTTGCCGAACTTTATCATCTTGCGTTCAGGATGATTAACGGGTATCCCCGTGTGCGGACCGCTCTTCACGGTAAGCGGCAGTGTTTCGCCGCATATGTTGATCTGTCTTATGTGCTTCACTTCGATCAATGCGTTGAGCACCTTCTCCGTTGTTTCCGCGCTCAGAAAGCGGTCGGTGAATATCTTCACTTCAGGAAGCGGTGTTCCGGCATATGTTGTCTTCATCATTCGGGCACTCGTCATAAGAATCATACCTTCTTTGCGATTTTCTTGGCCTCCGCGCCAACGACCTGTATGGGTGTTTTGAACACTTCAAGGTCTCCGAAAACTTCTTTGAACAGACCAGACGTTGCCTCTGCGGAGAATGTCTGCGTTCCGCCGTCAAGACAGTTTGCTGCCGTGACTGCGGGTATGAGCACACCCTTCGCGTGTTTGGTAACGACGTGGTTTCCATGGAACAGACCGGGTCCTCCTCCTCCGTATATGGAGTGAGAGAAGAATGACATACCTACGCACACACCCATCGCCCTTCCGTAATCTGCGGACGGGAGACCGGTCTCGTGCTCCAATATATCGTTGTAGTACAAGATCGTTGCAGGAACACCCTGAGCCGCTCTTGCCGCACCCACGTTGACCATGACTGCTGCGACCATTCCGACCGACGCATATGCGTTCCACATCGGGAGGTCGTCCGTTGTGTAGACCTTGTAACCTGAGGGCAGCGTCTCCTTCACGCGGATGACGCCGTCATCAATGGCCCTTTCCATAAGGGACTCGATGACCGTACCGACCGTACCGGTCTTACCGTTCTTCTTTACGATACTGTATAACATGTTGTTCGCGTTCAGACCCTCGTATGCAAGCGCGAGGAGATGGCCTCTCTCGAACGGACCTATGGCGTCACCCATCTCGAATGAGCCCAGCTGTTCGAACAATGCGGACAGTGCAACACCCTGCATCGCGTTCCTGTTTACAAGCGCGACGACGTGGTTGGACATGATGTTCCTGAGCGCGAAACCCGCACCCTCGTTGTTCTGCGGAACCTCGAGAATGGATCTTACGTTCGCTCCGAGGAACGTCATCGTCTGCGGGTATCTGCCCCATACAGCGCCTTTAACCATGTTGGCCTTGTACATCGGAACTTTGAACTCATCGATGATCGCTTCTGTTACAGCCGCGGCGGTTGCCGTGAAACCGGTCGTATATTCAACACCGGCGGTCAGTCTCTCCTCGGGCACAACAACGACCAGATTCTTGCCGTCCGATTTTATATCAACGACAGTTCCGTCACCATCGGTTACCTGAACCATTTCTTTTACTGCTTTCGCAATCTTGCTAGCATTTGCGACCAGCGGGATGTCGATCTCTTTACCTTTTATGAAACAGCCGTCGCCGCCCATCTTACCGGTCTTGAGAGCACTCTCGATACCGGCGAGGTTGACAGCTACTGTTCTCTTGGTCATAGAGGCGAGTCTCTTGATCGCGCCGTTGCGCAACGGACTGATGGCTTCCAGCGGAACGTCTTTTGCGATACGTTTGCCGCGGTCGTCATACAGGTCAATTACGTCCTTGTATTTTGGCATTTGATACCTCCGTCCTTATAATCTATCTCGGAACGGGCGGACCCGTCCCAATTCCCTTGCAAATTCCCGTATCGCATGTTTGCATATAATGATAGTGTGTGTTTTGAAAAAATGTGAAAATGTTACATCCAATCGTGCATTTGTCTTATATAAATGAAGCGTCCAATACCAAAAACGCCGTCATCGCTGATCTTTTTCCCACGCTCCGCAGAGCCTCGGTCCCTCGCGTTCCGGGTCCATTGTCGACACCTCCAAACCGGGGATTATCATCCTTACCGACGGTACTCCCACCTCCGGTCTTGTTATGTCCGCAACGATAACTTTATCGAAATTACATTGTATCAAACGGTCGAAAACCACTTCGATATCGTCAAGCACATACTGCGTATCCAATCTCTTCATGTCCGATAAACGGACAGTTCTACTTGATTTTGAGTACCATACCCTGTTCGCCCGCTTGACGTTCTCGTAGCCCAATTCCTGACTTATGCGCTGCATTTTAACGTTGATCTTTGAACCGTGTTTGTGCGTGGTCCTTGACTGTGCGACCTCCGTCAGAGCGCGGATCGCGGCTATCTCCGGGTTCAGGTGGGTTCCGACACCTATGTTAAGCAGTTCCGGATCCTTTGTTGAAACATCGTCGGCCGCCGCCCCTATCGTCGGGATGCCGATATCGCTTGTCAGATCTTTTAGATAAATCTCAACGCCGTTGTCATTGAACTTTTTCATCAGCTCCGAACATAAGGATCCTTCTTCAAGTATGACATCGGCGTTTGCTTTCTCCCTGTATTCGCATATCGACCATGCGTCCCTTTCTATCAGTTCGAGCATCCCGTGCAGTATCGCTTCCTCCATTGTATTGCCTGCCGCGATCCCGTTCGTATGGAATCTGATAAGCTGAAGGTCGCCTTCCGCCGTATAAGGATGATACACTGCGCAGGCGGGCACCCATATCTCCTCGCCTCTGAACAATTCGTACGCACGGCACCACGCTATCACATCGTTCTTGTAATAGTTCATGGTGCGGTGCGGAAGTATCATCTCCGCAGGATCAAGCGTCAGACCTGTTTTCATAGCCTCATCAAATGTCCCGTAGACTATCTCGTCGGTGTCGCGGAGTTCGGCGCTGTATCTCTCTATGGCTTCCATGACCGCCGACGCTTTCGCCTGTTCCGGCGTCGGACCTTTACCGTTGTAGAATTTAGTCTTACCGTGTGCCGTCTTCGGCCTTGCCACCGAGAATACCGGGATCCCGATGTTATCTCTTGGGGTTATATCCTCAAGCGGTTCAAGGCCCGCCGCCGGCATCAGCGGCAATACTCTTTTCAGCGTTTCGGACGGCATCATCGTCCTGATACCGGTATCCGCCGAAACCTTTGGACAGCGCTGCAGTTGCATATGATCACCTGTTCTCCGAATACATTTTAAGGTCTGCGTTCTCGTCGATCACCAGACGTTCAACGAGGATATCGACCTCAACGTTCTTTATGCTCAGATTCTTCAATATCCGGGATTGTATCATTTCGTAAAGATCGTCAACGCTCTTTGTGTACACTTCGCACACCAGATGATGATCCCCGAACGCTTTGTATATGTATCGTATCTCCTCGTATTTGCGAAGGTCGTCTATCACATTGGACACTGACGAGCCCACCACTTGTAAACTGAGAAACGATTTCAGAACGTCAAGTTTCGACGGATCGATCTCCAGCGAATGGTTTGTTATCACCTTGTCCTCTTCGAGCTTGGCGATCCTTCTGCTGACCGTAGCTTTGGATATGCCGAGCACATCGCCTATCTTTCCCATCGATGTCCTTGAATCTTTTCTAAGCATCTCAAGGATGTCCAAATCCTTTGAGTCCATCTCCTCCGCCATGTCGCAAACCTGCGTGAGTATATATTCGCCGATATAAAATAAAGCGGAAGACGAAGTCCGGAAAACACATGTTTTTCCGTATGTCATCCCGTTCTGTTCGCCTTCGGCATCACATCCTCCGCGTACCTTTCAAGCGTCTTCTCCATCCCATATATCGCCTTTCCGGGAATTCCTAGGATCACTTCGTCTGTCTTCAGATCCGTTCTTTTCCTGCATCCCATACATCCCAGCGAAATGTTCGGTCCGCAGGTCATCAAAGGTGTTGCCGTCGCATCGACGCATGCCGCCTGGAAAGGTGCGGTCGTGTAATGGGTGCGTCCGCCTTTCTCCGATGTGAAAAGCGGCGCGAACCAATAGATGCGTTCCGGTATGTCTGTGAATATGACAACATCGGGTTCAAAATCCGCGTCCTTCAGCGGACATACGACCGTTCCTTTCGTTCTGAAGGATACGGATGCGCCTTCGTCTATCATCTTTTTGGTTGCGTCCAGTGTCTCGTATATTCCCATCATGAAATGGAACTCCCCGGACGCCACCTTTTCCGGCCTTGGCATCATTCCGAGAGATGACGCTCCGACATTGCACACATGTGCGCTCAGGGGCATCATGAATGCGTTACCGTGCCTCGCCTGCATCACCGCCTGGCAGTAACTCATCTGCTTCTCCGGTATCGGGTATCCCGCAGGGAATTCCTCTCCCTCTTTAACAAGTTTCACCGCCACCGGTTCGTGTCTCAGCATAAGTATCTCTTTGAATTTCTTTGAGATCTTTCCGTTCTTTTCAAGGAAAGCGGTCATATATGCCGTAACAGCGGCGCATCAGAAATATTTTGTGCATCGACCGTCCGTGTGAGACTCCTGCCGCTTCCCGGTGCTGACGGACGGTGTTTGAATCTCTCATAGACTTACTTTAAGGTCTGTGAATTTGAACACCTTTTCCGGGCAGTTCATTTCGCACGCTTTGCATGCGGTTCCCAAACATAGATCTGAACGCACGCATATTTCTTTTGTTTTACTAACCGTGAGCGCCTTTTCCGGGCAGCCTTTCTCACATTTCCTGCATCCTGTGCAGCCGCTGAAGTTTGCGTGCATCTTCATCCCCACATTCTCCAGGGAATAGTAACCCTTTCCTATGTCCGGTATGTCTGATTTCACCACTCTGACGACCTTGGACGGAATTTTTATCTCGGGTAATGACGGTATTCCGCTCATCTGTATCATTTCGTTGTACATCTCCATCGGCATCCCCTCGGTCCAGTACGCCAGCTCGAGAATGTACATGTCCTCGAATATCGGATTGCCTGCGAACATTATGTGATTCGATGATATTGAGTTGGCAACATCCTGCATGCGGTCCAGCATCTTGTCGTCCCTCAGAAGATCCAGCGCCATCATGAGCGACGTGTTCCCCAATTGATACACCTCGTCGAGCCGTCTCGGTATCATTCCGCATATCTGCGCCTTTATAGGATCGACGTACGTTCCGGACGCGCCGGCCATATACATCACTTTTATTTCCTCATCGTCGATTCCCACTTCCCGCACCAGCGTCCTGTGGCCGGCCCTTATGGCGCCCATTGCCTTTCCTGCCTCCTGAACATCCTTTTCGGAGAACCAGACGCCGTCCATGAGATGCACTTTCTTATCGCCGGTGTCTATATGCGGTAAACTTATAACCCCTGATTTCAGCCCCATTGCCATTGATGATACGACGCCCGTTCCCGTTATTCCTTTCGCCTTGTAGTCCAGTATACGTATCTCCTTGCCTGTTGCCGGATCCACTTTGGCCGCGACCACGGGCATCAGTGTATCGTTGAGTACCATATTATCCCAAAGACGGCCGTCATCGGATATGTTCACGTCGGATATTGCTCCGGGAGACGCCAGGACACCGTACTTTATCGATTGGCCCTCCATTGCCGGACCCGCGGCGGCGCTTCCCGAATAGAGTTCACCGTCGTGATATAATCCCATTTCCGCATTCGTGCCGTAATCGGTCACCATGCACACTTCCTTTTTATCGAGCATGCCGGACCTCATTATCATTGCCAGCGCATCCGCGCCTATCTCGTGCCTTATCGCCGGCGGTATCAGAACCTCTGCTTCGGAGTCTATTGAAAGAACGCCGATGTCCCCGGCCTTTCTGGTATGGGCCTTCCTGCTAGGCCTCACAACGCCTAAGCTTTTCAGTCTGTTCTCTCCCGCGAATGCCAGATCTCGAACTTCAATGTTCTCGAACAGCGATAACTGAATGGGATTGCCGCAGATTGATATCTTTTTTATATTTGCAACATTGTCACATCCGTGTAAACGTATCAGGTCATCGATCGTTTTCATTATTATCCTGTGTCCGATCTCGGAGCCGGACGTCATCCAGAAGTGCAGATGATCCATGATGTTCGCGCCGGGCAGAGGATGTCTCACCGTGACCGCCGTGGATAATATCTTCCCGTCTTTATCCAGATCCGCCAGATGGGATCTGAAACCGCTGGTGCCCAGATCCAACGCAATTCCGTATGACGCCATATGTTATACCTTCTGAATACACAACATTCTTTGACGATATAACACTTATCAGAAGCAAAAGATAAGAAATATCGGGTAAAAGGTTTGATAAGTGCGCGTTCAGTTGTCTTTGACAGCTTTGACGAGCGCTTTGAGGTTGTCGTTCGAGATTAGCGCAGAGAGGCCGCATCCCGGTGAAACGACATCGAATCCCGCTTCCTTGACGATCTTTCCGTGCTTGTAACAGTCCTCCGGAGTTCCCTGGAGCAGCGGGTTGACGACACCGACGTTACCTACGACGAATGCTCTCTTGTTGACCAGCCTGACGCCTTCTTTCGGGTCCACTTTCTCTTCGATCGAGAGACCGGACACGCCCGTTCCGACCATGTGATCGATAAGCGGTGTGGTGTTACCGCATATGTGCAGTACCGAGAACGCATCTTTGACACTTGCGAGACACTCTTTCAGGTAGCTTCCCGCGTAATCATCGAACATGTCGGGCGACAGCAGATCTGTGGACGCCGAAGGTTCCGACATCTGTATGACGTCCGCACCGGCATCCGAAAGGGCCTGTGTGTATGCTTTGCACAGAGGGTTTACCGCCTTTATCCATTTTGTAACCTCATCCGGAGCCATCATTATTCCGAAAACAAGGTTCTCGGTGCTTACGAGGTGACCCGCGAGTGTGAACGGTCCGGTGTTGCCTGCTACGACGACGTAGTCTTTCCCATGCGATTCCTTCAGAAGTTTGATACCTTCGAGGACCGCCGCGGGCCTTCCGCTTTTCAGGAATTCTTCCGGGCTCATCAGGTTCGGTTCGTCGTATTCGCCCATCATCGGGTCAAATTTGAACGGATGCGTCTTCAGCATCGGGGTCCTGTCCTGTTTTCCGGGGTCGACCATGCAACCCAATCTCTCCGCTTCCGCCGTAAGGCAGAAAGGGGCTCTGACCGCTTCAAAGCCGAGAACATCCGCCTGGCCTGCGCCAAGCTTCGCCATTGCTTTCGGGTTCGAATGCGCTTCCGGCCAGAAGACGTTGAGCGCCTCCATCTGACCGATTGTTGCGCTCTGTGTGAAAACTGCTACCGGAGGTCTGTCGACCTTCTCTTTCCTCATTGCTGCGAGTACTCTTTCTCTTGGAGTCATTGACATGATTCTATCTCCCGGAAAGAGCAAATGAAATCAACTTATTTATATTGACCGCAACCTTCGTCAGTATGCTCGGTTTACACGGCCATGCGCACGGACGCGTGATCAGAGCGTCCTCGGGTCTCCCGTTACCCTGACCGTGACCTCTGCAAAGTTTATACTCCTTGCCAGCACTTCCTCGTCCCAGTGACCGTACGCTCCTTCCGTGGAAAAATGGGTCTTCTGTCTGCTCACCGCTTTTATGTTCGTGGCCCCGGATCTCCTTACTTTTTCCGTCAGATATGTGGTCAGGCTGCGGGCGGCCGCGGAGACGGCGGAATCGAACCTGTCGTAATACACAACTCCCATGAAAGGAACGGACGCCGAGAACCTGTAGTCCAGCGTCGGCGCCACCGTTGCCGTCAATGATTCCGACACCTTGCTTGTTACAGCCCCGACGGCGTTGCATACATCGAAATTCTCCGGGAAGACGACCTCCGTTCCGAATCTTTTCCCGATGTCAGACATCAGCGCTTCCGCAGGCGCACCGACCCCGATTATCGGGCATTTGAGCTTAAGCGCCATATCGAAGATCTTATCCTTCTTCAATGAGAATGATTTTCTCATCAGTTTTGCCGAGCCTTCATCGTTCCAGTCCCGCATCTCATCGTCCAGCATCTTCGTCATGAGTGCTTCCGAGATCTTCATTTTGATCTCTTCGAACATTATCATGGCCGCCTGCTTCGTCGTCATGCCAAGTTTTTCCGATATCGCGTGGACTCCCGCCTCCGCGCCCTTCGGGTCGCCCAGTTCAAATTTTTTCAAGTATATCATAACATCCGTCGGCGTCAGTTCCGACGCTTCCAGGATGCCTTTTTTTGTTAAGGACGCGAGTTCATCGGACACCGTCCAGAGACCGCTTGTCGAATCGCGTATCTCCAGTGACGTCATCGGTCCCTTTCCTTTCATCCCGTCATAAACCCTTTTCTCCCTTTCCGTCATCACGGATGTGCCCTCATCATCGCATGCCACATAGTAATCGGTGAGGTCGTTGAACATTATTCTTTCGGTAACATGCGGATACCTTTGCACAAGCGTCGCCAGCGGAGTGACGCGGTCCGGGCCTATCGTGAATTTTGAATTATGAAGCGTGATCCTTGAATCCCCTCCGAGCGCGACCGTGTACATGTCCACCGCTTTCACGCGCGTCCTCCATTTGCCGACGTTTGCGCCTTCCTCCTGTATCATCGGAAATCCTTCGTCCATTATCGCTATGTCCGTGGATGTTCCGCCGATGTCGATGATCGCGCAGTTCTCGATCCCCGACAGCGCTGTTCCTCCGACGGAGCTCGCGGCCGGTCCCGAAAGGATCGTTTCCACCGGATACATCTTCGCCTGGTCCAGATCCATGACCGAACCGTCGCCTTTGTACGCCATGATCGGCGCCGTTATCCCTTTGGATGTGAACGTTTTCCTTACGTCGTCGAAGAATTTGCTGACCACGGGGATCAGTCTTGCATTGAGGACCGTGGTCTCCGTTCTGATGTCTATGCCCAGTGTTGCCGACAGTTCATGACCGGCAACCGTCGGAAGGCCAGTCATCTCCGCGGCGATCTCTTTTACCCTTACTTCCTGCGATATGTTCATCGTTGAGAAAAGACCCGATATCGCTATCGCGTTCACTCCTTTACTGACGGTCTTTACCGCTTTGCGGACTTCTTTCTCATCAAGCTGCTCTGCCGGGCGCCCTCTGCTGTCGAATCCGCCTTTGATGAACACCTGGTGCTTCTCGCCGAAACTCACCGGTTCCATCGGATCCCATCCTATGAGGATGAGGCCGACCTCTCCTCCCGCTCCTTCCAGGATCGAATTCGTTGCCAGCGTTGTTGATATTCCCACCAATGAGATGTCCTCCGGTTTTATATCACACGATTCGAACACCGAATCAACGGATGTGTGCAGTCCTTTCGAAAGATCATGATGCGTTGTCGGCGATTTTCTTTTGGCGATTACCGAATTGTCGTCGATGTCTATTATAACCGCATCCGTGAACGTTCCTCCGGTGTCTATTCCGAGTCCGTATCTGGCGACGGATATCTCGTCCTTCATCGATTCTTCCGGTCGGTCCGGTTCCACGAGACCGATCCCCTGAACCAATTTTCCCAGATAGCCGCTGACCTTCTCCCGCTTTTTGAGCTCTGAATTGTATCTCGTTGTCTGATAATACACGTAATAGGAGTTACCGGACTTCTTCACATCGAAACATTTTCTTCCTTTTGCTTTCTCGCCGGTGATCCATTCCAGCACCCATGCGTCGAATTCGGACCTTTGCGCCATGGTGCCAATATACCGTATAAATTATTTAAACAGTATACCGTATAACTTTTGATCGTCTGAACCGCGGTTTCGGTGAAAAATAAGAAATGATACAGTAGCATCCGCATCCGTAAAATAAAGGGGTTATTGTAAAAGGTTTGGTTGTTGTCGTTTACAGGAATTTCTGTGCGACTTTCGTTGCTTCAACGGCGTCGTATGACCATCCGTCCGCACCGATCTGTGTTGCGAACTCCTGTGATGTCGCGCCGCCGCCGATCATGAGCTTCGTCTTGGCGGTCATGCCCTCTTCCTTGAGGATCTTCACTGTCTCTTTCATTCCCTCAAGCGTCGGGGTCATAAGCGTTGATTCCGCTATGATCTGCGCCTTCTCGGATTTCGCTTTTGCGATTATGTCCTTTATCGGTACGTCCTTGCCCATGTCTATGACGTTAAGGCCGAGACCGGTGAGCATTGCTTTCACGATGTTCTTTCCGATGTCGTGGACATCGCCCTCGACCACTGCGAGAACGACCGTTCCTTTCGCTCCGCCCTTTCCTTTCAGGAGAGGCAGAACGAGGTTAAGACCCTGATAAAGTGTGTTCGCCGACAGAAGAACCTGCGGCAGGAAGTACTGCTTCGCCGCGTACTTTTCACCAACTATCGCCATTGCCTTTGAAAGCCCTTCGAAGATTATGATCTGCGGTTCTACACCTGCATCAAGGCACTTCTGTGCTGCATCCTTTGCTTCTTTGATTTTCCCGTTGACAACTATGTCTATAAGTGCGTCCATTTCTGCGCTCATAATGATTTCCTCCATCTGTAATTGAAACAATTAGATGTTATGCACTCGTATCGGTAGAGCGTAAATAAAGGCTTTTATGGATGGATGAATTATCCAATTCATTATAACTCTCCGTTTATTTCATCTTATAACAGTCGTTATAGCTGTCCAGTATAAAGTTACCAGGTATCCGTAAAACCTCTTTTTTAAACAGGGATTGTGTTTATGCGGCGAATGGATATTGATGGAAGCTTTTTTATATTATTAATCAGGGAATCTCACATTTTGCCGCTCTGATCTCGCCGAGCGTTCCCAATTTGATTATCCCTATTTCCGATACTCCGTAGATCTTCGCATTGTTCATGTCCGCATTCTTACAGGCGGCGGACATGAACTCTTCCGATGAAAGATCGCTGCCTGACGAGAACGGGCTGAAAGGCGGTATCACCAATACCCCGGCATCCTCCGAATACAGGAAGCATTGTATCTTGATGCTTCCGCTCATCGCATCGGATATCTTGACGGAAGGATGTTCATGTCCGATTATCACCGGCCTCTTTCCCGTATCAATATGTCCGTGTTCCAGCCTGAAACCGGCTATGTCCGTGAATTCCAAAACCTTTACGCCTGTGTCCGAAATTATATTCTGAAGGAAATTGTCGTGATTGCCTTTTACTATCATCACTTCGGCGGCTGCTGACAGCATGTTTATGATCCTTGTTATCTCAAGTCTGCATTCGTAAGGGACTCTCGTGAAATCGTGTTTTATGTCGCCCAGGAGAACAATACGTTTCGGCTCATATCTGCAGATGATCCGGTTGAGCGAGTTTCGTATGGAGTCCGTGTTCACTCTCGGCAGATATATTCCTTCGCCTTCAAGCGCCCTCTCGTATCCGAGATGCAGGTCTCCTATAACCACCGTCGGTCCGTCGTCCAGAATGAGGCATCTGTCGTTAGATGCTCTTACGCCGGGAATGATCTCTACGGAATCCACGTTTGCTTGTATGATATGGACTGATATAACAGTCACGGAAGACGCTGCTTCATATTACCGCATGTCAATCCGTTGAATGAGAATCCTTTTTATTGATTGATGCATCTCGCAGAAATCAATGCGGTATGTCAATGTCAAACGATCATGAAAGATATGCGAGGTTCGAACTGGATGCTTCCAGGGCAGCGGCCGCAATAAAGGATGCGGACGACGTCCTGATAGTTGCGCATATAGACGCCGACGGTATATCCGCGGCGGCGATAGCGTCCAGGACGCTTGATCGTCTTGGTAAACCGCATGACGTCACCTTTTTGAAAAAAATGGATGAGGCGTCCGCGGATTACGTCAACAAAAGCAGCGCATCACTCGTATGGATGGTCGATCTCGGAAGCGGATATCTTTCATACCTGACCCGTCAGGGCGTTGTTGTTGCGGACCATCACGTTCCCGATCCGAAATGGATGGCCGGTCAGACATCGCTTTTTGATTTTTCCGGTCTCGTGCACGTGAACCCTCACTGCTGCGGTATGGACGGGTCCGGAGAGATAAGCGGCGCGGGCGTTACATACGTCATATCGAAACAGATCGACCCGAATAACAAGGATCTTGCATATCTGGCAATCATCGGCGCCACCGGAGACGTCCAGGATCATGCCCACTTGAGATTCACCGGATACAACAGGAGGATATTGTCCGACGCCGCTGATAACGGCGATATCACTGTTGATAATGATCTCAGGTTATTCGGACGCGAAACGAGGCCGCTGACGCAGTTCATACAATACTGCAACGATCCCGTTATCCCGGGACTGACCTCCGACGGGACCGGATGTTCAAAATTCTTCACCGATCTGAACATCGATCTGAAGGACAACGGTACATGGAGAGCATGGAACGATCTTGACGATAATGAGAAGGACGCTGTCAAGATATCGCTTATCGAGATCCTTGAAAGGTCCGGTTCATCCGCCGAGAGGCTTATGGGAGAGGTCTGCACGCTTACCGGATCAAAAAAACGATCAGAACTGAGGGATGCGAAAGAGTTTGCCACCCTGCTCAATTCATGCGGCCGTTACGATGATGCTCCCGTGGGCATGCGGATATGTCTCGGTGACAAGAATGCGCTGAGCGATGCCGCGAAGAACAGAAGCGAGCACAAGAAACAGCTGTCCATTGCTATGAATCTCATCAGGCAGAAGAATCTTGTCCGTGAGCGTGAATGGGTCCAGTATTTCCATGCGCACGGCGAGATACGGGACACCGTCGTAGGCATAGCCGCCGGGATGATCCTCGGTCTTGACGGAGTCAGAAACGACAAACCGATGATAGCGTTCGCGAACGCCGATGACGGCGTTAAGGTATCGGCGAGAGCTGATAAAAGCCTCGTGATAAAAGGTCTGGATCTTTCCTTTGCCGTGAAAACGGCCGCGGAACACGTAGGCGGTTTCGGAGGCGGCCATAATGTGGCGGCAGGCGCAACCATACCTGCAGGCAGGGAATATGATTTCCTTCACATGATAGAAAGGATAATCGCTTCGCAGATCACTTGAGCAGTTTGTAAAGTATCGCTTTCTGCGCATGCAGGCGGTTCTCCGCCTGGTCAAACACAACGCTCTGCGGCCCGTCGATCACTTCCGCTGTTATCTCTTCGCCGCGGTGCGCCGGAAGGCAGTGCATCGCGATGCAGTCCTTCTTTGCAACTGAAAGCAATTCTGAATTGAGCTGATACTTCCGGAATATGCGGAGAGCGTCCTCACGCGGGATCGTGTCGCCCATTGAGATCCATGTGTCCGTATAGAGGACGTCGGCATCCCTGCATGCTTCCAGCGGCTCAACGTTTGCCGATATACTGCATCCGTTCTCGTCCGCTATGCGCGACGCCTTCAGCATTATCTCAGCGTTCGGCATACGCACCGCGGGGCACGCGACCACCATATCGATACCGAGGATCGCGCATGCGTACATCAAAGAGTTGCAAACGTTGTTACCGTCGCCGAGGAATACGAACTTGAGTCCTTTGAGCTTACCTTTCTTTTCTTTGACGGTTACCATGTCGGCCAATGCTTGGCACGGATGCTCGAGGTTGTCGAGACCGCTTATCACCGGAACGGTTGCGTGTAATCCGACCTCGTCCATTATCTTATAATCAAGCGCACGGTACATTATGCCGTGCACCAGGCTGCTCATGACCTTCGCGGTGTCCTCGACCGTCTCGCCGCGGCCCATCTGCAGCTCCGATGACGATATGTACAGAGGATTACCGCCGAGTTCGCTTATCGCGACCCCGAATGAGATTCTTGTACGTGTGCTCGGCTTCTCGAATATCATCGCCAACGTTTTGCCTTCAAGCGGCGCTCCGTGCCGGCCGCGCTCGCTTTTCAGTTTGATGGCGAGGTCTATCAGTTCCGGCATATCGTCCTTCATGTCAAGGACCGATATCAGATCCCTTTTCTTCATGATACTATCAGAATCGATATCATATAATAATCATTTCCTTCAAAAATGAAGCGAACGGCGTAAAACTCCGCTGAATTTCGATGGAAAACTTTTATCTACATCTATGCGATGGAGCGGGCACACATGGCCGGGATGGGGTAGCTTGGTTATCCTAGGGGACTGTGGATCCCTTGACTCGGGTTCAAATCTCGGTCCCGGCCCTTCCGTGTCCTGTTTTATTATATCCGTTGTGATATTATACTTTGATGAGAGATGACATGGAAAGGTTCCCTTAACAAATTGGATGATAACCGCTGGGAGATCCCGAAAGGTCACGTAAAGGGTATGAGAACAAACGCCGTGATCTTTGCCGATGAATCCATGATCCCGCAGATCATGGCGGACAACGCTCCGCAGCAGGCGGCGAATGTCGCTTGCCTTCCCGGGATCGCGGGAAGTTCACTGGCTATGCCGGATGTGCATTGGGGTTACGGCTTCCCGATAGGCGGCGTTGCCGCCGTTGACGCCAATGACGGATGCATATCTCCGGGAGGGATAGGTTTTGACATCAATTGCGGCGTCAGGCTTGTAAGGACAGATTTACGGACCGATGACGTCAGCGGTAAGATAAACGAACTTACCGATGAACTTTACAAGAACATACCGTCCGGGCTGGGATCCAAAGGCGTTGAGAAGATAAACGCAAGATCGATCGAAGAGATATTGATCAGCGGTTCGAAATGGGCCGTTGAGAACGGTTACGGATGGGAATCGGACCTTGACGTGACCGAAGAGAGAGGACAGATGATCGATGCCGACCCCGGGTCCGTCAGCGACAAAGCGGTGAAAAGGGGATTCGGACAGGTGGGTTCGCTCGGTTCCGGGAATCATTTCATTGAGATAGACGTCGTTGAGAAGATTTACGACGAGAGCGCCGCAAATGCGTTCGGCCTTGAGGAAGGTCAGATAACAATAACGGTGCACTGCGGGTCGCGCGGATGCGGACATCAGATAGCGACCGACCATCTGCAGATCATGGAACAATACGTCAGGAAGAACAGGATAGAACTTCCGGACCGGCAGCTGGCATGTGCTCCTCTTTCGTCTGCGGAAGGGAGTTCGTATTACAAGGCGATGTCATGCGGCGCAAACTATGCGTGGGCCAACCGGCAGATGATAACGCACTGGATACGCGGATCGTTTGAGTCCGTTATGAAAGACAGTGCGGAGAATATGGGAATGAATGTTGTTTACGATGTTGCGCACAACATAGCGAAAAAGGAAACGCATGACGTTGACGGAAAGAGAACGGATGTCCTTGTGCACCGGAAAGGAGCAACGCGCGCATTCCCCGCAGGCCACGCCGATGTTCCGCAGATGTACCGTAACGTAGGTCAGCCGGTCATAGTTCCGGGAGATATGTCTGCAGGAACATATGTGCTTGTCGGACTTCCGGGCGCGATGTCGGAAAGCTTCGGATCATCATGTCACGGCGCCGGGAGGAAGATGTCAAGGAAGGCCGCATTCGACCGCCTGAGCGTTGACGATCTCCGGAGATCGATGAAAGATCGTAACATATATCTGAAAAGCGGAACTGACCAGAGTGTGCTTGACGAGGCTCCGGAAGCGTATAAGGACGTTGACCGGGTTGTTTCGGTGGTATGCAACGCCGGCCTTACCGGAAAGGTTGCGAAGCTCAGGCCGCTGGGTGTTGTCAAAGGCTGAGTATCGATTCCGTTGTCTTTCTTACACGTTCCCTGTACCTTTCCGGCGATGAGACCGTGATCGCCCGGTCGAATGTGTCGCGGCTCTGAAGCGCCTTGGCAACCGGCGAGATCCGGGTTATCGGCCGCACTCTGCCGTCGTAGAGTATCGATACGTCCGTCTTCCCTATTTTGACGTTGGACAGGAGCGACGATCTCGAGGGTATGTCAACGATAACCTCTGAATAATCTATTCCTGATTCCTCCGCTATTTCGCCTTCCAATCTTTTTTTGTCCCCGTATTTGGAATATTTGACGATCTTGCGTATTTGATCCTCATCGAGATCGATCGAATATGCGGAGAACGCCTTTTTGTAAAGCCTTCTGAGGATAAGTGACCTCATTATCTCCGATGATCTGCCTTTTTGTCTCATGAGTTCGTTTCTGAGGTCCGAATCGTCCATCAGATGCAACGTTTCCATGTCAACGTCCGATAATTCCGTTGCCTTTGAGAGCATTATCTCCGCTATGCGGACCGTTTTATTCAGATAGACGGAAGAATACATCAGCGCGCGCGACACCATCAGTCCTTCCGCCGCGGCCACTCCTCCTCTTTCCAGTACGATGGTGTTGTTGTGAACTTTCATCTGAGTAAGCAGCCTTTCCGTGTCTATTGAACCATGCGCCACGCCCGTGTAGTGCGAATCACGCAGCAGATAATCCATCTGGTCCGCATCCACCGGTCCGTGGATTATCTGATGCAGATAATCCTTTGAAGGAAAGAACGACCGTTTCTCGCCGTCCTGCATGAACGCATCCAAACTTCCTACGGCGGACCTCGGGTTGGCTATCAGATCGCAGACGAGGTCCGATGATATGCCTTCGGCCTCAAGCATCTCCGCTATGGTGCCGGTTCCTCCGAGAAGGTCCTCGTCGCGTTCCGGATATGTCGATATCGTTCCTTTTATCAGAGATCTCGCCAACTCCATGTGATCGGATCCTGTGCGATTCTCGAACAGTTCCGAGAGATTGTGCGAGAACGGCAGATGGCAGATGTCGTGGAGCATTGCGGCCGTACATACGTGCCTTATGTCATCATCGCTCAGCCCGATCGCCTTGCCCATCCTTCCTGCAAGATGATATGTTCCCAGACTGTGTTCCAGTCTTGTGTGGTTAGCGCCGGGGAACACAGTGTTTGCCATTCCCAGCTGTTTGACGTTGTGCAGCCTCTGCATCTCATGCCTTGACAATATCTTATGAAAAATACCGCTGACCGCAATGCTCCCGTGCAGCGGGTCGTGTATCACTTTTTCGGAGGTCATGCCTTTTTCTTCCTCTTCGATATCATGTTGTCTATCTTCACGCCGTTCGTTGTCAGGAGAACGGAACTGTCGCCGATTATCACCATATCGCCTCCGCAGTCCTTCGCTATCCTCTTCAGTTCGGCGGTTATGGTCTCCATTGCGCCCTTCCTGTTCTCCTCGGGAAGAGTACAGCGTATGAAAAGGATGTTCCCCTTGTATGCAAGTTCCGCCGGTACGGACAGATCTTCAAATGTACGAACTTCGATTATTTTCACTCTTGCATCCGTCTCGGCCGGAACGATGAGCGGCATTTCCGTAAGATCGATGAATCCTTTCGGCTCCACAACGGAACCCTTACCTTTTCTTTTCCTTAATCCCATCTCTTCACCGTTCGTCCGATTTCCAGAGCTTGTCCCCGAAATTGTGCACCGTCCTGATCACTTTACCTTTTCCGCCTTTTTTCAGGGCTTCCCCCGAAACGGATGAGACTCCGACCGCCAGCGGAACCAGGTTCTTCACATCGCGTATCCATACCATATCGCCTGTCAAGATGTCCGGGTCCGCATCAACGATCCCGGGTGCCATTATGTCCGCACCGTTGGTCACGTAAGGAACGGCGCCCATGTCCACGGTCACGAATTTCTTTTGCGGTCTGTATTTCAGAAGACCGCGGACGGTCAGGAATGCCTTTCCTTCGTATATCATTGCCAGAATCTCGCCGTTCACGTATATCACGTTGAATTCGCTGCTTTCGGCGAGGTCGACCGCATCGTCCGCCGTGAACGGCGCTACGCCCAGCGTTCTTTCGATATCCTCATGATACGCTTTGACCTCTTTTGACCTCAGACGTTTCCTTTTGCGTATCATTATGTCTGCCATTCGTCATGCGATTAACGTATCAGTATACAAACTTTGCACTTTGATCTGTTTTTAAAGAATATGTCTCATGACCGCGTCGAATATTCGCGTTCAATGTATTATTCCCCGATTCTTACCGAACGGTGATGAGAAGCGCGCATTCGGTAAGTGTTATATAACGCATAATCTTCCGAAACACCATGAGTTCCTTGTCCGCTATCCCTAAAACAGTGGTGGCAGCGATGCAGATCGCATTGGTCGCATTGCTTCTGCTTACCGTGTTACCGATGGCAACGGGAGGCCTCAGCATTGATGTTGATGACTCAACGAGCATGGAATATGACGAAGACACGCACACGTTCACGATGCGGATGAGCGTGAACATCGACGCGGACCTGACTTTTGACATAACCGGGTTTCGAGCGGATATATGGATGACCTCCGGCGGAAATACGTTCATCGTCTATGAAAGCGATATAATGACGATACCGAAGAAATCAAGCGCCGAATACACCTTCTATGCGGAGATACCGCTTACAACGGTCATGATGATGATGCTCGGTTCTTTGGATCACGGTAACAGCGTCATTACCGTCAACATTTACGCTTCAACGCTCGGCGGAATGATATCCGTTGCCGCAAGCGTCAATATTCCGATCGTTGACGGCGGATCTCCGATAGTGATAAACGATAAGGAGATCAGCGAGAACAGGTTGACAGCGGAATTCATTCTTCCTAAGAACGGTATGATCGACACTCTTCTCGAATCTATGCCCTCTGCCGCCTTATCCGGCAGCATCGGCAACGCGGATTTCGATCTGACCATAAAATCAGAGAACGAAGCGTATCATGTTGATCTGAGCATCTCGGCGGCCGCTTCTCTCATGTATGCTGTCAAAGATGCTCCTCGGAATGAGCTTGGCGGCATCAACGTGAATTACGGCGGCGGCAACATCATGCTGACTGCGGAACAGACGGACCTGATAACAGGTGTGCTCGGTATGCTCTATGAGAGGTGGCCTCAATGACGCTTCTCAGGGACATACGAACAGATTTCTCGCTTGAGAACGGAACACTCCTCGGTGCGATGCTGTCGCTTATCATCGCAATAAGCATGTTCATCGTTTTACCGTACACTGTCGCCTTATACGCATCCGGCGGCCTTGAGCAGATCGCCATCGGCAATGCCGGAGCAATGGAGTACGGAATGTGGGATACCGTATCAGATCTTATGAAATATGCCGTACCTTTGATCCTTCTCTCGATACCCGTCGGGTTCTACAGATCCGGCAGCTACGCGAAGATACCGTTCAGGATCCTCTTCACTTTCTATCTCGGAGCATGGATATGGATAGCGTCCCAGGGCGGCATCTTCACCGTGGAGATGGGAAGCGTGGCGGACGGCATATCGTCGATGACGCTTAACCTGGACGTAAGATACATTGTGTTCATCGTCATGATAATATGTCTGGCCATGATGTTCCTGGCGTTTGCCGAGTTCGGAGGCAGCCGTGAGAAGTATCTCAAAGCGTTGGAAAAGAAGAAGGACACCATGTCAAAAAGAAAAGTAAGAAGGGTTTCCGGTAACAGGTGATGATCGTGGGTATAAGTATTGCAATATGTGAAACAGAATGTGAAAACGCATTGTGCAGACCTTTGAAGGAGAATGTCCTGATGGTGCTGGTAAAAGATGCGGAAAAGTATGGGGACGCGGCCGAATATGAGATATTCATGGCAAAGGATGACGTTGAGAAGGTGTTTCCCGATTGGGAAGGTTTTGCGGAAAGGAACAAAGTGAATGAGAATGTATGCGACATATATCTCAACCATCTGAAGGATCCCTCTGACCGCGCCGCGCTTGAGAAGATCATGCGGCGAAGTTACACCGGCTGGGTGGATCTGTCGAAGCTGAACGCCGATGACGCGAAGAAACTGATCACGGGTTCACCGCCCGAGAACAGACAGACCGAATGGGATATGCTGTCGTTCGACGAGATGGGCGACATGTGCGCAATGTGCAAACTCTCATGGGACAAAGGGAAAGGATGCGTCGGATCCTTCGGACCGGACAACAGTGCGCTTCCCGCGATAGCGGAAAAATACGGATGCACGGTTACGGCATCCATACCCGAAGGCGTGAGATCGAACCGCGCATACACGAAAGACGATGCACTGAAGCTTTCAAAAGAGGTCAGTGTGCTGCGTAACGCTTTGGAAAAGGAGGGCAAGCTTGCTGTCAGAAGATACAGCGGCGCGGTTGACCGTTTGGACGCCGTTGCGAAGATATCCGCCGTAGAAGGGTGCAGATTCTGGTTCTTTTGACGGATATCCTCAGAATTACCGCTTCCGTTGAGGTTCGCGACGTTCCGGTTGAGAACGGTACGGGTTACGTATTACGATATTTTATGATGAATAACGTCTACATTTCTACGAATAGTATTCAAAAAAACAAATATAATTACGAAATTCGAAAAAAAGAGTCTGTTTAATGCATATGGTTAATATATTGGGAACGATTCTCTCTTTTGTTCGGAACATCCGTTGGTGTTCCTTTAACTTGAATGAGGTAAAATAAATGACGCCAGAGAATTCGAAAGGGCAGTATCCACCGTCAGATGAATACCGCAAATATGCATTCATAAAAAGTGAAGAAGAATACTATCGGATATATGATGAGTCCATAAAAGACCCGGTGGCGTACTGGGTGAAACAGACCGACTGTATCGATTGGTTCTCAAAGGATTGGAAAGAGGCCTTCACCTGGGACAAGAAGGAAAATAAGTTCACGTGGTTCAAAGGCGGTAAGATGAATGTTACATACAACTGTCTTGACAGACACGTCAAGAACGGTCTGAAGAACACCGCCGCCATCATATTTCAGGGAGAAGAGGATGATGATGTCAAAGTGTACACATACGGACAGCTTCTGCATGAGGTTGAGAAATTCTCCAATGTATTGAAAAGCAAAGGCGTGAAGAAAGGCGACCGTGTTGCCGTATACCTGCCGATGGTCCCTGAGTTGCCTATAACTTTGCTCGCGTGCGCCAGGATCGGTGCCGTCCACAGCGTCGTGTTCGCCGGTTTCAGTTCGGATTCCGTTTACAACCGTGTTGTTGATTGTACACCCAAAGTGATGGTGACGTCTGACGGAAGTTACCGCGGCGGCAAGAAGATCGACATGAAAGGAAAGGTCAACGAGATCCTGGAAAAGGATACGAGCGTCACAACGGTCGTCGTTGTCAAGCGCACCGGTTCGGACATCGTCATGGAAGAAGGAAGAGACGTATGGTGGCACGAGGAGATGGCAAAGGCTCCGATCAGATGCGAGCCCGAGGTAATGGACGCCGAGGATCCGCTGTTCCTGCTTTACACATCCGGAACGACCGGTAAGCCGAAAGGACTGATGCACACCAGCGGAGGATATCTCGTAGGAGCGTGCACTTCGTTCAGGAACGTGTTCAACTACGCCCCGGGACAGGTGTACTGGTGCACCGCCGACATAGGATGGATCACCGGACATACGTACATACTGTACGGTCCGCTCTCCCTGGGCGCAACAACGCTTATGTTCGAAGGCGTTCCGAATTACCCGGAGAACGACAGATTCTGGCAGGTCGCCGAAAAATGGAAGGTAGATATATTCTACACCGCCCCGACCGCGATAAGGATGATCAGGAAGACCGGCGACGAATGGATAACGAGACATGATCTTTCATCGATCAAGATGCTCGGAAGCGTCGGCGAACCGATCGACGCGGATGTCTGGAAATGGTATCACAAGACCGTCGGCGGAGGACGCTGTCCGATAGCGGACACATGGTGGCAGACGGAGACGGGAAGCATACTGATATCTCCGATGACCGGAGCGTTCAACCTTAAGCCGGCGTCAGCCATGAAACCGCTGCCCGGAATTGAACCGGTGATATACAAGGAAGACAAGACCGAATGTGCAGCCGGTGAAAGCGGTAATCTTTACATCAAGAAACCGTTCCCGTCGCTCGCGAGGACAATATGGAACGACCACGAGAAATTTGTGGAGACGTATTGGACCGCGTTCCCCGGCCATTATCTGACCGGCGACGGCGCGAGGGTCGATGAGGACGGCGACTATTGGCTGCTTGGCCGTGTGGATGACGTTATAAGCGTTGCAGGCCACAGAATAGGAGCGGCTGAGGTGGAGGCTGCGCTTATATCGCACCCGGCCGTTGCCGAGGCTGCGGTCGTTCCGATACCTGATGAGATCAAAGGAGAGGCGATATACACCTTCGTAACACTGAAGGACGGTTTCGAGGAGTCCGAGGACCTGAAGAAACAGCTGATCGATCAGGTGCGTAATATCGTCGGTCCGATCGCAACGCCGAAGACCGTGCAGATCGCAAACGGACTGCCGAAAACACGCAGCGGGAAGATCATGCGCCGCCTCCTGAGGAAAATAGCAGGAGGAAGCAAGAAGGATGAACTCGGGGACACGACGACACTGATAGACCCCGGAGTCATAGATGTGCTGATCAAAGGCAGGGTCTGAATGAAAACGGGGGCTGCGGCCCCCTCTCTTTAACTTTTTATATTTTCGGCGGAGAGATCATGGAAAACTAATATTGAAAAGATCATTCAGTCCTACAAGTGTCAGCCTGTCATCCTTTTCCGCTTCTTCCGTCAGGCTTACGGTGAATCCCGATCTTGAGAAAATGAAAAAATGTATATCTTTATCAATGAACATAGCCGCTCTTTCTTTCAGACCTTTATACGTATCCGGACCGAACTTCTTGTTCCTCCATTTACATTCTCCTAGTATCAGTTTATCTCCGGACGAGGCGATTATGTCTATTTCGGTTTCTTTCTTGGTGATCGGGTTTCCGCCCCACCATTTTCCTATATCGGTGAACAGAAACGGTAACCGGTCTTTGACATTTAATCGTGTGAGATACTGCATGCATACGTCCTCAAAAACATGCCCCATGAAATCATTGACGAACGGCCGTACTTTTTCTTCGTATGTGTGTTCATATCTGTTGTCGATCAGCGTGAAAGCACCCGGAACGAAACGATACCAGAAACGGTACATGTTATCTTTTATCCTGTAAATGCCGCTTCTGCCGCCTTTCGAAAGCATCGGAACATTCTTTTCAAGTATCCCGAGATCGATGAGATTTTTGATATATGTCGCGACTTTATTGTCCTTTTCGTTCACCTTCAAAGCGATCTCGTTCATTTTCGTTGCACCGTTCGCTATCGCCGTTATTATGGCGTTATACATTGCCGGTTCGCGTAACTCCTGCTTCAGCAGGTTCTGCGGCTCTTCGTAAAGAAACCCGTCCTTTGAGAAGAACGCGTCCTTTATTCCTTCTTCGACCGTCGGTGACTTGGATATTGTGTTAAGATATTGCGGTATGCCACCGGTGACAGCATATCCGAGCAGTTTGTCCTCAATGCTCGCGTTCATGAAGAATTCGGCGCTGTCGTAATAATCGAGAGGTTTGATCTTGTACTGCGCGGTTCGTCTGCCGTAAAGCGGACTTTGATATCCGAGAACCTGATTTTCCATGAACGACATGGATGAACCGCAGAGTATCAGCATGATATTCGTGTCCTGAAGAACGAGATCTATGTATCTCTGTATCTCTGAAGATATGGAAGGCTGCGCTTTTGCGAGATACGGATATTCATCGATGAAGACTATCAATTTCCTTCCTTCCGATTGCTCCACTATATAGTCAAACGCACTTTCCCACGACGGGAACCGTCCCAATGAGGAAAATTTCGGGAAAACTGAGAAAACGCTTTGCGAGAAGTTCTCCAGATTAACGGTGCTTGTGTTCTCCGTAGCGGTGAACCGTATTGCCTTTTTATTATCACGGTTTATGAATTCACTGATCAGGCTTGTTTTTCCAACGCGGCGGCGGCCGTATACGACAGCGAAGGTGAACTCATCGCGGTTGTATAATTTTTCAAGCGATCTCAGTTCAAATATTCTGCCGCTGTCAAGGAACGTTGCCATGTGGTCACCTGATCAGATTTATCTAATCACGATTTATCTAATCGCGATTAGATTATAAAAATTTATTGAGCATATAGAATGTGTTGAACAAATCATGCGTGACACCAGGCCTTGTATGAATTGTACACTGAGATGCCGGGGGCCGAGACTGCGTATGATTGGCCTTGGAGTGCTACGAAAGATACTCTGGACACGGTCTATCGCCATCAGAACAGGGAAGGGAGTTTATTCTCCGCTTTTGATCCCTATTTTGGCGGCCTCTATGTTCTTATCCATCAGGCTCTGTTTCCTGACGGGGACACTTCTCTTTATCCCTTCGAACAATGAAGCCTCCGAACAAAAACCGGTCTCCTTGTAAAGGCGCCCGATCATGACCATGCTTGCCAATCCCATCAGTCCGTTGTCAGACGCAAGCCTCGTCGCCTGAAGGTACACGACCCTCACGTCCTTCCTTTTCACTTCATCTTTTACGATGGAACTGTCAAGGATTATCAGCCCGTTGGGAACAACGGTCTTCTCGAACTTTTCCAGGGAAGGATGGTTCATTGCCACGAGTACGTCCGGAGCGGTCACCAGCGGCGATCCTATCGGAGATTCGCTTACGCATACGCTGCAGTTGGCGGTCCCTCCTCTCATCTCCGGTCCGTAGGACGGAAGCCATGAGACTTCCTTGCCGTCAAGCATACCTGCATACGCCGCCACCTTTCCGGTGAACAAGATACCTTGTCCTCCGAATCCTGCCAGCAGAAGATTCGTGTTCATCATTTCACCTCTTTGACTTTCGATTTGCATTTTGCACCGGTGTCTTTGACAACGCCGACCGGATAGTTGGGCATAAGGGTTCCCCTGAGCCATTTAAGCGAGTCCTTCATTGAAAGGCCCCAGTTCGTCGGGCATACGCAGAGGATCTCCACTATAGTGTATCCTTTCCCTTCCATCTGGTATTCGAACGCTTTCTTTATCGCTTTCTTCGCTTCCTTCACATTCTTCACCGTATCAACGGAAACACGCTGCGCCAGCGCAACACCGTCCAGTGTTGACAGCAACTCGCACACTTTCATCGGATAACCGGCGGTCTTGGGGTCGCGTCCGTAGGGCGACGTCTGCGTCACCTGTCCGATGAGCGTTGTCGGGGCCATCTGTCCTCCCGTCATACCGTATATCGCGTTGTTGATGAATATCACGGTCATGTTCTCGCCGCGCGCCGCAGCGTGGATCGTTTCCGCTGTTCCTATTGCCGCAAGGTCTCCGTCGCCTTGGTATGTGAACACCATGTTCTCGGGATTTGCGCGTTTTATTCCGGTTGCGACCGCCTGCGCTCTGCCGTGAGGCGACTGCACCATGTCGCAGCTGAAGTAATTGTATGCGAACACCGCACAGCCGACCGGGGCTACGCCCACCGTCCTTCCTTCGATCCCGAGCTCATCGATAACCTCTGCGATAAGCCTGTGGACTATACCGTGACTGCATCCCGGGCAGTAGTGGAACGGCATATCCGTAAGTGCCTTGGGTTTTTCGAACTTCATATCAAGCACCTCTGTTTATCTTTTTAATCTCTTCAAGAACCTCAGAGGGCGTGGGCACCACTCCTCCGGTGTGTCCGAAGAACTTCACATCTTTCTTTCCGTTGACCGCGAGGCGTACGTCATCCACCATCTGGCCCATTGACATCTCAACGCACAGGAACGCCTTTACATCATTGATCTTTGACAATATCGGTTTGTCCGGGAACGGCCACACAGATATCGGTCTTATCATTCCTGCCTTTATACCTTCCTTCCTGGCCGCATCCACTGCGCTGCGCACTATACGCGCCGACGCTCCGTACGATACGACGATGATGTCCGCATCCTTTGTGCAGTACTCTTCGTAACGCTGCTCATTTTCCTTTATGTGCTCGTATCTCTCGTATCTCGCTTTGACCACTGCGTCAAGGTCGTACGGGTCTATGAACAGCGAGGTGATTATGTTGTGCTCCCTCTTGTCTCCGTGTCCGCATGTGGCCCACGGTTTCTCCGGAGCTTTCTTCACTTTGCTCTCATCGAATACAACGGGTTCCATCATCTGTCCGAGCAGACCGTCGGACAATATCATGGCGGGCATCCTGTACTTGTCGCTGAGGTAGAACGCATCAACAACAAGGTCGACCATCTCCTGCACCGTGGACGGTGCGAACACGAGCATCTTGTAATCACCGTGTCCGGATGACCTCGTGGCCTGCCAGTAGTCGGCCTGCGACGGCTGTATGCCTCCCAGGCCGGGACCGGCGCGCTGAATGTTCACCAGAACTGCGGGAAGATCCGAACCCGCAAGGTATGACAGACTTTCGGCCTTCAGGCTTATCCCGGGGGAACTGGATGACGTCATCGTCCTTACTCCCGCCGCCGATGCTCCGAGGACCATGTTTATCGCTCCTATCTCGGATTCCGCCTGAAGGTATATCCCGCCTATCTTTGGCATACGGTTGGACATGTGCGCCGCGATCTCCGTCTGCGGCGTTATCGGATATCCGAAGAAATGCCTGCAGCCCGCCAATATCGCAGCCTCGGCCGCAGCTTCGTTGCCTTTCATCAAAACCTTCTCGGGCATGCTCAGCCCTCCAGTGTTATGACAACATCGGGGCACATGATGGCGCAGAACGCGCATTCCGTGCATTTGTCCATATCGGTGATGTGCACCGGATGATACCCCATGCTGTTTATCTTTGCCTTGTTCAGTTCCACTATCTTCTTAGGGCATGAGATGACACACATCTCGCACCCTTTGCATCGGCTCTCGTTGATCTTAACTTTCAACATGTTCGTTCCCCATTTCCCAGATAGACCGGACGTAAACATCCGCCGGATAAAAATATTCGTCCTCGGGCAAGCCTCCGCCAACGTATGACCGGGGCACCGTGGTAAAAAGCAAAGGTATCCGCGCAAGATGCGCGACCTCCTTCGCATATTCCAATGAATCCGTTATTACCGAAACTGCGGTCAATTCCTTAAGATGGGAATTGTTCACAACCGCCGTTGCTTTCAGTCCGCATGCGTTCTCTATGTCTCTCAGCATATTCACGGAGTCCTCGGGGCTAGCGGTCATAGGACGGTACATGTTTGTCACGTACAGCATCTCATACTCCCTTTCCGCGATCCTCGATGAGAATCTTCCGAGCACCGTGGCACCGGCGTTGTCGCCGCCGACGTCCAATATGACATCATCGTCCGTATCGAACACCGAATGGACGGATGCGGGCAGCGCCGTGACCTCCATGTTCGTGTTAGCGAAAACGGGAGATATCACGTTCACACCGTTCTTCCTGAGAACGTCCGCATATATCGATGACGTGAAATACGGATTTATTATGTCCAGATCGACAAGCGTCACATCCTTTCCGTTCTTCACCGCATCGATCGCGTGATTAATGGCAAAATTCGTCTTTCCCGCGCCGTAATGACCGCATATGATGGTGAATCTTCCGGATCCGTTCACGTGACGGCGTATACGTGCGCATGTATAACTGTTGGCATCATACATAATTAATAAAGGAACGTTCGAACGAACGATGAATGTATGAACGTATACGGCAACGTAAACACTGATGTGCCTGAAAAGTACGGAATAAGCGAAAATCACGGCATTTTGATCTATCGCTGAACATCGATTCCGGTTTTTGACGGATCGATCGATGCCGGGCGTCTCGAAAACATAAAGTATACGTGGATGCGGATATACGTTGCGGAAGATCAATTTTGCAGCAGAAAACTTACGAATGTTTCGATAAAACACTTTACATGTTTAGCTAGTTTTTTATCTCAAATGGTTTTACCGTGTTTGATTGCAAATGGATGCTAAAATAAGCGAGATAGCAGAGCGCATACGTGCGCTGCGTGACGCTACCGGATACACAACGGGCGACATGGCCGCGGCCGCCGGTGTCACGGAAAAGGAATACAGCGACCTTGAGAACGGAAAGAAGGATCTCACATTTATGTTCCTTTACAAATGCGCCGATAAATTCGGCGTTGACATAGTCGAACTGCTTACCGGCGAAAATCCCCATCTTTCCGGTTACACGGTCGTGAAGAAGGGCAGAGGTCTTCCGATGAAAAGACGCGAAGGGTTTGAGTACGGGCATCTGGCGTCCAATTTCAAGAACAAGACGGCGGAGCCGTTCATTGTTACCGCACCGTTCCGCTCCGATGAATTAACGTCTGTGCCCATGTCATCCCATGACGGGCAGGAATTCAATTACGTTCTGAAAGGAAAGATGAGATTTGCTTACGAGGATCACACGGAGGACCTTGAGGAAGGAGACTCGGTTTATTATGATTCTTCAAGGAAACACGGTATGACCGCACTGAGCAAAGAAGGCTGCACCTTCCTTGCCGTCGTACTGAGGAGGGACCGCCGATGAGGAACATTCATTTACGCTATGTCAGCGAGAAATACGATAAGAACGGTATATTGACAGATTTCAAGATGACCTGTCCGGAGGATTTCAATTTCGCATACGATGTTGTTGACGACATCGCGATCAACGATCCGAACAGAAGGGCGCTTGTCTGGTGCGACGCTCACGGCAACGAAAAGACGATGACGTTCGGCGACATGAAAAGGTATTCTGATAAGACTTCGAATTACTTCCTTTCAAAAGGGATCGGCAAAGGAGACTCCGTTCTGCTCATACTGAAGAACAATCCTCATTTCTGGTATGTGCTCGTTGCGCTGCATAAGATCGGTGCGATCGGCATACCGGCAACGTTCATGCTGAAGAAGCATGACATCGAATACCGCATCAACGCCGCATCGATAAAGGCGGTCGTTTCCATATCGACCGACGGGATCATAGAGGAAGTGGATTCCGCCGAGAACATTCCGACGCTTGAGTGCAAGATGATAGTCGGAGGTACGCGTGACGGATGGGACGACCTTGACAAAGGTGTGGAAAAGGCATCAGATAAACTTGCACGGGCGGAAACGAAGATCACCGACCCGCTGCTCATTTATTTTTCATCGGGTACCACCGGATATCCGAAGATGGTCATGCATGACCATTCATACACGATCGGCCACATACTGACGGCGAAACACTGGCATCAGGTTGATCCCGACGGTCTGCACTTCACGGTCGCCGATACGGGATGGGCGAAGGCCGCGTGGGGTAAGCTTTACGGACAGTGGTTCATGGAAGCCGGCGTCTTTGTGTATGATTTTGATAAATTCATACCGGACGACGTTTTGCGTATCGTATCAAAATACAAAGTGACGACGCTTTGCTGTCCGCCCACGATGTTCAGGATGTTCCTTAACGACGGCAACGTGAAAAGCCATGAACTTTCATGTCTCAAGAACACCACAATAGCCGGCGAGGCCCTCAATCCCGATGTGTTCGCCAAATGGTATGACGCCACAGGCCTGAAACTTATGGAAGGTTTCGGACAGACGGAGACAACCGTGACAGTGTGCAATATCCGCGGCATGGAACCTCGTCCCGGATCCATGGGAAAGCCGTCGCCGCAATATGTTGTCGACATAATAGATCATGACGGTAAAAGCTGCCCGGCCGGCGTTACCGGCGAGATCGTTGTAAGAACGGATCCTCCGGTCGCGGGAATGATGATCGGTTATTATCGAGACCCGGAAAAAACCGCGGCAACGGTATACGACGGATGGCATCATACGGGCGACATGGCGTGGAGGGATGAGGACGGATATATTTGGTATGTGGGCAGAAACGACGACATAATAAAATCGTCCGGTTACAGGATAGGTCCGTTCGAGATAGAGAGCGTACTGGCCCATCATCCGGCCGTTAAAGAATGCGCGGTCACCGGCGTTCCGGACGATGTGCGCGGTCAGCTCGTGAAGGCAACCATCGTATTAAGGGAAGGACATGAACCGTCCGATGCTCTGAAGAAGGACATCCAGGAATTCGTAAAAAGGGAGACGGCTCCGTACAAGTACCCGAGGGTCGTTGAATTTGTCGGTATGCTGCCTAAGACTATCAGCGGAAAGATAAGAAGAGTGGAGATACGGGACCGCGACGGCTGATGTCAGTTGGTATGCTTTACCAGATTGAAGGATATCGTATAGACGTTGTCCTCGAGCTTCGCTTCCACGTCCAGTCCGGTTCGGTAGAACAGATTGAGCATCCCGACGTTCGTGGAAAGGACCTCGGCTGAGAATGACTTGATGTTCTTTGATCTGCCCACCCTTATCAGAAGGTTCAGCATATACGTCCCCAAACCTTTTCCCTGCCATTTATCCCTCACTGCGAACGACACTTCCGCATTCCCCGTTTTGACATCGTATTCGTAGCTGCACATCGCCACCATCTCCATGCTTTCCTTCAATGTATGGAAAATACCGAATCCCATTGTTGTGTCGTAATCTATGTTCGCTTGGCTCATGCGCTCGAACCTTGGCTGAATGATACGCGTGGACATGAATCTCTGCTGAATGGTCTTTTCTGAAAAAGAGTAGAAAAGATCTTTCATCATATCCTCGTCCGTCGGCTTCACGGGACGTATTAAAAGATCCTTGCCGTCGAACTTTTCGCGCAGTTCCCATTCGCGCGGATACGGTTTCCCGGTATACGGACGTCTGCTCTGGTCCTTCGGCAAATAGCCTAAAAGAACCGCTTCGTCGAGAAGCTTCGAACGGTGGTCCGGATGCGCGACCGATATCAGTTCAAGCGCACGGTTTGCCAGTGTTCTCCCTCTGAGATGAGCGATCCCGTATTCTGTGATTATGTAGTGCACATCCTCTCTTGACATTGACACGCCGGCACCCTGCGGGATGGCCGCAACGATCTTTGATGCGTTTCCTTCCGTTGAAGGTATGACTATTATCGATCTTCCTTTCGAATATGAGGCGCCCCTTGCGAACTCCGCCTGCGAACCCGGGTTGATCACATCTTTCAATCCGGTCCTGTCGGAAAGGACCTGTCCCGTAAGGTCAACTGACGATGCGGTGTTTATCGCGATCATGCTGCTGTTCTTCCCTATGACAATGGGATTGTTCGTATAATCGGACGGATGGAACTCTATCGTCGGATTGTTGTCCACGAATTCCATGAGCCTCTGCGATCCGATGACGAACGACGTGACGATCTTGTTCGGATGTATTGATTTCCTTTCTCCGGTTATGACGCCGGCTTCCACAAGATCGATGACGCCGTCGGAGAACATTTCCGTGTGAATGCCCAGGTGTTTCTTGCCGTGCATGTGTTTAAGAATTGCATTGGGCACCTTACCGATGCCTATCTGCAGTGTGGCGCCGTCGGGTATAAGTATCGATATGTTCCGCCCTATGGCATCGAGTATCTCATCATCAACATCCTCGGGGTCCATGTCATGTTCCACCGGATAATCCACCTCGATGATATGATCTATTTCAGATATGTGCACGAATGAATCGCCAAGCGTCCTCGGCATCTGACGGTTCACTTCCGCGATCACCGTCTTTGCCGCTTTCACTGCGGATTTGGATATGTCAACGGAAGTTCCCAGTGAGCAGTAACCGTGCATATCCGGCGCGGACACCTGTATTATCGCTATGTCCACCGGTATCCTTCCCGATTCCAGCATATACGGAAGCTCGGACGTGTGCACAGGCGTGTAATCCATTCTTCCTTTCGAAACGCCTTCTTCCACTTCCCGGTCCATGAAGAATGAGTTCACGCGGAAGTTCTTCTGCACATTCTCATCGGAGAAGGGACTGGGGAAAAAATTGAATGACGTGAGTATCTTGTTATCGTAGGACGTCTCCTTTTTCAAAAGATTCTCGAGAATGTATATCGGCCTGGCGCAGCCTCCGCTGATGAATATCGTCCTTCCGGGTTTGATAAAGGTCAGCGCCTTCTTGGGCGTTGACACTTTTTTCTCGTAATCATCCCTCCAATACATCTCGTGAAGGATATGGATTGACAGTATAAATACTGCTTTTATTGACCATGAATCACGATAATCGCAATATTTCAAACCGCATAACCGGTATGCGAAGCGATGACGCCGCCGCGTCTATGCGGCAACGGATGTTCAGTGTGAGATCATCCTTTCGTTTTGGAAAGTATCCAGAGCATCTCTTTCGCAAGTTCCCTGACCGCCGATGTTCCCGTCCTGTCATTGAGAACCTCCGACGGTTTCTCTCCCGTCAGAACGGTAAGCGGCGAAGATCCGCAGACGATCATCTTGTTACGGAGCATGAAATTCACCATTTCGGTGTATGCGGATAAACCGCCGTCGCGGCCTTGTATCGCTATCGCGGCGCCAACTTTGCGTGCAAGCGCATTCCCGAGAGCGCATGTTGCCGCCGACAACCCTATGCGTTCAAGCAGTATCCTCATCTGGCCGGGTATGCTGCCGTAGTATGACGGTGCAGCCAATATTATGCCGTCCGCTTCGATGAGTTTCGTAAGATACATGTTCATGTCGTCGTCTTCGTTTATGCACCTGCCGTCACCTCTTATCTTGCAGGAACCGCAGTCGTTGCACGGCGTCATGATGCTTCCGTATATCTGAACGTGTTCGGTTTCAAACCCTTCCTTCTCCAACTCATCCAGAATAAGCGTTACCGCGGCGGATGTGTTGCCGATGAGCCTCGGACTTCCGTTCAGCGCAACGATCCTCATAATGTCTGTGTAATGAACAACGAATATTAATATGACGGTGAATATGCACTTCTGTTAACGGGGTTGAACAGTATTATTAATATACAATGTATAATTGTTGAATGAGGAGAAAATGAAATGGTGCTGAAGATCGAGGATCTGCACGTTGAGATAGCCGGAAAGGAGATACTCAGAGGTATCGACCTTGAGATCGGAACGGGACAGACCACAGTATTGTTCGGTCCTAACGGTTCCGGAAAATCAACGCTCCTGGCGGCGGTGATGGGGCTTGGTCACTGCAAAGTGACGAAAGGCCGTATAACATTCTTTGACATAGACATCACCAACATGCCGATCGATGAAAGAGCCAGGCTTGGTATAGGAATGATGATGCAGAGGCCGCCGAACATCGTCGGCGTCAAATTGAAGGATCTTGTTACCATTATATCAGGTGACAGTAAAACTGCCATGGATATGTCGAACGAGTTCAAAATGGACAAATTTTTAGAGAGGGATGTGAACGTCGGTTTTTCCGGAGGGGAGATAAAACGTTCGGAACTTCTTCAGCTTGCGTCGCAATGCCCGCAGTTCATACTTCTCGATGAACCCGAATCCGGCGTGGATCTGGAAAATATAGATCTGGTCGGGAATAAAGTGCGCGGACTCCTTTACGGTAATGCGTGCAATAAACGTGAGGACGGGGTTTCCGCGCTTGTGATCACGCACACCGGACAGATACTGGATTACATAGGTGCGGACCGTGCCTACGTGCTCAAGGACGGGATGATCGCCTGCTCGGGAAGACCGACCGACCTTCTGAAGGACATAAGAATGAAAGGATACGGGGAGTGCGTGAAATGCAGAATGATAAAAATGTAAAGAATGCGCTTGATAAGAAGGCTGCTTACGGCCCCGATGTTGACATAAATGCATTCAAGACCGGTACATACACTCCCGATAAGATAGACAACATCGAAGAGACGGACACGGACATGAAAGACCGTATGGTGAATGTTGGCGTAACTCCGTGCAAAAGCGGCCGTTCGGGTACGATGCTGTTCGTTGACAACGGACCGTCGCATATATCATCGTGTAACGACGACATTGAACTCATGTCCCTGAGGGATGCGGCCAAACGATACGATCTTTCGGAATATCTGTGGAAGGCCGTATCTCCGGATAAGGACAAATACACCGCCAAAAGCTATCTTGAAGAGGCTGACGGATATTTCATACGCGTTAGAGCCGGTAAACATGTGAAAACGCCGATACAGACGTGCATGCTCATTAACCGCAACAAACAGATGCAGAACGTTCACAATATCATAATCGTTGAAGAGAACGCGTCGCTTGAGGTCATCACCGGATGCACAACAAGTAAACACGCAACAGAATCGCTTCACGTCGGGGTTTCCGAAACTTTCATAAAAGACGGCGGAAGTCTGTCGTTCACGATGATACACAACTGGGGCGACAAAATGCATGTGCGCCCGAGAAGCGGTATAATCATGGAAAGGAATTCACGTTTCGTGAACAATTACGTTCTGCTGAATCCCGTAGGGTCCATGCAGAGTTATCCTGTTACATATCTTAACGGAGAAGGCGCATCGGCGAAGTTCAACAGCATATGTCTGGCACACGAAGGTTCCGACATAGACGTTGGATCAATGGTCATTCTGAACGCACCTGGAACAAGCGCCGAGATAATATCGCGGAGCATAACATTGGGCGGGCGCATGATGGCGCGCGGGAAACTTGTAGGCAACGCCGCCGGTGCGAAGGCCCATCTTGAATGCAGAAGTCTTGTTCTGAACGATAACGGCCTCACATCGGCCGTTCCGGAGCTGGAATCAAACGTTGCGGACGTCGAGATGACGCATGAGGCCGCCGTGGGAAAGATAGCCAGGGATCAGGTGGAATATCTCATGATGCGCGGCCTTACGGAAGACGAGGCGGTCGGAATGATAGTAAGAGGATTCCTTGAAGGAGGCATAAGCGGTTTGCCCGATCATCTGAAAAGGGAGATAGACGCAGCCGTCGAAAAGGCGAACCTCGGATCGTGATGTATTCAATGTTCGCTCATGTAAAACGTTCCGATAGTTTTATTCCGTATCATTCATTGAACCGTACGAGAATATGGCGAAGGGCAGGCCGATGATAAGCGAGAGAGATCTCGAACTGAATGAATCTCTAAAGAACATCAAGCATGTTATAATAGTGATAAGCGGCAAAGGAGGCGTGGGAAAAAGTACGGTCTCGTCCAACCTAGCCATGTCACTGGCGATGAAAGGCCACAGGACCGGAATAATGGACATCGACATACACGGGCCGAACATACCTAAGATGTTCGCCGTTGAAGAAGATCAGGTATTCATAGAAAACGGAAAATTGGTGCCGGTCTCGGCCGCGCATGGTCTGAAGATCATGTCAATGGCGTTCCTCCTCCCGGAAAAGGATGCTCCGGTCGCATGGAGGGGTCCTGTGAAAACAGGGCTCATAAGACAGTTCTTAAAAGACGTCGCCTGGGGAGAATTGGATTATCTGGTGATCGATATGCCTCCCGGAACAGGCGATGAGGCCATCTCCGTGGTCCAGCTGATACCGAAGGCAGACGGTATGGTCGTCGTCACAACACCGCAGGACGTTGCATTGCTTGACAGCAGAAAGTCCGTGGTGTTCGGAGCACAGACGAAGATACCGATCATCGGAATGATCGAGAACATGAGCGGATTCATATGCCCGCATTGTAAAGAATGTTCCGACATCTTCAAAGCGGGCGGCGGCGAAAGGACCGCGACTGACATGGGAATACCGTTCCTGGGCCGAATACCGATAGAACCGGGCATCGTTGTAAGCGGTGACACCGGAGTACCGGTTGTCATATCATCACCGGATTCCGGATCGGCGGTTGCTTTCACGGATATAACAGAAAGGATAATCGAAGCAGTAAGGTGAGCATTTGAAGATATGCGTCTTAGCGGAAGGAGATTCGCTTTCATCCTACGTGGCGGATGATTTCGGACACGCACCGTATTTTTTGATCGTTAACGCGGATACAATGGAATATGAGGCTGTGAAGAATGAGTTCGTGAACACCGAAGGCGCCGGTATGAAGGTCGCCGACGCCGTGATCGGTTTTAATGCGGATCTTGTGATAACCGGCGGCATCGGACCTCACGGATACAATAAACTGACGGCCGCCCGCATCACCGTATCCTTTGACGAAGAAGGTACGGCAGAAGAATGCATAAAGAATGTGAAAAGACGATTGGAACACATGAAGAAGTTCGAATAGAACATCTGTTCCCGAAATCCTTTTTGATGATAATGTATCATATTTGAAATGCGGTTTTGAAATGCGTTGACCTATAAGAAGGGATAAAAATTTAGGAAGAAGAGGAGGAACCTCCTCTCCTTCCGTTTTTAAAGGTTTTTCCGCACGCCGATCACGACTTCTTGCGGAGGAGGAGGAATGCTCCTATCGCCGCAATGATCACGACCGCCACTACTACCAGGATCCACCACGGGAACGGGTCGTCGTCGTCTTCTTCAGCCATTCCCAACCATTCAAGATCGGTGTCCATGCACACAACATAGATGTTGGCATTTGTCATGGAGCTCGTTATCACGAACGAACCCGTGAATGCATGGGGTCCCGAGAGGGGCTGGGGAAGGCGATCCGTTTCCGTGAACAGGTCAAGATCATCGATGTCAGGAGACACCACCGCGTATATCAGAATGGTCGCACCGTTCGGTACTTCCGTTATGGCGAATGTACCGTTCGTGACGAACGCGGACCTTTCAGAGCCGCCGTTTATTCTGTATGTTACTTCGGCTTGTCTAAGGAGTTCCACCTGTGTCACAGCGTCTATTGATCCCTGGATCAGGAAGACCTGTCCGGATATTGTGTGCGTCGTGACCTGAGATACCGGAGTCCAGTGTGCCGTGAGCGTCACATTACCGTCGCCCTTTACCGTGAACGGGAAGGTGACCGTGTTGCCGCTCGCGTCACGCCACGAGACCGTGTATCCGTACCTGACTACGTCCGGTGCAGCGATCGGAGTGATCACATCGGTGTCGATCACGTCAACGACATTTCCGTCGTTCACGAATGTTACCTCGAACACCAGGAGAGCCCACCATGCTTCGAATATCACATCCTCCGTCAGAGTGTGCGGGAACACAGCCGTGTCTCCGTTGTCGAACTTCCACAAGAGGACGTAACCCAGTTTGGTCAGTTCCAGTTCATCTACGGGCATTAGGATGTTACCGGTAAACACGGTCACATCCTGACCGTTGATGAAGGTCGCCGTGAACGGGGTGAGTGTCCAGTGCGCTACCAGCGTGATCGACATCACGGTGTCGTTCGCTGCCAGACTGCCGTATGTGTCGGTCGCCGTTACGACCGTGGTTCCCAATCTCCACTCGATCGTCCAGCCGGCACGGACCGGGTTCTCAGCGGGCAACACCGTGTCATTCCAGAACACTGTTGCGCTCGTTGCCTGTCCTGCGGGCCACACTGCATCCGCATGTCCGCTGTCCCAGTACACTGTGTACGCAATCGCATCCCATCCGGCATTGAGTATTTTGTCCTCAGTTATCGGAGTGGTGAATACGAACGGCACAGTACCGAGGAACCAGCCTGTGAATGCGTATCCGGTCTTGACCGGAGCCGTCGGAACCGTTGCGAGGTCGCCGTGCTCTACGGATTGTGTTGCGTGCAATACGGAGTCAGAGTAGAATCTGACCTCATACACGTTGATCTCCCACTGTGCGGTCAGAGTGATCGACACCACTGCATCGTTCGCCGCCAGCTGGCCGAATGTCTGTACTGCGGTCACTGGTATGTTGACTGCGGTTACACCATCGAACGTCAGGTTCCATCCGGTGAGCGTCCAGCCTGTGCGGGTCGGGTTCTCAGCAGGCAATACCGTGTCAGCCCACGTCACCGTCTCGCTTGAAGACTGTCCTGCGGGCCAGACCGCGTCTGCGTGCCCGGCGTTCCAGTTCACGGTGTATATGTTCGCGACCCACTGTGCGGTCAGAGTGATCAACGTTACACCATCGTTCGCTGCCAGGTCGCCGAATGTCTGTCCTGCGGTCACCGGTATGTTGACTGCGGTTACACCATCGAACGTCACGTTCCATCCGGTGAGCGTCCAGCCTGTGCGGGTCGGGTTCTGAGTCGGTAACACTGTGTCGACCCATGTCACCGTGTCGCTTGAAGACTGTCCCGTGGGCCAGACCGCGTCTGCGTGTCCGGTGTTCCAGTTCACGGTGTATGTGACCTCAGCCCACTGTGCGGTCAGCTCGATCAGCGGTACGCCGTCGTTCGCCGCCAGCTGTCCGAATGTCTGTCCTGAGGTCATCGGTATGTTGACCACTGCTACACCGTTGAACGTCACGTTCCATCCGGTGAGCGTCCAGCCTGTGCGGGTCGGGTTCTCAGCGGGCAATACCGTGTCAGCCCACGTCACCGTTGCGTTCGCTGCCTGTCCCGTGGGCCAGACCGCGTCTGCGTGTCCGGTGTTCCAGTTCACGGTGTATGTGTTCGCGACCCACTGTGCGGTCAGAATGATCGAATCCACAGTATCGTTCGCCGCCAGTTCGCTGAATAAGGTGGTTGCCGTTACGGCCGGTCCGGAAACGGTCTGAACGCCGTCATGGACAAGTATCCATCCGGTGAGTGTCCAGCCTGTGCGGACCGGGTCCTGAGCAGGCAGAACCGCGTCATTCCACAGTACCAAGGCGGACGCAGCCTGTCCTGCAGGCCATGACGCGCCGGGTATGTTCCATTGGACGGTATACAATTTCGCCCAGTCAGCATAGAGCGTCTTGTCGGCGAGGATCGGAGTGCTGAAGTCAAACGCTGCACCCTGATACGTCCACGCAACGAACTGGTATCCTGTCTTGACAGGGAGAGTTGTCGGAGCGTTTACAGTAGAACCGTGCGGTACTCTCTGTGTATCATGCAGTACACCGTCAGAGTAGAAGCTGACTATGCGCTCTGCCACCCATACGGCCTCCAGCGTTATGCCGGCCACGCCGTCGTTCGCCGCCAGTTCGCTGAATAAGGTGGTTGCCGTTACGGCCGGTCCGGAAACGGTCTGAACGCCGTCATGGACAAGTATCCATCCTGAGAGTAAGTGTCCTGTGTAGGTCGGTGCCACACCGGGCAACAGGTTTGCGTCATTCCACACCACGTTTTCTTTGATCGGGTTGAAACCGGCCGTCCATGCCGCTCCGGTCGCTCCGAGTTCCCAGTTCACGGTGTATGTGTTCGCGACCCACTGTGCGGTCAGAGTGATCGACGGCACAGCATCGCTCGCCGCCAGTCCGCTGAATACGGCGGTTGCCGTTACGGCCGGTCCGGTAACGGTCTGAGCGCCGTCATTGGTGAGTAGCCATGTGAGCGTCCAGCCTGTGCGGACCGGGTCCTGAGCGGGCAGCACCGTGTCATTCCACGCCACTGTTGCGTTCGGTGCCTGTCCTGTGGGCCAGACCGCGTCTGCGTGTCCGGTCTCCCAGTGCACGGTGTATATGTTCGCAGCCCATGTCGCAACGAGTGTCATGTCACCGGTTATCGGGGTCGTGAAGCTAAAGGGAGCACCGAGGTAGGTCCATCCCATGAACGTGCTGCCTAACAGCACCGGGACCGGCGGCTCTGTCGCCGTCTGTCCGCTGGTGATCGTCTGTGAAGCTACAGGAGATCCTCCTGCGGAGTCAAATGTCACCGTATACTGCGGCAACCAGATAGCGGTCAGTGAGATCGACGTTACGCTGTCATCCTGTGCCAAAGTGCCGAAGGTAGTAGTTGCCGCTACCGTTACGGCCGGGACTGCCTGATTGTCAATGTAAGAAAGCTCCCATGCGACGAGTGCATATCCTGCACGTGTCGGGTTCTGGTCGGGCAGAACCGTCTCATTCCACGTCACCGTTGCGCTCGTTGCCTGTCCTGTGGGCCAAGCCGCGTCTGCGTGTCCGTTGTCCCAGTACACTGTGTACTCATGTGCTTTCCACATGGCCTGCATATGAACTAATATGCTTTCTCCTGCCAGAAGATCACTGAAAACATCTGTCGGAAGTACTTCCGCGCCGAGTATTGTACCTTCATCGGTAAACCACGCGAGCTGCCATCCGACGAGTTCATATCCTGGTAGAACAGGATCAACAGCAGGGAACAGATCCGCGCCCGTAGCATTTAAAGGTACACCTTCAAAAGCCTCCATTGCGGATCCGGGCCATGATCCGGGGTGAGCGAGCCATATTATGCTATGTTCACCACTGTTTTGTAGCTGTTGAGTTAGGCTCTGCATAAGAGAATAGATACTGTCACTGTTTTCAAAATCAGATTCCGTCTCATATTCTGCTCTGTCCGCGAATGATACGACAAACGCTGCTGAAACCAGCATCGCCGCGAATATCATTGTTGAACATACTTTTAGTTTCCATGCTTTACTTTGCATCTTAAACACCTGTATTAATTCAAACTCCTTTCACGGGATACAAAATAACGTAAATAAAGGTAGAAGTGAATTTTTGAAACCAGCATTGTAAAAATATATTTAAATAAAATAGTATATTCAATATATTTAAGATATTAGGTTCAATAAAGAGCGACGAAGATCAACGGACATTATTCGCGGCCGACGGTCCGTAACAACAGAAGATTACACAGATTTATGGTTGAAGATATATAAATATATGCCGTAAATGCGCTGAAAAAAACCCGGCGGCAGATCAAATCCCAAATAACTGTCTGTTTTACAATATCCAGACTGTATTCTGCGTTCGGTCTCGAATTGTCTCCGACTCCATATTTTATCGGATTTTATATTGCATCCGGCTTCATATTTGCCCGGTCATATCTTACATCCAGCCTCATCCCGTATGTGAACTCATCTTCCGAACGGCCTCATTTTGCACTGAAACCCGTCTTGCGGCAAATTTCATTTTGTATTCAAACCTATTTTTTGGTAGGTCCAATCTTACATAGTGCTGAATACGGACGACGGACGCTCGGAGTCTGCGTCAGACCGCCCTCTTATTTCCCCAGATCATTTTATGCAGCTGCGGAAGAACTCTGACATTCATTTTTCTCTCGACGGCTTCTTCCGCAAGCGATCTTATGTCCGTGCCGCCGACCGGACTGAGGATGATATTGCATTCGGTTTCATGCGATGAGATGAATGATCCCGCATATTCCATGTCCGAGCGGTCGGCGATCACGAACTTCAGCTGATCCGTGCTTTTCATGTATCTGATGTTCGATTTCAGCATCTTACCGTCCATACCGGACGACGGGCATTTGATGTCCATGCTTATTATTAGGTCCTTACTCGCCGGAACTCCGGATATGTCAACGGAACCGTTCGTTTCCAGAACGATCTTCTTCCCTTCTTTGAGCAATGCATCCATAAGATCGTATACGTCGTCCTGAAGCAGCGGTTCGCCGCCGGTGATGCATATGTTCCTATCATCTTTCGTTCTTTCCGTGATCTCGCGGACGGAAAGCTCCTCGCCGCCTTTGTGAGAATATTTCGTGTCACACCACGAACACGAGAGATTGCATCCGGCCGTTCGTATGAAGAACGTCACGGAACCCATTGTTATCCCTTCTCCCTGAACGGAACGGAACATCTCGCATATTTTCATCGGTATTCGACCTCATCTTCGTATCCGGCGTCCTCAAATCCTTTTGATCTTATCAGACAAGAATCACAATGACCGCACGCTTTCTTTCCGCCGGAGTAGCAGGACCATGTGAGATGCAGCGGCGCGCCCAACGTCTTTCCGGATCTGATTATCTCCGCCTTCGATAAATTGAGGATAGGTGTCACTATTCTTATCGGATGTCCTTCAGCGCCGGCTTTTGTTCCTTTCGAGAGCATTTCTTCGAAAGCGGTGAAGAACTCTTTCCTGCAGTCCGGATAACCAGAGTAATCGACCGTGTTGGCGCCTATGTATATCATGTCCGCGTCGATCGATTCGCAGATGCCTGCGGCAATGCTCATCATTATGATGTTCCTTGCAGGAACATATGTGTCCGGAATGTCATTGCCTATGTTCTTCCTGTCCTTTTCGATGTTGTTCGAATCACCTATAAGAGAAGAGCGGAACGATGACATGTCCATATTCACTATTATATGTTTTAAATTGTAATACTCGGCCGCCGCCTTCGCCGAATCCAGTTCACGCGAGTGTCTTTGACCGTATTCGAAAGTCAGCGCAACCGTTTCATTTCCGTCGTTCAATGAATGAGCCAGCGTCACTGTTGAATCTAACCCTCCGGATAAAAGAACAACGGCTTTCGGCATCTTCGGACGCTCCGTATCACAGTGATTCCGAATACCAGGCGGTCTGTCCTCTCTCCTCGTCCAGACCTATCCACAGTTTTTTCACGTTCTTAGGGAAGACCACCGCTGACAATAATTTCTTCGCGATCAGTTTGCTCATCTCTTCCGCCGTCGTTATATCGATGTCCAATATCAGAACATCCTCTTTAGGAAAAACGTAGCGTTTGCCGCACGTCATTACTTCAACCTCTTTAGCTGACTCGGTCACGCTAACGTTTTCAGTGTTTCTCGGCAGCAGCGTCTTATGGTCCATCTCCTCCGCCGCGGCCTTCAGCGCTTTTTTTATGTCAACGAAATCCATTACCATTCCCGTTGCGCCGATCTCTCCTTCGAGGCGTGCGCGGACTATGTACGAATGACCGTGCAGCCTTGAGCATTTCTCATGACCCGGAATGAAATGGCAAGCCGAAAACCGTATGCCCGAATGTGCGCCGTCGATCTCTATGATCATTTGTTTCACCTTGTGAGTTTCATCGCAAGAGCTATCGAATCCCGATAATCTGTTTTTACCCTTGACGTGTCTACGAACACCTTATTCATATTTATCACAGGCGCACCCAATGCTTTTGCGTTGCCTAAAAAATGCAATGTCCTGAATATTATGTTCCCGGATATGCCGTCCGGTGCGATGATCAGGTCGGCATAATCCGCGGCCGATTCTATCAGTATACCGGCGTCGTAGGCGTCATATCCCTTCGATCTCAGTAATTCGGTAAGCTCGGCGGCGTCATCCATTGTCCTGTCAACAGTCTGATCCCTTCCTCTGTCATCTTCCCTTCCGCCGGACATTACCGCTATCCTTTCTCCCATTCCGATGCGTTTCATCAGTTCAATATTCTTTATTGCCAGCATGTATTTCTGATGTACGGTCCGGCCTTCATCGATACCCGCCGGCGCAACGAATATCATTTTCCTCCCGACCGGTTCAAGGAGAACCGTCCGCTGAATTTCCGATAATTCGAATGTCTCTTTCATAAGCGGCAAAAGTACGGATGACGGCATATCGCCGCGTACGGCCGCGTCTATGGCGCCGTTCTTCAGATCGCTGATCAAATCAACGGGATCGTCGTATATCGACACGTTCCCGAAGGCGGATGCGCTCTTCTCCACGTATCCGTGGTTCGAGCCCTTTCCTATTCCGACGGTGACGCCTTTTGGTATATCCTTCAAAAGGCTGTCGTAAGTGAACATGGAAGAACCGTATGCCGCTGTTGCTTTTAACTTTAGTTCAAATGATGTTACATCATCAGATAAGTTGCATCATAATTCGCTGCGTATAACATCGAATTCGTAATCATTCCAGTTGCGGAGGCCGATCGCGATCTCTGCTTCCTGAGGCGTAAGTATCGGTTTACCGTATCTTGCGGAATCATCCATGGCCAGTCTCGGGCATGCAGTGTTCACGTACGCATCTACCCTGTACGGAAGCAGAGAGTCGGGCGTTATCTCATTCATTATCACTTTGTAAGCTTTTTTACCGGCCGATGTGATCTTTTGCATAATGTCATTGGCAATAGCGTCCCTTCTCTGTCCTGTTTTCGAAGAAACTATAACAAGAAATGAATCGGCATCCTTTGCTTTCTCCGTTGCCGCGAATCTTTTTCTTAGTATGCGGTCGCGTACATCGTCCACCGATCGTAATTCACAGTTCAGCGGGTTGAAAACCTTGATCTCCTTTCCAACGCCGAAGGCCGCCGCCAGCGGATGGAAGTCACCTTCGCCTATGTAGAGGAAACAATCCGCTTCATTCATCACGGATTCCGCGGCGCTGCAGTTACAGCCGATCACCTGTCCATCGTATTTGATGCGCTTATCTCCTTTTCCGATGAGAACCTTTTTCCCGAGGCTTTCCAGAACATTCTTTATTATGTCGATGGCGTCTATGTACTGAACGGTTGCCAGTAATCCTATATTTTCAGGGAGCGAATGTGCGATCTTCCTTATTCCTTCCGTGATGTTTCCGCTGTCTCTGAGGTCTGCAAAGACTTCGATGAAAAGTACGTTCCCGTTCACCGGCATCTCCGGGATCGGTGAATGTCCGAAGTGTATAAGGCCGTCGGATATCTTTCCGTGATCAGCGTAAATATCGCAAGCGCCGTAGCAGGGATCTCCGATTATGGTGACGTTTGCGCCATTAGAAACAATGTGATCGGCGATCTCCGTTGCCCTTATCTTCAATCCTTCCGGAAGCTGGACCGCTACCGATGAAAGTTTCTTTTCGCGTATCCATTCCGTCACATGATCAAGGCGCAGATCGAACATGCTTACGCTATCAGTTCTTTGCCCTGTTCAATGTCTATGTAACACGGGGTCGGGTATTTCATGGACGCTTTCCATAACGCTTCTTTGGCAAGAGCGAAATGAGCCGGTCCGCATCTTATCGTCATTATCGGCTGACCGTGCTCCATCCTTGCCGCCGTGCCGACGTTCTTACCGAAAGCGCCTCTCATGCCCGATGATACACGGTCCGCACCCGCTCCGGTCGCCAGTTTGTTCTCTCTCAAAACTATGTGAGGATATGCTCTTACTCTCAGGTGATAGTTCGCAACGCCTGCTTTCTTGCTCATTATCTTGTTGGCGGCAACGCGGCCCGCTTCCAATGCCGTGTGCCGGACCTGTACGCGGTTCTCCACTTTGAGCGTGATAGTCATCGGGAATTCCAAAGATGAGCTTCCCATATCATATTGTGAGATCCTGTTGTTCGGAACACCACCCATATACTTTCTGCGGGTAAATGCCTGACCTTTGACCTGTCTGTACATCACTGCGGGCTTCCTTGCCATATATTATCACCGATGATAGTCTGATGAAAGCAGACAATCCTAAAGACATATATAAGGACTCTTGCTTCACCGCTCCCGAAAGACCCGCGGATCATTGAGACAACGGAGAAAATATCTCATTCTTCGTACATCATTATGCGAACATTGCATAACAGACTGAGGAGTTTAAAATATTACGTTCGCGTTATAGAATCGGAATAAAGTGATATGAAATGCTCAGCATAACCGTAAGATCGGAAGGAGAGGATGAACGGATTCCCGTGACCGTTGCGTCCGATGTAATGAGAAGCATTCAGTTGCTGCTGACACATATAGGCGAATCCTTCATATCCGAAGAATTCGGATCATACGGCCGGCCGTCCAGCGCTTTCGTGAAAAGGTTCACACTGTACATAGATCCCGACGGCGGCATATCTTTCGGCGCTGAGAAGGAAAGGAGCGAGCTTGTGAACAAGACCGCTTCTTTACTCACAGCGGTTCTGGAGAACACCGGCGCCGGAACATACTGGATGGAAGACGCGTTCAGTGATCCGGTCTACAGGTCCGTGATACTTTACGATCTTATGCAGCTTTCAAGATGTCTGTCCGCTGACGAAGGATACACACTGCAGTTCGAGCACAACGAAAAGAAAGGAACGTTCGCGCCTATTGACATGAACAAAGCACAGGCGTTCCTCGAGAGGAGCGGAACATCGCACGGGAACGTTGTCGGCATATTGAACAGTGTTCAAACGAAAAGGAACGTTCCGATGTACGGATTCCTCGTGGGCGAGGAAAGGGTCAAAATATCACTGAATTCAAAAGAGATTGAAGATCACGCCGCAAAATATGTGAACCGCGCCGTTCTGGTGAAAGGGACGCTCAGATACGCAGAAAACGGAAGGTTGTCGGAGATCTCGGACATCGTTTCACTGGAACCGTTTGACAAAAGACCGTTCACCCGCATCATATCCGCGGAACGTGACATACTTCTCTCAAAACCGCTGGAAGCAAACGTTTCTTACGATGCGGGGAACAGAACCTGGAAACTCAGTTATCCCGATCTCGGGATGACCTCGTCCGATCAGGATTGGGATGTTGCGGTTGCGGGATTCCATGATTATTTCGTATTCCTTTGGGAAAACTATTCAACGAAAGAGAATAACGAACTGTCGGAAGAGGAGATCGAAGTGAAGGAACTTCTGTCCTCAATGGTGAACAAAACGGAATGATTTACATACAAGTACGCAATGAACGGCGATGACCATGTCCCGCAGAATGCAGCGCGCCGAGATCTCGGGAATAGCAGAAATCCGGATCAATAAACTGATGGCGATGTCCAAAGAACGGGCATCCTCCGGTGATCTTGCACTTGCAAGGAGATATGTTGATCTGGCAAGACGCATAAGTATGAGAACGAAGACGAAAATACCTAAAGAGCACATATACTGCAAAATGTGCTTGACGCCGATGGTTCCGGGCACATCACGTATAAGGCTGAGAAACCATAAGGTGACAATGAGATGTCTGGAATGCGGCGGTCTGAAAAGGATCCCGTATCTGAGGGAGCAGAGAGAATGACAGAAAAGGAAGCTAAAAAGGAGATAATGCGCAGAGCCGCCGACATGGCGGCAACGCTGCATGTCGGAAAGGACGGATTGAAAGAAAGCATCTTTGAAGAGCTTAAGGCGCAGATCAAGTCGAACAGGATAGTCAAAGTTAAAGTTCTTCCGAGTTCCGAATCCGAGACTGCGGATATTGCCGACGCTCTGTCGGAGGCCACGGATTCCGTGATCGTCGATGTGCGCGGAAATGTTCTTATCCTTACCGACAAAAGAACATGGACCTCCCTTTCACAGAAGAAATTCTGAGCTGATCGTATGATAGACGTCAACATCATAAGACAGGATCCGGAAAAGATCAGGGATATGCTGAAGAACAGGAATTATCCTTACGACGCATTGAACGGATTCCTTGAGGCCGATGAGGAATGGAGACTGCTCACAGATAAAGGGAACGCATTGAGAAAGGAAAGAAATGATGTTTCCAAGCTTATCCCTGAACTGAAAGGAGATAAGAAAACAAAGAAGATAGATGAGATGCGCCTTGTGTCCGATAAGATAAGGGAAATTGATTCAAGGCTCGCCGAACTTGACGGCATCAGGGAAGAGTTTGTCCTTAATATTCCTAACATTCCCCATCATACGGTTCCCTTGGGAAAGGATTCGAATGATAACGTGATCGTCGGACAGCACGGAGTTTTACGAAAATTCGACTTCGAACCGAAAGAGCATTACGAGATCGCGGAATCATTGGACATCATTGATTTCGAACGCGGTGTCAAGGTCGCCGGCAGCGGCTTCTACGTTCTGAAGGGAGATGGTGCGAAGCTGGAACGAGCACTGATAAATTATATGCTGGATATGCACGACGATCAGGGTTACAAAGAGGTGTTCACGCCTGTCATCGTCAACAGGGACGCGGTCATAGGTACGGGACAATATCCGAACATGAAGGATGATATGTACTGGATAGAACGTGATGATCTGTGGCTCAACCCGACTGCCGAGGTGCCCGTTACAAACATGCACAGGAACGAGATATTCGACAGGAACGAATTGCCGATATCTTATACCGCTTATTTACCTTCATTCAGACGTGAGGCGGGAAAGCATTCGGACACCAAAGGGATAATCAGAGTTCATGAATTCAACAAGGTGGAGATGGTCAAGTTCGTTCATCCGGACGGTTCGTTCGATGTTCTTGAGGAACTCAGAGAAAATGCGGAAGAGGTCATCAGAGGACTGGGCCTTCCTTACCGCGTAATTCTGTTATGCACCGGAGACATGGGATTCGCGGCGGCCAAATGCTATGACCTCGAACTTTATGCACCCGGAAAGAAAGGATGGCTTGAAGCTTCCTCTTGCTCATGCGTCTCTGATTTCCAAGCACGAAGAGCAGGAATAAAATTCCGTCCGGAACCTCACCTGAAGAGTGAGTTCGTCCATACTCTGAACGGATCGGGTCTTGCATTACCGAGGACCATGGCCGCCATACTGGAGAACTGTCAGAACAAGGACGGTACGGTAACCATACCGGAAGCATTGAGACCTTATATGCGCGGCCGAGAGATAATCGGCCGATGAATATACAGAAGTGTTCACTTCATTGTGATAACCGTTAATGTAAAATTAAAATTTAGGAAGAAGAGGAAGGTTTTCCTCTTCTTCCCGTTTTAAAGGTTTTTCGGCTTGCTTATGCTCTCATGCGGTGGAATATGAATACTCCCACTGCCAGAGCCGCCACTACTGCCGCCACCAGGACCAATATCAGCAATCCTGAGCCGTCGTCAGAGTCCAGTCCGTGCCAGTATATCGCAGTCTCCGTGCACAGCACATACACATTAGCATCCGTCATCGGGCCGTTGACCAAGAACTCTCCCGCGAAGTGGGGAAGGCGGTTCAGGTCGTCGAACAGTTCGAAGTTTCCGTCGCCGAAGACACCGAGTATCTTGACAGTGGAACCGATCGGTACTCCCTCGATGATGAATTCACCGTTCTCGTTCACGTATACGTTGCTGTTCCTTACATCTACGATCGTGTACCAGATGTACTCGATGTTCATGAGGACCTCCGTCTGCGTCACACCGTCTATCGATCCGAGGACCTGGAAGACCTGTCCGGTTATCGTGAACGTTATGACCGCATACTGCGCCGTTACCGTCAGATCGGATGTGATGTTGTCGAATCTTACATCCCAACCGGCGGGGTTGAATCCTTCTCTGGGCGGTTTTTCGGGTGCAGTTGCCGCTGAACCGTGGTTCACGGTCTGTACGCTCAGAACCTCATCATTCCAGTCAACGAATGTCACCGTGTATGTCTTTATGGACCAGCCTGCGGTAATTGTCACGTTGCTGACGATCGGTGTGTCGAATTCAAACACATTGCCGGCAAGGAACCAACCGGTGAAGTTGTATCCTTCTTTGGTCGGGTCTTCCGCAGGCCTTGCAACCGTGTTTCCATGGTCTACAAGCGCATCCGGTACATCAGAACCGCCGAGAGAGTTGAACGTCACCGTGTATGTTATGATCTGCCATTCTGCAATCAGTGTTTTGTCCTCGAATATCAGAGTGCTGAAGACGAACGCAGTATCGTTACCGTGAAGGAACCAGCCGAGGAACGTGTGTCCTACCTTTTCCGGTTTCTCAGGTTCGACCGCTGCTGAGCCGTGGTCCACGGTCTGCGTCACTGTGTCATCGCGGTCAACGAATGTTACCGTGTATCTTATGATTTCCCAGTGTGCAATCAATGTTTTTTCGCTGACTATCGGAGTGTCGAAGTCAAACATGGAATTGTTGTGGAACCAGCCGACAAGGGTGTATCCTTCTTTGGATGCCTTGGGCTCATTAACCATGTCTCCGTGCTTTACGAGTTCATATTGCACCGCTGCAACGCCGCCGTTGGAATCGAACGTTACCGTGTATACTATTCTCTCATACTCTGCTGTTACCGTCAGATCGGATGTGATGTTAGCGAAATCCGTGTCCCATGCAGTGAAGTTGTATCCCACTCTGGGCGGAACCTCAGGCGCAACCGCTGCTGAGCCGTGGTCCACGGTCTGCGTGTCTATAACATAATCCTTATAGTCAACGAATGTGACCGTGTATGTTATGATCTGCCATTTTGCAACAAGTGTTATGTCGCTGTCTATCTGGGTGTTGAAATCAAACGGATAACCGTCTAAGTACCAACCTTTGAACGTGTGTCCTACTTTTGTCGGGTCATCGATGGGTTTCGCAACTGTTTCTCCGTGCTCTACCTCTTGTGACTCAACATAAGAACCGCCATTGGAATCGAAGGTTATATCGTAGAACATCGTATCATCTCCGCCATACAAAGCTCCGTTTCCGTTGTCATTCGAGCTGTTGTTCATAACCACGAATACCGTGGCGATCAGCGCAACAGCTACAACTACTGAACCTATTACATAGTGTAACTTCTTTTTGTCGTGCATATTAAAAACCCCATCCGTTTTTAACCATCTGACGAATATTAGTTGTCATAGATAAAGTAAAAAGTATCAATTATGATGTTGGTATACAAATAATATCATGCCTGAAAATAGACCGTGAAACTAACGTTTTTTTTGATTTTTGAGATGATTTTTCACGTACTAAAAAGCTTGTTAGACGTACTGGCAGGCATCCGGATGTCTTATTCTTTATGAAAAGGCGGTAACCTTCGGATCTGTTTTTTAAATCTGCACCGGGATATCGTAAACCTTGGATTTCTGCGTATTGACGTCATTTTCAAGTGTTTTTTCATATCTGCGGAATATCACGGAGTTCGGCGCGGATCTGACCGCGGTTCCCGGTGAAGAGATTGAAAGAAAAGAAGGGTTTTCATACACTTTCGGATCGCGTTTTATGCGGGCGTTTCCCTATTGAGAATATATAATATAAGAAGAGAGCAACAGAACAATGCTTCCGTGCGCTTTTCTTTTCAAGATCGTTTGCCGTAGACGTATACTGCAGCGGCATCGATATCATCGGCATCCTATCGGAAAGTGTTTTGATCTCGTTCGTATGAGCATCAGATCTTCATCTCATCCAATCTCTTTATGAGACCTTTCACATCAATGTCCGTATCTGATGACAAAAGCTTCTTTCTCAGCATCTCTTTGCCTTCGGATAACGCCCGGGATGATATTCCGTAGCATCCGGACACATGCGCTTCTATGTACGCCGCCAAAAGGTCGCATGTTTTGATCGGTTTGTTATCGGCGCTGCCGAACGGGTCGTTTATCAGTTCAAGGAAATCATCATGCCATGCTTTCGGAAGCAGCGGCATCAGAGTGTCGGATATCTTCTCCTTCTCGTATTCCGCAAGCAGTTCTTCCAAACCGCCGATGTTCTTCTTCACCGGCGAAACGACATCCTTCGTCAGAACCTCCGGAAGATCGTGGAACAATGCGGTGAAATAATCTTTGTAGATCTTGTCATCATCCGCCCCTGTGTCGAGATCGTGAAGATATATCATATTCGCAACCATCAGCATATGACCGAGCACAGTTGTCTGCGGTATCCTCGGAGCTCTTGCCCATCTCTGCTGAAATCTAAGCTGCCCGCACAGGTCGATAAAGTCAAATGCGTCTTTTCCGAAGAATACGTTTATGACGCCCGAGATATCCGCATATTCCTTGATCTGCCGTTCTATGTCTCCTTTTGTCTTCTCAATGCCGTACATCGTCTGATTGGCATTGTATACGAGTTTGAATTCCCATGACGTTGCGAGATAATGTGCCGCTTTGATTATCCTGTCCTCTTTGGACGTCGTCTCCTTTTTCAGGTATTCCGCGAAACGCCGCCTGAATCCCGGCTCCGCGTGCGGAACGCGTTCATCGAAATCCTTGATTATGAAATCGTTAACCTCGTCTCCCTTTTCCCTTACCATTCGGTGGAATAACTGCGGTTTGAGATCGGTCAGCGCAATTCTCTGGAGAAAGGAGAACATCGCATTCTCTATAAGCCGCCGCCAGTCAATGCTCTCATTTTTCTCGGATTCCTCGAATTTTGCGAGAACCCACGCTATCACCATCTTGTGCGCCTGTTTGTCCAGTTCGGTAAGTTCCGCCGGTCTCAGGTGGTCGTTCCATCTCCGCATGTTCGCAGCGTCAAAGAAACAGTATATCAGGTCCATATCCATTGCTTTGCCCATATCAACTCAACCGAAAGTACAGGGGCTTACGCCCCCGAAAAAGGATTTTATACAGACCTGTTGACCGCGCCTATTATCTGCGCCACCTGAAGAAGACCGGTGTCCTCTTCCTTACCTATCATGCCCTTGAGGCCGTCGACCCTTCCTTTGTAAGCGGCCGCATTCACTGCGCTCATCTTGCCTGCTTTCTCTCTTTCGTTTATGGTGTCGACCGCTTTGGTCATAGCTTTTCCGAGCTGTGTGTTGCCGTATTGTGATTTCTTCACAGCGGCCTTTTCAACCTCAGCGCTCTTCTTCTTTTTGCATCTTTTGAATAACTTGTCCAGGAAACCCATTGTATCACCTCTCGAATGTTTTCAGGCCGCGATTTGTGCCCGATTTCATTATACGGTTGCATAATGGGCATCAGACTATGCATTTATAATGTTTCTTGAAATAATGCGTCATTTAAGACCGGTTTTATAAAAACAATGTTATGAATGAATGTATGGCACAGTAATTTTGTTAACGCTGCTTCTCCGTTTTCTTTGTCATTGATCTCCGCGTTCATTGTTTTGCCGATCGTTCTGTATACGGTCGGGAACGTTTGCGCCGGACCGTTTCAGCGTGCGTGTAGTTCACAGCGTTAACTTTCAGACGTCTGCGGAAAATGCGTTTGCGGAACAGTAAAACATAATATGCAGATAATGAATCATCGGCACCATGAAAATATCCGAAAGGCTCCGGAGAGTGCCGGTCTCCGGGATAAGGAAGATGTTCGACCTCGCCGGCTCCGGTTCGATAAACCTCGGTTTGGGCGAACCTGATGTCCCTCCTCCGGGTGAAGCGCTGATCGGCATGAGCGAAGCCTCTTCGAAAGGCATGAACGGATACGGTCCTACGCCCGGTATAATGCCGCTCAGAGAAGCGGTTGCGTCACGTTACCGTGAATACGGAATAAGGGCTGAGAACGTAATGATCACACCGAGCGGCACCTCTGCGCTCATGGCCATAACACAGTCGCTCGTTGATGCCGGAGATGAAGCCCTTATACCCAGTCCCGGATTCGTTGTGTACGGACCGCATACGGCACTGTCTTCCGGAAAAGCGGTTGAATATAAACTTACGGAGAATGACTTTCAGCCGGACATCGATGACATACAGAATAAAATAACAAAGAAAACGAAGGTCATCTTTCTCAACTATCCGTCGAACCCCACCGGAAGCGTTCTCAGCGAAGCGTCTTTCAAGGCCATACGCGACATCACCTCCGAACACAGTATAACCGTGATATCCGATGAAGTGTACGAACCGTTCGTGTATGATGACAGACATGTATCGTTCATATCGGAACTTGACAATTCGGTGATCGTGAACGGCTTTTCGAAGATGATGTCGGTCCCCGGATGGAGAATGGGTTTCATTGTTGCCAATAAAGATGTTATACCCGATCTTACGAAGATGTCGTATCATATGTGCGCATGCCCCGGTATGCCGGCGCAGTACGGGATATTGAATGCCATGCCTTCTGTTGACAGATATCTGGATGAGGTTCGCACCGTGTACAGGAAAAGAAGGGATCTCATTGCTTCGCGCATAAACGGTATTGACGGTATGAGTCTGAATGTTCCTAAAGGTGCATTCTACGCCTTCCCGGGGTTCTCATTCGATATCACGTCCGATGAGTTTGCGATGAAACTCGTTGAGAACGGATTGATATGCGTTCCGGGTTCCGCTTTCGGTTCATACGGAGAGAAACATCTGAGGTTCTCATATGCGGCCGATGAGCAGAAGATAAGTACAGGTATGGACATTCTTGAAAAGGTCGCAAACAGTATTAAGAGGTGATAACTATGACAAAAAATGAAAACGAGGAAACAATAAACGATCTTTTTGCAGAAAATCAGGATGTGCCTCCTGAGTTACAGTTATGGGAAAAGAATCCCAAAAGAACGCATCTTATCAGAGACATCTGGTTTAACCAGATGAACGAGCAGGTCGATGAGGAAAATGAGATGCCGGAAGAGGCGAAGCGCGAACTTCTTTTCATGATGGCCGTGAACTCCGTTCTCGACATAGTGATGGAATCGCTTCCCGAAGATCGGGCGGTCAGTTTCTCATATTTTCTGGATCATATGCTCGGGCTCACCGCCGCCAACCAGAGATACGGCGTTGATCTGCTTGAGACGAGTTATGAGATTGTTGCGAAAGTATATCGCGAAGATTATGACACCGATGAGGAATTCGAAGAGGCCGTCATGGAAAAGGAAGAGAAATGGTGGACCGTCGGCAAGCAGCAGCTTGGCGGCAGAAGTCCCAACGATGTTATCGCGGAAGCGCTGAGCAGGTACGGACTGAACAGATGAGAACAGTGAGGACATCTGCGCCCGGTAAGCTCATCATACTCGGAGAGCACGCAGTGGTGTATGGAAAACCCGCCGTTGCCCTGGCAATCGACCGCAGGATAACGTGCACCGTCAGCTTGTCTTCCGAGACCGTCATCAACGGAAGGGCGTTCGATGCGAACAAGCATCCTTACTTTGATCATATGATGAGATACAGCAACTCTCCCCTCAGGATCGAAACAGAAAGCGACATACCTTCAGGTTCAGGATTGGGTTCATCGGCGGCGCTCTCTTCGTCGTTCCTGAAAGCTGTCAGCGTCATGAACGGTGTACACATAGATAACAAGAAACTCGCAACGGATGCTTTCCTTACGGAATACAATGTGCAGGGCAGAGCGAGCCCGTTGGACACATCGGCAAGCACCCACGGTAACGGCGTATCACTCAACGGCCCGGAAGAATCCGGAGAGCATCTGTGGGATATAACGATGAATGAGAACACATGGTCTGTCAGAAACGTGAAGATACCGAAGATGACCATGGTCATCGGTTACACGGGATTGCATGCGGCCACGGGTCCGCTTGTTGAAAAGGTCCGAAGATACAAGGACAAATGTAAATTCGCATCCGATATCGTGGATGAGATAGGTCAGACTACATTGGAAGGAATGGATGCTCTCAGAAAAGGCGACATCGCTGAGCTCGGTGATCTGATGACGAAGGATCATAAACTTCTGTCGATCCTCGGAGTCTCATGCAATGAGCTGAATAAGCTTGTCAATGCTTCCCTCAGGCATTCATACGGCGCCAAACTCACCGGCGCCGGAGGAGGAGGGAGCATGATCGCGCTTACCGACGAACCGGAAAAGGTCTGCGAGGCCATAAGCTTACGCGGCGGAACACCCTTTATCGTAAAGACCGGCGAACCCGGGGCCCGGGTTGAATGAGTTCCGGATCATATCAGATCTTCGAAACCTTCGACGATCTCCGGATATTTCTCCTTTATCGCTTTCAGAAGATTGTGTACGTTGACCTCTCCTATGTCGGACTCGCCCATCATCTTTACCAGATCGTCTAGAACATCGTCGGACAGTGACGCGAACCTTTCCTTTGCCATCCAGTTGCGGTACAGTTTGTCTTCCATCCTGTCGCGCCACATCTTCTCGTACGGCTTCAACGCGCTCTTGGAGAAATCGCCATTCTTCGCGCAATCCGTTAACACTTTGCCGGCGTACATACCGGTTCTGCAGGCGTGCGCTATTCCGCCCCCGGTTATAGGGTCTATGATCCTTGCCGCATCACCTACCAGAACAAGGTTGTCTGCCGTTGATTCCTCAAGACCGGGGCATGTGGATACGCCGCCTCCGACGATCTCCAGTATCTGACCGTTCTTCAGGCGTTTGTCTTTCTCGATGAATTTGTCCAGATAATATTTGGGATCCGATCCGTGTTTGCATTTTGCAACCTGCACGCCTATTCCGACGTTGGCGATACGCTCTCCCTTGGGGAATATCCAGATGTATCCTCCCGGTGCAGCCGAACCTATAACAAATTCGCAGTACTTAGGATCGATGTCGATGTTCGCCATCCTGTATTGTATGCATGTGTCGATGTCCTTCGCATCAAGGGATGTGTCAATACCCGCCCATCTTGCGACCTGCGATTCGAAGCCGTCTGCGGCGACTATGCATTTCGCGTGTATTTCGATCTCCTCGCCCATGCTCCTTGCTTTTATCCCGATCAGTTTCCCGTCCTTTTTGATCACGCCGGTGCACCCGGTCCGCATCATGATCTTTGCGCCGGCGACCGCCGCCTGTTCTGCCAAGGCTTTATCGAACTTGTGCCTTTCCAAAACGTAACCGACCTCCGCGCCGGCCTTGCTCTCGTCAAGCTGGAACGTGAAACCGCTCGGCGATCTTATCGTTGCACCTGCCATGTCCGCGCATATCCATTTCGGATCCGGTTCCACACCGATCTCGGACAGCCATTTCTTCGAGACGCCTTCCGCGCATCTCAGCGGCGACCCGATCTCCGCCTTTTTCTCGATCATGATCACATCAAGGCCGCCGAGCGCCGCATATTTGGCCGCCATGCTCCCTCCGGGGCCTCCGCCGACCACTACAATGTCGCATTTGAGTTTCTTCATTCAGGCACGCTCCGTTTCCAATGCGCCGACAGGGCAGAGTTTGACACAGCGCCCGCAATTGTTGCAGTCTTTGTTGAATTCCAGCACATAGTCGTTCAGATATATCGCGTTCTTAGGGCATGAACCAACGCAACACCCGCAATGCAGACACTTGTCGTATGATATCTTCATCATGATCACCTCAGCAATTTTCGTCCCCGTGTCTTGCTTTCCATTCGTCCAGCGGAACGGAGAATTTACTTTCAATTTCAGCGCGGTATTCCGGGCCGCCGTTGTATGCGCAGAACGGTATCACTCTGAGATCGGGCGTCGCATAGTGGACGCCGCATCTCCTTACCCTTTCCACGTCGTAGTTGTAACTGTCCTGGAAGTGCATACCTCCGATCATTATCATTCCCCATGAGAATTCGGCGAGCGTCTCTTTGCTTTTGTCACTCACAATGAGTCTCATGAATTTCATGAACTTCTTCATGGTCATCCCTTCCGGCATCTTGTCTTCGTGTATGCATCCTCTGACCATTTTCAGGATCCTGTATACAAGCAGCTTTTTGAATTTGGCCCTTTCCGCAACCTCCGCCACTGCGTAGAATCCTTTTGACAGCTTCTCCGCGTCGATGAATCTTGTCATTGGCGTTATATTGCCTTTATCGTCGCGGAAAAGATATGTGGCTATGCCGCAGTGCGGATGTGTTGTGAACGTTACTTTATTCACTCCGAGCATCAGTGACGCCAGCTTTGAGATCGGTGCGACCACCGGTACCGGGAACCAGTCGTCCTTCGTCGTGTATCCGGTCTGTTTGCCTTCTTCATATATCAGATCGGGAAGAGTGAACCTTCCTTTCGACAGTTCCTCCTTCGTTATACGTCCGGTGAACGCAACCGGCTGGAAATTGACCGCGCGTATGATGTCCGAGTTCTCAAGTGCGAAATTGATTATGTCGCCTATCTGTTTGTCATTCACTCCGCGGACGATCGTCGGCACAAGAACGACGGACGGAGGTTTTTCAAGTTTTCTTAAATTTTCAAGCACCTTCAGTTTGATGTCGAGCATCTTCCTGTCCCTTGCCTGAATATATATTTCATCGGATACGCCGTCAAATGAAAGGTATATCGTGTTCAGACCGGCTTCCTGTGACGCTTTGAGAAGTTCGAAATCCTTTGCGAATTTGATCCCGTTGGTTGCCGCCTGAACCTGTGCGAATCCCAACTCCTTGGCTTTTTTGATCAGGTCCGTGAATCTCGGGTGTATCGTCGGTTCTCCTCCGGAGAATTGGACCGCGGTGCATTTTATGGGACGCTCGGACCTGAGCATCTTCAGCATCTCAACTATCGTATCATAATCCGGTTCGTAAACATAACCGGCCTGATTGGCGTTCGCAAAGCATATCGGGCAGTTCATGTTGCATCTGTTCGTAAGATCGATGTTGGCGAGTGCCGTGCAAGTGAGCAGATCAAATTCTTTACCGCCGATGTTGACGGAAACGTTCTTACTGGAAATACTCTTGTCCGTCGGGTTTTTGAGGCCTATGCCGTCATAAGCGAACCTTTCCGCCTTCAGGAACAGTTCCGCGTCCGACCAGTATATATCACTGAACGAACCGTGCTCGGGGCACACCTTTTCTATACAGACCTTTCCGTCTTTCTCCGAGAGCGTTGCCGTCAGTAATTTTTTGCACTCCGGACAGATGGACATCGTTTGTTTGGGAAGGCCCTTCTGGACCCCATAGTCTTTAGCGGTCATGATTACCCTGTCTGCTGTGATTGGCCTGAATGCATATAATGATTGCTCATGTGCGCGCGCACCGCGGAAGTTAAGCTAACTGTAATGTGACCTCTAATAATCGTTGGCATAGAGTCATGAAGTATGTACCGAAGACCGATGGATCGCAGAACATCCCGGAAAGGGAATATGCCGTTTGCGATGATAGCCGTCACGCTGCTGATACTCGCCGGATTTTACGGCGTTGTCGCCGCATCGATAGAGAAGACGCAGGACAACATGGACAGCATGCGGGACGAGATGAACTCCGTGAGCGATGCGATGGATGTCGTGAAGGAGGTCGTTGAGAGAGGAATGGGCGAGATGATCCTTGACATGAGCCGTGAAACATCGACCGGAGGTCTTGAGGAAAGATTTGATACGTTCGACGCACGCCTGAAAAAATGGATCGATTTTCAATTTCCGATGAGAGCTGCCGGAACTGTTGTCAGTGTCATCTCATATGACATCGAACTGAGCGTCGGATCGATGAAGGTCGCGTCCGATGACGCGTTCTCGTCAAGCGGCGTCAGTCCGTCGTGTTTCCGTGCGGACGGTGACATCGATCTGAAAATTACCACCTCAGCCGGAAACACGGTCAAACATATGGACGTAAGCGCCGATAGTATGTCGGCGCTCCCGATGCTTCTGCGGAATGCTTCGCTGTTCGAACAATCCATCACCGGTCCGTGGTCGCTGATAACAGAACTGATGACATATCAATTAACATCGCTGGCACAGCATCGCGTGATGTCAGGATACGGCGCGGTGTCCGAGTACGGAGAGAGAGGAACGAATGCGATAATCACCGATAACGATGTGAAACTGGCGTACCGCATAGCGCTGTCCATCGCTGAGACGACGTATCTCCGCACAGTATCGGATGATGAGTTCGATCTCACCTGCAGAGAATACGTGGACGCCGCGGAACTCATCGCGTTCGGCAACGGATACGTGGAAATGGACCTCGGTGCCGTGTTCGCACAGACGCTCGTCGGTATCGCCGACGACCTGATACTGGGATGGATGGACTATTTCATGCTCACGAAGATATTGGATATAGTTGACACTGTGATGGACTCCCTCAGGAAGGCATGGGATTGGATGTACAAAGCGGTCACCGGTAATGAGGTCGAGACCGTGCGGAATTCTCTTATGTCGGCGATGTCCGACAACGGGATACCGGAATCGGAATACCGTTACCTTCTCAACGGATCCAAAGGTACGCTCGATCTCCCTTCCGCGGAGTTTGAGATGACCGGCGTTGGCGATACGGTAATAACAATACCGGAATTCAGCGTATCATTCAATTACCCGAACGTTGACGTTCTGAACTGGAGCGGATGGAACGGTTTCATGAATAAATATCGCTCGGAACGCAACGAGATCAGGGATATGCTTACCATGACCGTGAACATGATAGCCATCGGTCTGGCCGGATCCTACGGACTCGGGACGATAAGGATATCATGCGATCCGTATGACACGGAAGGTTTCTCGGACACTGTCACCAACGCTATACGCACAGCGATCTCGGCGCAGAGATCCGCCGTCGAAGACCGGATGGAGGAAACGGTCAGGCTGGACAGGATCGTCGATCCTTTCTATGTGTCCCTGTATAAACAAATGGAATCGGGCGCCGACAGTCTGTTCGGCATATCCGCAATGAAGAACAATATAAGATCCGCGATAGCGGCAACTGTAACCGACCATGTGAAAAAGGAGTACGGAATGCCCTTGGACCCTTCCGTTTTGGATTCCATCGTTGACCGTATGATGCTCTCGCACGATGTTGTCGACGCCATTGAAGAATATCAGTGCCTCGCGGATGAACGGATGGATATGTTCGAAAGCATATTGAACTCGGTTGAGAAAAACGGCAATTCGCTGTTCAAGGATGTGACCGTGATGCTTATCAGATACGGCATCGACCGGCTCGGTCTTTTTCCGCTGCTTGAAAAGAAGATGATCATGCTCGTCGAAGAGATGGCCGCATACGCTTCTCTTAATGTAATGGGAGTGTATGAACTTCCCTTCGCGGATTCATTCATATTGGATGACGGCAAAGGATCGGTCGTGAAAGAATATGTTTCGCTGGACTGTAACATTGACCTTAACGTGAAGATAGAATCACCAAGCGAGAACAAAGAGAATGTGCACTACGTCGGTTTCTTCGAAGATCGGGAAGCATCTTACTCGTCAATGTTCAGGATACATGTGACCGCCGCCGTGAACTATCGCGCGGAATCTGCGTCCTCGCTTATGATGATGCTCGGAACATATGACGCCGCCGTCAGCGGAGTTTCGTATTCCGAATTCGATATTGCGGTACCTGTCATGAGCGGCTGGGCATTGGCAGGCGTTTATTATGAACCAAGCACAACAGTGATCGGTGACCTCATAGCACTGGCTATGAAGATTATAGAGCCTCTTCTCGGACCTCTTTTCGAACTGATCAGGCTGGCCAAGAGCATCCTCAATACCATTACGAATGCGGTGATGCGCATCGTTGAGTTCGTCGGAGATCTTCTGATGAAACTCTATGACATCATCATGGGTCCGCTCGAAAAGCTGGGAAATCTGATAGGCGACCTTATGGGAGAATTCTTCGGCAACATGGTCACCGACCTCATAATCACGCTTGGAAAACAAACGTTTGGCGTTAACATATACGGACTGAAACTGGAGGTCATAACCGACATAGTCGGAGAGATAAAGAATCGTTCCAGTACCGTCAAGCTGAAACTAACGCTGCCTGTGTTCGGAGTGCTGCTCTGCGTATCACTGGACATAAAGAAGGACAAGGAGTCGAAGTTCGCCTTCTGCGGAGGGATATCCGCAACGGCGGAATCATGGTATCTGGATGTGGTCATCGATCCGTTCATGAAAGTCAGAAAACATATAGTGGAGATAAACGGAACATTCCGCGACACCGACCTGCATGCGGTGATGCCTCAGATCGTCCAATACGATGAACTGGAATTCCGATTGACCGATATACCCTCCCTCAAGAGCATATTGTCCAACATCCCGCTGCCGATACCCGGTGCGAAAGGAAGCCTGGATGCCGGTTTTGAACTGAAGTATAACGTTCCGTATGTTTACGGAGTTGTGATAAACGAATTCGAACTCAATCCGCCCGGTCCGGACAATGATAACGAATGGGTCGAACTGTATAACTCCACGGTCTCAAAGGTCGATCTTGAAGGTTATACTCTCGTTACTTCGTCGAGCGGGAAATCATATGAAATAAAGAACGTGGTCCTCGGTCCCGGCGAGAGAACGGTGATAACATTCCCAGGACAGTTCCTGAACAATAACAAGGAATCCGTGACGCTGTATGATGCTGACGGCCGGGTTGTTGACGTAACGCCGATAAAGTCTGACAGCAAGAATGATGATACGACATGGCAGCGGGAGACCGATGCGTCCGCTAAATGGGTCTTCAAGAAGCAGACGAAGAATGCGGACAACGGAAACAAGTACACCGGCGGCAACCCCATGCGGGCGGCGATAGCCAATTGTGTGATCGACGCTGCCGGCAAAGTGTTCGCGGAAATGGGTATGAAGATCGTCGGACCGGACGGCGTGGCGCTCTTTCTGAAGAGAGTTGTTGAAGTGACCATTGAGAACGCGATCAATATGATAGCCGAATGTGTGGTGAGCGCATCGGTGTTCATTGAGATCGTGGTATCCGATATGAGCGGTTCCGCGCACGCAGGCATACGGTTCTCGATCGCCATCGGTAAAGAATTCGTGAGGGACGGACTGAAATGGATAATAGGTCAGATAACTTCGATGATGAACAACATCGACAATCCCACGGGAATGACGCCGAGGCAGATAATCCACGATGACGTCTATTTCCGGACCATGGTCTTCGCTCAGATCACCACGCCGAAGATACTCGGAAGTATGGGAAACATAGACGGAATAACCGCAGGCGTTTCGATAGAATGCAACATCACCGCTCTGAAGAACCTGTTCGGAAAGGAAGGAGGGAACACATGGAAAGTGCATGCAGGATTGGTCCTTGAAGAATTTCCGAGCCATCTTGTGCCGCCCATGTTCAAAGCGGACTCAGATAAAAAAACGGATATCTGGTTGTTCAGGATCACATTTGAAAAGGCAAAACGGGAGGCCGCCTGACGCGATATCAGCGACGCATGCAACAGAAAACACCGAACTCCGGAATCCGCGTTATCCGGAGCGTTGTTTTTTACAATTTGTTCGGCGTGTGCGTACGCGTTACAGGCGGTTTCCGATAATATTTAAACGTATGACCATATCACATGACATGGCCTCGATACCCACCGTTCTGACATCGGACGAGCTTATGGACAAGGCGTTCCACAGAGCGTCAAAGATCCAAAAGAGCGGTGCGACCGTCTTCGACCAGAAGAAGAAGACGGCGTTGGCAAAGGTCACGGCATCGGGAGACATCATTGTAACGACATTGAGAGAATACGTTGACCGTTTCCCCAGAATGGAAAAGGAAAATGATTTCTTTCCCGAACTGGTGGACATCGTCATCGGCATCGACCAATACAAGCGATCGCTCGGGGCGATGAACTGGGCTGCCAACAGGGCCGAGAAACTGAAGAACGAGAGCCTCAGGAATCTCAGGCGTACAAAGGATCCGGCATACGTGGAAAGCATAAGAAGCGGATTCTACGGCAGACTGTCATCCATACTGAGGCAGATATCCAAGGACCTTATGTTCCTTCAGAACGCCAAGAACAAGTTCAGGACCATGCCTTTCATCGATCCGAACGTTGCAACGGCCGTTATAGCCGGATTCCCGAACGTGGGAAAAAGCAAGCTGGTGTCGGTCCTGAGCACAGCGGCGCCTGAAATAGCGCCGTATCCGTTCACAACGAAGGGAATAATCATAGGGCACATACAGGACGGCTGGAGAAAGTATCAGATCATCGATACCCCCGGACTTTTGGACCGGGACCTTGACGACAGGAATGATATAGAGAGACAAGCCATACTTGCGCTGAAATACCTGACGCATGTGCTCGTCTTCATACTTGATCCGTCCGAATCATGCGGATATTCCATGGATAAACAGCTTGCCCTTCTGGATTCCGTGGAGAAGGGTTTTCCCGGTGTACCGATAATAATAGCGGAAAGCAAGTCGGACATGTTCAAAAGCAGCAGCGACAGGTTCAAATTCTCCGCGGAAACGGGAGAGAACATGGATGAGCTGACTCAGAACATAGTGAGCAGATTGAAAAGAGTGCAGTTCGAGGAATCGGAATGAGCGGAAAGGTTGTCTGCAGCGACAGGATGCAAACTTATTTTGATGAGCTCAGTAAAAAGAACGAGGAATGTTACGCCGTTGCAAAGAAGGCACGGAGAAGAGGTCTCGATCCTCAGCTGAAAGTGGAGATACCTCAGGCGGAGGACCTTGCATCGCGCGTTGAGAAGCTTTTATCGGATTGGAACGTGGAAGGCGTCTCCGACAGTATAAGAAGATTGACCGAAGAGCACGGGAACAGAGAGGTCGTATCATTGCTCATTGCAAAGGAGATCGCAAAAAAACCGGCCGAGAGCAAAGAGAAGGCGATAGACAGAGCGATACGCGTCGGATTGGCGGTGCTTACGGAAGGCATACTTGTGGCGCCGCTCGAAGGATTGGCGGACACGAAGATAAAGAAGAACAGCGACGGCACCGATTACCTGGATCTGATATTCGCGGGACCGATACGCGCCGCAGGAGGAACGGGGCAGGCGATGAGCGTCCTGATAGCGGATGTTGTCAGAAGGGAACTGAACATAGGCCGTTATATTCCGTTAAGGGAGGAGGTTCAGCGCTTCCATGAGGAAATACCGTTATACAAACAATGTCAGCATCTTCAGTATCTGCCGTCCGCGAATGAGATCGAACTTATAGTGAACAACTGTCCGGTGTGCATAGACGGCGAAGGTACGGAAGACGCCGAGATATCGGGATACAGGGATCTTCCCAGAATAGAGACGAACAAGGTAAGAGGAGGAGCGTGCCTTGTGATCGCCGAAGGTCTCTGCCAGAAAGCGGCGAAGGTCAAGAAGCATGTTGACTCGCTCGGAATCGACGGATGGGATTTCATCGGCGAGTTCATTTCGCAGAAGAAGAGCGACGACGACCGTGATCCCGATCCGAAAGTTATCAAACCCGCAGACAAATATCTGAAGGACATTGTAGCCGGTCGTCCCATATTCGGACATCCTTCCCGTGTCGGAGGTTTCAGACTTAGGTACGGCAGAGGGCGGACATGCGGTCTGGCAGCTATCGCATTGAGTCCGGCGAGCATGTACGCATTGGATGAATTCCCTGCGCTTGGAACACAGGTGAAAATAGAACGGCCGGGGAAGGCGGGTGCTGTGACGCCGTGTGATTCTATCGAGGGTCCAATATTACTTTTAAAGAACGGTGATCTTGTGCAATGCAGCACCAAAGAAGAGGTGCTTGAGATAAGAGACCGGATATCGGAGATAGTCGACATCGGAGAGATATTGATACCGTTCGGAGAATTCTCCGAGAATAATCATAAGCTCGTGCCGTGCGGCTACACAACGGAATGGCATAAACAGGAACTTAAAGCAAAAGGAGATCTTCCGAACGACTGGTTTTCGCCTACATACGAAAATGCAAAGAAAATGTCCGCCGATCTCGGCGTTCCGTTACATCCGGCGTTCAATCTCTTCTGGTCGGATGTGCCGCTTGAAAAGCTCAAAGAGCTTAGAGAATTCATCTTAAAGAACGGAAGATTCATTGACGGTTCGCTTGTGATGATGAACGCTCATGAGAAGAGTGTGCTTGAGGATCTCGGCGCATTGCACACCGTTGTTTCAGAAAGGATCGTCATAAAAGATCCATTACCGCTCATGGACGGCCTCGGCCTTCGGGCCGACGGTGAGACGATCACGGAGAAAACTCCTTTCGACGGCGAATGTTCGCTTGACGCCGTAAGCAGAGCAATGGGAATAGAGGTCCGCGCAAGAGCGGTAACGCGTATCGGCAGCAGAATGGCGCGCCCCGAGAAGGCCAAGGAAAGAAGAATGAACCCTCCAGTGCACGCTTTGTTCCCCGTCGGAAAGGAACCGGGATCAAGGAGAGAGATGAATTCCGCAATATCCGTAAGCAAGACAACGACGGGAAGCATAAGCAGAGGAAGTGAAAAGCGAAAAGGAGTTCAGATTGACGTCGGTACAAGAAGATGCACTTCATGTAATCATATATCGGTCATGTCGAGCTGTGACAAATGCGGAAGTTACGCCAAATTTGAAAGATACGAAAGGATGACCGATAACGAAAACCTCGTTGACATTGAGGTCATATACAACCGCGCACTCGAACGTCTGGGTGTAAGATCACTGCCGGAACTCAAATGTGTTGAAGGTCTGTCTTCAAAAACAAAGGTTCCGGAAGCGCTTGAGAAGGGCATACTGAGAGCAGCCAACGATGTTTTTGTGTTCAAGGACGGAACCATACGGTTTGATATGACCGACGTTCCGATAACACATTTCAGGCCGCGCGAGATAGAACTGAGCGTTGAAAAGGCAATTGATCTGGGATACACGCACGACATGCACGGTAACCCTTTGATAAACGATCGCCAAATATGCGAACTGAAAGTTCAGGACATCGTTCCGGCGGACGCCTGCGGCGACTATATGGTCAAAGTTTCAAAATTCATTGATGATATGCTTGAGAAGCATTACGGACTTGAGAGATTCTACAATGCCGGTAAAAGAGGCGATCTGCTCGGACATCTGGCAATAGGGCTTGCGCCACATACGTCCGGAGGCATATTGTGCCGCATCATCGGTTACACGAAAGCATGCGGAGGTTACGCCCATCCTTTCTTCCACGCCGCGAAGAGAAGGAACTGTGACGGTGACGAAGACAGCATAATACTTATGCTGGACGGGCTGATAAATTTCTCCCGCGATTTCCTGCCGGACAGAAGAGGAGGGCTGATGGATGCGCCGCTTGTTCTGACCACGCGATTGGATCCGAATGAGATAGACAAGGAAGCGCACAACATCGACTGCTCGTTCGAATATCCGCTTGAGTTTTACAAAGCGGCCATGGATGTGAAGGATCCGAAGGAGGTGGAAGGCATCATGGACCTCGTCTCGGGAAGGATAGGCACCGAGAGACAGTATGAAGGTCTGGGGTTCACTCACGACACCGACGACATATCCGAGGGGCCGCAGCATTCAGTGTACACGACGCTGGAGACAATGATGGACAAGATGGAAGCGCAGCTTAACCTCGGTAAGAAAATACGAGCTGTCGACGAAAGGGATGTGGCAACACGCGTTATCGACAAGCACTTCCTGCCGGATATGGCCGGAAACCTGAGAAGCTTCTCGGCGCAGAGTATCAGATGCGCCAAATGCAATGAAAAATACAGACGGATACCGTTGTCCGGAAAATGCAAATGCGGTTACGGTCTTATTCTTACAGTTCATGAAGCAAGCGTGAAGAAATATCTTGAGGTGTCGAAAGCCGTGGGCGAGAAATACGGGCTTTCGGAATACACCAGACAGAGGATAGCCGTCCTTGAGATGAGCATGGATTCGCTTTTCAACAACGATAAAGTGAAGAAATGCAAACTGTCTGATTTCTTTTGATCAAAAAAACCGGGCGGGTGTGCCCGCCCGTTGAAACGATTTAAATGGATTCAACCAGCTTACCAAGCGTCTTTGCCTGTTCGCTGAGCAGTGAGACCGCCTTCTTCAGTACGTCCTCCGCGGACAACGAACCATCCGTTTCGAACTTGAAGACAAAATTCTTCTCATCCGCTTCAACGGATATCGCTTTGTGCGGACAGAACGCGTGGCAGGATTCACACAGTGAACAATTCAGCGGATTCGCGACGGTGATCTTCTTATCATCGCCGGAGAATACCTTTTTCGGACATTCGCTCAAACATTTTTCACAGCGTTTGCATTTTCCCGAGTCTATTTTCACGATCGGTTCGTATTTGTAACCGACGCCGTTGGCGACCTGCCATTTCACATGCGTCTTTGCGGTTCCCATTGTTGCGATCGTGTATATCAGAGCCGCCTGGTCGTCCGCCAGCTCAACGATGGGGATGAACTCATCCTTCACCTTGAGGTCCGGGCTTCCGAGAGGTATGAGATCGCCGGAAAGAACGGTGCACGGACCGATCTTGTTCAGACTGTACATTATGGTACAGCTCGGGCAGCCTTCTCCTCCGCATACGCAGTCGTCCTGAGGAACGAACAGCTGAAGATCCGTAGGCACCGGAACCATGCCGAGCCTGTGCGCCACTATCTCGTCGAACAGGGGCGTTATGCTCTCATATTCCTTTCCGTCTACCATTATCGGCCCAAGGTGGAACTCCACTTTGTCGATCGCCATCTTGGATATGTCCGTTAGGATCGTTCTCCTAAGGGCGTTTGCCATGGCAGGCGTTGAGTTCTTCAATACGAATGAGACTTTCCTCTCGGCCATTTCGATTATCTCGATGTCCATGTCACGGCCTCCTCAGACCCTGCGCCCTCTGCGTCCGCCTTTCTTCTTGGTACCATCGTGAGGTATGGGCGTGACATCTTCAATGCGTCCGATCTTAAGGCCGGCACGCGCCAGCGCACGTATGGCCGCCTGGGCTCCCGGACCCGGGGAAGTTGATTTGTTCCCGCCGGGTGCACGCACCTTGACGTGTATGCCTGTTATTTCTCTCTCCTTTGCAACGTCCGCGATCCTTTCCGCCGCCCTTTGGGCTGCGTACGGCGAAGATTGGTCTTTTGCCTGTTTGACGACCATGCCTCCCGTTACTTTTCCGATCGTTTCCGCACCGGTTATGTCGGTGAGCGTGATCATAACGTTGTTGTAACTTGCGAATATGTTCGCTATGCCCCATTTTGCTGCCATCTTCACTCCTCCGTTGATGTCTCGGATGTTTCTTCGCCGACGGGTACGTCAACGGGTACGTCAACGGGTACGTCAACGGGTACGTCAACGGGTACGTCAACGGGTACGTCAACGGGTACGTCAACGGGTACGTCAACGGGCGCGGCGACATGCGCTTTCGCGTCCTCCCTTCTGGGTGCGCGCCTATCGCGCTGCCTCATATCCACGGGAACGTACGGCTTCTTCTGCGACGGCCTTGATTGCCTCATCGGGTGCATATCGTCAGTGAACGGAGACGACGGGTTGTACTCGATCGATGATTCTTCCGCTCTCGTCACTATGTAACCCGGAATGGTAACACGGTGACCGTTCATGTATATGTGACCGTGGACGATCATCTGCCTCGCCTGCTTCATCGAGTTCGTCAATCCTTTCCTGTAGACGATAGTCTGAAGCCTGCGCTCCAATATCTTAAGATCGGTAAGCGTGAGAATGTCGTTGAGCGTTGCACCCTCAACCGGAAGCACGCCTATCCTTGCGCATTTGGTAAGCAGATTATCAGCCTCTATCTTGGCCTGAGCCTCTCCCGACCTGACGCGTGCTTGCAGCACTCTTGATTGCGTTCTGAAATTCCTGAGTATCGTTTGCGCCTTCCAGACCTCGGTCTTGTTCTTCAGACCGTACTGCCTGACTATCTCTTGCTCCGCCTTTATTCTCTCTCCCTGCCAGGGGTGGGAAGGAGTGTCGTACAATCTGCGAGGAAATTTAGGATCTCCCATTCATACCACCTCATTTCTTCCTGCTGACTCCCATGGTCAGCCCTTTCCTTCCGTTCGAGCGTGTTCTCTGGCCTCTGACCTTGTGTCTTGTCTCGTGCCTGATCCCGCGGTAGCAGCGGATCATCCTCATCCTGTTGACGTCATCCTTCTGGACCATCTCAAGGTCGTTACCGAAAAGGTGCATGTCCGCTCCGGACTCGTAATCCAGCTGCCTGTTGATGACCCATGGGGGAACATACTCCACATATGTCATCACAAGTTTTTCCAGTTCCTTTACCTTCTCATCCGGCAGATTACCGATCTTTATCGTCGGGTCGATGTTCGCCTTCCTTATGATTATCTGTGAAACTCTCTTTCCGACTCCCTTTATGCTCTGGATGCCGATGACAGTTCTTTTCTGTCCATCGATGTCACTGTTCGCTATACGGACTATGAAATTGAAGTTCTCGTCCTCTGTCTGCTTTGGTGCAGCTTTCTCTTTTGGCATTTATTATCCTCCGTTGTAGAGTACTGCGTAACCGCTCCACTGATGAAGCATTTTGAACACCTGCACCAAAACTAGCCGTTTTGAGAGAAGGAACGGCTGCAGACGCTGTCATCAAGCCACTCGCGTACGCGAGTATTTAGGTTTACGCTGAAACCGCTGATACTCTTTTTATTTAAAAGCTTTCCGAAGAAAAAACTGTGTCTCATAACTCCTTAAGAACCGACATTTTGGATTGAAACGTTGAGACACGTACCGATAAAATCTCAGAAAATCGAAAGAAACGGGGTTTTCGAGACTGCCAAAAACGAAAAACGGCTCCGCTGGAAACATAGAAGGGACAGAACCGGAGTTATGAAACACATTTGAAGAAAAAGCCGTATTCTCGTCTTCAACACCCTTGGCAAATGAAGGCGTGACAAAGACAGTTCACGCTGACCGGGGCGCTCGTACGGATCGGGTCAACCGAGGATAGTCAAGGTATCCACGCCGATCGCACCTGTGAAATCTGCCTAAACATATAGTAGATTGCTACCCTATCCCACAGGCCGCAATTTGATTTTAGGCAGATTTCTCAACTTCTTTCCCTTCTGCTGTAAGAATAACCTTATCGAAACATCCGGAATTACAGTTCATAGACTTTTTTGGATGTATTCTTTGATTAGATTTGAGGGTATAGCAAAACTGGTACCTTGCACCACCTCTCCATGCTGATCCCTCATTCTGAAAGACATCATTCCTACAACCTCTCCGCATTCATCGAAAACCGGACCTCCGCTGTTACCTTCGTTTATCGGTATGTTTGTTTGCACGGACGGGCGTATATTGTCAAATATAATTACATTTATCAAAGGTATTGACACGACGCCCGATGAGAAGGCGAGTCCATTTCCTCTGGAGTTACCTATCGTGAATACTTTGTCCCCGTATCTCAACTTACTCGAATCACCGAGGGAGAGTGGTTTCCACAATCTGTCCAGATTATCGAAGCTCAGCAATGCTATGTCCTCCTCGGAATCATAGAAACGGCATGTTAAATCATACATTACATCGGAATCATAGAATCTGCCTTGTATACTCGGAAAGACTGTCATTTCCGTCCCATCATTGTACAGAACTCCATGTGCATTGGTCACGACCCATGGACCTCCGAAATCTATAATAAATCCGGTTCCGTATGTCGAATTACCTGAAACGGAACATACTATCTCAATCGTTCCGAGGAACGCATTTCCTCTCCAGTCTTTTATCCTGTCCTTATGCATATATTCAAACAGGACTGCAGTAATGGCAGATGAAATAATTACTGACGAAATGAGCAGAGCAGCGACCTTACGATTGTTCATTGACTCACTTTCTAGTGAAACGATATATTATCCCCAGTTCAAACTCGAAATCATCCGTTCCAGGGCCATATTTCATGTCCTCGATATGTACATCCCTCACTTCCACGGTTTCGGCCTCTTCCGGGACTCCCATCCACTGTTCCGTGTAATATATCTCTCCCATGATCTCGACGTGTTTTTTAAGGAACTCCATGAACATCACAACAGAGTTCACCCTCTCCTCGTAATGTTTCTCGGATACGTTTTTTATCTCTGCGTAGTAACTCATCGTTGCATAAAAAGTATACACGTATCCGCCCATTATTTTATCCAGATCGGACAAGGCGTCTAGATGTACTTCATCAAATTCATCGCGACCCTTTATGCTACCTAACTCATCGTATGCATCATAATAAAACTCCCTGCATCCTAAGATACCAGGGGCTGAGATCATCATACCGCATATGATTGGTCTTGGAGTTGCTACGAAAGATACTCTGGACACGATCTATCACCATCAGAACAGGGAAGGGAGCCCAAAGAACGAATGCGCAGGCTTATGTCCGGCTTTATGATAGTGATCAAAGTATCCCTTTTTATGAGCGGGATCGAACCAAGGATTCGGACCACATATTTTTTCGGCCATGTGGGGGTACAGCGTCCAGGTATTGTAGTTCATATTGTCTAGATTTATAACCTTCTTTGCTTCCGCTTCAGTTATAGCCTTATTGGCGAAATATAGCTTACCTTCATACATGAGCACAAAGTAATATGAGGTTTTTGACAACTTGCGTACTTCATTCTCTGTTAACTCCGCCGGAGTGCATTTGGTATAGCCTATTTTGATATTATTCAATTTCTTGCTAAGCCTATCGTATTCGTAGCTTATCTCTCCCTTTAAGAGTCCAAGGTTCACTACTGTTACCTTGACCGGAGAAAGAACGACAACTGCAGCAGAGGTGCCAGCGATAACACCTACTGCCCAAATTGCTACAGGGATGCCAAGGAAAGCGAAACAATTCTCCACGCCTTCTAACCTTGCGATATCCGAATAGAGTATGGATTGCCCATGAATATCAAAGAGTATGTCTACAAACTCTCCGCCCTCTGTGAAAAACGCCTTCCCCGTAATCCAATATTTCTCCAACTCTTCGTGTTCGCTTATAATCCAATACCAAGTTGTAACCTCACGAGAGTCGAGGTCATACTCTATATTCATATGTAATTCGCTTGCTATGGTTGTGGACCCGTATGAATTCTCGAATTCTGTTCCTGTGTAAACAGTCATAGATCCACTGAATGTAATTACATCATCAATGCGATCCATAGTTCCGTTGTATTTATCGATCAAACTATTGACGTCGTACGTTGTGGAATCCGTGTAAATTGTTCTGACATTACCATTATCGAATTGATTGTCAGAAGATCCGGTAAACACGGTTCCGAAAGCAAATGCGGACATCAACAACGAAACTGTCAATACGGCCATAATTTGTTTACTAGTCGTCATGAGGGGCCAACCATGACAAAAGTATATCAAGGTTCTTATTATAGGATTCTTCTCGGAAGGTTCTTTCGAGAATTCAATGGATTTGAAAAATGAAGACATAAAATAAATCGGAAGGTTCTTCCCTGATTTGTATGGAAACGATATGAGGACACCTCACAAACCTCTGCCGTACATGTCCGTCTTCTCCGAGCGCTCACGAGATAACACATTGAGATCAGATTCTTAATTTGCTGTAGCCGGGATCATAGGAAACTCAACTGGTAATTCAGTTCCGAATGTTACCATTCCAACGATTCCAATATAAACATCCAAAGGATTTTTAAAAGTCAGGTGAGGGCTATTCGAAATAGTTTCCCTCTGACAATATTTTTCATTGGACTAACGGTAATCAAGCCGCCTATGTATTAAGTCACTCAGAATATAACCTGCAATGTTACACGCATATTGGAAAGTCCGTGCTTATCCCCTTGCATACTTTTTTATTAACTCCGCAGGGTCAACACCGCGCAGTTTGTAGAGACTTAAGTCCATCTGGTCACGTTGTCGAATTCAGTTGACATTTTGTCTATGGGGAAATAACATCAGTTCACGCATGCTCCAGACATGGTCCGTCAGCCCGATCGCCATCGCCGGTGTCACGTGTTTGTACGTCCCG